>ENA-OWNT01000044-OWNT01000044.1-seawater-metagenome-genome-assembly--contig:-NODE-44-length-375821-cov-6.993935_pt1 | contig 375821 bp, 306 predicted proteins | sample MGYA00238136_ERZ651165 | MGnify/ENA primary metagenome ERZ651165 (study PRJEB26861, sample SAMN08777766) | seawater metagenome | isolation source: coastal seawater | place: USA: Florida | collected... | reverse complement strand
CCCCGTGGTTCTAAGATGGCCTGATGTGTTTGCTGTATTTGTTACAGTACTTATTGTGGGCACACTGGCTTCATGGCTGCCTGCCAGAAACTCTGTAAAATCAATACAACTAAGTGAGCTTCAAAGCCGCTAAGCCGGGCAATTAGCCATAAATCATTTTAACCAGGGACTCCGGCACGAACCCTCTGATATCGGCCTTGTTTCTAATAAGCTCTCTCACAATAGAAGAGCTTATACTACTTACCTGGGGAGCACTAAACAGTAGAAGCGTTTCCACCGATGGAAAGAGTTTTTGATTGGATTCTGCAATGGCTCTTTCATACTCCATATCCGTAGTTGAACGAATGCCCCTTATGATGATATTGCTTCCAATTTCTCTACACAGATTCACCGTTAACCCTGAAAAACTGACTACTTCAACGCTTGCATGATTCTTATATACTTCTTTAAGCATTGCCATACGCTCTTCTAGTGTATACAAGTACTTTTTGCTGGTATTGGTCCCTAGTCCCACATAAATTTTGTCGAACATGGGAATGCAGCGTTCAATTACATCAGTATGGCCAAGGGTAATTGGATCAAAAGACCCAGGGTAAAGGGCTACTCTTCCCATTTGGTTTTCTTTCAAAGTTCGCTTTTTATCAAGAACCTTTCATCAAGGCATTCCAAACTGAGTTAGCTGTTTGTTGCCATGAAAAGCGCCTGGCTTCATTTTGGCAATTGGTTGCCATGGTTTCTCTAAGCCCTTTTTCAAGGTGCATTTGTACCAGGACATCGGAAATTGAACCTATGTCAAAAGGATCAACAGTAATGGCAGCAGTCCCTCCTACTTCTTCCATTGGACTATTCTGACTGGTAATTACTGGCACTCCACACTTCATTGATTCTAAGATAGGAATGCCGAAACCTTCAAAATAGGACACATTGATATGGCAAAATGCAGATGCCATTACTCCTGCCAAATCTTTCAGTGATAGCCTACCCGTAAAATGGACATGATTTTGTAGCCTCTCATTGGCTTCATACACTTCTTCCATTTCTGAGGTCCCCCAGGCTTTACGTCCTACAATGACCAGGAGTTTTGCCTGCTCACCTCTTGTTTCGCAAGCATCTAAATATGTCAAGTAGGCCCTTAACAGTCGCGTAATATTTTTCCTCTGATGCAAAGCGCCTACATAAAGAAAAAAGTCTTTTCCATGGGTATATGCTTCCTTCACCTTTGCCTGTTCCGCTTTGTCAAGGGGTTGATAGAGCTCATCGGCTCCATTATAGACTACATCAATTTTATCCTTGCTCAGGCCATATTGCTCTACGATGTCCTTCTTGGAAAATTCCGAAACCGTAAGCACACGCTGGGCTTTTTCAGCGTAACGCGGAAAATAATGGCGGTAATGCAAGGATGCCAGTTTAGGCACATCTTCGGGGTAGTGCTCAAATGCCAAATCGTGAAAAACTGGATATTGAGGAAGATTAGCCCTTAGAGACAGGTAGCCGTCAGGTGAGAAAAATACATCGGCCTGCATTTTCTTAAAAATCCGAGGCAGCGACCACTCGAACCACCAATAGAACAAAACAGGATGACGCGCCTGGGGAAATACGGAAAGAGGCGTTACGTTGTCAGCGTATATAAACTCTTCATGCCAGGGCCTGTCAAAAATAAATATGAACTCGTGTTCAGGGTGTTGCCTTACCAACCTGCACAATACCTGATGGCTAAAGGTTCCAATGCCTTCTAACTGATTGTGTAATAAAAAACGGGTATTTACAGCTATCCGCATATACTAAATGTCTCGGCACCTACATTTGACCGCGCAATATGCTGAATAAATTCCTAAAAAGCCTATCGCTACTATTACTGCTTAACCTGCTTATAAAGCCCTTTTGGGTTTTGTATGTAGATAGATGGATACAACAGGAAGTAGGGGACGAAGCCTTTGGGCTATTTGCTACACTCTATAGTTTTACTATCATTTTTAGCATAGTTCTAGATCCTGGTCTTAAAAACTACTTCAATACCCGACTGTCAAGAGATCATGCATTATTGGGTAAGGAGGCCGGACGCTTTTTAGTTTTAAAGCTCTTGCTCTCTTTGCTGTTCTTTGGCTCCATATGGGTGGCTGCCTGGCTTTCAGGGGAGTATACTAAATACCCCAGCCTTTTAATGCTCTTGGGGCTCAACCAAATACTCCTCACCTTTCTCTTGTTTTTCAGAGCACTCATCACTGGGCTGGGAAAATACCAGGCTGACAGTTTCATGTCAGTGGCAGACAGGGTGCTTATGATTCTTATGGCTCTTCCCATCTTCTTCACTGACTACTTTCCCCAATTTAAAAACATTGAGGGCTTTGTAGCGATACATACGATCGGATACGGAATTACAACATTTATATGCATATTAATTCTTGGCAAGAAGCTTTTTGAAATTGAGCTGAACTTCCAATTGAAGGGCCTAGGCACCATTTTGAAAAAGACCTTCCCTTTTGCTCTGTTTACTGGTCTCATGAACCTTTACATAAGGGCTGACTTCATAATGATTGAACAGCTTTTGCCTGATGGTTTTGAACAGGCTGGAGTGTACAGGAAAGCATATCGTTTCCTGGAAGCGGCAAGCATGTTTGCCCTATTGTTTGGCAACTTGTTGCTGCCCATATTCAGCACTATTATCAATAAAGTGGCTGAAATGAGAAAAATGCTGTCGGTGGTTTTCAAGCTTTTTGTTATCCCTTCAGTCTCTCTGTCTTTGGTTTGCTTTACATTTCGAACCGAAATCATGGCGGCGGCGTATACTGACAGCAATCAGGTAGTTGCCGATAGCTTTGGATACCTAATGCTGGATATGGTGGCAATTAGCCTTTTCTACCTTTTTGGAACAGCTCTTACTGCCAAACATGCCTTAAAATCACTTAATCTTTTTGCTGGACTCGGAGTCATTGTAAACATTGGTCTTAACGCTGTGCTCATTCCAGTGATTGGAATAAAGGGAGCGGTGATTGCTACCCTGGTTACACATAGCATGGTGGGTATCTTACAAATGCTTACAACTCTAAAAGTGTACAATATCCAAATACACCTTAGCGTTCTACTTCGCGTAATTGGTTTTACAGGTTTCTCGATACTGGCGTTCTTTTTGAGCAATCAATTGGAAGTCAATTGGTTTTATAAGCTAGTAATGTTGAGTGCATTAAGTTTTACTTTTGCGCACCTTTTTAGAGTGTTCTCCTTAAAGGAGGTTTTTGTTCTATTTAAATCTGAAGTGAATGAGTGAAGTAATTCACAAGGAAGATGCAGGATTGCTACTTCTGGTGAAGCACATTATTAAATGGCGATTGCCTATTGCCGTTGTAACTGCCTTGGCTATTGTAGCATCCATTGTACTCACAATGCCAAGCATTTACCGTCCCAAGTTCAAATCAACAGGAACCTTTTATCCGGCATCATCAGTATCTGTTTCTAAAGCCATTTTGGTAGAAGACCACTCAGGTAGGCAGGATGCTTTGAAATTTGGTGAAGAGGAAGAAGCTGAGCAACTCATGCAGATTCTTGAAAGCGATGTAATTACCAATGCTATTATTGGTAAATACGATTTGATGAATCGCTACCGTATCAAGGATGGGGATGCTACCGATCTTACCAGAATGTACTTCTCAAACGTGAACTTTAGCCGAAACGAGCACATGGCTATTGAAGTATCAGTGTTGGATGAAGATCCTGAGATAGCCGCCAAAATGTGCATGGACATCATGAATTTGATGGACAGCGTAAAGACCAATATTGTAAAACAAAGGGCACATCAGGCTCTTGATATTGTATCTGACGCATACTTTAAAAAGGAAAAAGAAATCAAACTTCTTGAAAGTCAACTCGCGGAGTTTGGTGAAAAGGGGATTATAAACTACGAAGAACAGGCCGCAGCACTAAGTGAAGCTCTTGATAAGGCAAAAGGAGATTACTATGAAGCTCTGGGAAAGGCGAATGGAAGAGAAACCGATCACAATGTAAAAGCCATGAAAGCCCGACTCGAAGATGTACAGGCAGACTATGACAACCTTGCACAGAATGGTGGAGCATGGCTATCAGTAAAAGAAGGACTTGTTCTTGAACTCGAGCAGTTTAAATTGCTTAAAGAAAAGTATGAACAGGCGCAAGTAGATGTGAACAGAAAACTGACTTATAAATACGTGACCAACTACCCAACTCCAGCAGACAGAAAATCAAAGCCCATAAGAAGCTTGATAGTGCTGGTATCTACCATGGCAGCGTTCCTCCTGAGTGCCATCTTCTTCATCATGTATGAAACCTTCATGAAGCACAAAAGCTGGCTTCTGGCAAAGGATTAAGGCAAAATAAACTTTAAGGAGATGACCGAAAACCCCTGGCTAATTGTATTCGCATTCTGGAAAAAACACTCCAGATTGCTAGGATTGGTATTTATTGTTGTTTTGGTACTGACATACATTGGACTGAGACTTTTTGTTACCCCTCGCTATCTATCAGAAGCCATTTTATATCCTGCCAACATTCAATCTGTTAGTAGTGAAGATCCTACTGAGCAAGCTCTTCAAATTCTTGGTTCAACGGATATCAAGGAAAAAATCATCGACTCTTTTAACCTTACAGAACACTATGGTTTTAGCGAGTCTAAGATGAACTATACCGGCCTTTCTAAAATGTACGATCGATTGGTACAAATAGAACGAACGCCCTATTCATCCATTGAAATTGCAGTTTCTGATAAAGATCCGCAAATAGCCGCTGACATAGCCAATGCTCATAAACAACTGCTGAACAGGAAAATCCTGCATATGCGTAGGGAAAAGTTCAAAGAATGGGCCAATTACTCTCGAGAGAAATACGAGAAGAAACTGGAGAGCATTGAAACTAATCAGGGTGTGCTTAAGGAACTAAAGCAGGAAAATGGGATTGTAAACCTGGAAGAACAATCTGCACTAATAGCCACTCAACACACAAAAACGAATGCCGCCTACAATGACGCCAAAGCGCGAATTGAGTTTTTTGGCACTAAGAAACCATCTGGGTATCGTGACTCTATAAGGCGCTACGAACTGCTTTTGAGTAGTGTGAGTAAGAGAAAATCTGATTTGGACTCACAATTCAAGAGGATGTTGGTTGTAGGTGACCAGATACGCGGGCTTGAAGAAAGCCTTGCTCTTGAAAGGGAAACACTCTCTGAATACAAAATGGAGTTTGAAGAAGCTCAACAAAACGCAAGACGTAAGATCACATATAGTTTTGAAGTTTCTTCGGCTTCGCCTACAGAACGACCACACTACCCAAAGAAGGTGCTTACAGCGCTTGCCACTGCACTTTCGGTAACGGTACTACTCATTCTATTCTTAACGGTGCGAATGCAATGGATTCAACTAAATGAAAAGTTGAAGTGAACGCGGTAAGCCTACCTAAAAAGAACCAGTCAGTTGTATGGATTACCGTAATCCTGCTTGGGGCATTTGCTCTGGGCAATGTATACGCAATTACCCGTGATTTTTGGTGGCTGTCGCTATTACCCCTTGGCCTTGGAATGGTGGCCTTTGCACTACTAAAGCCCAATCAGTTTTGGTTGGTTATGGTGCTACTCACCCCGTTTAGCGTTACATTGGATGTTGGGGAAATTGGCGCATCACTTACGCTCCCAACTGAGCCTTTCATTGCGTTTTTTATGATTCTGGTCGTCATGAAGTTCCTTCTTGAGAACAAGATCGATTGGAAGATATTAAAGCATCCCATAACTATAATCATCATTCTTCAGCTGGCCTGGATGCTCGTTTCCAGTGCGGCCAGTACCATGCCCATGGTTTCTTTCAAGTATTTCCTTTCAAGGCTGTGGTATGTGGTCGTGTTTTATTTTTTCGGCATCCAGGTATTCAAAGACTTGAAGAAAATTGACCAGTACAATTGGTTTTACCTAGTTGCCATGTGCCTGGTGATTCTTTACACTTTGGTTAGGCACTATTTTGAGAACTTCTCTCATGAGTACTCCTACAAAGCTTCCCTTCCATTTTTTAAGGATCATAACATATATGCGGTAATAGTAGCCTTCTTTATTCCTGTGGCTCTTATATATGCCCTAAAGGCTCGAACACTCAAAGTATCCTTTATAAGAGGGCTTATGTACTATGCAATAGGCTTTATCTTTCTAGTGGGTGTTGTGGCATCTTATACAAGGGCCGCGTGGGTAAGTCTTGGGGTAGCACTCATAATGTACGTGGCGCTGCGATTAAGGCTCAGGCTTAGAACCTTGCTGGCTAGTTTGGCCGCAGTTTGCCTTATTGTTATGGCATCGTGGACCGACATCATGTTGTCTATGAGTAAAAACAAGGCAGAGTCGGACAGTAATCTGGACTCGCACGTGCAATCCATTTACAATGTAACAAGTGACGACAGCAATACAGAGAGGCTTAACCGATGGAATGCGGCTCTAAGAATGTTTGAAGAACGTCCGGTATTTGGTTTTGGCCCTAATACCTACCAATTCAAATATGCTCCCTACCAGCTTAGTCATCAAAAAACACGAATTAGTACCAACCTGGGAGACCTGGGAAATGCACACAGTGAATTTATCGGACCATTAGCAGAAATGGGACTGTTGGGAGCACTGCTTGTCATTGCTCTAATGTTGGCCGCTATTAGGGCTGCAATGCACATCTTTTACGAGCCTTCAAGTGAGCGTATTAAGTATTTGGCGCTCATTGCTCTATTGGCTTTTATGACCTATTACTCACATGGTCTATTGAACAATTACCTTGATACAGACAAAGCCAATGTATGCTTTTGGGCTACCATGGCAATGATTACAGCACTCGAAGTGCATCATAACAAGAAAGGAACAAATGCCGGGCAAGAAGAATCTACTGCCCTGGATAAGCCATAAAGTAATAATTCAAGCCCTTATTGAATTGATCTTGAAACTCTTCAATGCTAAAGGCTTTGTCCCCCGCCAACCATCTTTTCATGGTATTTAACTGAAGTCCACAGGAATTGAGCAATTCGTATACCTGCTCTGGTTTTGTTCCATAGTGATCTGCCGCTCCAAGTCCGTGTTCAAACACCACAATGGGTTTGTACTTCTCAAGCAATTGTCGTCCCCCCTTTAACACACCTAGTTCGGCCCCTTCTACATCAATCTTTATGAAATCTACTTTAGTATCAACTCCGAGCACTTCGTCAAGAAGGTCTGTTTTAACCTTAAGCAATTCAATTTGCTCTTCCTTAGGGTACTCGCGCTCCTTAATGCCACTAAAGGCAGGGTTAGACCGCACATAATTGAACTCTATTTCTCCTACCGAGTCACTAAGAGCTATTTGATAGAAGCTACAGTTCGAGGGAAACTTCTTACCGAGGTTTTCAAAATAATGAGGAATTGGTTCGAAACCAAAATGCTTACCGTTTGGAGCAAATGACAACATTTCTTCCAGTACTTCACCTTTATGACAACCTACGTCTATGCAGTTTGAAGTATTGGTGAGAACCTTCTTCATTACGCGCTTGGTTTGCCTGTCATATGCCAGGTTTTTGGTCAAGGCAATTGGAAGGCTTGCTACTACACGTCGGGCTATGTCTTTGAACTTGCTCATAAAAACGGCTACAAAAGTAACATTGAGTAAAACGAGCCTTAACCTTAGGTGGTGAATCTTTTTCTTTGCGCTACAATTTTGAATCGCATGTCACTAAATAAGGTTCTGGATTTTTTCAGGCGTAATCCCATACTCATGGTAGCCCTTGTGATTGTGGTCAATTTTGTGCTACGAATTATCCATGCCGATGCCTCGAGTATTTATCTTGACGAAGGCCAAACCATGTTTCAGGTAAACCGAAGTATTCCGGAGATCATTGAGGACTATGTAAAGAAGCAACAAAATGCCCCTTTGTATTTTATTCTATTGCATTTCTGGGTCAAGGTTTTTGGACTTAGCATTTTTACTGTAAGATCCTTTTCAGTGCTTATGATGTCCCTCACAGGTGGGATGTTCTTTCTATTGGCCAGACGTATAGTCAGCCTGGAATTTGCAATTGCTGCATCGCTCCTTTTTCTTGGTGTGAATGAGGTCATGAACTTTGCTCATGAGGCTCGTGGATACGCCACAATTTCTTTTTTGGCTGTGAGCAGCTTTTATGCTTTGTCACATCTTTTACACAAACCCAAAATTAACTGGGCAATTGCCCTATTTGGGTTCAACACAGCTCTGCTTTATACGCATTACCTTACCATATACATATTTCCGGTTCAAGCCATTATTGCCCTAATCTGGTGGCCCTTAGGAAAGCAGAAACGAGGATTCCTTTTCTATGCAGCATCTCAGCTGGCCGTAGTATTTGTATTTGCTCCCTGGCTTAAGGTTGTTTTTGAAGTAATGCCTGAGAAAGGAAGTTTCTGGATACCAGACCCCACCTGGGGACTGCTTAAGAACTTCTACTATTATCTCGTTAAAGGGATTTCAAAAACACACTACAGTTTCATGATCTTAGGAGCGGCGCTTATATGGTATTTCATCAGAATTAAAAAGCAGGAAAAAGAAGATCATATCATTCTAATTGGTCTGCTTCTATGGGCATTTGCCCCTGTTTTAGCTAATTACTTTGTAGGCTTTCACATTCCTGTATTTATAGCCAAGTATACCTTCTATGCTTCTTTTGGATTCATTCTATTCTTTACCTGGGCCATCTTTAAGTTGCCCTTGGGCAAATGGATTAGATGGGCATTTGTTTTATACTGCTGCTTCCTAAACTTTAAGGTGCTTCAATGGGAATCTCCCAAAATGGAGAACTGGAAAGATGCCGTTGAATACCTTAAACAGCACGAACGCCCTGAAAAGTCAATTGTTTTCTCTCAGGCATACTACACATACAAGGCTTTCTTGCCTTATTACGATATTGACTTGTTTAAAAACAACCCCAGACCGTTTGAAACGGCTGAACAACAGGACATATACTTTAAGGATCGAAAGAGTCAGCTTCAAGACCTTATTGGCAAAAAAGATCCTGACGAAGTGATTCTGATAAGGTCACACTGGAGAGGGGCAGATCCAAATGGAGAAACCAAAGCTTTTCTGGACGAGAACTGGACTTTGAAAGAGGAGCGTACAGACTTTTCAGGAGTACATGTTCATATTTACGAGAAACCTAATTCCAATCCGGACGAAGCGGACTCTTAGCAAACAGCTTGTACTTCCCTCCCCTTTCTGCCATTGCTTTTTCCCATACTTCTGCGGCATCATCACTAAAAATAAGCTCTTCATTGGAGCGATGAATAATCCAGCTCTTTTGTTCTAATTCTGCTTCCAGCTGGCCGGGAGACCAACCTGAGTAGCCTACAAAAAACCTAAAGTCCTTCCAGTTGGCGTTCTTGTTCCCTAAAAGAAATTTAATTTGTTCAAAATCACCTCCCCAATAGGTGTGGCGTGCAATGTATTTGCTTCCGGGTATATGGTCGCCCAACTGATGTATTACATGGAGGGTTTCCGGGGAAACCGGACCGCCCGAATACAAGGGAATATCAAGTTCTTCTCCTACTTCACCTGGTAACACATCCTTCAAAGCAACTCCCGTGGCTTGATTCAATACAAAACCGATGGTTCCTTCATCATTGTGTTCAACAATATAGGCCACGGCCCTGCTGAAATTTGGGTCGGGTAAAAATGGTTCTGCTATAAGCAGATCACCTGGACGTATTTGAAATTTAGTATCCAACGCGAACAAAAATAACCAAGCATTGGTTGACGACCAATATCAGCATTCTCATGAATAGCGGTAGCGCACCATGTTGAACTTTTTTAACCTTTTGAGACTGGCAAAAGGTGGTGTTAACGCTGACGTAAACATGCCTTAATCTTGGTAACTATAGCTTAACAAGGCTTTCAAACTGCCATAACAAAGCCCGGATACTTTTGCGTCAAAATTCAACCCCCTAGAGATGAAAAAAATCTACGCATTTGTTCTCGCTGCACTTGTTTTCACAGCATCAAATGCTGCTGACATCACCAAGTCAGGCGAAATTACTTCAGACGAAACCTGGACCAAAGACAACGTATACATGTTGGACGGTTTTGTATTTGTAACTAACGGCGCAACTTTAACTATTGAAGCCGGTACCGTTGTAAAAGGTTTTGACAAAACCAGTATCACCACTGGCGATTTCACCACGGCTCTTATCATTTCAAGAGGCTCTAAGATTGAAGCCAAAGGAACTGCTTCAGAACCAATCATCTTTACATCTATTCTTGACGATGTTTCTGATGCCAACGACTTGAACTTAAGTGATGAAACTGAATCCCGAGGTCTTTGGGGTGGTGTTATTCTATTGGGTAAAGCACCTATCGGTGATGAGTCAAGTGAGGCTACTATTGAAGGATTGCCAGAAGGTGACAACTCACTTTACGGTGGTTCAGCAGAAAATGACAACTCTGGTATTATGACCTATTGTTCAATCCGTCATGGTGGTGCTGAGATCGTTACTGACGAAGAAATCAATGGTCTTTCTCTAGGTGGTGTTGGTAGTGGCACTACTATTGAGCACATTGAAGTTACCTATAACAAAGACGACGGCATCGAATTCTTCGGTGGATCTGTAAGCATCAAATGGGCCATCGTTTCTTTTTGTGGAGACGATTCATATGACTGGGATCTTGGTTGGAAAGGAAATGGCCAATTTTGGGTTGCTATAGGCGACACCGAAGCTGGTGACCACGGCGGTGAGTGGGACGGTGCCAAGCCTGACGACAACGCTCGTAACTCTAACCCTAACATTTACAACTTCACTTTTATTGGTGGATACGATGGTACTACCAAAGGTGCTGCTAAGAACGAGCATGCTATCATCCTTCGCGACGGCTCGGCTGGTACTATTGCCAACGGCATCATTGCTGGATACAACAACTACGCTCTTCAAATTGAAGAGACTTCAAAATCAGCTCATAGCTTCGGTTACATGAACGACGGAGACTTGAAATTGTTGAACAACATTTGGCATAATTTCGGAGCTGGAACTACTTGGGATGATGTAATTCTTCCTACTCCTGAAACAGGAAGTGCTAACCACTTAGCAGATGTAAAAAGCCACCTTTCTGACAACAACAACGAATTGGCTCAATCAGGTATCGTACTTGACAGATCAAAATTCCAATTGGTACCTGACGCTAACTCACTAGCTGCCACTAAAGAAGCTGCTACCCCTTCAGGATCATGGTTCACTGAAGCTAACTACATTGGTGCATTTGAGCCAACCGTAGCTCCTGAATGGATTAACTGGACTGCTGCTCAGGCGTACAACCTTGCTGACTTCACTCCAATTAGCATTCCTGCCATCAATGTTGTTGATGCTTCTGTATTCCCTAACCCAGCTGACCTTAGTGCCAGACTTACTTTTGGTCTTGAATCATCAGATCAAATCAACATTCAGGTGATTGATGTAACTGGTAAAGTAGTAATTGACCTGGGTACGGCTAATTACAACACTGGTATCAACAGAGTTGATTTCAATACTTCAGAATTGAATGGTGGTGTTTACTTCATCAACCTTTCTTCTGACGGTACCCGATTTACTCAAAGACTTATAGTAGAATAAGTATTATAAACCATTTACCTTAAAAAGGCCGGTCTTTAGACCGGCCTTTTTGTTTTACCGTTTTTCCCGCCAAAAACCTACTTACAAGAGCACTACATTTTCTTGACACCTACTTAACATTAGCTTAATAGACAAGAGAGACGCTAGTATCAGCTTTGCAGTGGTTTTTAATACTTATACGAATATGAATATCAAGAAGCTAGTACCATGTCTGTTGTTATTAATGATGGCTGGTTTTGGCGCCTTTGCTCAAACAGGAATTGTAAAGGGAAAGGTTATTGACAGCGATTCAGGTGAAGAACTCTTAGGTACCAACGTCTATGTAACTGACGATGTACAAAAGGGAACCATTACAGACCTATTTGGAAATTTTCAGTTTGAACTACCTGTAGGTACCTATAGTATTTCGACTTCCTTTATCGGTTACCATACATTGGCTACTGAAAATGTTGAGGTAACTGATGGAGGTATTACTGAAATATTAATACAGCTTGTTCCTTCAACAAAGACCTTGATTACAGTAGAAGTTGATGCTAAAGTGGACAAGTCTAATGAAGTAGCAGTAATTGCCAGCAGAAAAAAATCTGTGGTAATGATGGACGGAATTGGCGGACAAGAAATCAGCCGATCAGGTGCCAGCAATGCCGGACAGGCCGTAAAGCAAGTTACAGGAGCATCGGTAGAAGATGGAAAATACATGGTAGTGCGAGGACTTGGCGACCGTTACTCTATCACCCAGTTGAACGGAGTTACTTTACCAAGTACTGATCCTTATAGAAACTCAGCAAGTCTTGACTTGATACCTTCTTTTATGTTGGACAATATCATGACTTCAAAGACTTTCTCTCCAGATCAACCAGGAAACTTTACTGGAGGAAACCTGAACATAAAAACTAAGTCCTATCCTGAGAAGTTCTTTTTGAACTTTGGAACATCGGCTTCATTTAACACCCTTTCTAGCTTTAGAAATAATTTCATCACAGCTGATGGTGGCCGATCTGACATTCCAGACTATTTGGCCGATCCAGAAACTCAAGGCTTAATGTCGGCACCTGGCTACATAAAAGCACGTTCAAAAGCCAGAACAGATGGTGATTTTTCTGATTTAGAATTCCTGAACCAAACTGTAGCGGATTTAAATACACCACTTATGCCTACTACCACCAGTTCACTCATGGATTATGGCGTAGGTTTTTCTGTTGGTGACATGATTAAAGTTAAAGGTAAAAACCCATTTGGTTATGTATTTGGAATCAAGTACAAAAAGGGATACAACTACTATGAAAATGGTATTTTCAACAGATGGCAGGCTCAAAAAGATGGCATGCTATACAAGTTTGACATGTCGGATGAGAAAGGTACCATTAGTGACAATGTGGGATCTTACCTGAGTTTATCTTACCAGTTGGCCAGCAATCATGAAATAACCTTAAGCGGTTTGTACAACAACGATGCTAGTGTATTTGGAAGAGCTCAACTAGGTACCACTGAGCAGCTGGGTAACAACAACTTTTACAGAGCGCGTTCAATGGGTGAAAAGGAAAGAAACATGGCCAATGTGCAAATGCGTGGAACACATGTTTTCCCAGCCTTAAAAGGAGGAAAGTTGGAATGGGTTTCAGGAATTACCAATTCTTCTCAATTAGAACCAGACTTGCGCTTCTTTTCTGATCATGTAGCCAATTACTTCGATGGTAGAGATGGAAACGAAGATGTGCGTATGGATGCCAGTTCATATGGACTTCCAAGCCATTTCTACAGAAAGCTTAACGACGTAAATGTTGACTTCAAGGTAGATTACAAACAACCATTTGGAGCATCAGGCAATCACCTGAAGTTTGGTGGTCTTGTATCTATGAAGGAGAGAACTTTCAACGAATACCGTGTAAAAGTAGCCAGAGAGCCTGATCCTGTTGTAGGCATAGATACAGACTGGGCAGACTACCTGAACAATTTTGGCATTGAAATGGAAGGACCTTATTACTATGCCAACAACTATTTCGCCAACGATACCCGTCCACAAAACCAATATACAGGTAGTGAAAACATCACCGCCGCTTATGCAATGGCCGTCTTGAAATTGACCAAGAGTTTGAAAGCTGTAGGTGGTGTAAGGATGGAGACTACCGATATTGAAGTAATAAGTAGTGATGAATCAGTAGAAGTTGGATCTATTGAATCAGTAGACTTTCTTCCTTCAATAAACATGGTTTATGAACTTACCAAGAACTCTAATCTGCGATTTGCAGCTAGCCAAACCCTGGCTCGTCCTAACATGAGGGAGATGGCTCCTTTCGCTTCATTTGATTTCTTAGGTGGCTTTTTATACTCAGGGAATGAAAACCTTGATAGAACTCTCATCAGAAACCTTGACCTAAGATGGGAAAACTACCGACCTAATGGAGAAATGATTGCGGTATCTGTATACTACAAGAACTTCATCAATCCTATTGTAAAAGTATTCTCACCTGTTTCTTCTACTGGTGAAATTACCTTCGACAACCTTGACCAGGCACTAGTATATGGAGCCGAGATCGAATGGAGAAAGTCTTTAGAGTTTATTGCTCCAATGTTCAAAAACTTCAAGTTTGCTACTAACCTTTCTCTTATCCACTCTGAAGTAGCTATTCCTGAAGAAGATCTTGAATCAATTGCCAACAATTACTTATTAATGGGTACTACCCGTCCGTTCCAGGGGCAGTCGCCATTTTTGGTAAATGCGAACATCTATTACAACAATGACTCTGCCGGCATCACATCTTCTTTGACCTTCAATGTATTCGGTAAGAGATTGTATGAAATTGGTTCTACCGGAAACCCTGACATCTACGAAATGCCAAGACCATTAATGAACTACAACATTTCAAAAACGGTAAACGATCGTCTTGATGTAAGCTTCAGCATTGGTAACCTTCTTAACTCCAAGTTCCTTACTCAACAGTTCTACAAGAGCGAAAACCCCAATACAGGAGTTATTGTTGATGAGACCTATGTTGTTGAGCAAAGAGAATTGGGAAGAACCTTCTCAATTGGTATTAATTACAAGATTCAATAAAGCAACTCGCTTATTTCATAGAAAAGCCTGCACATGTGCAGGCTTTTTTTTTGACTTGGCATAATACATACCTTTGACTCCAAGGTCACGGATATGCTCATAAAAACACATGGCTCGGCGGTTTTCGGGGTAGACGCTATTACTATCACTATTGAAGTGAACGTTAGCATAGGTACTAACTTTTTCATTGTGGGCCTGCCCGACAATGCCGTTAAAGAAAGCTCCTTTAGGGTGGAAGGGGCACTGAAGAACAATGACTATAAAATGACCCGCAAGAAGGTTGTGGTCAACATGGCTCCAGCCGACATTCGAAAAGAGGGCTCAGCTTTTGACCTCCCTATTGCTGTGGGGGTTCTAGCTGCTACTGAACAAGTTGAAACGGATGAAATAGCAAAATACATCATCATGGGTGAACTCTCTTTAGATGGTTCACTAAGGCCTATAAAAGGCGCCTTACCGATTGCGATACAAGCAAGAAAAGAGGGTTTTAAGGGGCTTATTATTCCTAAACCCAATGCCAGAGAAGCCGCTATTGTAAGCGATATAGAAGTATATGGGGTAGAACATATCAATGAAGTAGTAGGCTTCCTCAATAAGACTACCACCTTAAGTCCGGAAGTGGTTCATACCCGCGAAGAATTCTTCAGTAATATCAATGATGTTGCCGCTGACTTTGCGGAAGTAAAGGGCCAGGAGAATATAAAAAGAGCCTTAGAAATAGCCGCAGCCGGTGGCCATAATGTAATTCTGGTAGGCCCTCCTGGAGCAGGTAAAACCATGCTTGCTAAAAGACTACCATCTATTCTTCCCCCTCTCAATCTTCACGAAGCCCTTGAAACTACCAAGATCCATTCTGTTGCTGGCATCCTTCCAAAGGATTCTTCACTGGTCACCAACCGTCCGTTTCGCGCTCCACACCACACTGTTTCCGATGTAGCCCTTGTAGGTGGCGGTTCATTTCCTCAGCCTGGTGAAATTTCATTGGCACATAATGGTGTGCTCTTTCTGGATGAGCTTCCCGAGTTTAAAAGAACGGTTTTGGAAGTATTGCGACAGCCATTGGAAGAAAGGCATGTCACCATTTCCAGAGCTCGTTTTACCATTGACTATCCGGCCAGCCTTATGTTAGTGGCGAGCATGAATCCATGCCCATGCGGCTATTACAACCATCCCGAAAAAGAATGTGTATGCTCTCCTGGAGTGGTTCAACGTTACCTCAATAAGATATCCGGTCCATTACTAGATCGGATAGATCTGCATGTTGAGGTGGTGCCAGTGTCCTTCGATGAACTCTCTAAGGAGCGAAAATCAGAAAACAGCATCACCATACGAGACCGCGTAGAAGTAGCACGAAAAATTCAAAGTGAACGTTTTTCCGAGAACAAAGGGGTTTTCTGCAATGCTCAAATGGCAACAAAGGAATTGCGCAAAGTTTGTCAAATCAACACTGCCGGGCAAAACCTTCTAAAGGCCGCCATGACTAAACTCAACCTATCAGCCAGGGCCTATGATCGCATACTTAAAGTTTCAAGAACCATAGCGGACTTGTCACAAAGTGATGAGATTAAGATAGAGCATTTGGCTGAAGCCATTCAATACCGCAGTCTTGACAGAGAAAACTGGGCAGGCTGATTGCGCAAGCTGAGTTACTCTCCGGGAGCCAGGGAATACCCTCGCTTTGAATCAAACGTATTCAAGCTTTCCATTTTTATAAATGAAAGTCCTCCGCCGTTTAAAGCTGACAGTAGCTTTACGATGTCGGCATTGCTCACATCACCATCACTCTTGTGAAAAAATCGACAACGCCAATGCCTTCCTGCTGCTGGTTTCACTTCTTTGTTGACATAGATGTTGTGTCCGCGATTACTAATCACCTTCAGGTATAGAGAACCGAGTTCCAAAGCATTTATTCTAGTACTCAATTCTTCTGAACTTGTTTGGTAGTCAAGGAAAACATCCACTCCTACCACCTTCTTTTCCTTTGGCTCTTTTTTAGACAAGCTTACCTTAATACTCTCTTCGTAGAGCTTTGATGGATCTATTGCTTTAAAGTTAGTTGGAGCTTGTCCCAGTCTTTCTATTACAGCCTCCGCAAATTCCATGGTAGTTACCCTTCTGGTGCTCATTCCTTCCTTGTAAACGTCACCAGTATGGACCCCATCCTCAAGGGTTTTAAGCCAGGCGTTTTGCACTTTGGCACCATCTTTTGAAAGCCCTAAATGATACAACATCAAAATGGCTCCATTAATGAGTCCTGAAGGATTGGCAATGCCCTGCCCGGATATGTCAGGTGCAGAACCATGAATGGCTTCGAACATGGCATAGTCTGCACCAATATTTGAGGATCCCATCATTCCAACCGAACCGGCCACCTGGGCAGCAATATCAGAAATAATGTCGCCGTATAAATTCAAAGTAACTACTACGTCAAAATCCTCTGGGCTATCGGCAATAAGCGCTGAGCCAATGTCAATAATCTTATGATTGGCTTCGATACCGGGATACTCCTTTGCTACTTCATCAAATACCCTGTGAAACAAGCCGTCTGCCAATTTCATGATATTGTCTTTGGTCATGCAGGTCACCTTCTTTCTACCATTAATTCTGGCATATTCAAAAGCATAGCGTACAATTTTCTCAGACCCTTTTCTTGAAATCAGCTTAAGAGATTGCACTACCTCGTCAGAAAGCTCGTATTCTATCCCGGCGTATAAATCTTCTTCATTTTCCCTGATAATCACTAAGTCCATTTCGGGATGGTGGGTACGGACAAAAGGAGCATAAGCCCTTACAGGGCGAACATTTGCAAATAGACCAAGATTTTTTCGCGCAGAAACATTAAGGCTCTTGAAACCTCCGCCTTGCGGAGTGGTAATGGGTGCCTTCAAAAACACCTTATTCTCCTTCAATATTCCCCATGACTCGGGGTTGATTCCACTTTCAAATCCAGATTCAAACATTTTCTGCCCTACCTGAATCTCATCGTATTCCAGTGGCACATTGGCCGCTTTTAAAATCTTGATGGCAGCATCCATAATTTCCGGGCCTATACCGTCTCCATAAGCAATTGTCACTCGTTTTTTCTGCATGTTTTTGATTTGGTTTTTTGATGAGTTTCTTCTCTATGAAAATGTCGTTCCTAAAATACTTCCTTAACCTTTTCAAGGAAAGGATGATGTAAAACTTTATTGGTGGCCAGGATGGTTGTACCAAACAAGAAATCTTCTCCTCCACTAAAATCGGAGACTGTCCCACCGGCATTTTTTACTATGAGAATACCCGCAGCTACATCCCAGGCACTGAGATTCGTTTCATGATAGGCGTCAAATACGCCCCTTGCCACATAACAAAGATCCAGGGCGGCGGTGCCCAAACGCCTTATCCCTCTGGTGTTGGTAATCCAGGTTTCAACAAGCTCCAGGTTGCCCTTGAGCAGTTCTGTATTTTTCACGCTGAATCCGGTAGCTATGAAAGCATCTTTCATTTGCTGAGTTGCTGATACTGAAATAGCCTCTCCATTGCAATAGGAAGTTGCTCCTTTCCATGTCCAAAAACACTCCTCGCTATTTACTTCAAGTACCACACCTATCAGCAATTCATCATCTTGAGCAAGGGCGATACTCACGCAGAAATGAGGGATTCGCTGAACAAAATTGGTTGTCCCATCAAGAGGGTCAATAATCCAGTTAAGGCCTTTTTGATAGGCTGCATTTGACTCTTCAGTAATAAGTCCAGCAGCAGGGAGCAGGTTGGTGAGTTCAGCTATGAGTTGTTTTTCAGCTTCAATATCCACGTATGAAACCAGATCATGCTCGGTTTTGAAGAGTACTTTCTCTTTTTTAAAACTTGAATATTCTCTTCTTATAAACTCTCCTGTTTTCCTTGCTATTTCAACCGCACTTAAGCAGAGTTTTTCTAGATGCATGTGCTAACTAACCGTTTGATAAGAACACCAGTAGAGCGGGTAATGTGACAGTAAGCATGGTGGTAATTCCGCGTATGAGACTGTCAAAATCAATGATCGTTGTATTTTCATCAGAAGGAGCACAGTCTGTACACGTTTCCAAATGTACTACCGTGCCATCACCGTTTACCGTTACTAAAAGATCAACAAAGTCACCTTCAGTTTCTACACCGGTATTTCTCCTCATGATGATAGGTATGCGTCTTATTTCACAGAGCCTGTATTTGTACACATAGATTTTGAACTCGCCCAGTCCGTCTTCCTTCACGTAGTTGGGTTTGATTCCCAGAGAGTCGGACAACTGCGCATAGCTCATTCCTGGCTCTAAAGCCATCACCTGATCATAAGATGCATATTCCGGATGCTTCACTAAACAAGAAGTACAAAACTGCCCAACGAGACATGATAACAAGAGTATACGGATGCCTACTTTTAACTTCATTCGTTTTCAAATATCAGGAAATGCTTTCAAGCTTCTGAGGCTTTTTCTGAACAGCAATTCATTTAAAGCAATACCAACATGTTGCACTCATTATCGTTCAATGGGAGCCTCAAATAATTGTTCTCCGCGGATAAAAGTGTAGCGCACCTGTGCTTCAAAAATTTCGTCTACAGGAACGCTCATTATGTCTCTATCCAGCAGTACAAAGTCGGCACTCTTTCCTACTTCAATCGATCCGTAGTCCCGTTCTCTAAATGCCGCTTTTGCGGCCCAAATTGTCATAGCTTTCAAAGCTTCTTCCCTGCTCAAGGCATTCTCTTTTTGGAAACCTCCTTCGGGCCAACCTTCATGATCCATTCTTGAGACGGCTGCGTAGAAGCCGAAAATCGGATTAATACTCTCTACTGGAAAATCACTTCCTGAGCACAGCCAGCCATTAGTTGCAAGCAGGTCCTTATAAGCATAAGCCGTGGGAGACCTTTCATCTCCTAACCTATCAGGTACCCAATACATATCACTAGTGCAATGAGTAGGTTGAATGGACGGGATAATATTAAAATGGCGATAATGCTTCAAGTCATCTGGATCAACCACCTGAGAATGCTCTATTCTCCAACGTAAATCGTTTCCTTCTTTCAATACATCACTATAAAAACTGAGGGTCTTAGCCACCGCGCCATCTCCAATGGAATGTGTATTCACCTGAAAGCCCATTGCGAGGCTCCTTTTCACGATGTCTTTCATGGCAGAATCAGTAGTGAGTTGCAAACCCTTTCGTTGCCCGACATCATGATATTCTTGCTTAAGAAGGGCCCCTCTTGAGCCCAGAGCCCCATCCATATAGCACTTTACCGCCTTAACGGTGAATAGATCTGTCTCAATGGCTCCATTCTCTTCAAAATAAGACACGGCGTCCTCTTCATGACTTATCATTTGATACAGCCTGATGTCTAGCTTACCTTCATCGTACTGTTCCTTAAGAAACAATACATCGTTAAGAGGTAAACCGGCATCGTGCATTGAGGTTAAACCAACTTTAAGACAGTTTTCCTGTGCTCTCTGTACTACTTCTGCATCGTGTTCCTTCACGTTTTCCGGAATCAAATTCAGGACAATGTCGGCTGCGTTATCCAGTAAAATACCACTGGGTTGTCCGTCATCCCCTAGCATTACATCACCACCGTCTACCTTGGTATTGGCATTAATGCCAGCCAGATCCAGAGCCTGTGTATTTGCCCACAATGCGTGTCCATCAACGCGTCTAAGTGCTACAGGAACATAGGGGTATATTTCGTCCAGGTCAGATTTATCTGGAAACTCCTTTACTTCCCAATCGGTATGATCCCATCCTCTACCCTTCACCCATCCTTCATAGTCCGAACCAAAAAAATCAAGAGTTTTTGCCAGGACTTCCTCTTTTGAAGAAGTACCTACCAAATCTACGTTTAGTAGGGTTCGTGCATATCCCAGAAAGTGACAGTGTGCGTCAACAAAACCAGGATACATTGCCATACCTTTCGCGTCTACAACATTTTCTGAAGTGTAGTCGGTCACAATTTCTTCATCGGTGCCAACAAAGACTATCTCTCCTTCATGAACCGCTATGGCTTCTGCCATCGACATACCTTCATCTACAGTATAGACCTTGGCGTTCATTACAATTAAGTCTACCTGAGAAGGAAGCCCACTAGCTTCACCGGACTTAGGGTTTTCACAGCTATGAAGAAGTATGGCCAAAGCCAGGCCCAAAAGATATTTCATGCTCCCAAAACTAAGTCAATTCTGCCTGTCCTGGTAAGAGAGCATCATTGACCAAATTTTAGGTATTCTTCTTGGTATATGCAGGACTAGCCTGTGCCGAAGGCATAATCCATATGTCGTTTATGTTTACATGAGGAGGCCTTGATGCCATCCAATAAATGGCTTCTGCTATATCTTCAGCCTTTAAAGGATCAAGCCAGTTGTATACTTCCTTCGCTCTTTCCTTATCTCCATGAAATCGCACTTCTGAGAACTCTGTTTCCACCAAGCCAGGTGAGACTTGCGAAACCTTCACTCCATGTTTGACGAGGTCAATTCGCATTCCCTGTGTGAGGCTGTTTACGGCATATTTGGTAGCAGAATACACGGCTCCATTGGGGTAGGCAAACTTTCCTGCTACTGATCCCACGTTAATAATATGTCCGGCTTTTTGAGCAACCATTCCCTTTGAGATAATCCTGGTTACATAAAGGAGTCCTTTAATATTCGTATCAATCATTTTCTCCCAGTCTTCCAGGTCTCCTTCTTCAAAAGAATTTAAACCCGACGCAAGTCCGGCATTGTTCACTAATACATCTATTTCAGTCCACTCCTGGGGCAGTTTAGCAAGTGCTTCTTCTGTGGCCTCTCTGTTCCGTATATCAAAACATAACGTCCATACCTTTACTCCCATTCCTTCGAACTCCTTTTGGAGTCTTTCCAGGCGCATATGGCGTCTTCCCGTTAAAATTAAATCATAGCCGTTTGTGGCAAACAATCGGGCCGTGGCTTCACCTATACCGGCTGTGGCACCGGTTACCATTACAATTTGTGCCATTGAAATTCTTTGTCACAAAAAAAGGTTGTCCAAGGAGAAATTGGACAATTGCAGCAACTTTATTTCATCTAAACATCGGGGAGATCTTACCTATCCGTTCTCTCTATTCCCTTTACCGTATTTACCCTTTGGTACCCCATAAGCAGGTCACAGTTTAAATCAATGGAATATTGATAAAAGAAAATCATGTAATCGTTTTCTGTCTGATAAAATGAGCCTTCGTACTCGTCAAAAGTAATTTCACCGTTAATGAGGCTGGCATAGCAATAATTGTAGTAGCCTTGCTTTAGAAGCACTTTGCCCTCATACCAAAGGTTCTTTTTGTTGTAGGTGAGTTTGAAACGCTCGTCGACCTTCCAATCCGTACAGCTTCCGAATACATAAACATCTCCCTCGCTCCTACCTGTTGAAAGTAATTTAAAATGCACCCATACATAATCTCCCTCAATGTCTTCATCTTGAACTCCACCCGCTTCAATTAGGGTATAACCATTAAAATCGGCATAATTGGTATACCCCTGCACCGACCGATCCTTATCGGGGTATAAGTATGCATTGTAAATGGAATAGCTGTCCTGCTGCACTTTAAAAATCTTTTGCCCTCCAAAACGTACGTTTCTGGTATCAAAATAGCGCCACTCATTGAAGCCATCAAAAACGTTCACATCTTCGTAATTGAAATCCAGTTCCTTGTCTCCAAAAAAGCGCGGCTTCAGACCTGTCTTGGCATTGTCAAAACGGCCATTCTGCATAATCATAAGCTTAAAGTCGGTAACCTGGTTCATCACCTGCAAACCCTGGGTGTTCACCATAACATCTACTTCCTGCCCCTTGTCATAGTACTTAGAATAGGTAGGTCTCTGAACACTTGGCCTAATGGTTGTCGCTCTTTGAAAAACGAAAAACCTTCTGGTGAGCACAAGGTTCTCCTGATCTCCGTCTTCAAACACTTTAAGCACATAGTTTCCAGCAATTTTTGGCTTCAGGTTTTCATTAGGTACTTCCACGCGATAATGTGTGTAGGAGATGTAGGTGTTAAACGATGTACCGTTATCAAGAATATACTCTGTAAAAACTCCGTCGATATACTCGTTTTCCATTAGGTTGCTTTCTGTCCAGTCAAAGCCGCAGTGCACAATGGTAAATTGGTAGTCTTTAAATTCTCCGTCAAGATCATCAAACTCCAGCCACAGGGTTTGGTTGGTACCCAGTTGAATAACTGGATAGTTCTCTTTTTGATCAAGGCTACTAAACTGCACCGACCTAATGGCAGGTTTGTACACTTGGTCGTTCCACACCTTTTCTGTGAAACCTTGATTGGCAACGCCTAACGAAAGAAGTAAAAGGGTGAAAAATCGTTTTCTCATTCAAAAGCTTTAAGCAAGCGTTGAAACAAAAATGGGACTTGCACGACTTACTTAACGGTCATTAACAAATAAATTGCCCATCGTCTTTTTTTCGTATGCAAATTTTTAATTTCGCGGTCGTTTTCAGGCATTTTGTCTGCATTAACAACGAACATTAAACAACCAATGGGAAAAACCATTAATCTAACCCGTGGCCACGACATCAAGCTTGTTGGCGGAGCCATGAAAGTGATAGGCCAAACCCCGGAAATCTCAACTTTTGCTCTTAAACCTGCCGATGTTTTTGGTATTAAGCCAAAATTGTTGGTAAAACAAGGTGATGAAGTAAAAGCCGGTTCTCCATTGTTTTATGACAAAAACAATGAATCTGCAATGTTCTGCTCTCCTGTGAGTGGTGAAGTAGTTGAGATTGTAAGAGGGGAGAAAAGAAAGCTTCTTGAAATCAAAGTTTTGGCCGACAAGGAAATGAGCTTCGAAGACCTTGGTACAAAAGCTGACATCGCATCTCTGGACAGAGATACTGTTATTTCAAGCCTTTTGAAATCAGGTGCTTGGCCAATGCTCAGAATGAGACCTTTTGCCAAAGCTGCGAAGCCTTCAGACACTCCAAAGGCAATTTTCATTTCTGGTTTTGATTCTGCCCCACTAGCTCCGGATTACAATTTCATTCTGGAAGGTAAGGCTGCTGAATTTCAGACTGGATTGGATGTTCTTCAAAAACTTACCACTGGAAAAGTGCATTTGAACCTTGAAAAAGGTCAAAAGCCTTGTGACAGTTTTGCAAATGCAACAGGAGTTGAGAAGAATCATTTCTCTGGGCCGCACCCAAGCGGAACCATTGGTGTTCAAATACACCACATTGACCCTATTAAGAAAGGAGATGTGGTTTGGTACATTAACCCTCAGGACGTAATTACCATAGGAAAGGTGTTCACTGAAGGGAAATTTGATCCTGTAAGAACTATTGCTGTTACCGGCGCTGAATTTGGTTCTAGAAAATATTTTGAGACACGACTTGGATGCTGCGTTGAGCCCTTCATAAAGGATAATTTAACTCCTGCCGAAGAGGGCAAAACACGCTTTATATCCGGTTCTCCTTTGTTAGGTGATCGCATTGAGTCTACTGGCTTCCTGAGTTTTTGGGATTGTCAGCTTACATCAATGCACAATAGAGACTATCCTGAATTCCAAGGGTGGATCATGCCTTCTTACAAAAGACCAACGGCTTCTAAAGCCTTCCCATGGTCAATGGAGCCTGATACCCAGTTTGTTGCCAACACGAGCACTCACGGGGAAGAAAGGGCCTTTATTGTAACTGGTCAGTACGAGAAGGTACTTCCAATGGATATTTATCCAGTATACCTGCTAAAAGCCATTATGGCCGAGGATATTGAGAAAATGGAAGGTCTTGGAATTTACGAAGTGGCTGAAGACGAAATGGCTCTTTGTGAATTCGTGTGCACGTCTAAAACACCTGTAACGGAGTATATACGACACGGTCTGGAACTTATTGAAAGAGAAGGCTAAAAGCAAGTATAGTTATGTTAGGAGATAATTTTAAGAATAAAGTAGCCGAACAACTACATCAGGTTTTTATCAATTTAAAACCCCATGTAGCGAAAGGAAAACCATTTCATTTTCTACATTCGGTTTACGATGGTCACTATACCCTTCTTTTCCAGCCATCGTCAGTTACATCTGGCCGAGTTCATTTAAGAGACGGTATTGACTCAAAGCGTACCATGTTTACCGTGGTAATCGCGATGATTCCATGTTTGCTTTTTGGTATGTTCAATGCCGGACATCAGCACTTTGTGCCGTTGATTGCAGCCGCTTCTGATTTGCTTGCTCAAATGGGATCTGGAATGCTTTCAGTTGATGCATTGTATGAAAAGATTGAAATCATGTCGCAAGTGCACCCAGCCCTTGCCGATGCCCTTTATGAAGCTCAAAGAGGAGGACCTGACAAAGCCAATGCTCTTGCCATGGCTACTCCGGTACTTAACGATATTGCCAATATTGGTTTCTTCGGAAAGCTTCTTTACGGAGCTATTAAGGTACTTCCTATAGTTATTGTGTCCTACCTAACAGGTTTGGGAATTGAATTTGCCGTAGCGCAAATGAAAGGCCATGCCATTGCGGAAGGATTCCTGGTATCAGGTATGCTTATTCCTTTAATCATGCCTGTAACAATTCCACTATGGATGGTGGCTGTCGCTACTGCTTTTGCCGTAATAATTGGTAAAGAGATTTTTGGTGGTACTGGAATGAACATTTTGAATGTAGCCCTACTTTCAAGGGTGTTTATCTTCTTTGCCTACCCTACTTACATATCGGGTGACAAAGTATGGATTGAGTCCCTCTTAAGTTTTGATGGTGTTTCAGGAGCAACTGCCCTTGCACAAGGATATGAAGGCGGAGTGAATGCCTTTGCCTGGAGCTGGTGGGATATGTTCGTTGGAACCATTCCAGGATCTATTGGTGAAACATCTGTCATCATGATCCTTATTGGAGCCTTCGTTCTTATTTGGACCGGAATTGGCTCATGGAAGGTTATGCTTTCAGTAATGCTGGGAGCCGGAGTAATGGGAATCATTCTCAATCTTTCTTCTGCACTTCCTGGTGTTGAAAATCCATTCCTGGCGGTTCCTTTCTACTACCACTGGGTAATGGGCGGTCTTGCCTTTGGTGCTGTATTCATGGCTACTGACCCTGTTACTGCCGCACAAACGGAAAAAGGAAAATGGATCTACGGTTTCCTTATTGGTTTGTTTGCCATTCTTATTCGTGTAATTAACCCGGCTTATCCTGAAGGCATTATGCTAGCCATCTTGTTCTTCAACGTATTTGCCCCACTTATTGACCATTACATTGTTCAAGCTAACATCAAAAGAAGACTAGCATATGCAAAAGAATAGTACAGGCTACATGTATGTGTTCGCCTTGGTCATCACACTAGGTTGTGGTGTACTTCTGGCCGTAGTTTCAGAGTTGACGAAAGAGGCCCGCGAAGCAAATGTTAGAGCTGAAAAAATGTCTAACATTCTGGCTACCGTAAACTACAATTTTGAGAAAGGTACCAGCAATGAAGAAATAGAAATCAAATACAATGAACTTATTAGTGAGATTGTAGTTGACAATGCAGGTAATATTATTGAAGGTAATGCCTTTGACATCAAATTGAAAGCAGAGAAGAAGAAAGACCCTAGCGAAAGACAATTGCCTGTGTTTATCTTCAATTCTCCGGAAGGAAGCAAATATTATGTACTCCCAATGCGTGGAAACGGACTATGGGGTGCTGTGTGGGGTTACATCTCACTTGCTTCCGATTTTCAAACTGTATATGGAGTGAAGTTTGATCACGAAAGTGAAACTCCTGGTTTGGGTGCAGAAATCACTAAAGAGTGGTTTCAAGTACAATTTGCCCAAGGCAAGAAAGTTTTTAATGAGGAAGAAGAAGTGGAACTAACCATTTTGAAAGGTAAAGGCAATGAGCTTACCGAGTTTACAGTAGACGGCATTTCAGGTGCCACCATTACAGGTACTGGTGTAAGCAACATGATTAAGGCCGATCTTGCTGAATACAAGGCCTACTTCTCAAACGAAAAAAACAGCTAGATGAGTACTGCTACCGCCGAAGCTAAAGTAGAGAAGAAGGGCGAGGCCCTGTTCTCGAAAAAGAATCTACGTCTGATTTCAGACCCACTGAACGAAAACAACCCTATTACGGTACAGGTACTTGGTATCTGTTCTGCTCTGGCTGTTACAGCTCAGGTAAAACCCGCCTTTGTGATGTCTCTGGCTGTAATTTTTGTTACAGCTGCATCCAATGTTCTTATCTCGTTGCTTAGAAACCTTATCCCTTCAAGTATTCGAATCATTGTTCAACTTACGGTTGTGGCTACCATGGTAATCTTGGTAGACCTTTTCCTTAAAGGATATGTATACGACGTAAGTAAGCAGCTTTCAGTATTTGTGGGACTCATCATTACCAACTGTATTATTATGGGTAGACTTGAGGCCTTTGCAATGGGCAACAAGCCCTGGCCATCTCTTCTTGATGGTATTGGTAACGGCCTTGGATATGGTGCCATTCTTCTGTTGGTTGCCGTAATGAGAGAAGTATTTGGTTCAGGAACTCTTTTGGGAGTTACCGTGCTACCTGAGTCTATCTACGTAAACAACAACCTAATGGTAGTTCCTGCAGGAGCCCTGTTTGCAGTAGGCTTGATTATCTGGGCACAACGCGCTCGCAATAAATATTACGAAACTGAATAAAGACGCATAGTATGGATTTAGTAAATCTCTTTATACGGTCAATTTTCATTGACAACATGATTTTCGCCTACTTCCTGGGTATGTGTTCTTACCTGGCAGTATCGAAAAATGTGAAAACAGCAGTTGGTCTTGGAGCCGCTGTAATCTTTGTACTATTCATTACAGCACCACTTAACTGGGCCATTAAAACCTTTGTTCTTGATTCAGGAGGTCTTTCCTGGTTAAGTAGCTCACTCGCCGATCTAGACCTGAGTTTCCTTGCCTACATTATGTACATTGCTGTAATTGCATCAGCGGTACAATTGGTGGAGATGGTAGTTGAGAAAGTTTCTCCCGCGTTGTACGGAGCACTTGGTATCTTCCTTCCCCTTATCGCGGTAAACTGCTCTATTCTTGGTGGATCGCTTTTCATGGCTCAAAGGGAATATGGTTTTCTGGAAACTGTTTCTTTCTCTTTAGGCTCTGGAATTGGTTGGTTCCTGGCCATCGTGGCCATTGCCGCTATTCGCGAAAAGATCCAATATTCAGATATTCCTAAACCTTTGAAGGGATTGGGAATTACTTTTATTATCACTGGTTTGATGGGAATTGCTTTCATGAGCTTCTCAGGTATTAAACTTTAATCTTAAGAAACACAGATGATTCTATTAGCAGAAATGACGACCGTTGCCATGGTAAGTGCTGCAGCTATTGCTGTGGTAATCCTTGCCCTTGTAACGTTGCTCTTCGTAGCTCAAAAGAACCTTCTTCCTCAAGGAGAAGTAACCTTGAACCTAAACGGTGAAAAAGACATTCAGGTAAAACCTGGTACAAATCTTTTGAACGTATTGAGTAACAACTCTGTGTTCTTACCATCAGCCTGTGGTGGTGGTGGTACTTGCGCAATGTGTAAGTGTCAAATCACTGAAGGTGGTGGTGATGTTCTTCCAACTGAGAAAGGACACCTAAGCCGAGGTGAACAAACCGATCACTGGAGACTTGCATGTCAGGTAAAAGTGAGAGGCGATATGAAGATTCAGGTACCGGAAGAAATTTTTGGTATCAAGAAATGGGAATGTACAGTACGTTCAAATGATGGTGTGGCTACTTTCATTAAGGAGTTTGTTGTTGAGCTTCCAGAAGGTGAAATACTTGATTTTGAAGCAGGTGGTTACATCCAAATTGATGTTCCCGAAGGTGTTTACAAATTCGCTGACATGTCGGTTGAAGACGAGTACCGAGGCGATTGGGACAACTTCAAAATGTGGGATTTGGTGACCAACGTGGATGAACCGATTTTCAGGGCTTATTCTATGGCCAACCACCCTGCGGAAGGAAACATTGTAATGTTGAACATTCGTATTGCTACTCCACCATGGGATCGTGCTGCTGGCAGGTTCATGGACGTTAATCCTGGATTGTGTTCTTCATTTGTATTTACAAGAAAACCTGGCGACAAGGTAACCGTGTCAGGCCCTTACGGTGAGTTCTTCATTAAGCCTACCAACAAGGAAATGCTTTACATTGGTGGTGGTGCGGGTATGGCTCCTTTGAGAGCACATATCTTCCACTTGTTCCATACAATGAAGTCTGACAGACAAGTATCTTACTGGTATGGTGGCCGTTCGCTTAGAGAGCTTTTCTATACTGAGCACTTCAGAGCCATTGAAAAGGACTTCCCAAATTTCAAATACAACATTGCCCTTTCAGAACCTTTACCTGAAGACAACTGGGATGGTTACCAAGGATTCATTCACCAGGTGGTACTTGACAACTACCTGAGCAAGCACGATGAGCCAGAGGAAATTGAATTCTACTTATGTGGACCTCCGATGATGAACGATGCTGTTTTCAGAATGTTGGATTCACTTGGTGTACCAGATGAAAACATTGCATTTGACGACTTTGGTGGATAAGCACCACAGGTCATAACAATATCATAAAGCCATCCTTTTCAGGGTGGCTTTTTTTTTGATCTTTGAGCACATGAAGAAAATTGCGTTACTTCTTATTGCAGTCATCCTATTGGCAGGAATAGCATATTACTTTATGTCTCTCCCAACTTCACCAGGAGTTAAGGCTGGCTCTAAAGGAGATGTCAACTCAGCACATCAGGCAGATGTGAAACTAGGACTTAAGGGTTGTGACATATGTGGCTATAACGCATTGGAAAAGAAAGGCGCCATATGTGGAAACTGTGGAGAAGAGATTAGCAACAAAGCTGTACAGGCCGAAAACCTTAGCTCGATAGAAGAGTACATAATAATTAAACAAATTGAGCACTTTATGCCGGACACGTTAGGGTCATCCATTGACTTCCTAAACCCGTCCATAAGTCCCAATGGCTATCCTAAAAACAGCAACTGGCGCCCTAAGGTGTACGAGACCCAAATTTATGAAATACAGAAAGCCATGTTAGAAGCTGACCAGCGTCAACTGGATACTACGGCTACAACCGAACCAGCTTCTTAGATACACTTATGTTCTTGCCTTGAATACTTACAAGGTAGACACCTGGCTGAGTATAGGGAATACTGGCATGAAGTTCTTTCTCGAAACTTGAGTGATAAAGTACCTTTCCGTTCATAGAGTAAACCTGCAAGGTAAGTTCCGTTTCGGCAAGTGATTTTACATGCAGGCCTTCTCCGTTTTGAAACTTAAAGGCATCAATGGCTATGAGATCATTAGGTAATAAATGGTGTCCACTAAGGACACAAAAGTCTTCATCTACAAACTTGTATTTGAGCAAGAGCGCGCAAATGGTACCTGAGTGCATACCACTATATAGTGCCGAATCGGCTTTAAGTAAGAGTAAACCTGCATCCTTAAAACTCATCCCTTCTGCATAATAGTGAGCAGCCCCCACAACGATGTGATCGGACTTTTTTCTTCCTATCATGTCCCAGAGTTCCATGCACATTCCTGCCAGGATTTCGCCGTTCTCGTACAGGTTGTGCAGTTTATAATCGTCATACGTTCGCTTGGTAACACATGACCGGCCTTCTTCCCAAAAAGGATTATGGGCATCCCAGCTAAAAAGTTCTTCCCATTTGTAAGTGCTAATGGATTTGGAATAACTACATGCCAGGTAGTCACCAAAACCTTCGTCAATCCCATTGCGAGGAGGCCTTGAGATGTCATTGCCATTTACGTCATATGAAATAGCATGACCAAACTCATGGATAATTACATCCGCATCTTCAGCATCTTCTACGTGTTCAAAGTCCTTGCTATAGTCCATTCCAAAGATCAGGGTTCCGGTTTTTTCAGGGCCCCAGTTAGGTTTAAACTGTGAATTATCCGGACCATTTTCAACGTCTCTGGCTTGAGGGTATACAGGTAGTTGATAGCCCATTAAATCAGGAAAACCCAAGGAGCGCAAATACAGCTTGCTCTGGGTTATATGGTATACACAGTTCACGTATTCAAACTCATCTTGCCCCCTTGTAAAATCAAACGTATCGGTAAGTGAATAGGGTTGGCTTTGATCAGAATGTCGTGGTAAGGCTACCACATGCTCGTTTCTTGTCCAAAAAGAATCTTCTTCAAACTCCATGGGTACGGTAAGCAGCTCTCTCATGGCAGTGAGTGAATCCGTATCACCATCATTAAAGTTTCTAAGCTGACCACTATAGGGCCTCTGAGCCTTGGTTAACGGATCAGGATTAAATACATAGGCGTGCACTAAGGAGTCTTTAGGACCTTCTACATGTCTATCCATCATACTGAACAACCTGTGGCCGTCAGAGAACTCTATGGCAAAGTATTCGATATTGTTAATGGTCTGGGGGTAGTACCATGCGGGCTTCAGACTTCCCTGGTAGGCGGCAAGAACCTTTTGTGCTCCTTCAATCGGCGCCGAACTCCACTCCTTCCCATGGAATTTTGAGACGTTGTGGGCTTCCTGGAGTTCAATAAACAAACTTGAAATTTTCCCATCATGTCCAATATTAAATCTTACTTCACTAGGTAATACCTGCACATGATTAATGTACTGTCTAAAGGTCAAATGATACCCTAAGGGGCTTTTACTTCTAAAGTCGAGCTTTAGCTCACTTGACTCATTTTGAAGTTCAGGGAACTTGTCATTCGCAAAATCCAGGCAGGCTTCTTCTATTCCTTTCTTCAAATTAAAACGAACCCCATCGTACTTGAAAGGATCGACATAAGTGGGATTATCGTCCAGCCAATCCTCGGTTGACACTTCCGTGGCTTGCTGGGCCATTGTCCCATTCCATACCATTAACACTACAGCCCCTAATAATGCTCTTCTCATCGTTCTCGTTTATTACCTTATTAACCGCTCAACCTTTGTTGTAAAACCCTGGTCTATTTTTAATATATAAACACCCGAATCACAGTTTATGAGTTCTTCAAGGGTTAAACCTCCATTCATTTGAGACTGATACAACAGCCTTCCTTCCATGTCGTACAGACTTACAACTCTACTTCCAGGCTCCCTGAATAGAAGGGAAAGCATTCCGCTGTTCTTAAACGCCACCTTGTTTACCGCAAAGTGGGGTGAACTTTTCACTTCAGCACCTATTCCACTACTCTCGCAATAATCCACCGGGACGAACTCATGTTCGCGTAAAATAGAGCAGAGCGTATCCCGGTACTTTTCTTCATACAACACCTGTTCAGCATCCAGCAAGAGGGTACCTACTGCCTCCAAAGACATGCGATCATCGAACTCATACAAGGCAGAAAACAGAATTCTATCAGTAACAACATTTCCCAATATCTTGCTCACGTTTGACAACATTCCTGCCACAATTTCCCCGTTCTCATACTTGCTATTACTGCCTTTGTAGTCTGATACCTTCATACTTGTAAAGCAATTACGACCATCTTCCCAAAAGGGGTTATGACCGTCCCATGAAAACAAGTATTCTGATCTATAGACATCCAACCTCTCCGAATAGCCACAAGCGAGGTAGTCGCCAAGGCCTTCGTCTATAGCTTCTCTTGTAGCGCCATCTAAGCTGTTTTCATTGGCATTGTATGAAATAGCATGTCCATACTCATGGATTACAACATCAGCATCTTCTGCATCATCTACATGCTCAAATGCCGACCCACTGTAGCCAAAATTCAATTCTCCATGACCATCTGAGTTCAACTTGCGAATGAAATTGGAATTATCATCCAAAAATGCCCTTGGATCCACATCTATCTGATAATCCATCAGGGTATCAAAGCCGAGAGACTCCAGGTACTTTTTGTACTGTGTGATATGGTATAGGGTATTTGCATATTCAAACTCGTCCTGGCTTCTGGTGTAATTGAATGTATCCGTCTTTGAATGGGGTGGGCTAAAATTCACATTTTTGGATGTAAACCTCACGTGGTCATTTTCCAGCCAAAATGAATCATTCTCAAACTTGACATCTACTTGTACCAGCTCTCTCAAAGCAGTGAGGGAATCTGTATCACCATCATTGAAGTTTTGTAACTGACCACCATAGACCTTTCCTGCCTTTGTCAACGGATCGGGATTGAATACATAAACCCATGCCAAGCTATCTTTTGCGCCCTTTACTTCCCGGCTCAAATTCCTTATAATCCGTCCTCCATCTGCGAGTTCAATAATCTTGACGAATTCATTTTGGGCTTTTTCGTGAACTTCATAGTAGATGCCCCCCTGGGCTTCATATCCATTGAAGAACACAACATGTTTTGCATCAATCAAGTTATCCTTTAAAGCAGGATACTCCAACTTAGGCCAGTTTTGCGTCTCTACAGCGGTATAAAAGAGTGAAGAGATACGTCTCTTGTGCCTTAGATTAAATTTAATGTCGGTGCCGTAGATAGGGACACCGTTAAACGTTTGAATAAACGTAAGGTGATTTCCCAGTTGACTCTTTTTCGATGCAATTAGCCTAAGCCCGCTCCTGGCATCCAGGAACTCTTTAAAATTATCCTTAATAAAGCCTTTGCAAGCATTCTCCAAAGATCCTTCTATGGATAAGGATTTACCGCGATGCGCATAGATATCCGTAGCCAGAGAATCTTCGAGCCAGGCCCATTTTACGGGTTGTACTGCTGCTTGCTGAGCAAATAGTACCGGGCTGCAACAAAGCTGTAGTAATAAACTAATGATCAGCAATGGTATAGGATACACCATGCGATTCAAGGTAGTTTTTATAGCTGTCAATTTCTTCGTGTGGAGATTTGATTGTTAAAGTACAATTTTCCATGAAAACCTGGTTTGTAACTTCATGGTTTTTAGACTTAACAAAGCTCATTACAACCTCCATTTGAACATATTCGAACTTCATCTCAATAAATGCCATTTCCACTTCTTGCTTAACCCCACTTGCCTGAAGGGTTTCTTTAGCTGCTGTTTTATAAGCATTTATTAAACCTGGGACTCCAAGCTTGGTTCCTCCAAAATACCGAACAACCGCAACCAGCGTATATAAGACACCGGCACTTCTTATTTGATTGTAAATGGGCAATCCGGCTGATCCACTTGGCTCCCCGTCATCGTTGGCTCTGTAATCCTCTTCGGTTGCCATTACATAGGCATAGCATACGTGCCGCGCCTTGGGATGCCCTTGGCGAAGCGCTTCTATTCTGTCTTCAACTTCCTGTCTCGAGGTAACGAAATAGGCATAACCGATAAACCGAGACCCTCTGTCCTTAAACTCTACTTCTTTACAAGCATCTATTGTCTTAAAGCTCGCCATCTCCGCTCAATAATACAATGGCTCCTACGGCTAATCCAAGAGCAATGAGCTTTTGTAGGCTTACTTTTTCCTTAAAAATAAAAATGGAACCTAAAGTGGCCAAAGTCAAAATAAGAATACCGTTGAGCGGAAAAATGACGGCAGCTGAAAATGATGACTTGTTCAGTGCATATAGAAAGAACAGGATTGCATAGTAGTTGATTAGCCCCAAAAAGACGCCGGTTCCAACATGCTTCTTATCCATCTTTATCCCCTTAAACCCTTTGTAAATGAGCCCATATACGCCGGCAAATAAAAACGTCCCTGTAGACAATAGGTGAAAACTACCTTCTTCATGTCCCAGCTGAGTCTCGGCGAGCTTTAGAACAATGTCTACTGCTCCATAACCTATGAACACAATCAAGGGCAACCACCCAACTAAACTCCCTCCGCTGGCTTTGAAATTGAGTAAAAAAACCGCCACCAGGGCTAGAAGAAGACCTGCCCAATTGAACAAGGACATGGCATGTCCATGGACTCCAAAAAAGAATAAAGTGGGCAAAATCATGGATACCCTTGAAACAATGCTTGAAGTGGCTACGCCCTCTTTTTTTGTGAGTTCAGCCATAAGATTAAACATTGTTATGAACAGGAAGGCAATACCAGCTGACCATAAAATTGTGGGTAAGCCAAATGCATCAAACCCTATTGAAAAGAAGATGTGTAGGCTTCCAATTAGTACACAAACAGGATAATTGAGCATTATAACTGAGAATAAGTCCAGTTGACGCCCACCGGCATATTTAAACACCCAATAAATTCCGGCTCCCAACACAACCGCTAAGGCTAGGTAGATCATATCTCAAAACGAGTATTATTCGATGAATGGTGCATTACCCAAAATAAAGAAAGACTGATTTTACGCATATTTGAGAAGCAAAAGGTAAGTTATTAGTAGAATGTCTGAATTAGATTTAACCTATCTGAATGAAATTTCAGGTGGAGATGAAGAGTTTATCGTGGACATGATTGAGACCTTCCTTGAAGAAACCCCCAAGGATGTAGACGACATGAAGACCCAACTAGAGGGGCAAAACTGGTCTGAACTTGGTAAAGTGGCCCATAAACTAAAATCGTCCATTAAAATGTTTGGGTTTGAGACCTTAAAGAATCAAGTGCTCTTCCTTGAACAAAGCGGAAAGTCTGGCGATAACATTGATGTACTTCCAGCAAAAGTTTCTGAATTTCTGGCGGGGCTTGAGGGAGCTATGACGGAGTTACGCGCTAAACTCTAGCTTTTTGGCCAGCATTCTTACAATTCCATCACTTAAACCAAACTTGGGCACATAAATCTCTTCAATTAGCGCCCACCTCATTACTTTCATAAAGATTCTGGTTGCCGGCATAATGACGTCCGCTCTATCACTTCGCATGCCCAACTCAATCATTCGTTCCATGTAGGAATATCCTTCTAGTTTTTCAAACAACTGCTGAAGCTCCATAAGCGAGATCTTTTTATCTGACCTTGCCCCATTGAGTTTAAAGAGTTTATTAATATTTCCACCCGAGCCTATCGCCAGTACGTCCTTGCTTGTTTTCAGATGAATTTCGATCCAGCTCTTCATTTCTTGCCATTGGCTTCTGCTTACCTGATCTTTCATAAGCCTGAGGGTACCAATATTAAATGAGCGGGTGTTTGCTATGCGGCCTTCACTAAATAGTGATAACTCCGTGCTACCACCACCAACATCTATGTATAAATATGACTTCTTAGGATCTAAGGTTTGCTCAAAATGGGTGGTATACAGTACTTCTGCCTCAGACTTTCCGGAAATGATGTCAATATCGATACCGGCTTCATTCTTTACCAAATCAACTATTTCTTCTCCATTACTGGCATCGCGCATAGCTGATGTGGCCACCGCCTTATAGGCAATAGCACCGTGCACTTCAAGTAGGTGCCTATAAGCCTTCATTGTATTCACAATGTCTTCCATTTTCTCAGAAGGAATACTACCGGTAGCAAATACTTCCTCACCTAGTCGTAATGGTACACGTACCAATGAACGTTTTTTGAAATGAAGCTTCCCTTCATTCTCATATACTTCGCAAATGAGCAATCTTGCCGCATTTGATCCTATGTCAATGGCTCCGTAAACCATCATTCGTCTAACATTTTTTGAAAGAAATTCTCCAATGTGGTCTGAGACCTAAACTTTCGTGTTCCTCTTTTGAGGTACTTATTGTCTTGCTTAGCATCTAGCACCCTGGCCTTGCTATTGTCTCTTAATTGAATTTTGAAAAAGTCCAACAGCTCTTTTTGTAGGTCTTTGCTATAGATAGGTACAGCAATTTCAATACGCCTGTTGAGGTTCCTCCCCATCCAATCTGCAGAACTGATATAAAACTTCTCATTTCCACCGTTCCCAAAAATGAAAATTCTGGAATGCTCAAGAAACTTATCGATGATACTCACAGCTTCAATATTATCGCTAAGGCCTGGAATACCTGGCTTTAAACAACAAATACCACGAATTATCATTTTTATTTTGACACCAGCCTGGCTTGCTTCGTAGAGTTTATCAATCATTCCTTCGTCCACAAGACTGTTCATCTTTATGAGAATGTAGGCTCTTCTCTTTTTGCTGGCAAGCTCTATCTCATTGTCAATAAGCTCATAGAAGGTTTTGCGCATGTGAAAAGGAGCCACAATGAGGTGCTTGTATTTGGGGAGTTTGTAGTTCGCCTCAAAAAAATCAAAGGTCTTCTCTACTTCGTCCAGTAAGTGCTTATCACAAGTGAACAATGCCGTATCAGAATACAAATTGGCTGTTTTTTCATGAAAGTTTCCGGTACCAATAATCCCATATACTTCCTTCTTCTTATTGCGGACCCTTTTGATATGAATCAACTTACAATGCACCTTCATTTTAGGCACACCTTGAACAACCAAAGCACCTGCGCTACTCAACTTGTTGGCCAGCTCAATATTGGCTTCTTCATCAAAACGAGCCTGTAGCTCAACCATAACAGTAACCCGCTTACCATTCTTAATGGCATTTACTAAGGCATTTACGAGACTTGATTGTTCGGCCACGCGATACACCGTCATCCTAATTTCAGTTACATACGGATCAATGGCCGCTTCCCTAAGAAGCTCCACTGTATAATTGAAGGACTGATAGGGATAATGCACCATGATATCTCGTTCCCTCATGGCTTCAAACATCAATACTCCTCTTGGAATATGTGGATGCCTCAAAGGACGATGCTTTGGGTAAAGAAAGGACTTACGTCCCACCTTTGGGAAGCCCATAAAATCTTTGAAATTATGGTACCGACCACCGGGCATAAGGTGTTCCTTTTTTCTTAAGCCTATTCCCTTTCTTAAGGTTTTAAGCAAATCAGGATCTATTTCCTTATCGTATGCAATTCTGGTTGGGGTTCCTGAAACTCTGTCTTTTACCGATATTGACATCCGCTCCAGAAAGCTTTTGGATATATCGTAGTCAAGGTCAAGTTCAGCATCTCTTGTAATCTTAAACCCATAGGCTACAACCTTTTCATAGTCAAAAACCGTAAATATCTCTTTTAGATTGAATCTTATCACATCATCCAAGAGCATGATATATGTATTCTGCCCTTCTTTTGGCAAAACATAGAACCTGGGACTGATTTTTGTGGGAATCTCAATGAGAGCGTATTTGGTAGGTAAGTCTTCCCGCTCATCGTAAAGCTTTACTCCTAAATATATCAGGTTGTCGCTTAATAAAGGAAATGCTCCTGGATTGTTGCTCAAAATGATAGGAACCAGTTTGCGCAACACATTCTCTCTGAAGTATTTTTTTACAAGCTCGGCCTGTCCTTCACTTACCTGGGTCTCATCAATAATATGGATCTTACTTCGGCTAAGCTCTTGTTTAATCCCCTCATATACTTTGTCAAACAGTTCCCTTTGCTCCTTTACAACCTCGTGCATTTCTTCCATGAGTTCAGAAGGATCATATCCGTATTTGGACACCTTAACTTTGGACTCTTTTAAGAGGTTAATTTCTCTTTGCACGTTAGCGATCCTTACACGATAAAACTCATCAAGATTGCTTGAGAAAATTCCCAAAAATTTCAGGCGTTCCAACAAGGGAACCTTCTTGTCTTGTGCTTCCTGAAGTACACGGCTATTAAAGGCCAACCAACTCAACTCGCGGTTGATGTATCGGCTGTTATCCTTCATGTCTAATTCTATTTAATTAATTCAACTATTTTCCAGTTCGTCCCTGAAAAATCAGGACCGCCAGTACGAGACTCCAACACCAGAGCATCGCCTGGCATAAACCCTTCTACAAAGCCTGGGCACAACTTCTGTCCAAGATAGGAGACTGTGGGATTATGTCCAACAATCCATATTCGCTGGGTATCCGGAAGTTCTTCGAGACAACTCAAATAGTCATCTGCTGTTCCATGATACAGATTGTCATCTTCTATGATCTTGCTTGAGTCAATCTTCAAATGCTCCTTGAGAATTCTCAATGTTTCACGCGTTCGTACCGCCGTACTCACCGCAACAAAGTCAGGCATGTAACTTTCTAAGGATCGTGCCAATTCATTGGCTTTTTCTAAGCCCAACTGTGACAAACTTCTGAATTTATCACCTCCGGCGGGAATCGTGTCCTGAGCATAGGAATGCCTAATTATGACCAACTGAAATACTGCCATATAATGACGAATTTAGGAAATGCTGCCTTTCCCAGAATTAAGTTTTAAAGAAGCTCCAGTGATGGAATCCAGAGAAGTTTTTTAAAGTCTTTTACTTTGAAGTTAACCACCTCCACACCTTCATCTTCCAGCCTTTTTTCCATTGGGTATTCTTGTCCAAAGGCCAGCCTCCCGCTGAGTATTCCAGCGCTGTTCACTACCCTGTGAGCCGGCACTTCATTTCGGCCTTCCAAGCTATGTCCCAACACATAGCCAACAGTTCTGGCTGAACCTCCCGTACCAATATAATGAGCAATTGCACCATACGTGCTTACCCTTCCTGGAGGAATAAGTCTTACAATTTCAATGACTTTTTCAGCAAAGTTCTGAGTACTCAATTCCCACTTTTTTTAAGTGCATCTATCAACCTATCAAGTTGTTCTTTACTGTTGTAAATATGCGTAGACACGCGAAGGGAGTCTAATCCAGACTCCGGAACCACACGTATCCTGATTCGATCTTCCCAAAGCAAATGAAAAAGCTCCATATAACCGACCTTTTTGTGCTTAAAGCCTAGCATCATCGACCTACTCTTCAATTCAGGTGAAGATATGACCTCAACCATATCCAGGTTTTGCATTTGTTTGTAGAGGTACTCATTTAACTCCACTACTCTCTTTTCAATGGCATCGAGTCCAATTTGAGTATGGAAATTAATGGCCGCCGTAAGTCCCACTCTTAATGCGGCATTTTGGGTACCATAGTCGTAACGATGTGCTGTAGGATTGTAGCCTTCAAAGGTGGGTGGGCTTTTGGTTATATCAAAGCCTCTGTCAGTATAGGCTCCTGCAAATACGGGTTTTACAACATCAAACATGTCCTTGTTTACGTACAAAAAGCCCGTCCCTTTTGGACCCAGCAGCCATTTATGCCCACAAGTGGCATAAATATCTGGCTTTATGTCATTCATATCAAGGTTCAGTGTTCCTGCGGTATGTGCACCATCAATAACGGTATAAATGCCACGTTCACGCGCCATTTGACACACTTCTTTAACCGGAAAAGTTTGACCTATTGTACAACTTATATGAGGAATTGAAATCACCTTAGTTCTTCGAGTAATTAGGGACTCTATCTGCTCCAAAACTGCCGATTGTGTCAATTTGGGCCAAAAGGTCTTTATCACAATACCATCATGCTGAGCCCTGTTAATCCAGGGCATGGCGTTGCCAACGTGCTCCTGACTTGTAATAATTACTTCATCTTTTCGCTTTAGCGGTAATCCCCAGGCAGCTATGTTTAAACCTTCTGTGGTATTGTGGGTAAGTGAAATCTCGGTCTTATCAGCACCTATGAAATCTGCTATATACTCCCTTACATCTTCTCCCCCGCCATAGCGCAAAGTGGTATTTACCACCCGCATATGGTTTACTATGGCCTCTTCTACCACGGAAGGAGATGGCCCCATTGTTCCATTGTTTAGATAAACAAGCTTTTCGCCCATATGGAAGTTCTCTTCCACGGCCTTCCAAAAGCCGGAAATATCGGCCGAAGACTCAATGACAGAATTTTGTATATCGGATGCCACAGCCGGACTCATCCAACCTAATGCCATCCCCGTCGTTGTAATCTTGCCTAATTTTTTTAAAAAACTACGTCTGTCGGTCATAAATGAACCTAGACCATATTCAGCCGGTTCATCAACCTACTTTTATATGTTCCTCCAATGGGTATTATTTTTTGCTTGATAACGATTACACTTTCATCAAGGGTTTCAATCTTGTCTAAACGTACAATATAAGAACGATGTACTCTTAAAAACTTGTCTGATGACAATTTACTCTCAATACCCTTCATGGTATTGTGAACAATATACTTGCTATCAGCTGTATTAATTACAATGTAATCACCCAGCGCCTCAATCCAATAAACATCGCTTGAGTTGATTTTAACGAGCCGCGAATCCACTTTTACGAAAAGGTCTGGATCATCATCGCTTGACTCATTGTTCATCGCATGGATCTCTCTTGCCTTGTTTACAGCTTTTAGAAACCTAGGATAATCAAAGGGTTTTAACACGTAATCGACAACATTATACTCAAAAGCCTCCAGAGCGTGTTCCCTTTTTGAGGTAACCAAGACCACCATCGGCGGCTTACTCAATGACTTAATAAGATCAATACCTGACATTTCAGGCATTTCAATGTCAAGGAATATCAAATCAATAACGTGCCTTGACAAAAAGTTAGAAGCTTCTACTCCGTCTTCGCATAGAGCTATCACTTCAAGATTCTGGGTCTTACCGACGAAATTTTTGAGGACATTTCTAGATAGTTCCTCATCATCAACGATAATGGATTTCAGTACCGCCATATTTCTTTAACCTTTACTCCCCTGAATTAGATTTCGGCAGTAAATATACTTTATTTTTCGACTAACACAAGCTTTTACCCCTTGAATTGATTTTCGACTTACTCACTTAAACTCTTGGAGTAATCTTCAAACTCATCGAAAGCCAGCTGACATTTATCCCAAACTTCATTCATAATATTCTGAATACCAACCAAGTCCTTTCGCAAAGCCAAATCTTCTATGCTTCCTACCTTCTCCGTATATGTCTCCATACCAACATAGGTAAAAGTGGGCTTAACCTTATGTGCCATCATCTTCATCTTTGCCCAATCCTTCTTCTTAACTGCCACATTTAGCTCCTCCATGTACTCGGGAGTACGTTTCAGGAAAATCTCAATCAATTGTTTAATGAAGTCCACATCCCCACTAGCAAAACCGCTTATTTTCTTAGTATCAATGATTTGATAGTCCATTTCGCTCTCTTTATCTGCGTTTAAGTTAGTGTCTCTTTTTGCATGAAGTTCTGCAACTCTCGTAAAAAGTTCGTTGGCATTCAGTGGTTTCAATAAAAAAGAATTCAATAAACCCTGCCCTTTCCTTTTCACTGGAAAGGGAAAGGCAGAAATGCCCAATACCGGAAGAGGCCTTCCCTGGTTACGATACTTTTCTTTCATTTCTCCTGAAAGCTCAAGCCCATTTCTATCAGGAAGTTGAATATCAGTGATTAATAAATCCACTTCAGACTCTGAATTCAATGCACCGAGTGCTGTTTTGTAGACAAACACTTCTGAATTCCATTTGCGAAGAATTCTTGACAGCACTATGTTGGTGAGTTCATTATCGTCTACCAGCATAATACGCATTCCTCCAAGATCATTGGTGTTCATTTCACCATCAGTGTGATCATGTATAGTGGCCAAAGCAAATGGTAAGTTCACAATAAAGGATGTACCCTGGCCCCACTCACTTTCAACGTCGATACTACCCTTCATTAGAGCTGTCAACTTTTTGCAAATTGATAATCCGAGCCCGGTTCCTCCATAGGTGCGGTCATGTCCTTTTTCAGCCTGAGTATAGCTCGTAAACAACTTCTTAAGATTCTCTTTTTTCACACCAATTCCAGTATCCCTTACAGTAAAGTTTAGGTCTACACTATTCTCGGAAATGGTGTCCACATCAATTCTGAGCTCAACACTTCCTTGTGTGGTAAACTTGAAAGCGTTTACGAGCAGGTTTGTAAGTATCTGCGAGAGCCTGTTTTCGTCTCCTTCAATCCTTACGGGTACTTCTTCCGAAACGTATACATTAAAGGAGATCTTGTTTTTGAGCGCATCGTTCTCAAAAACCACTTTCAACCCTTCTACAAACTGCCTAATGTCAAAAAAAGCATTTACAATCTCGTACTTGCCAGAATCCATTTTTGACAGATCCAAAAGATCGTCGATCATCTTCCTCAGGTTCTTTCCTGACTGAGCCAAAGCTACACCTACAACGTTTTGATCTTCTGTTAGTTCTGATTGATTAAGCAAGTCTATGAGGGCCACAATATTATTCAGAGGCCTTCTTATGTCATGTGCCACACTTGCCAAAAACTCTTCTTGATGGGCCAGGTCTTGCTTAACTCCATCAAGCTGTCCTAAGAGTTTCTTTGATAAGCTCACATCCGTAATCACCTCGTATTCAAAAGCCATATTGTACTCCACACCTGTATCAACTCCTTCAAGTGTCGATAGATTGCCAATTGGCACTACATGAACATCAAACTTTTTGAAAGTATTCTCGCCAGATGACTGTCTGTATTTTGTTAGGTGATAGCCGGGAGCCCCTTCCTTTTTATGCTTCTCTTTATCAATTCCGTAATATTCGAATAAATCCAGCACCTTCTCATTAAGCTCTTCGGGCTTCTTTTGGTAAGCATGGCTAAAGGGTTCATTAAAAAATACCACTTTGGGTTGCTCTCCTTTATGAGCCCTGGTAGTGATGATAGGAAAAGGATATGCTGAAATAAGTGCATTAAAGACTCCATAGAGTCGTTTCGCAAAACGAGTATCCATTAGGCGCTTAAGCTTGGTAACAAGTAACGTTCTCGTTACAGCATCATTACGTATGACACATTCATCCGATATATTGTAGGTGAGCATTTCACTAAGCCACTCAGGGCTTTGTTCTCGAAAGCAGAGAAGGCTCGATGCACCTGAAAATGAGTGAATAAATGGGAGAACATCTAACTCTCCGCTCAGATCAAACACTATACAGGATATATAAATTCCAGGTGTCTTTACAACCGCTTCATCAAAGCTTGATGCTTTAATAATGTTGACTTCTAAATACCTGAGTGCTTTCTCAACGATGCTTTGGGCTTCTTCTCCCGAATCACATACTACTAAAACGTTGCGCAATAGGAGGTCTCAATTGGTTGAGTGCAATAAAAATAATTCGATTATAGTCTCTGTAAAAAGATTACCTTTTTAGACGAAAAAAAGTCTAAATCAAAATGCTCTTCCAGGTGAATGATGCGATTGCAATCAAAGCTTTGATTGATTTCATCATTTATGGTATTAAAATCGAAATCAAGCCCTCTTAAGTAGATAATACCCTGATGCTGACCTAGATGAGCCCCTCTCTCAACATTCTTTTCCACCCAGTTGGTAAAACGCTCCAAACCTGTAACCGCTCTACTAACCACAAATTGAAATTTTTCGTGAAATTCTTCAATTCTAACATGGCTTGCCACCACATTCTTCAGGCCCATGTGACTGGCAAAATCATTGACTGCAGCAATTTTTTTTGCCCTTGCGTCTACTAAATGAAACTGAGCCGTTGGAAACAAAATAGCCAATGGTAGCCCTGGAAAGCCACCACCTGTGCCTACATCCAAGACCCGGGCTCCTGCCAGATTGTAAAATTTACCTACTGTGATAGAATGTAAAAAATGCCTTTCAATTAAGTTTTCTGAATCTTTCCTTGACACAAGATTCACTTGGGCATTTTTTTCAAGAAAAATGTCAGAAAACAGTTCGAACTGTGCCCGCTGCTCATCATTTAAATCAAAAAAGCGGTTCAAAAGATCAATATTCATCCTACCAGTTCACTTTTTTAGGATGTAACATAGTAATGAAGCCAAGTAAAGGGTACAGCACCAGCTGATACAGAATGTCAAGCAATGGGAAAAGATACCAAGACTTAAACACTCGGTTTTTGTGATTGAATACAATAACAAGGAGCCAGTGAAGCGCCACTGGCAGAACAGCAATACAAAGTCCAAGAACAGAAAGGGGTGCGGTAGTTATATAGACAATGCTCAGAAGGTAAGACGATGCCTTTGTTAACCACAGCAAAGCAAGGAGGAACTTAAATTTTCCATGATAATGCTTACCTGCTGAAAGGTGTCTTCTCTTTTGCTTAAGCCACTGACCAATTCCCTTGGACGGATAAGAAAGTACATGGGATGTAGGCTTCAGAACTACTTGTACATTTTTAGAGGTAGCTATTTCCTGAACTAACAGATCGTCATCGCCAAAGGGAACATGCAAATTTTTAGCGAAACCTTTATTTTCTAAAAAGGTAGATTTCTTATAAGACATATTTCGGCCAACTCCCATGTAGGGCATACCTGCCAAAGCAAAAGACATGTATTGCCACATGGTATAGAAGGCTTCGTATCTAATAATTGCATTGAGAGGACTTACTGATGTCATATAAGGTGAATAACCGAAAACCAATTCAGTACCTTCTTCATTGTATTGAGTAGCTATGTCTTTGAGCCATCCCGTTGATGTAGGAATGCAATCCGCATCCGTTAGAACAATAATGTCGTTTTGAGCTTTCTTTATGCCAAGGGTAAGGGCCAGCTTTTTCCCGGGCTTGCTGTGCACAAACTCTGTCAGTGACACTATATGTAAGTTACTGTGGTGAGGCATTTGTTCGTACAAGTACTCGTATGTACCATCCCAGGAGTGATCGTCCACAATTATTAATTCAAAATTGGGATAGTCTTGCTCCAAAACTTTTGGAATAAGTTCTTGTAAGTTCTTTTTCTCGTTTTTTGCTGCTACCACCACCGATACTCCGGGTAAAACGGTGCCTTCTTCTTCCTTTTGCTTGTAAAAGGCAGCCCTACTAAAAAGTACCCAATTCCATACCTGGTGCAGTACAAAGCCAGCTAGCAAGGCATAAAACCAATAATCAATTGTGTATAAAGGCATTAAAACCAGTGGTATTAGCTTGCGAAATTAACCTGTAAGTTACTCGGTGCCTGACCACATTTTTTGCACTTACCAACACATAGACCTAGGAAGTACATTTGCGGCACCTTATGAAGTTTGACCTACTAAGCACCGATAAAAAAAGTAAGGCACGCCTTGGGCGACTGCATACAGACCACGGGACCATTGAAACTCCTGTTTTTATGAGCGTGGGAACAATGGGTGATGTTAAGGCTGTGCATACCAGTCATTTATATGACACCGTAGATGCGCCAATTATTCTAGGAAACACCCTGCATTTGTATTTAAGGCCAGGAATGGAAATTCTTGAAAGTGCCGGAGGATTACACCAATTTATGAATTGGTCCCGCCCCATACTGAGTGATAGTGGTGGTTTTCAAGTATATAGTCTGTCAGAAATGCGGGCCATCAAAGAAGAAGGCGTCCAGTTTCGCTCCCATATTGATGGTTCAAAGCATTTTTTCAGTCCTGAATACGCCATTGATGTTCAAAGAAGTATTGGGGCAGACATTATAATGGCCTTTGATGAATGCACTCCTTATCCATGCGAATATGGATATGCCAAAGAAAGCATGGGACTTACGCACAGATGGCTGGACCGGTGTATAGAGCATTTTGGAAAAACCAAGCCTAAATACGGTCATGAACAAGCACTGTTTGGTATTGTTCAGGGAAGTGTATATAGCGATTTAAGAAAGCAGTCTGCTGAATACATTGCAAATGCCGATTGTTTTGGGAATGCCATAGGTGGCCTTAGTGTGGGAGAACCCAATGACAAAATGTATGAAATGGCTGAACTGGTATGTGACATTTTACCCAGTGAAAAGCCACGATACTTAATGGGCGTAGGCAAACCAGAAGACTTACTTGAAAATATTGAGCGGGGTGTAGATATGTTTGACTGTGTAATGCCCACTAGAAACGGGAGAAACGGCACCATTTTCACTGCTGAAGGGCGTTTGAATATGAAAAACGCCAAGTGGAAAAATGACTTTAGCCCAATAAACAAGGAAAGGCTCAGTTTTATAGACGATATATACACAAAAGCCTACTTAAGACACCTAATTCACTCTGGCGAAATACTAGGCAGCATGATTGCTTCGCTGCAAAATTTAGTGTTTTACCAATGGCTTACCGCCCAGGCCAGAGAGCATATCAAGTCTGGCACCTACTTTGAATGGAAGCAGGAAATTCTTCCGAAAATCTCAAGAAAACTCTAGCCTTGTTCAAGATCATTGATCGCTATATCATTCGAAAGTTCTTTGTAACGCTTTTCTTCATCATTTTGATGTTTTCTCTCATTGCTGTGGTATTCGATGCAAGTGAGAAAATTGACAAATTCGTTTCAAAGGAAGTCCCAATGGTTGAAGTACTTGTTTTTTACTTCGCCAATTTTCTTCCTTTTCTTCTTAACCTCATTAGTCCGATTTTCATTTTTATAGCCGCCTTGTTTTTCACTTCAAGGATGGCCTACAGCTCTGAAATAGTGGCAATGTTTGGAGCTGGCACCAGCTTTTGGAGGCTACTTGTGCCTTACCTTTTTGTGGCCACCATGCTTACCGGGCTTGACCTGTACGTTAAAAATTTTCTGGTACCAGTTACCAATAAGGGCTATGTAGAGTTTGAACAGAAGTATTTAAAATCAGGGAGCTACAATCCGAATGTGAACATACACAGACAACTGGAACAAGATCGCTTCTTTAGCCTGGAGCGATACCATTATAAAGATTCAATGGGTACCCGGTTTGCACTGGAGTTGTTTTCAGGAAACGATTTACAGGAAAAAATAATGGCCACTTACCTGCGCTGGAATGCTGATAGAGGCATGTGGTACGCCCATCATTATACGAAGAGAACGTTCAAGGAAGACGGACAGGACGTGGAAGTTGGAGACACACTCTATGTGAACCTGCCATTAAAACCAAAGGATTTTGGAAAGCAACAAGTAGAGGTGACTATGATGTCCACTCCGGATTTAATGGACTTTATTGAACAGGAAACCTTAAGCGGAAACCCCTCATTAAAGTTTTTTAAAGTGGAGCTTTACCAAAGGTTCTCAATTCCATTCGCTTCTTTCATTCTAATAATGATAGCCTATGCCCTGGCTTCAAGACGTGTAAGGGGCGGAACAGGAATGCATCTGATGCTAGGGCTGCTTATAGCCGTAACCTTCATTCTCTTTATGAGATTTGCCATCACATTTGGACAGCAAACATCACTTTACCCAATAGTTGCTGTATGGATTCCCAATATTTTCTTTCTGGGAATTGCCTTGTGGCTGCTATTTAAAGCTCCGAAATAAGAATGACTAAAGGATATCGAAGCCAATATCCTTTCGGAAGTACTTTCCATCAAACTCAATTTGCTCAGCAAGCTTATAGGATTGCTCTAAAGCTTTTTTAGGGTCTACATGGAAAGATGTGAGTGCCAAAACGCGGCCACCGCTTGTAACCAGCTCACCATTGGCATCTTTGGTTCCAGCGTGAAATACCAGTGATTCGGGCTCTGCTGAAATCCCGCCTATGGTCTTTCCTTTTTCATATGACTCCGGGTACCCTCCTGACACGAGTATTACCGTTGTAGCACTTTCACCAATCACTTCTAAACTTAATGTGCCTAAGGCTCCCTCAGCGGCAGACTTGAAGACCGGAAGTAAATCAGTACTCACCCTTGGCAATACAGCTTCTGTTTCAGGATCACCCATTCTGCAATTGTATTCAATCACATAAGGTTCACCATCAACCATAATCAATCCGAAATAGAGAAAACCTCTATACTCCAATCCATCAGCTTTCAGCCCGGCCATAGTGCGATCCACTACTTGACTTCGCACCTTATTCATAACGGCTTCATTGGCAAAGGGCACTGGTGATATGGCGCCCATCCCTCCGGTATTCAGCCCGGTATCTCCTTCTCCTATTCGTTTGTAATCTTTCGCAGTAGGCAGTAACACGTAATTCTTACCATCGCAAATAGCGAAAACAGACAATTCAACACCGTCCAGAAACTGCTCTATGACAACCCGTGCTCCTGCCTGACCATACTTCTTATCCAGGAGGATATCAGCCAAGGCTGTTTTGGCTTCGTCCAACTCAAAACAAACCCTTACACCTTTACCAGCAGCAAGTCCATCGGCCTTTAAAACAATGGGGGTACCTTTCTCTTCAATATACGCTTTGGCCACATCAAATTCTGCATCACTAAACTCCTTGTAGGCAGCAGTTGGAATATTGTGCTTCACCATGAACTCTTTGGCAAAGGCTTTACTTCCTTCCAGCATGGCGGCCGCCTTCCTTGGGCCAAATATGGCTGTGTTCTTAGTTCTGGAATCCAACTCAAAAAAGTCTACTATACCGCTTACCAATGGATCTTCAGGCCCTACAATAACCAATTCAATATTCTGAGACTGTACAAAATCCGCAACTTCATCAAAGTCCATGGGGTTTAGGCTCACGTTTTCACCCACCTGCGAGGTACCTCCATTTCCAGGGGCTATAAACACCTTATCACAAAGTGAACTTTTGTTGACTGTATGTGCCAAGGCATGCTCCCTACCACCTGATCCTAAAACAAGAACTTTCATACTCTCAAAAATTGGCCGCAAAAATAGCCATCCATTCCCTTCCATTTAAAAGTTGGAAACACTTCGGAAGCACGATGACTTCAGTAGTTATTTTCGCATACCGTGAGTCTTGACATACGATACAACAACCAGCTGAGAGTACAGAATTTTGACGAGAATGATCAATTGGTACTTGCGAAGAGCAGGGTCTTGGTTATTGGTGCGGGAGGGCTTGGTTGTCCAGTATTACTTCAGCTAGCCGCCCTGGGCGTGGGCTACCTTACCTTAGTAGATGACGACACAATTGAGACACATAACCTGAACCGGCAGACATTGTACACCCCAGCCGATACCGGAAAACACAAGGCCACCATCGCGGCTAAGCGCATTCAGGAATTTAACCCTGGAGTGACCATACATCCTGTAGTGGACCGGCTTACTTCAAAGAATGCGGAACAATACATTTCTGGCCATGACCTTGTACTAGACTGCACAGACAACATACCAGGGAGGTACGTTATGGACAAAGTATGTAAGGAGCATCAGGTACCCATGATTTTTGGAGGCGTAAGAATGCTTGAAGGGCAATACGGCGTTTTTAATTATAAGAAGAGCGCATCATTTAGTGATGTATTTCCTAAAAGCCAACACTTTGAGCAAATAGAAGATTGCAGTACACTGGGAACTTTCGTCTTTGCCTGTCACTTAATCGCAAGCTACCAGGTAAACGAAGCTTTCAAAATACTACTCAACAGAGAGCATGTACAGGCAGGCAAAGTGGTAAGTATTAATCTTGAGACTGGCAGCCAGATACGAGTAGGTGGTAACTAACCAGTCAAGCGGAAATTGATTTTTGAACGCTTTTATAGTTCAGAAGCGTTAATTTGAAAGTTGATGAAAACCGCTCCCATTGCCCACATCATTTTGCTGTTGCTTTTGGCACCATTTTGTGCAATGGCTCAGTATCAATTCATTGAAAATAAGGGACAATGGGAAAAACCAATCCTGTTTAGGGCCTATGTAAACGCAGGTGAAGTCTATCTGGAAAATGATGGAATTCGTTTTCTTTTTTACGATGGCGAAAAGGTGAAGGACTTTCATCAGAACGAAGCTTTGGATTCTACTCTTGACTGCCATGCTCTAAAACTAAAACTGGTAGGAGCTCAAAAACCCAAAGCCATAGAAAAAGAAATTGAGAGCTATACCAATTACAATTACTTTCTGAGCGATCAAAGATCCCGTTGGGCAAGCGGTGTTAAGGCTTATGAAAAAATGGTGCTCAAAGATGTTTATCCCAACATCGATTTTGAGGTTTATAGCTACCAACATAAAATCAAGTACAACTTTTATGTACACCCTGGCGCTAATCCTTCTCAAATAAAAATAGAATATCAGGGGGCTGACGATGTAGTTTTAGAGAACGGGCTGGTAACAGTATATACCTCGCTTAGAAAGGTGATTGAAGAGCGCCCCTTTTCTTATGAAATGAGTGAAGATGGAAAACCCGGAGAAGAAGTAAAAACGAAATACAATCTTGATGGTAATGTGCTCAGCTTTGACATTAAAGGTGCATACCGCCAGGACAGGCTACTGGTAATTGACCCATCATTGGTCTTTGGAACATTCTCTGGCTCTACCGCCGACAACTTTGGGTATACGGCTACTTATGACGAACGTGGCAATGCCTACTCTGGTGGCACAGTTTATACTTTTGGTTTCCCAGTTACGCTAGGGGCTTTTCAGGTTACATGGAATTCTGGAGTTTCAGTGGATGCCAGTGTTGGCGACATTCCGCGGGACATTGGTATTTTGAAATACAGCTCCAATGGTACTCGGCTGGAGTATGCCACCTACATTGGAGGTTCGCACAATGAAGACCCTCATAGTATGGTGGTAAATAATGACGATGAACTCGTCATATTTGGCAATACTGGATCAGCTAACTTTCCAACGACGATCAGTGCGTACGACACTTCATTTAATGGAGGCTATGACATCTTCGTTTGTAAACTCTCATATGATGGGCGAAGGCTCTTATCAAGCACCTATGTAGGAGGAAGTGGCCGCGATGGATTGAATGGTAGACAAGGCATCATCAACAATGTGAGAGGCAACAGCAATGAGCTGGGTTTTAATTATGGCGATATGTATCGGGGTGAAGTAGTGGTAAACGAAGACGACCATGTGTTTATAGCTACCACTTCCCAATCTAAAGATTTCCCTGCCGATAGTGATACATACCAGGACAAGGGCGGTGGTAAGCACGATGGAGTACTCTTAAAGCTCAATGCAAACCTATCATCTTTGATGGGCTCAACTTATTTTGGCGGTACCGAACATGATGCACTCTACGGCATTTCGTTGGATTCTGATGGAAATGTATATGCCTGTGGAGGTACGCGCAGTGAGGCCCTACCCTTTGTTAGCACAGCATTCCAAGATACCTTCCAGGGATTGCGTGCGGATGGAATAATTGTCAAATTCAATAGCGACCTTGACAGCCTACTGGCTGGAACCTATTTTGGAACCGATAGATACGACCAATGCTATTTTTTACAGACCGATGAGGAAAGTAATGTTTACGTAACGGGGCAGACTACCGATTCCTTCTTTCTGGTAAGGAATGTCAAATTCTCGCAATTGCATGGAAAGCAGTTTATAGCCAAACTCAGTCCTCAGTTGGATTCTCTTGTTTATTGCGGAACCTTTGGTTCAGGACGGTTTTATCCTGATCTATCACCGAGTGCCTTTTTGGTTGACCAATGCGCGCGCATCTATTTTGCTGGATGGGGTGGTGGTGCTAATTTTAATGGAACTGCTGCCGACCTTCCTATCCCCTACCCACTGGATGCTGAAAAATCGTATCCTGACAGTAGTGGCTCAGACTTTTATCTGGCCGTTTTTGCTGAAAACATGGATACCATATTGTATGGATCTTATTTTGGAGGTGATACAAGCCAGGAGCATGTTGACGGCGGTACCAGCCGATACAGTAGAGCAGCCATTGTGTATCAGTCAGTTTGTGCCGGTTGTACTGCCGGGGCTTCAGATTTCCCAACAACTACAGGGGCCGTAAGTGAAACCAATGGTGCGGTAACTGGAAACCTTTGCAACAACGCCTTATTCAAATTGAATTTTGATGCCCCGGTTTTGTATGCTGATTTTAAGGTTGATGAGTATATATGCATTGGAAATACCGTAAAACCAGAAAATAGAAGTATAAATGCACTGGAACAAGAATGGGATTTTGGAGATGGATTTACTTCAAAAGATACTTTTCCGAGCCATACCTATGCTGATACGGGCTGGTATACCATACGCTTAATAGTCTCTAATATATTCTCTTGCCCGGGCAAAGACACCGTAGAATTCCCTGTGTACATCTATAAAAAGGCAGATGCAGACTTTAGTTATGTAGGCGATGACTGTGGCTGGGCTTATGATTTTCAGTTTGAAGGACTCAAGGCTCAAACTTTCAACTGGCATTTTGGAGACAGCGCCCACTACTCTCAGGATAAAAACCCTAGCCACCGTTACGACTTTAGGGGAACTTACAAAGTCCGATTGATCACCGATTCTGGCACTACCTGTCAGGCTATTGTCAATAAAACACTAATACTCACTGATCCTTTGGCCAACTTTAGATTTCTGGTGGATAGTTGTGAGCCCTATGTGCTGTTTTTCGATAGTTCAGAAAATGCGCTCAACTGGGAATGGACCATGGAACCTGGTGTAGTAATTGAAAATGAAAATCCTGGGTACTTGTTCCCTGATACTGGCACATACAACGTGCTACTTAAAATCAACGTGGGGAAACCTTGTTTAGACAGTATATCTAAGGCTATAAACATAGACCTTGACATTAGAGATGCGGTCTTTTCTTTAGAACTTGACTCCTGTAACTACACGGCCACTTTTATCAACCAATCCAGATATTTTGATGGTGTGCGCTGGGATATTGGATCGGCATCCTTCAGTTCTGACACAGTAATTTTTGATTTTTCAACCCATGGCAGTTATGATGGCCGACTAGTGGTTGACCCACATTCCATTTGCCCTGATACCAGTACACGTTATTTTGACTTTGCCCCTGTTTCAGAGTCTATTTTCAGCGCTACTGAAGATACTTGCATTGCCAAAGCATCAACCCTAAACCTATCAAAAAATGCAGGAAAGTACCGCTGGGAAGCCGATGGCAAAATTTACAAGCTAAAAGACCCTGACATCTCTTTTTCAGATACGGGGACTTATGAAATTACTTTAATTACCAATCCACACTCAGCTTGCGCCGATACGAGCCTACAAGTGGTGGATATTCAAAATGACAAACTTGCCTTATTCAGCGCTGATACTTTATTCTGCGAGTTAGCACTAGTGCTCACTAATGAGTCGCGCAAGGCTTTTGAATTTAAATGGGATTTTGGGAATGGCACTTCTTCTCAGATAGAAAACCCTGATACGGTATGGTTTGACGACTATGGCACCTATGAAGTAAGGCTAATCATTGAGCCTGGCGACAGTGCATGCAGCGACACTTTTTCACAATCAATTGCCTTTGTAGCTCCAGTTGGAAAGCCACAGGTCATTGAAGATATCAATTGCTTCGGCAGCGCATTTTTTGCTTCTCGGGTGAAGGGCTCAAAAAACCATAGGTGGCTCATTGACAACGAACTGGTATCAACTGAAGATTCTTTTGCATATACTTACGACACCAGCGGCACATACACAATAGAGCACAGTTACGAAACGGCAGATGGATGTCCGAAAACGGAAATCATTACTGACTCCATTTTTATCCCGAAGGCTTCATTTGAATTAAGTCTGGACTCTTGTACGAACACGGTAGCGATCTCCAACTTCTCAGAACATGCCGAGAGCACTTTATGGCGCCTTGATGCTGAGTTCTACAGTGACGATGCGGTTCCGTCTTTGATACTCGAAGAACGAAACAAAATCTACCAACTTCAACTCATTATTAATGAGGGAACACCTTGTGCCGATACTACTCAACAACAATTAGGAATTGAGTTTGATCTCAACAAGCTTAAAGTGCCCAATGTGATTACTGCCAATGGTGATGGTAAAAACGATTTGGCTCAAATTGTAGGCGATAAGGTACAATGTGATATTCTTGAGATTATTGTGTTTAACCGATGGGGACAGGAGCTTTATCGCGCCAATGGTCCAAACCTGGATTGGAAGCCTGTAAATAAGAAAGATAAAGAGCTTTCGCCTGGGGTGTACTATTACCTATTGCGCACCAGCGATGCTGAACGCAACGGATCTTTCACAGTGGTTAGGTAAGAATTCTATTTCCAGAATTGCAACTGCTTGAGAACATCTCCGGGATTGATGTCGAACATTGAATTCATGAGGTAAAACGCTATGGAGTACAAGCTAAATGAAATAAACATGTACAAGAAAACCTTCTTGGAGTTGGACTCAATACTACCCGCTAAAATGGTACCTACAGGTACTTGAAGTAAGATAGGTGTAAGCAATGCAATACCTGCCAGGCCAAACTTGTTTCTAAACCTTACCAGGCGTCGCATTTTTTTATTCATCTTAAACTTACGAGGGTCTATTCCGCGTTTCCTTTTGATGTAATAGAGAATCTCCATCAGTAGTAGATCATAGGCTACTACTCCAATCATGCCCCCTCCTACTGTAGCCACGAAATAGGTAATAAAACCCCAATCATTGCTATGAAGGTTTATAATTCCAGCTGCAATACCCGCTAAGTACTTAGTTGTACATAGGGCCATTACAATTAATATATTGGCAAAAGCGGTCAAAAATCAAACTACATTTTCACTCCAAAAGCCAAATCTCCTGCATCCCCTAGACCCGGCACTATATATTTATTAACGTCTAGCTCTGCGTCAATCACGCAAGTATAGTGAACTATTTGGGGTATTTGACTATTCAAGGCATTTACTCCTTCTAACGAGGAAAAAACAGATGCTACAATGCATTGTTTTGGCTTTGAGTTCATCATTAACCTTTCATAACATGTTACCATGCTGGAACCCGTGGCTAGCATGGGGTCTACAAGAATAACCGTTTTACCCTCAAGATTTGGTGTGGCTTCGTACTCACTTACTATGATAAATTCTTTGGAATCATTTTTATGCTTTCTATAAGCGGCTATAAAAGCAGCTTCTGCATGCCTAAATGCCTTAAGCATTCCCATCTGAACCGGTAAGGCAGCTCTCAATATTCCTACTACCACCACTTCTTCATCAATCAAATTCACTGAAGCGGTGCCCAATGGGGTATTTACGTCATGTTTACAAAACTGTAAACTCTTGGAAATTTCATACCCAAGTACAAAACCACAGGCTTCCAGATTCTCTCTGAACCGCGACTTGTCTTTCTGTAGGCGTTCATCTCGCATTTCGGCTAAGTATGCATTCAACAAACTATTGACCGAGCTTAGTTCGATTACATTTTCCATATTAGACTAAAAGGGAATTTGGCCTTAATAATTCGGTAGTAAGGGAGTGGCCTTGCTCCAAAACTTCTGAAAAAGGTTTCTATACTTTCAATGGATGAACCAAAGAAATCAAATGACTTGCTTAAAGATCGAGAATGCTCAAGGGCTCCATCTACCAATAAAGACATGACATTGTCTTTTCTAAATTCTGGCATTACATATCCACTGATAAAATGCGTGTATTCTTGATTGTGTACCCAAAAACCTGCCGCGGCAAGTTCTCCGGATGGGCTAAAGGTAGAAAGGAAGAACCCTCTTTCCAATTCCAGTGCTTTTTCCGAAAGCTTCTTAAGTGGTGCTATGGCATTCTGTGGAACCAAGTCTCTGCCCTCAGCTACATTCATCATAAGCACTTGTTCCAAATGCGTGGCATTGGTATGAAATCGATTTCTGTACCCGGCATCTGTAAGTTTCCTTATTCTTTTTCTCACAGATTTAGAGTATTGACTCCTTAGCTCTGACATTTCATGCTTAAGTGAAAGCACGTAGGTAAATCTACATCCAAGAGAAACTTTTTGCCACTGATATTCCAAAGGATACACAGGGGAAATTCCAGTGAAATAGTCCAGAACTACGCTTCTGTCCAAGTTCAACTTCAATAGCTCTTGCATGCATTTTTTTACATGACTTGCCTTTTGATACTCTCCACTGCCACTGGGCAAGCGCCTTACCATTACCCCCCAATATTTACTTAAAAGAGGCTGTCTTGAAAAAACATTCCCCATTTTCTTTGACTCATAGAGCGGCATTGCGGCCAGCCATTCTTCTGTTTTGTCCTGTACCAGACAACAGGCCCACCAATTACCATCTGTTAATAGGTCAATATACCAGGCTTCCGCTTGTACCGTACCGGTATAGGAGTTTTGTATCAATTGATCCCATTTGTGGGTATCAAGATGCTTTCTATGTACTTTGACTATACTCACTTAAGCGCAAGCTTCTTCATTTGATCAAAAACCTCTTTCCAGGGCTTCCATCCATTAATTTCTCCATATGACTCATTGTGCCATAAACTCACAAATATTCCATTGTACTTTCTTGTTGTGTCTATCAAGCTTTCAATGCGTGCTATAGCTTCTTCTGGATTTAATTTCAAATAATACCTCAATGTTACGTCCATAACACAAAACGGCACAATGCTTAGTCCAGTCTTCGATCTCTTTCTTCTGTCAAAAAAGGGAAAAGGTCTTGAAGTTCCTGCTCTAAAGCCCAGAGCATCAGGAAATCCCATACTAAATTCAAATTGCATTTCATGCTGTACCAGCTGTTCCATGGTTTTGGGCCACTTAAGCTTCAGGTAGTGTTGCCTACTCATACTCAGATCGGCACCAATCCAGTTTTTCCCGTCGCGTATTTCTCTACTGAGGGTATCAGGCTTTTGCGAACTATCATATGAAGGATGAAGCCCAATCTCAAAATCGCCTTCGTATCGTTTTACAAAACTGCGGATAGAGCCCTGATCCTTGTTGTAGGATGGATCGTAAGTCGAATCATCGTTCAAGAGCAAAAAACAAACATTTCTTGCTCCGTCAACATGCAATAGGTGCTCTACATCATAAGGATCATCCTCACTTATAAAAGTAGAAAGTAATAGCCCCGCTTCCGTCCACTTTAAATTCAGTAGGCTACGTATCACTTGTCCAAACCTAATTAAAGCAGGTTTCCCCTTGGTGGCATACAGTTGGTCAATATCAATAGTATTCCACCACTCATAAGCTTCCTTTTTAACCCTTACTCCTCTTTCTTGAAGAAAATTCCCCAGGCGCTGAATCCATACGTCTATAATTGGAATCTCCAAACAACCTGCCTCATGCATCCAGGAGTTGCTAGTTACAAAGCGTCCATGCGCATCAGTTGTAACAAAATCAAACTCTTCAACTCTGGTGAGCATGTAAAATATGGCAGCAAACAGGTCAAAATCAAAAAGGCAATCTTTTTCAGATACAGGATTGATTACCGGAAAAATCCTGGCATCTGCACCATTGCCAAGCACTTCAGGTTTGCTATGTACTCTATCACCAGTGGCAAGTCCTGCAAAGTACTCTGATGAGGGCAGGCACACGTTTAGAGCATCTCCCAACGATACTGTATATATAGTACCACTAAGGCCTTCACATAGCTCTACAGGGCCTAGTCCCAATCTGTCTTCAAAGACATAAGACAACACGAACTCCAACTCCGGACATATCTGTCCGGGACTGCACTCTACCTTTAATTGCGTTGACTTCAATAGGCTCAAAACTCAAAAATGAGGTTATTCATCTTAATTTTGGTTCATTATCACAATTGAATAGTAGAAAGATATTTCTCAAGGTCTTAAACCTTGGTCCAAAACGTTCCAGGAGCCGTTTTTTCCAACTAGCCCTGCTTCACATTCTTGTGTCATTTACTGATTTGCTGAGCATAGCTTTTCTGGTATCTTTAATGGCTGCGGCCATTAAAGGCGATCGCGTAGAATACTTGAAGGAATCCATCAACGGGTACGGGGCCTGGAGCTTGGAAACTGGTACGATCTTACTGGTCTTGGCCTTGTTCAGTTTTATACTTTTTGCCGCCAAAAACCTGTTAGGGTATAAGGTTGCCAAAGGGTCGCTGCACTTTGCCAGAGACTTTAGTGCTCACCTGAGTACACAACTGGTTGAGGCTTTTTACAATAGGGGTTTTTCTTATCTGCGCAACGAAAAAATCTTCAAGATAACTCATAGAACTGCCAGCTTGCCATTTGAGTTTGCTTCGGTAACACTTAAAAGTGTGCTCTCCATCATCGCTCAGGTTGCCGTGTGTGTGGCATTCCTTATTTTTTCTTTCACCCTTGACCCTGCCATTGCTACAATTCTTTTGCTGGGCGCACTTCCGGTAATTGGCATTATGTACTTCCGCCACAAGCAGAAAGCTGTAAAATTTGGTCAGGAAAAAAATAAAAAGCTGCCTAGCAACAACCGAGAACTTCACAAACTGTATGAGAGTTTCGTTGAGCTAAAGATATACGGTGCTAAAGACCTCTTCGTTCAAAAATTCCTACATCACCTCAATGGCTTCAATGCCGTAAGATTTAAGCAACAACTACTCACAATATATCCCAGAAGGGTGCTGGAAACCGTTGCAATTGGCCTCATTGTAGGACTATTCTCTTACAGGATACTAATGTCTGGGGGGCCTGATGCCTTTATCATTGATCTGTTGGTATTGGGCGTTTTTGGTTATAAGGTTATTCCAGCCCTGGCCAATATTATGGATGGTACAGTAGTGCTAAATACCACTCGAGATGCTCAGTTGAGTTTATTGGAAAACCTTGAATCTGAGACACCTGCGGTGCAGGCGGGCAATATTTCAGAATTTCAAGAACTCTCATTCAAAAATGTATCTTTTGGCATAGGAGGTACTCCCGTACTTATCAATGCAAACCTTTACTTGAAAAAGGGAGATATACTGGGTATAGTGGGGCGCTCAGGTGAGGGAAAATCCACTCTCCTCAAATTATTCATGGGACTTTTACAACCTGACAGCGGCCAAACTTCCGTTAACGGAGATGAAACGACGCTTTACAATAACGAGCAATGGATGAGGAAACTGGGCTTTATTGATGCTGATAGTACTATGCTGGATATGAGCATTTATGAAAATGTTTCGTTGCGCAAGGCCAACATGAACCAAAACAAATCGCAGATTGAAGATGCTTTGTCTTTGGCAGGCTTGACAGAGTTTATTGGAGCTGATAGAAGTGTAGGGGAAGATGGAAAGGCACTTTCAAGTGGACAGAAACAACGACTAGCTCTTGCCAGAGCACTGTATCACAAGCCATCCGTTTTAGTACTGGATGAATTCACTTCGCATCTTGATGAAGAAACCGAACATGTGATTCTTGATACCATTGAACGTATCAGCCATACACAACAAACAACAGTACTCATGGTAAGCCATCGCAAATCTGCCATTGGCATAGCCAACAAAGTATTTGAAGTAAGAAATAAGAGATTAATACAGGTTGGGCAAGAACAGAGCTAGAAGTTGCAGAAAAATCCAACTTGGAAGCTTGCAGATTTTGCCTGAGTCCCATTCGTATTTGTAGTTGCGGTAACTCGTTTTCTTAAAACAGCATCCAGGCTCAGGCCTCCATTTGCAAAAAGATAGTAGTCTACTCCAATTCTTGAAAAGGCAACCGCTCCCATTTTCTCATCATACTTGGCATCCGAGATTTCAGGATTTAAATGGTCGAAACCTTTTAGGTTAACAGCTTCTGAAAAGCGTTGCTCTGTTCCATTGGTCAATGAAACTCCCATATCAGCATGGTAACCTATACGATGATGAAGCCCTTTAAAGCGTACACCTACAGGTATTTCATAGGAAGTGAATTCGTAATCGTATGCGGATCTCACTACAACACCATATAAGTCTTCATCGGCGCTGTTGGGTCTCCCTTCCTTTACAAACATTTGTTCAATATCTCTTGAGAAGCTAAACCGATCCACTCTCAGGCCTGTGAACACTCCAACGTTTGGACTTAGATACTTCCCGAATCGCAACTCGTAGTTCAAATTACTTTCCAGGATGTAATCCGCCTTGTAGTGGCTTTGTACATCATCACCTATTGAATAGCTGGAAGATGAAATCCTTCCTGCAGAAAACTCTATAAAGTGACTCGTAAACCTACCATAGGAAATTGGAGTTTCGATAGAAACAAAGTGACCATCCAAAGATTCAGATTCATTCTGTTCCAAAAGATTAGAAGTGGGAGACTCCATTAATAAACCTTCAAAAGATTCATCATTCCCTACAGACACGTCAGCATCCTGTGTTCTAACAACAGAAAGTGCTATCGATCTGTCTATTACATTAACTTCTGATTCATGTTCATTTGAAACTACTCCACTTTCATCTCTACCCTCAGTATTTTGAGCCAATAAGATAGCGCTACCCGGAGCGGGGTTGACTGGCCTATCAGCGTTATCAGATGGACCTTCAGCTAACAAAGTAGCGGGGGCACCCGGAGTGGTGGACACTATAGAATTGTTATCATTGGGCTTTTGCATATCGCTGCCCGCTTCAAGTTCAGGCCGCTGAGCAGCCACTTTATCATCAATAGACGGAACCGTAGCGGTGATTTGCGCTTTTGAAAGGTTGTTATTAGCTAATTCTACCTGACCATCATTCAGTAGGGCATATATATATCCTCCACCAAAAGACAACATTGAGATGAATAAGGCCACAAAAAGGGCCTTTCTTGGATTGTAAAACCAAGGCAGCACAACCTTCCCCTCCTTGCTGGAGAGTGTCTGGCTCAACTTTTCCCATACGGAAGCGTCAGCTACCTCATGGTGGTTTTCCAGAGCGGATTGAAATATATCATCAACGTGCTTGGGCATACTCTTTATAAACTTCTGAGTCTACTTTCTTAATCATGTTCTGCAAGGACGCCCTTGCTCTTGAAAGTTGAGACTTTGATGTACCAACGGAAATTCCCAATTGTTCAGAAATCTCCTTGTGAGAGAAGCCTTCAATGGCATATAGGTTGAAAACAATTCGGAAACCTGCCGGTAATGCCTGTACCATTGATAAAAGCTCTTTGGCAGACATTTGTTCTACAGCTACTGAATCCGTTTGCTGACTTTCAGCTTCCTGAATATCTTCTACGGCTACCAAATATTTGGTCTTCCTGAAATTTTCAAGGGAAGCATTTACCATGATTCTTCTAAGCCATCCTTCAAAAGATCCCTTTCCTTCAAAACGGTGCAGGTTCTTAATGGCTTTGATAAATCCTTCATGCAACACATCCTGTGCTTCTTCTCTATTTCTGCAATAGCGACAACATACAGCTAAAAGCTTTGACGAATATCTATCGTACAGCTCCTTTTGAAACCTTCTATCTTCCTTCAGGCAGCCTTCAAGCAATTCTTGCTCAGTGGCTTCAGAAGGACGTATGTTGGATTTTCTAAAGATCATATTGCAGCGATCAGATTAAAGATGCATATTCTTGTAGGGTGGTTGCAGTGGCATTAAAATATTCTTGTAAAGATAGGACATTCCAAATCTCATGCATCGTACTTCTTGTGTTATTTGGAGTTTTTAAAAGCTTCAGCGCATCAGGGCAACTCATTGAAGATGATTCTGAAGAAAGCCGTTTTAGCATACTGCCAGTACCCACCTTTGGATACGAACCCGAAACCAACTTTTATATTGGAGCCGCCACTCTTATGACTTATCGCTTTGGTGATCAAAGGCTCTCAAATGCTACTGTAGAGGCTACCTATACCTTAAACAAACAGAGCATATTGTCGCTTGAGTATGAGCTTTTTCCCAACAAGCGTTTCGCATTAAAGGGGGAATGGATAAAAAAGAACTTCCCTGATCTGTATTGGAGTTTTCAATCTCCCTGGGTGCCTGGTGAAGCCTACACACTAAGGTCAATTGGAGGCTACAACAGTCTTCTATACGTGAGCCAGTCAAATAGGGCTATCATGTTTGGTCCCTACTTTGAATGGTGGAGCTTTGACGTTGCGCAACACCTGAGCAATGGAGTATTAGACAATGAGGTTGCTACCAAGGAATTAAGCTATATGGCACTTGGGGCAGATGCCGTGATAGATAGCAGAGACCAGGTACTGAATCCTTCAAAGGGTATTTTCACCTTGCTCCGCTACAAATATTTCAGCAACAATGTATCGTCGGCCGAGCTCCAGGGCCGGATTTATAAAGGCTTGGGAAGACGTTTCCTCTTGGCTGGCCAAATCGTTTCACAACTCTCAGACATCTCTGAACCCTTACAACTTTACCGCTACGGTAATTCCACCTACCTACGCGGCTATTATCAGGGTAACTTTAGAACGAGCAACGCCTTTACAAGTCAAATTGAACTTAGAACCAATGTTATTGGGCGTTTTGGAGTAGTAACTTTTGCCGGAATGGGGCAACTGTGGCATATGGGTATCAACCATAGGCTTTACACTTATGGTGGGGGGCTAAGATTTAAAATTGACCGGGAGTCAAACGTAAACATCCGCTTCGATTACGCTCTCGGAAAAAACAGTTCAGGCTTTTATATAGGCTTTGGAGAGGCATTTTAAGTAATCATTAGGCCTTTGTAACATATGTCGCTTTCACGTTAATAGAAAAAGGCTCATTTTTGAGCGTCCGTTTCTAAATAGAAAGCAAACACGCACATTAATGGCAGACTACAAATACCAAAGCCCCGACGAAGGAAGAACCCTCTTTAGAAGTGAAGAAAACAGCACCAAACGCACTAAAGTAGGGAACCAAACAATGCAACCGAAAGAAGGAAAAACGGCTATTGTAATGGGTGCAGGTGGCTTTATTGGCTCTCACCTTGTAAGACGATTGAAGGACGAAGGGTATTGGGTACGCGGAGTGGATTTAAAATGGCCCGAATTTGATAAGACTGCCGCAGATGACTTTATCATTGGCGATCTAAGAGATCAAAAAGTAGTGGCTGATGTCATTTTTGAAAATGTAGATGAAGTATACCAACTGGCAGCCGATATGGGCGGTGCAGGATACATTTTTACCGGTGAGAACGACGCCAACGTAATGCACAACTCTGCCACCATAAACTTAAACGTGGCCCATGAAGCTTTGAAAAAGAATGTAGGAAAGATCTTCTACAGCTCTTCAGCCTGTATGTATCCCGAGCACAATCAACTTGACCCCGACAATCCCAAATGCTCTGAAGATAGCGCTTATCCTGCCAACCCTGATTCTGAATATGGCTGGGAAAAGCTATTTAGCGAAAGACTGTACAAAGCCTTTGAAAGAAACTATGGCATGCAAGTGCGTATAGCGAGGTTCCATAACATATTCGGTGTAATGGGTACCTGGAGAGGAGGAAAAGAAAAGGCTCCTGCTGCATTGTGTAGAAAAGTGGTGGAAACACCTGAGGGCGGTACTATTGAAGTTTGGGGTGATGGAAAACAAACACGTTCGTTCTTGTTCATTGAAGAATGCGTTGAAGGTGTTCGAAACCTAATGAAATCAGATTTCAGTGAACCGGTAAACATCGGTTCGGAAGAAATGATCTCCATCAATGACTTTGCCCAGATGATCATTGATATTTCAGGAAAGAATATCACCATAAAGAATATTCCGGGACCTGAAGGTGTGAGAGGCAGAAACTCTGATAATGCGCTCATCCAGGAAAAGGTAGGCTGGTCTCCTTCATGGCCATTGCGAAAAGGAATTGAGCTCACTTATAAGTGGATTAGCGAACAAGCAGCAAAGTCTTAATGGCAACCCTGAGCATTGTTACCATTACCTTCAACAATCTGGAGGAGCTTAAAACCACAATGGCATCGGTGGCCGAACAAACGCGGCTTCCTCAGGAATACTGGATTATTGACGGATCGAACGATGGTAAGATAAAAGAGTACCTGGAAAGTACCCACCTTCCGGATTACGTAAAATGGATATCAGAACCGGATAAGGGCATTAGTGATGCCTTTAACAAAGGGGTTCAAAGATCCACACAAGAAGTAGTACACATTCTAAATTCAGGTGACTACTATTTTGAAAATAGTACCGTTGAAAAAGTGATGAAAAACTTCGACGACAAACCTGATTTAATGTGGGTCCATGCCCAGTACAAACAGTTTCTGGGAAACAACTGGATCATCAGTGGAAAGGAGTTTGTTCCCGAAAAACTCTATATGGGTATGCGTCAGGTGGCGCATCCTACCATGTTTTTGAGGGCTGAGGTATATGACCGAATTGGGCTCTTTCCTGTAGATATGAGAGATGCCATGGATTATGACCTTCTGATACGGCTACGAAACGAAAAGTTTGAATACCTTAACTATCCTACAAGCGTTTTTACGCCAGGTGGTAACAGTGAAGTAAACTGGAAAAGGTGTTTTAAAGAAGGAATGCAGATATACCGAAACCAGCTTGGAAATGATTGGAGACTTCAATTAGGATACTTCAAACAAATAGTGGTTCATTCAATTCTCGACACTTCTCTGGGAAACTTCATACTCAAGGGAAGAAAAGACTGAAACACCAACGTTTTGGGAAAAAAGAAAACGCTTAGAATAGAGGAAACTAAGACCATGGATAATATCCTGGAGTTTCCCAGAGAGCTTAAAGGTAAGTGGAATGCTCATTTTGGTAACAAGCATCCCATTGTTTTGGAATTGGCTTGTGGAAAAGGACATTACACCCTTGGCCTTGCCAGAAAACATCCTGAAAAGAATTTCATCGGTGTAGATATAAAGGGGCCCCGAATATGGAAAGGAGGGACTATTGCTCTGGAAGAAGGGCTACAAAATGTAAGGTTTGTGAGAACCATGATTGACCATATTGGCGACTATTTTGAACAAGGAGAAGTAGATGAGATATGGATTACCTTTCCCGATCCTCAACCTAAAAAAGAACGTAAAAGACTTACTCACCCGGGTTTTCTTAGCGCCTACAAGGGAATACTAAAAAAAGATGGTTGGGTGCATCTTAAAACAGATAATACAGCATTTTTTGAATTTACCATAGGAGTATTAGCGGGTAAGGGCGTAAGTACTGAACTACAAACCCGCAATTTGTATGAGTCTCCCTTATATGAGGACAAGGTGCTGCAAATCACTACTCACTATGAAGAGCTTTTTGTAAAAGAGGGGGAAAAGATTAAGTACTGTAAGTTCAGGATTTCCCAGTTTTAAGAACCCACTGCCAATTCAAAGGCATTTTTATTAATAGCGCGCTTTAACATTGCAGCATGCTTTTTAACTCGTTAGAGTTTATTCTATTCTTGCCGCTGGTTGTGGTGCTGTATTACCTACTTCCACACAAGTTTAGGTGGGTGTTGCTATTGCTGGGGAGTTACTTCTTCTACATGCAATGGAAGGTGGAATATGCGGGCCTTATCCTTTTATCTACTATCGTAGATTACTGCGTGGCTTTGTTCATTTTCAAAAGCACATCAGCCACCATAAAGAAGGTATGGCTCAGCCTGAGTCTCTTTACCAACCTGGGCTTATTGGCCATATTCAAATACTACAATTTTTTTCGGGCTGAGCTAGAAGTACTCCTCACTCAATATGAATTGGAGTCTGTCTTTCCGGCGCTTTCCCTGTTGCTTCCGGTAGGAATCTCTTTTTATACCTTTCAAACCCTCAGCTATACGCTGGATGTGTACCATGGAAGACAAAAGCCCGAAAAACACTTAGGAATATTTGCCTTATATGTTTCCTTTTTCCCTCAACTGGTGGCGGGCCCTATTGAAAGATTTAGCCACCTGGGGAAACAGCTGAAAGAACGCCACCAATTCCGGTATTCCAATATAGCCAAAGGCGGAAGGCTCATTTTACTTGGTTTCTTTGTAAAAATGGCAATTGCTGACAATGTAAGTGCCTCGGTAGATGAGATCTATGTAGATCCCCTTGGCCATAATTCGCTATCAGTTCTTACCGGTATCTTCTTTTATTCCATACAGATATATGCAGACTTCTTCGGGTATTCAACCATAGCAATTGGTGCCGCCAAATTGCTGGGAATTGACTTAATGGACAACTTCAGAGCACCCTATTTCTCAGGTAGCATCACTGAGTTTTGGAAGCGCTGGCACATATCTTTAACCGGCTGGTTTAGGCAGTATCTTTACTATCCGCTAGGAGGCAACAGAGTAAAAACATACCGGTGGCTTTTCAATATTCTGCTTGTTTTTGTTGTTAGTGGTTTATGGCATGGAGCAAACTGGACCTTCATTATTTGGGGGGGAATTCATGGCATACTCTATTTAATAGAGCATTATGTGAAAAAGGCATCTTTATTTAACAGCAATTCCCTTCTTGCCTGGTTTAGGATATTGGGTAGGTTTAAAACCTTTGTTTTGGTAAGTCTGGCATGGGTCTTTTTTCGCTCTCAAAACATTGACCAGGCTTTTGAAGTATTTGAGGCACTGTTCAGCAACTTTCATCTGGTAGATAGTTTCCACGTAAAGCATCAGGTGTGGATACTTGTGGGAGGTTTCATTGTATTCGACTTTGTTTTGAGAAATAGTCGCTATGATATATGGGCAGACAAAGTTGGCCCAGCCCTAAGGTGGTTTTCATATGCACTTTTGCTCTTTGCTACAATGGCATTGAGTGGAGTTACCAATCATCCTTTTATTTACTTTCAGTTCTAAATGAAAGAAGCACTACTTAAAACAACGAAAAAGTTGCTCTTATTGGGGGGACTCTTTGTATTGCTCAATATCATCTACGGCGCCACCTTATGGTACTATGATGTAGATATACATTCCGATACTTTGGAGAATCTATGGCCCCATGAAATTGAAAGCGACATCCTTTATTTTGGAGAGTCGTCCAACTTTTATACGGAGCATGCTGACACTCCTAAGGTGAGAATTAGTCACTACCTCAATAACATGATTCCTGAGTTGAGGATTCACCACGTAGACAATGCCGGATTGGTAGCAAGCAATTACCTGCACATTATGCGGCACATCCCCAAAGAATCAGAGGTACAGGCAATAATAGTTACTATGAATATGCGATCCTTTGGCCCTACCTGGATCTTTGATTCAAACAGTAATTACCTCAAAAAGGCCGATGAACTTATTAAGCCAAGGCCCAAGCTTCTCAACCGATTTTTCATTGCCCTTAAAACCTATGACTATCTGGATGAAAAAAAGCGACAGGAGCTACTAACCAATGCCTGGAAAAGCCCATTGCATTTTCATACCGAACTCCCCTACCCCAGTCTTGATGAATGGAATAAAGGAATTGGCAATGGTGGCATTTTAAGAGAAGATGGAAGCTGGGATATGGATAAAATACCCTTGGCGTGCCAACACATTAAGAACTTTGCCTTTCAAATTGATTTTGAAACGAATCCGAGGGTTAAAGACTTTGACGCCATTGTACAGCTTGCAAAGGAGCAGGGTTGGCTTTTGGCATTTCATTTACTCTCAGTAAATATTGACGAAACCAGAATGCTTGTTGGTGAAGAGCTTGCTCTTCTCATGGAAGAAAATGCTGCTCAGCTCATTGAGCGCTACGAGTCGCAAGGAGTATTGGTTGTAAACAACCTACACGCAGTGCCAGAAAGTGAATTCAGAGACAGAACAGTTCCAACGGAACACTACAATAATTTTGGAAAGAAGCTTTGTGCTGAAATGCTCAGAAAAGAGCTTAATGAGAAATGGACTCAAAAGTTAGCACGCGAGTAATAAAATTCTTGATGCGACCTCTAAACCCCACTTTTGAAATCCTTTCGCTTCCGATTCTAATTTTTCGACGTTGTACCAGGTAATGCTTATGCATGGTATTAAGTACTTTTTGACGAAGGCAAACCACCTGTAACAAACCGGGTTGATAGCGCGCCGTAATGGTATTTGAACCGGCATCCTGTGGGATCATCATACTCCTTTGAAAAATTAATTTCTTCTCAACGTTTCTGAAAACAAACTTTCTCTTAGAAGTTACATTGAATCCTTTGAGAACAATTGAATCGTTCTCAATGCACAGGTCCAATTCATGGTCCATAAAACCAGGAACTTGAATCTCCACTATATACCTATCCTCAAATTCATGAACCACCTTCTCGGTATAGAAATCCCCGTTGTTGATTAGATAATCTTCAACCAGCCTTCCAAATAAGGTTTGTTCACTCTGATGGTATATTTCGTTCATTGCCATTTAAACACCTTTCGCATAAAAAAGGATGCGTGATTTACGATTTTTTTTTGAGCCATACAATTTTACTATGCTTAAAAACAAAAAAAGCCCCCAAAAATGGGGGCTCACAAAAAAGTGGGTATATGTTGATTATTCGATTCCTATGAAATGGTTATTTGACGAACTCCATTTCCTTCAACAAGCTCCATCTTAGGTAAGCTCAGTTTAAGAATACCGTCCTCATACTTTGCTTCAATAGCTTCAACATCTACATTTTCTGGTAGGGTGAAAGATCTGTTGAAAGAATACAGTTTGTATTCATTTCGAATCCACTTACCATCTTCCTTAGCTTCATTGCTGCTTTCTAGTTTCACTGAAATACTCAAAGTATCCTTCTCTACTTTTAAAGCAAAGTCTTCCTTCTTATACCCCGGCGCTACTACATGTATATCAAACCCGGCATCACTCTCTTTTACATTAACTGAAGGCGTTTTTGCTTTTTGATCGGAAATAAAGAATTTGTCAACTCCGCTTTGAAAGAAATCATCAAACGCTGCGAATGGATGGTTGAATCTTTTAACTACTGTCATTTTTTTAAGTTTAATTTCCGGCAATACTCCAATTGCCACACCAAACACAAATCCCTGACAATCAAAACAATAAATGTCACACCAAGCTGAAAAACTGTCCTTTACAAAAGACTCATTGTCAAAAACACGGTAATAATTTCCTGACACCTGTCAAGTACGTCATGCCCCAATCTGGATGAAGATGTAGACGCCGCTAAATAGTGTTAAACCCATGTGAATGAAGTGTTATCGGCAAAGACTACTTTTTTGCCAAATGGCTATTATTCAAGCATTAAAGAAGAAATCGTTTGATTAACACATTTTTACGCAACCTTGTATTGAAAACTAATTGCATATTACTTGCGTTTCGAAATCAACAGAAACACAGAGATAAAACATCACTATATGAAAAAGATTGGTTCTTTACTTCTCATCGCAATTACGGCAAGTGCTGTAACGATGGGAGCCTACGAGTTCTTTGAACTTGGTAAGAAGGAAGTAATCATAGAAAGACAAAGTCCGCAACCCGCTTTCCAATATGTAGGTAATACTATTTCAGGCGGAGCTCCTGCCACTGACTTTACAGATGCGGCTGAGACTTCTACTCCTGCCGTAGTACACATTACAGCTTCTAAAGTAACGGCAGTGAACACATACGACCCCTGGAAGGATCTGTTTGGAGATGACTTTTTTGGCGGCAGTCAAAGAAACCCTCAGGAACGCAGACAACAGTCTTCTGGATCAGGGGTTATAATAAGTGCCAATGGGTACATAGTAACGAATAACCACGTAGTTTCAAATGCAGACGAGGTTGAAATCACCTTATGGAACAAGGAGTCTTACGCGGCTGATGTTATTGGTACTGATCCATCTACAGATTTGGCTTTATTAAAAATAGACGCAGATAAACTTCCCAAGCTTGACTTCGCCAATTCTGATGAAGTGCGCATTGGAGAATGGGTACTCGCTGTGGGCAATCCATTTAATCTTGAATCAACCGTAACTGCAGGAATTGTAAGTGCCAAAGGAAGGAATATCAATATCTTAAAAGACCAATACTCTATAGAATCATTTATTCAAACAGATGCTGCGGTAAACCCTGGAAATAGTGGTGGTGCTTTGGTAGACCTTGGAGGAAATCTCATTGGAATCAATACGGCTATTGCTACCCCTACCGGAGTATATGCAGGATATTCATTTGCCGTACCTGCCAACATTGTACGCAAAGTGTGTGAAGATCTCAAAAACCACGGAGTTGTACAACGCGGATTCCTTGGGGTAATGATTCAGGGAGTTGATGGCAACCTGGCCGATGAAATGGACTTAAAAGTAAACTCTGGAGTATACATCCAAAGACTAGTGGAAAACGGCTCAGCCAAAGATGCAGGCCTGGAAGAAGGTGATGTAATTGTAGACATAGATGGAAGTACAATCACAGCGGTTCCGGAACTTCAGGAACAAATAGGAAGTAAAAGACCGGGTGACAAGGTAAAAGTTACCGTTAACAGAGATGGAAAGGAAAAGCTTCTTGTAGTTGAGTTAAAGAACAAAGACGGAGAAACTAAAATTGTAGAGAAGAGAGATTTGTCTCCGCTGGTAAGCCTGGGTATTGACCTGGACGATCTGAACGATACCGACCTGAAAAAGTTTGGTACCAACAATGGAGTGAAAGTATCTAAAGTGAATGACGGATTATTAAAGAGAAACACCAAAATCCGTCCTGGTTTTATCATCACCAAAATTGACGATTTAAGTATGAAATCCACTCAAGATGTAGAGGATTACTTTAAAAGAAATAAGAAGAAGAAAGGAATGATTGAAGGCTTCTATCCCGGCGTACCTGGAAAGGTGTACTACGGATACGGCCTGGATTCCTAAATAAAAAGAATCATAGTTTTTTGTTCCATAGGTTGTTTGACTACCGGCCTCTTGCAAATAGTGCAAGGGGCCGGTTTCGTTAATAGCCTTTGTTCTCCAAGTACTCTAAGGTGTATTCATAGCCTATTTGGCACATCTCATTGCCTTTCTTTACGTTCAGTAGACCATAGTCTCTAAGCTTAGGCGGCTCTATGTACCAATCACATTCGTTCACATCATTGAGCACATTAGATCGAGTACTAATTTGAAACACTCTTTCTACTATGGTGGTAAGGCTTTCCGTTCTCCTGTCAAAATATCCAAAAGGATTTACGTGCACGCCAATAATGCGCTCGCACTTGCCAAGCAATGGCTCTACTGGAAGGTTGGCAAACATTCCTCCATCAATGTAGAGGTCTTCATTGATTAAAATGGGCTGAAAAAGAACAGGGATTGAAGCTGAAGCCACAATAGGCTTGATAATTGGTCCTTCGTAGAAATATTTAATGCGACCTGTTGATAGGTTGGTGGCACATATGTAGGTTTTGATCTTAAGCTCTTCAATTCTATGCGCCTTGAGATTGCGCTTAAGTAAACCCAAAAGGTCTTTCATTTTAAAGAGTCCCCTTTTAGGTAAAATGATCTGTATGAGGTTGTAAAGATCCCTCCCATTAAAAATCTTAAGTATGTCGTCAGGCGTATGCCCATCAGCGTAAAGCGCAGCGATAATAGAACCTGCGCTGGTACCACTGATGATATCAGGATAAATACCCTTCTCATTCAGGGCTTTAAGTACTCCTATGTGTGCGAACCCCTTAGCTCCTCCGCCTGATAGAACTAAACCATTTTCAAATTGAGTGCGATTTCTTTGCTCGAGGTCTTCAATCTTAAGCATGTTGTCAAATGTAGCTCTGCCCAGGTAACTCTTATGACAACCTTTACGCGATATCTATTAAAACTATTGATAAATAATCTGCTCAATCGCAGCAGTCAATGAAGATGGTGCTTTCCTGCTATAGGCAAGCTTCTCTTTAATCATCTCCTTCAACTTCTCTTCGTTGTCTTTGGCATCACTACAATGCCAACATTCCTTGATATGACCCAAAACCTCCTTTTCTTTTTCAAGGTCTAACTCTCCGTCAAGGTAAAGAGCCAGGTTTTTCAGTGTTTCGTTACAATCCATTCAAAAACAAATAATTACGTTAAGATTCGAGCCTAACAGTTAACAAATATTAATAATTCCATTATTCAACATTAAATCCTTTTCCCTTGGCATATTCCTTCAACTTGTCTTTTAACAAGTTTCTTGCACGGTGCAATCTCGAGCGCACGGTGCCAATGGGCACGTCAATAATTTTGGCTATTTCTTCGTATTTGAAGCCTTCAATGTCGCAGAGAAGAATGATGAGTCTGTAATCAATAGGAAGGGCATTGACAGCACTGGTAATTTCATCTCCAATAAGGTTGCTAAATACTTCCTGACGCATGTCCAATGCCACGTGGTGATCGTCATCAATGTCATCTTTTTGGTTGATATCATCAATATCTACCTTGTTAGGAGCCTTTGACTTTTTTCTGTACTCATTAATGAAGCTATTCTTCATTATTCGTAAAAGCCATGCTTTTGCATTGGTACCCACTTGAAAATATTCAATGAACCTATAAGCCTTTAAATAGGTCTCCTGCAACAGGTCTTTGGCCATTTCCTCGTCATGAGCCAGGTAATAACCAAAGTTGTAGAGCGAGTCCATATGCGGAAGAAACTCTTCAGCAAATAGGGCGTCCTTCTCAGCTTTGTTTAGCTGATTGCGAATGTGTTCGCTTTGTTCCTGCTCTTCTTCAAATTGTTGTACTTCCTCCATATTGTATAAAAGTGCAATCCGCTGTCACGAACGCTTAATTCCGTTAAATAATTCCAGTGTTACATTCAACTACTACACTTTGCGTAGTTAAACTTCACCTCTCAATTTACAAGCATCTAAGCACAACTTTCTCAAACTGAGTCGGGAATTTGAGAAACAGTACTTCAGTATGTTCCACTTTGGCTCTCTCTATGCACGCTCGGGAAAGTATACAGCCATGATCTTATCCTGTATTTCTTCTGCCAATTCAGGGTTGTCTAAGAGCAACTGTTTCACAGAATCACGTCCCTGACCCAACTTGGTATCTCCATAGCTAAACCACGATCCGCTTTTCTTTACAACGTCAAGTTCCACACCAATGTCTATAATCTCTCCTACTCTTGACACTCCCTCACCGTACATGATGTCAAACTCGGCCTGCTTAAATGGCGGGGCTACCTTATTCTTGGCCACTTTAACGCGCACCCGGTTTCCCATAATGTTTACACCATCTTTAAGGGCACCTATTCTTCTAATATCAAGTCGTATTGATGCGTAAAACTTCAATGCATTACCACCAGTGGTCGTTTCAGGATTGCCAAACATCACACCAATTTTCTCACGTAACTGGTTAATGAAGATACAGATCGTGTTGGACTTGTTAATGGACCCGGTAAGCTTTCTAAGTGCTTGCGACATCAGTCTGGCATGAAGTCCCATTTTAGACTCTCCCATTTCTCCTTCAAGCTCAGCTCTTGGAATCAAAGCCGCAACAGAGTCAACCACAACTACATCTAATGCTCCTGAGCGAATTAGGTGATCAGCAATCTCAAGTGCTTGTTCACCGTCATCTGGTTGCGATATCAACAGATTCTCAACATCAATGCCTAATTTTTCTGCATAGCTTTTGTCAAAGGCATGCTCCGCATCTATAAACGCGGCCATTCCTCCCTTCTTTTGAGCTTCAGCGATGGTGTGCATGGCCAGGGTCGTTTTACCTGACGATTCAGGACCATAAATTTCAATTACCCTTCCCTTTGGTAAGCCTCCACAGCCCAGAGCAATATCCAAACCTAAAGAACCAGTAGACACTGACTCAATTCCCGTGGCTAGATCATCACTCAACTTCATTACAACTCCCTTACCAAACTGCTTTTCAAGTTTGTCGATAGTGAGTTGAAGTACTTTGCTTTTCTCGTTTGTTTCTTTTGGCATTGGTAGCAATTAAATGTGTTAAACCAAATGGCTGGAACAGGACACTCCTACTCCTATTGTGATACAAAGTGAGTTCGTAGGTACGCAAAAAAGTTGCGTAGTACTATGAAAGGAAACTTTGATCCTTTAAGTAATATGTTTTAAGAAGCGGGCAAATCTTATAGCGCTCGTCTCCTGTGTCAGCATAAATGGCTTCAAGAGTCTCATAAACGTCCTTTATCCCAATTTTATCCGCCCATTCAAAGGGGCCATAAGGATAGGCCGTTCCAAGTTTCATGCTCTTATCAATATCTTCCATGCTTGCCGTTCCCTCCTGAACGGTATAGCAGGCTTCATTAATAATCATAAATATCACCCTTGGAGTCACCATTCCAACTCTGTCGTTTACCAATTGATAATCCCATCCTAGTGATTCCATAAGGCTTCGCAGGGCGGGTACATCGGCATCGTTAAACACTGAAACTTCTTTCAGGGGTCGCTCCATAAAAGTTGGCAAGCAGTTCATTCCAAAAAGACTAATCTCTTCTCCGGCGTCGCCACCCAAGGTGGCCAATTGCGTCTTTACAGCAGATACAATCAATTTGGTATTGCTCTCAAAGGGAAATAACTCATCAATGAGTGTGGGGTCTTCGTCCGCGTTCAGGTCAAATACTATATCGTACTTTTCGTAGTCTTGAGCGGGTATTTCAAAGGCCAAATCTGCCTGAGTGATTTCAACATCTTTGGGCAGACAGTTGCTCAATTCAATTCTTCTTATCTCTTCACCTATAAGGAGTACTTTCATTACTGGAGCTTCTTTGTGATCGCTATTTGGATATTAATCGACCTAAATGCCTATAACTTTGCGCAAAGTTAAGGGAAGTCCCTGTTGCGAATGAATCTTTCCACCGTATTTACACGCCTATACAAATGGAGGCTGAAACACATTAGTTCGCGAAACTTTGTCATCATTTTAAGCGTGCTTACCGGGCTTGGAGGAGGTTTAGCTGCCGTACTACTTCGCAATATTGTTCACGGAATCCAGCACTTGCTTACCCATAGTGCCAAAATCGATAAAGCTAACCTTTGGTACTTCATTTTTCCTACTATAGGCATTCTTCTCACTGTAGCTTTTAGAATTTATCTGAATCGGAATAAATTGGGACGTGGAATTCCCAATCTCCTCTACATTATCAATAAGAAATCCGGGCTTGTTCCTAAGGACGAGACCTATTCTCACGTTGCCACATCAGGGCTTACAGTGGGCTTTGGAGGATCAACAGGACTGGAGGCTCCAATTGTTACCACAGGAGCAGCCATTGGCTCCAACCTGGGAAGGCTCTTCCATGTGGGATATAAAAAAAGGACATTGCTCATTGGATGTGGTGCTGCCGCGGCCATTGGTGGAATTTTCGGCGCACCTATTGCCGGAGTCATTTTCACCTTGGAAGTTCTTCTTCTTGAACTGACCATTCCAGCTTTCATTCCTTTGTTAATATCAGCAGTATCCGGTACCCTGGTATCATTGGTAATTGACCCTAACCATCAGTTATTCGATTTTACACTCACTGAGTTTTTTCATTACCGGGAAACTCCTTTCTACATTCTTCTGGGTATCATTTGTGGGCTCATCTCAGTGTATTTCCACAGGAACATTCAATTCTCTAGAAAGCTGGTTGAGCGGGTAAACAAGCAATGGGGAAAAGCCGTTTTTGGAGGGCTCCTTTTAGGCCTGCTCATATTCGTACTTCCACCGCTCTATGGCGAGGGTTACGAAACCATTAGAACCCTTTTAGGTGGTAGTTCAGGTGATATTCTTGACAATAGCTTATTCTTCAATAACTACAGCAATGACTGGTTTATTCTGCTGATTGTAGTCGTTCTCATTTTAGTCAAAGTTTTTGCTACGGGCTTTACCATAAGTGCTGGAGGAAACGGGGGGGTATTTGCTCCTACTATGTTTACCGGGGCCTTAACTGGTTTTGGGCTGTCCAAATTTTTGAATAAACTGAGCTTCTTACCTTTTGAACTCTCTGAAAAAAACTTCGTAATGGTGGGCATGGCTGGTGTGGCTGCCGGACTCATGCATGCACCCCTTACTTGCATTTTCCTTATTGCGGAAATAACCGGAGGCTATGAGCTTATTATTCCACTAATGATTGTATCAGCTCTTTCCTTTGCCACCATCAGGTATTTTGAAGACCATTCGCACTATCATTTTGAAATGGCCAAAAAGGGGCAATTGCATTTTCATGACAAGGACAAAACGGTATTGACCATTATGAAAATGAACAAGCTCATTGAAAGGGAGTTCACAGAAGTAATGGTAGACGGATCCTTGAAAGATCTGGTACAGGCCGTTACCGTTTCTAAAAGGAATATCTTTCCGGTAATTGACGAACAGCGGAAGTTTCATGGAATTGTTACCCTTGACGACATCAGACAAATCATGTTTGACAGCAAGAAGCATGAAACAGTCATGATCAAAGACATTCTGCACCGACCGGGCTATCAGGTTACATATGACGATACCATGGAGGATGTGATGAAAAAATTTGACTCTTCAGGATATTGGAACCTGCCCGTAATTGACGGTGAAAAGTACCTGGGATTCCTGTCTAAGTCAAAGATTTTCAACCAATACAGGGGCTTGCTCAAAAAAGAAAGCAAGGAGGACGCAGCCATCATTGACTAGGCATCTACTTCGGTGATTCTGTTCCGAAACCTTTCTCGTCGATAAGATCAATCATTTTTGCGAATATTGTGAGCGCTGGAACGGCTCATAACCTTCTTGTAAAACCCTTCAGAAAACAACTAAAACAAATCAACCATGAGAGACACTGCCATTTTTGACCTAATTGAAAAAGAAAGAATACGTCAAACACATGGTTTAGAACTTATTGCTTCTGAAAACTTTGTTTCACCACAGGTTCTTGAGGCGGTTGGCTCAATTGCTACCAACAAGTACGCTGAAGGATTGCCCGGGAAACGCTACTACGGTGGATGCGAAGTGGTTGACGAGATTGAAAACCTGGCCATTGATCGTTTAAAACAACTTTTCAATGCCGCATGGGCCAATGTACAACCTCACTCAGGCTCTCAAGCGAACGCTGCGGTTTTTCTTGCTCTATTAAATCCCGGTGATACTATTCTGGGCTTTGACTTATCCCATGGAGGCCACCTTACCCATGGCTCGCCTGTTAATTTCTCAGGAAAAACCTATAACGCTGTCTTCTACCAGGTATCTGAAGCTACTGGTACAATAGACTACGACTTGATGAAAAAACGTGCGCAGGAACATAAACCCAAACTCATCATTGCTGGTGCCTCTGCTTACTCAAGAGATTGGGACTATGCACAAATGCGCTCTATTGCTGATAGTGTGGGCGCCCTATTACTGGCTGATATCTCTCACCCAGCTGGACTTATTGCCGCTGGAATGCTTAATCATCCCTTTCCACATTGCCATGTAGTAACCACTACTACACATAAAACACTTCGTGGCCCCAGAGGTGGGGTTATTATGTTGGGTGAAAATTATGAGAACCCGATGGGTTTAAAAACTCCCAAAGGAGCCATAAAAAAGATGTCCTCAGTATTGGATGGAGCTGTTTTCCCTGGTTCTCAAGGGGGGCCATTAGAGCATGTTATAGCGGGTAAGGCTGTAGCTTTTGGCGAAGCATTAACTCCTGATTTCAAGGAATATGCTCAAATTGTAGCAGACAATGCACAGGCACTTGCCAAGGCCTTTGTGGCCAAAGACTATCATATTATTTCAGGCGGAACAGACAACCACCTAATGCTTATTGACTTAAGAAACAAAGACATTACTGGAAAAGAAGCCGAAAACAGTTTGGTAAAGGCTGACATCACTGTTAACAAAAACATGGTTCCTTTCGACGATAAGTCTCCTTTTGTCACTTCTGGTTTCAGAGTAGGCTCAGCGGCCATTACCACCAGAGGCCTAAGACCAAGTGATATGCCCGCGGTTGTAGACCTTATTGATCAAGCACTAATGAATAAGGATTCAGAAGAGGCATTACTGGATGTAAGGTCAAAAGTGAACTCCCTTATGGACGGCCGACCACTTTTTCAATTTAAATAGATCGTATGAGATTACTTTATTTCCTCCCTGTGCTTTGCTTTATAGCATCAGCCTTTATTTCTGCAGACAGCAAAAAGGTTCTGGGAAGGCACGATGAACGGGCCTATGCGGTGACCTTCAATCCCGATGGCACTTTATTGGTAAGCGGTAGTAATGACAATAGCATAAAAATCTGGGATGTCCAGGCCAAGAGTCTGAAGCATTCTTTTATTGCCCATTCAGTAGGTGTTAAAGATTTGGTATTTACCGTTGACGGTCAACAGCTCATTTCAGCTGGTCTTGATGGTGAGATTAGAATTTGGAATACTGAAAACTGGAAGCGTGTAAAGGCGCTTACTGACCACTCTTCTCAGGTATTGGCACTGGCAACAAGTCCAGATGGCAAGTACCTTTTCAGCGGAAGCGACGACAAGCAGATTATTGTTTGGGAGCTTCCTGATTTTAAGAAGGTAACATCTTTCACGGCACACTCTGATAGAGTTCTCAGCCTCAATGTTTCAGGCAATGGAAAGTACCTGGTAAGTACCGGTGGCGACAGAACTACCAAAGGCACAGGTAACTTGAAAATTTGGAAGACTTCAGATTGGAGTTTAGCATTTGAAATGGAAGAAGAAACCTATGCTATTCAAGATGCTGCCCTCAGCAGCGGAGGAACCTTGGTACTCTATGCCGGTAACTTTAGTGAAGCAGTCTATTATAAATGGACAGATCAGAAGATCGCCGCTAAGAAAAGAATAACGGATTATGGAATTAATTCCGTTGCCTTAAACGGTGCTACAGCCTACCTGGGAACTTCTTATAATGGCAAGCTGGTAGAATGGAGTATGAAAACAGGTGAGCTCAAAGAATTGCAAGGGCATAAAAAGGACATTAACAGCCTGGCCTTATCTAAAGATAACGCAAAGATTGCTTCATGTGGCACTAACGGTAATGTAGTGCTATGGAAGTCTAACTAGTAAATGGCTTGAGAGTAGGCAACATTCTTAACAGCCTCCTCTGGAGTTCTGCCAAGCTCGGTGTGCATGACCATGTGTCGACCAAAATACTCTACCTTACCTTTTGACTTGTTGTACTTTAGAATAAATACACTATAGTAATCCAAATCACCATTTTGGTGTACTACAGACTCAACAACTCCAGGTAGGGCTACATAGTATTTTTTGAAGAAACTCTTCTTCATTCCGAAACTGATATAGCATTTTTCACCTTCATCTAATAAAACCGGCTCTCTTTTACCCGTACTTACAGGTCTTATTCCTGTAATATGGGTAGGAGCCTCTTCCATTATTTGCAAGTAGCTTTCTTTCTCAATAAAGTCTTGAGCACTCTCACTCTTCTTTAGAGCTACTTTCTTGATGAGCCAATCGGGATAAGCATTCAATGCCAAGTCAGAACTCTCACCATCTGTCGACTTAACAATGTGCCTTTTCTCTTTGTAGATAAAGGAAGAAAACGGATTCCAAGAATCTTTGTCGGTTCTTCGATACTCTAATGTTTCCTTTCCAATAATCTTTTTTGCCTGATTTCTTCTGAACTCATAATTGGACGAAATAAACTCATCCAAAAGCTCAGAAAATCCGTTAACCGTTAAAATCATACTGTTCCTGTTTAAAACTTTTAATGTTATGCGAATACAATACCACTAACAAGTTTCATTAAATACAGAACAAAAAGGTCCATCCTAAATCAACAATAGCTGTCAATTTGTGGAAAAGGTGTCTAGAATTGGGAAAGGGTCTTAGTTAGTCTTTTGGCAACTTTGCCATTACATTAGCTTCATCAAGCACTCTTTCATCTACCGTAGAAGGGGCATCCAACATGCTATCCCTACCCGCATTGTTTTTAGGAAATGCAATAACATCACGAATACTTTCAGAGCCTGCCAGGATAGCACAGATTCTATCAAATCCAAAGGCAAGACCTCCATGTGGCGGGGCGCCATACTTCAATGCCCCTAGTAAGAAGCCAAACTTATGTTCGTACTCTTCGGGGTCCATACCTATTAGTTTGAAAATTCTCTGTTGTAAATCATTGTCGTGAATACGAACAGATCCACCTCCTATTTCCCAACCATTCACTACCATGTCATAAGCCCTTGACCTCGCCTTGCCACTTTCAAGTAAGTCTATATCCTCTTCCTTAGGCGCGGTAAACGGATGGTGCATAGAATCAAATCTATTTTCATCTTCATTCCATTCAACCATTGGGAAATCCACTACCCAAAGAGCTTTGAATACATCAGGTTTTCTAAGCCCCAGTTCTTTGCCTAAGTGCAGCCTTAGATCTCCAAGGGCCAAGCGTACTTTGGCTTCTGAACCAGCCAACACGAGTACCAAGTCTCCGGGGTTTGCGTTGAATAATGCCTGCCAAGAGCCTCTTACTTCTTCAGTATAGAATTTATCTACAGAAGACTTGGTTGAGCCGTCTTCATTCACTTTCATCCAAACCAGGCCTTTCATTCCGTAACGTTCCGCCTTAACCATGTTGGTAAGGGCATCCAGCTGCTTTCTGGAAAAGCCAGCGGCTCCTTCTACTTTAATTCCAGCCACTAAGCCTCCCTCACTTAGTACGTTGTGGAAAGGAGGAAAATCGGGGTTCACCACCACTTCGTTCATATCCTGAATTTCCATGCCAAACCGAATATCCGGTCGGTCGGTACCGTAGGTTTTCATGGCATCAGCATATGTCATTATTGGCAGGTCTCCCAGGTCTACCCCTCTTACTTCTTCAAATATGTTCTTTACCATTCCAGTAAAGATCTTCATGATGTCTTCTTCATTTACAAAAGACATCTCACAGTCTATCTGAGTAAATTCTGGTTGCCTATCCGCCCTAAAATCTTCATCTCTAAAGCATTTTACAATCTGAAAGTACCTCTCAAAGCCTGAAATCATTAGCAACTGCTTAAAGGTTTGAGGCGATTGCGGCAAGGCATAAAACTGCCCTGCATGTACTCTTGAGGGAACTATGAAATCACGCGCACCTTCTGGCGTAGACTTAATAAGAAAAGGAGTTTCTATCTCTGTAAAGTCTGCATCTGACAAGTAGTTTCTTGTAAGCTGAAGCACCTTATGACGGAGTAGAATATTGCGCTGCATCTCCCCCCTTCTCAAATCCAGGTATCGGTATTGCATTCTCAATTCTTCGCCTGCGTCAGTATCGTCTTGAATGGTAAAGGGAGGAACATCGCTGAAATTGAGTACATCCAACGAAGCAACATCTACTTCAATATCTCCTGTAGGCATCTTATCGTTCTTGGAAACACGCTCAATGACCTTTCCTGATGCCTTGATTACAAATTCACGCCCCAGCTCTCTGGCCTGCTTAATGATGTCTTCTGAAGACTTGCCTTCCTCCAATACAAGTTGGGTAAGTCCCATTTTATCGCGAAGTACAATCCAAATGAAATGACCATTGTCTCTCACTCGCTGTACCCATCCACTGAGCACAACTTCTTTGCCTTCATCTTCAATTCTCAACTCACCGCAATTGTGGGTTCTGTAAGTCATTTCTCTAGATTTTAATTAAGCAGCCGCAAATGTATTATTATGGGCTTTCGTACAGAGCACATTGGGGTTTAAGCCATAAGTTTTTCTATCTTCTTTGCATACTTCTTAGAACATGCTGCAAAACCGACACTGTTCTTGGTACGCTGCTCTTCAATTACTTCCCTCACTTCTACCAATAAGTCAGGATACTTCACTGCTATTTGAAATGCAATTTTTAGGCAATGCACCTTTACTGCCACAGCTTCCTCACTACTCAAAATTCTCTTGATGGCAAAGTCATACAGTTCATCATACCACTCTTGTGGAAGGTGACTTTCGGCTAGTGTTTTGGCAATATTTCTTCGCATGGCTTCACTCGGACTATTGAGTAGAGCCTGTGCCAAATCAGATGCATATTTCTCGTGAATTTCAGGATGTGGAAGTATTATATTTTCTACCATCCAGGAGACTCTCATTGACATTGGGCCGGGTAAATACAGCCAGGAAATGGTTTCTTTCATGGCCATTTCATCCATGCGGTATACCTGCTCTGCCAATGACAGTACTTCCAGTTTTCTAAGAGGTTTTGAAAGCCTCTCTTTTACTTCACTTATCTCCACTACTACAATAAGTCATTTGCAAGGTTAGCCAATTCAGACCGCTCTCCTTTCTCCAAGGTAATATGGGCATATAAATCGTGCTGACCTATCTTATCAATCATGTAAGAAAGTCCATTACTCTGAGCATCCAGATAAGGGGTATCAATTTGCTTTACATCCCCAGTAAAAATGATCTTAGTATTCTCACCTGCTCTCGTAATTACTGTTTTTATCTCGTGAGGAGTAAGGTTTTGCGCTTCATCCACAATAAACATGATGTTGGAAAGACTTCGCCCTCTGATGTAAGCCAATGGTTGGATAAGAATTTTTTCAGACTCCACCATCTGTACAATCTTCTGATGTCTTGAATCGGTCTCCGTAAACTGGTTTTGGATAAACTTCAGATTGTCCCATAAGGGCTCCATATAGGGGTTAAGCTTAGACTTTATATCACCAGGCAGGAAACCTATGTCTTTGTTTGACAGGGGTACAATGGGTCTTGCTATAAACACCTGCCTGAATTCCTTTTTTTGCTCAATGGCACCGGCCAGAGCCAACAGGGTTTTTCCAGTTCCTGCTACTCCTTGAAGGGATACCAGCTTAATGGCTGGATTTAGGATAGCGTGCAGTGCAAACACTTGTTCCGCATTCCTTGGCTGTATTCCATACCCCACATTCTTCTCTACCCGCTCAATCATTTGCGAAATAGGATTGAAATAGGCCAATGCGGATTTACGGCCATTCTTGAGAACAAAGTAGTGGTTCTTTCTGGGCTTTCTGATCTTAAGCTTACTCGCCCTTATGCTGCCGGTTTTGTAGAGTTCGTCAATTGCATCGGCAGATACTCCTTCAATGATATCCCACCCTTTATTGAGGTTGTCCAGGTCTCCTACCTTGTCAGTGGTATAATCTTCGGACAGAAGATCAAGTGCCTTTGCCTTAAGCCTTAAATTAATATCCTTTGACACCAAGATTACGGCGCGTTCAGGATAGCGTCCCTTTAAAGTAAGTGCAGCATTGAGAATGCTATGATCACTCTTTTTGGACCCAAAGACGCCATGGGCGTTTAAGTCCGCCTGCCCTTCATTCATTACAACAGTAAAAGAGCCATGTGTTTTGCCATCAAGTGGAATCCATTGCTGGAGGGTAAAATCTCCCGCCAGATCATCAATTACCCTAATGAATTGTCTCGCATTAAAATTCTTGGTATCGTTCCCTTTTTTGAAATTGTCAATTTCTTCTAAAACTGTAATGGGCAGTGCCACGTCGTGTTCTTCAAAACTCAAAATGGCATTGAAGTCATGTAGGATTACCGACGTATCGAGCACAAAAATCTTCTTCTCCTTCTTCTTTCTCGGCATAGGTTTTGGCTTGGTTAAATAGTGCTTAACTCTAATTTCATACAGCTTTGAAAATGTACTGAAAAGCTTTTCCAAAAGCCTCAAGGTATTGTTAAACAATGTCGATAAGGCCGGTTAGTTAAATGATGTTCAACACCTTAAGGGAAGCAAAACTAAGTGATGTTCTCTTGGCCTCGTTTTTCTAAAACAAATAGCCTGGGCTTTCAAAGTAAACGCTCCTGGCTGGGCTTTTCTTGCCTTTTAGCTATGTACATAACAAAAAAAGTCCCCTACTCTGAGAGTAGAGGACTTCTATAAAGAGGAATTACCTTCTTATTTAATCGACATAAGTTCTACGTCAAATACCAAAATTGATCTTCCGGGTAACTGACCTGAACGTTCGCCATACCCATACCAGTAAGGTATTACCAAAGTTGCCTTATCTCCCTGGTTGAGTTGTGAAAAACCAAGATGCCATCCCTGAATTACAGAACCTGTTTCTAATTTGAAAGAGTACTCACCTTGATCAAAAGTTCTTCCGTCATCAAATTTACCATGGTACTTGGCAGTAACCTTTTGATCTCTTTGAGGCTTAGGACCACTTCCCTTCTCACTGATGAAATAGTAAAGTCCGTCACCAGTTTCCATTACTTCTTTGCCATTGGCAAGTTCTTCAGCTAATTTCTTCGTGTACTCACTGTAGCGCTTTTTGTTAGCCTTCATACCTTCGCTCTGCAACTTGGCAAAAGCTTCATCTGTGGCTTCAAATTTCTTTGCTTCTTTTCCTTTTCTAATGATCACAACGTGCTCAATGATATCGTTTTGAGCCACTGAGTTCACAATATCAATACCTTCTACTACAGTACCAAAAACTGTATGAGCACCATTAAGCCAAGGAGTGGGTACATGCGTAATGAAAAATTGGCTTCCATTAGTATGCGGTCCTGAGTTGGCCATTGACAAAATACCAGCACTGTCATGCCTTAAAACACCTGGTACAATCTCGTCTGGGAACTTGTAACCAGGTCCACCTGATCCTGTACCTTGAGGGTCTCCCCCTTGAATCATGAACTTGTCAATTACGCGGTGAAATTTCAGGCCATCGTAAAACGGCTCTCCTTCACCTTTAATAGAATTCTTTAGGGTTCCTTCAGCCAATCCCACGAAGTTCATAACAGTCATAGGTGTTTGGTCATAAAACAATTCTGCAAGAATGTTTCCGCGGTTAGTTTGAATTTCCGCGTATAGTCCGTCTTCTTTCACTTTAAATGTTGGTTTTATTTTTTTACGTTTCTTCTTTTTATCCTTACTGTCATCAGCAACTTCTTCAATTATCTCATCTGCTATTTCATCTGTCACTGCTACTTCATCGGCAACTGCTGCAGACGCATCGTTTTGATTCGCGCTCTTTGACGAACATGAAATGATGAATAAAGCCAGTAGGAATACAGGAAGGTATTTCTTCAATAGGTACATGTGGGTAGTTTTTTATCCTAAAAATTGTTCGAAAGTATCACCTCTGAGGCCTAATCGCAAGGTTTCCAAGGGAATCACTTCTTCAGCGGCAATATTACCAAGATTCACGTTGGTTCCCAATAATTTGATAAACCATACTTGCTGGGCCTTTTTAGGCGCTTCCCACAGGATACTTCCGGCCGGAATTTTAGTTAAAATCTCATCAATGAGTCCACTTCTAATTTCACCACTTCCTCTAAAAATACCTACAGTACCACTCTCGCGCGCTTCTGCAATTACTTTCCAGCTTCCTGCATCCAGCTCAGCTTGCATTAGCTCTATCCATTTATAGGGAGGAATTACCACGTTGGCATCTTTTGATCCCACTTCAGAAAGTACGGTGTAGTTCTCAGCCAGTTTGGCGATGTACTCGCATTTCTTCCCATGCTCCATGTCTACTGAGCCGTCAGAAACTTCAACCGACTCCATTCCATACTCTTCAAGTACTTTCACATAGTCATCAAATTGATTTCTGATAATGAAAGCTTCAAATAGCGTCCCGCCAAAATAGGTTTTGATACCTGCGTTCTTATATAGAGCAAGTTTCTCCTTTAGGTTGGGCGATACGTAAGAAGTACCAAAGCCTAGCTTTACAACGTCAACCAAGCCCACGTTCATTTCGAGAAAATCTTCTACTTGTCTTAGGCTCAGACCTTTGTCCATCACCATTGTAAGACCATCTTCACGCGGTTTTGTACTTCGCGCAGGAATGTCTTTTAGAAAAAAGTTCATTGTTTGTCTATAAGTTAAATACTTCCCTCACCAGGTAATGCTCTGCTAAGTGGGGAAATGTTTCTATGAAAATTTGTGCGGCTTCCTTGTCAAGATCTTTGGCTTCAGCCATATGAAATACGGCTTCATGTGGCAAACTCTTATCAATTAAAATACCTGCCATGGTGATGTGAAGCTCCACTTCCTGAGGCTGTACTTCTAAGGCATTTTCCAATAAATGCTGCGCTTCCTTTTCAAAGGAAAAGTCGTGCAGGAATAAAGCAAAGTCCTTGATGTAGTCAACATTGTTCCCATCGAGGTCCAGGGCCTTAGTATAGGCTTCGTATGCCTCCTCAAGCTTGTCAAGTTCTGTATATGATTCAGCTATTGAGTACCAAAAACTATGATCGTCCTTGTCAAGATCAATGGCCTTCTTTAAATATTCCAGTGCCACCTGATGGTTGGCATCCTGCTGGTAGGTAGTTCCCAGTCCGTGCCAGGCATCAGAGTAGTTGGAATCTACTTTTATGGCGCTTTTATAAAACTCTCTGGCCTTGCGTGTATTATCAAGGCATTTGTAGCAGTTGGCTATATAACAAAGAGCAAAAATGTCTTCACTACTTACTTCAAGAATTTTCTTAAAGCACTCTATGGCCTCTTCATACTTCTCATTCATAAAATGAATGTTGCCCATATTTAAATGAGCGGGAACGTACTTAGGGTTGATGATAGCAGCATAGTCAAAACAACTCAGAGCATCACCAAACTTCTCTTCCTTGATATAGATACTTCCCAAACTGTACCAGGCCATGTATGAGTAAGGATGGTCGTCAATAAACTTTTTGAGAAACTCAGTGCTATTGTGTTCAGTATCGCTAAAATCACAGCAAAAGGCCAACTCACTTAAAGCTTGTTGGTTTTCAGGATTTTGAATCAATGCCAGTTTTAGCACCTCTATGGCCTTATCGTATCTATCCCAGTTCTCATAACTGTAGGCCATATATAGATAGATGTCGTCCTTGTCGCTGTCAAAAGAGAGCGCTTTCTCATATTCCTGTATGGCCATCTTGTACTGCCCCATTTCATCATAGGCATTCCCAAGGAGTACAAACACTTCAGGATTGGAAGGTTCCAGAAGTCTTACTTTTTCCGCTATTTCAAAGGCTTCTTGAATTTCATTGTCATATATCTTAATATGAGCATAGTGGAGTAGCAAGGTGGTAGCAAACGGATATTGTACCAAAGCATACTCTACCACATCACGCGCTTTCTTTATCTGATCACTTTGCAAATAAAATTCTACTATCTGCTCGTATTGTTCAGTGTCAAAAAAGGGGCTTGAATGCTCAGAGATTAGTTTTTCGTAAAGGCTTACCAACGCGGCACTGTCCTCGCCGGATGGCTCACGGTATCCATCAAACATAGGGCGCAAATGTACTTGTTTTTACAATACTTTTGTCTCACGGTACACCTGAGTGAAACTATGAGAAATTCTTCAATTCTACTTTTTCTAGGGCTTTTTTTAGGTCTATATCCATATGCATTGAAGGCGCAATACTGGCAGCAAAAGGCCAGCTATGAAATAGAAGTAAGCCTTGATACTTTAAACCATGAATTGACTGGAAATATTACACTGACTTATACAAACAACTCACCGTCCAGCATGGACTCGCTTTACTTCCATTTTTGGCCAAATGCCTACAGTTCAAAAAACAGTGCCTTCGCCAAACAGCAAATTAGAAATGGAAGTCTTGCATTTCGGTTTGCACGTGAAGAGGACATGGGAAAGATGTGGGGACTGGATATAAGTGTAGACGAAAGCAAGGTGGATTTGAAGTACATGGTAGCGTCTAAGGAGATAGGAGGCATTAGACTACCCAGTCCTCTGGCTCCTGGTAAAACTGCCACAGTGCAAACCCCGTTCAAGGTGAAGCTGCCAAGTGTTTTCTCACGTATGGGACACGAGGAGCAGCATTATAGCATTACTCAATGGTTTCCCAAGGTAGCCAAGTATGATGCAAAAGGCTGGCACTTTTTTCCATATCTGGATTTGGGTGAATTTTACGATGACTTCGGTTCGTATGATGTTCACATTACAGTTCCTAAAAACTACGTGGTCGCTGCTACCGGAAATCTGCTTACCAAAAGAGAAAATCAATGGCTGGCTGAGCGGGCAAAAGAATCGAAAAAAGCAATGTTCAAAAAGGACTATTCCTTTATGAATGGCAGTGGAGATTCAATGAAAACTTTACACTTTCACGAAGACAATATCCATGATTTTGCCTGGTTTGCTAATTCTCGATTTTTAGTATCTATTAACGAAGTAGCGCTTGACAGTGTTCATAATGTAGCGACCTATACTTTTTTCACCGAGGACCATGTAGACGACTGGAGTCGGGCTATTGATTATGTAGGACAGAGTGTTTCGTACTATTCTGAAACTGTTGGTTTTTACCCATATAAAACAGTGAAGGCTGTGGAAGGGCCATTGGTAGCCGGTGGTGGAATGGAGTATCCAACCATTACTGTGGTAAGCCAGGGAGGAGATGAACTAAAACGTGTCATCTTGCACGAAGTGGGACATAATTGGTTTCAGGGGATGTTTGGAACAAACGAAAGACGCTTCCCCTACCTGGACGAGGGCTTTAACTCCTACTATGAGAATCGATATTATCGCGAACGCCCAGACGAACCGCTGAGCGCCTTTGAGCAGTTATTTACTCGTTATGGTCTTCATCATGTCGTAAGAAGAAAAGAAGATCAATCCATTAACCTGCACTCCGACCATTATTCATCCATTAACTACGGCTTGGTAGTCTATGGAAAAGCTGCTGAAGCCCTGGAGTTTCTAGAGAATTATTTAGGCAAAGAGCTGATGGATTCCTGTATGCATACTTTCTACAAGGAATGGTATTTGAAGCACCCTGGCCCCGAAGACTTTAAAGAAGTCTTTGAACGAGTTTCGGAAAAAAATCTTAACTGGTTTTTCGACGGCTTCATGGGTAGGGAAAACACCTATGATTATGGCTTTTCAAAAGGGGATGACAATACGGTAAACATCCAAAACCTAGGTGACATCACCGCTCCCTTTAAGCTCACCTTTAAAGATGATGAAGGTACAATCATTGAAGAACAATGGATAAGTGGCCTTAAGGAAGACACTTCGGTAGCAATTAACAGTTCCGCAACGGAAGTTTTGATCAATGACGAAGTGGGCTATATAGAGGCCTATTTTCAAAACAACTACTATTTCCCTAATAAAAATGGAAAGCATTATCGCCGGCTGAGATTTGGAGCCTTTAATCCGGTAGAAGCCCCTGGAATTAAGTCAGCGGCGTTCATACCTGTGGGAGGCTACAACAGTACGGATGGCGGAATGGCTGGACTTGCCATCTACACTCCAATATTTCCTCAACGAAAATTGCAATACCAATTGGTACCCATGCTGGGTTTTGATAGCGGCAACTTTTTGTGGCTGGCAAATGTGCAGCGCAACTGGTACTGGCGAAGGGGCGAACGTCTCAAGCAATTGAACATTGGAATGTCTAGCCAGAGCTTTAGCATTGGAGGTTTTGATGCCGATGGTGCCTATACACACCATTATAAGAAGTTTCAACCCTTTTTTAATTACCACTTCAAAGACAAGACAAAACATCGAAGTTTTCAGCAGGTGCATGGGCGCCTGGTATACCGGAACTTTCATGGTGACAGCCCTGACTGGAGGGCTTTTGGAGAGTTTGGATATCGATTTATGAAAACAGATCCCACTTTCCCATTCACATTTAATGCTACTGTGAGAGGCGGTGATGCTTTTGTATCAGCCAGTGCCGAACTAAGCGGTACTTTGCCTTATGCCGCTGGCAAAGACATTAACTTTAGATTTTTTGGTGGGCAATTAATTGGATTATCGTCTGATGGCATTAACCCATTGTACAACTTTAGAGTAAACAATCGCTCTGGTCTGTTTGACTACATGCTGGATGATTTGGTATTTGACAGAGCCCTTCAAAATGACTTCTTCTCCAGGCAACTAATAGCCTCTGAAGGTGGAATTACTACTCCTTATTCCCATGGTTCAGGATCATATATGATGGCGGCAAATGTTGCGGCCGAGCTTCCTAAAACTCCTCTGAGAGCTATGTTAAATGCTGTGGTTTCACCAAGAAATAATCCTTCAGCAAACGAAGGAAATGTGTTGCTTACTTATGAAGCAGGCCTTCAATTGCAGCTTATCCGCAGTGTACTATATGTCAACATGCCTTTCATTTATTCAGCAGACCTTCAAAACCACAACAGTCTTAATACTCGTTCTTTTACTGATAATATCACCTTTACTTTAAAGCTATCACCTCTTAACCCATACGGCTACAAGGAAGCTCCCATTCTTAGAGGTAATTTATAAGACACATCCGCATGGCAAAATGCGGGCTTATCTCTGATTTCACTTATTTTGGCGCTCCCTAAAAACGCGACCCAATGGCAGGTGAAAAGAAGTTGTTTCTATTAGATGCAATGGCATTGATATACAGGTCCTATTACGCCTTTATCAATAATCCGCGCATCACTACAAAAGGTGTCAATGTCTCGGCACTATATGGTTTTAACGTTACTCTTCTTGACATCATCAATAGAGAAAAACCCACGCATCTGGCCGTGTGTACTGATGTAAGTGGCAGAACATTCAGACATGAAGAGTTTCCTGAGTACAAGGCCGGAAGGCAAGAAACTCCAGAAGATATTAAGGCTGCCATTCCTATGGTAGAACGTCTGCTAAAGGTGATGAATATTCCATTTTTGGGTATGGAATTGTGGGAAGCCGACGACATTGTAGGCACCATTGCCAAGAAGGCCGCAAAAGACGGTTTTATGGTGTATATGATGACGCCTGATAAGGACTTTGCCCAATTGGTAGGAGAAAATATATTTCACTACAAGCCTGCCAGGCCACCAAAGCCGGCAGAAATCCTTGGGGTAGATGAAACCTTACGGAAATGGGAAATCAAGCGCATAGAGCAGGTGATTGACATTTTGGGTCTAATGGGTGATAAAGTTGACAACATCCCGGGAATTCCGGGAATTGGTGAAAAGACAGCTATCAAGCTTCTAAGAAATTACGATTCTATTGAGAACCTTCTGGACCATAGCCATGAATTGAAGGGCAAGCAAAAGGAGAATGTAGAAAACAATAAGGAACTGGCTCTGCTTTCTAAAAAGCTGGCTACCATTAATACGAACTGTCCGATAGAATATAACCCAGACAGTTACGTGCTGGAAAACTACATTAACTCAGAGCTTAAAGACCTTTTCTCAGAGTATGAATTCAGAACATTAGGCAAAAGGCTCTTTGGAGACGACTTTTCAATTGCCGGTCAGAAAATAAGCCCTGAGGTAAGTCAGATGAACTTATTTGAAGATGACTCGGCACCTAGTATTGAGACGGGAGCAGCCACATTGAAAACCATCAATGATGTTCCCCACGATTACATTTTTGTGAACACACAAGAGGATATGAAGGTGCTGGCAAATAACCTTCAAAAGGAAGCCGAATTTGCCTTTGATACAGAAACATCCAGCCTTGATCCGCTAACCTGTGAAATAGTGGGTATGTCTTTCTCCACCAAAGCTGGAAATGGATGGTACGTTCCTGTGAATGAAGAAGCCTCAGATTGGAAAGATGTTATCAATATTTTCAAACCGGTGCTTGAAGATGCCTCAAAAACGATTGTAGGCCAAAACATCAAGTACGATATTCAGGTAATGAAACAAAAGGGGGTACAAATTGCTGGTAAGCTATTTGATACGATGCTGGCCCACTACATTATTGAACCCGATGGAAAGCATGGCATGGACGACTTGTCAATGAACTACCTCGGATATCAACCGGTATCTATAGAGACCCTCATTGGCAAAAAGGGCAAAAACCAGGGAACCATGAAAGACTTGGAGCCTGAAAAAATTAGCGATTATGCCTCTGAAGACGCTGACATTACTTTACAGCTTAAGGAAAAATTTGCGCCGGAAGTAATTGAACGAAACGGAAGCAGGGTATTTCATGATATTGAGTGCCCCTTAGTATATGTGCTCACAGATATGGAAATGGAAGGAATTACTGTTGACAAGGAATTCCTATCCAATTATAGTTCTGAACTTCAGGGTGAGCTTGCCCAAAGGCAGGAAAAGGTATTTGAGTTGGCTGGTGAAGAGTTTAACCTCAATAGCCCCAAACAGCTGGGTGAAGTACTCTTTGACCGCTTAAAGCTTGACCCAAAAGCCAAAAAGACCAAGACAGGACAGTATAAAACGGATGAAGCCACCTTGCAAAAGCTTGGCGCACAACACGACATCGTACAGAACATCCTGGACTTCAGGCAACTGACAAAGCTCAAGTCTACCTATGTAGATGCCCTGCCTCAAATGATCAATTCTAAAACGGGAAGAGTACATACCACCTTTCAACAGGCTGTTGCCGCAACTGGAAGGCTGAGTTCATACGATCCTAACCTACAGAACATTCCCATTAGAACCCAAAAAGGAAGAGAAGTACGAAAAGCATTTATTGCGCGCTCTCCGGAACACGAAATTCTATCTGCTGACTATTCACAGGTAGAGCTGAGAATTGTTGCCAGCATAAGCGGCGATGAAGCAATGATTGAGGCTTTTAACTCAGGGATGGATATTCACACTGCTACTGCAGCCAGAGTGTATGGCATAAGTCCTGAAGAGGTGAGCCGTGACCAGCGATCAAGTGCAAAGGCAGTCAACTTTGGAATCATATATGGACAGGGAGCTTTTGGTCTTGCCCAAAATCTTGGCATTAAACGAACAGAGGCTAAGGAGATAATTGAGCAATACTTTGCCAAGTATGCAGGCCTAAAGCAGTATATGGACGATGTTGTGACACAAGCTCGAAAAGAAGGTTTTGTACAAACACTTACAGGACGCAGACGCTACCTTAGAGACATTAACTCAGCGAACTTCACAGTAAAGAGTTTTGCCGAGCGCAATGCGATTAACTCTCCTATTCAGGGCTCTGCTGCTGACCTAATTAAAATTGCAATGATTGACATTCATGCTGAAATGAAGAAGCGTGAAATGAAATCGAAAATGATCTTGCAAGTTCACGATGAATTGCTTTTTGATGCACATATATCCGAGAAAGACGAGCTTCAAGAGCTGGTAACTTCACTTATGTCCAAAGCGATGACCTTAAAAGTTCCTTTGGTGGCAGACGCAGGCTTTGGTGCCAACTGGCTGGAGGCTCATTAATATATACCAATCACTTAAAAAATCGTTGGCTTGAACAGCAAAAACTTAATTTGCTAGCATGATTGGGAGGCTGCTTCTTTTGCTTGTTTTCTGTGCCTTTGGCTCGTTTGCCAAAGCTCAGTTACCAATATATACGGTAACCTTTTCGGGAGACTCTATCCTCTACCAAAACGCCCCTTTCCAGTTTGTAGAAATAATTGATGCCCGCTACGACACTTCAAAACTGGGCCTACTCAAAGAAGGCTTCGATGCATCTAGCTATAAACTCATTAAGCTGCCAGAAACCTGTGAGCAGTACGTGCTTTCATACCTCAATACAGTTATAAATGAAAGTATGACTCCAACTCCGGTGGCACTTGTAATGAAGAACTTTAGTGTTACAGAAGAGCCCTTAGGGGCTATTGAAATTGTTAAAGCGCATGTTCAGTTTAGCTTCTACTTAACTAAAAATGGACAGTATAAGAAGATAAGAGAGGTAAATACACTCATTGAATCGCCGGCCAAGGAAGTTACCGATATGTTGGGAAAAGAATTGGAACTGGCCTTAAGGGTTTGTGTAAGCGACTTTCTTAATAAACCGAACACCGAAGGAGAAAACGAGCAATGGGTTAGCAAAGCTTCCTTGCTTCAACAGGTAATGCCAGAAACATCTCTGAAAGTGGCTCCTGTGGGCGAACTCGACTATGCCCAGCGTAAGTTTTGGCTCAATGGTGAGCGCATAAGTAAGAAAGAAGCCATTAAACTGCTTGAAGACACCGGCGACGAAGAAATAATGACGCACGTAAACAGGCATAAAACTCATGGAGTTTACTCCAAAGTACTTACCGGGGCAGGTCTGGTAATTATTACCTACACACTAGGCTCTTATATAGGTACGGGTGAAGAGCTAAATGGTCTTCCTCTGGTATTTGCTATGGCCGGTATTATCCCAGGACTAATCGCATCCAAATCACGAAGGCACCAAATGCACCTTGCTGTTCAATTGTTTAACGAGCGTTACAACAGGTAGAAAGGACTAGCTCAAGGCCTTGTCTCCCCAAATTCTTCTTTCTTGCGAGAGACTGGTAACAATGAACTCAAACAGTTCAACATCCCTTGCCAAGGCTATAAAGTCCTCAATTGAAGGAATTCCTTTCTTAAAATCGCATTCGAACAAGTCCCGCCCCCAATTGACTCCCAAATGCAATTTGCCGTGCTTAAGAGAAAGAAAGATCTCAGCCCCCAATTGTTCTTTCAAATGAAGTACCTTATCCAACATGGCCGGTGTAAGCACATAATGGAGCAACACTTCTTCAGAAGCAAAGACGGAATAGTATTGATCAAAATTGACATTGCCAGTAGATACCTTTTCACGTCCTAAAAAACTACTCTTTTTAAACAGTCCAGCATCCACATGATGTTTTGGCACCGCATATACTACCCCCTTAAATGATTTATGAAAATCTACTTCAAGTAAAAGCCCTTTAAAAAAGCACACTTGCTTCGAAAATTCATTGCTATTGTCATCCGGCCCCATTCCACCTGAGTCAATTACTCCTTCAAGTACATTGGCCAAAACCCCTCTAAGAACCGTACCTGCACTATACCTCTCTGTGTACAGAGATGCTTCGCAAAACTCAATATCTACATCAAGTACCTTTCCTACAACATGGTCTTCGCCATGGTATCCGGAAATAGCTTCCTTGAAAAGAGACATGTTCATTACCTGTTGCTTGCTAAACTTTCTGTCAGGGAAGTAATGAAAGCGGTGATTAATTTTTTGAAAAGCAAGTGGCATTATCTCCGTCTTAAACCTATGATGAAACTTCTCATCAGGTTTCTTAAAAACAAAGTTGTACAGCACTGTTTCCAGAATGAACAAGCCGATCCCTAAAAGAATTACCGGAAGAAAAAAGGGCAAAAGAAAAGGCAGAATGGCAGCCAATACGGCAGCGGGAACGGCCAAGATATATACTATCTTAAAAGGCTTTCTTAATAGCGTAAAGACTCTGTAGCTACGGTACTTTTTTTTTCGAAACTTCTCAAAATCAGCCAGTACTGACTCAAGTTCTCTTTTCTCTTCAGGGCCTAGCTGCACTTGTTACGAATTAAACAATTCACCAACATTTACATTGCCACGCTCAGCGGCACTTGTTTCAAATAAATCTTTGGCCACAAAACCAAACATCTTACCAATAAGGCTTGACGGGAAGCTCTCAAGCTTGGTGTTGAAGCGGGTCACTGCGGCATTATAGGCCGTTCGTGAGGCTCCTATTTGTTCTTCTACTTCATTCAATGATGCTTGTAGCTGCATTACGCTCCTATCTGACTTAAGCTCAGGATAGTTTTCCATGGATACTGTGAGCTGCCCGAGCGCAGCACCCAGTTGCGCTTCGGTATCTGCACGTTGAATACCCGAACTATTTATGGCCGCTGTTCTCAATTCGGTAATGCTTTGAAACAAAGATGTTTCGTGCTTCATCAATTGCTTTACCGATGCAATAAGGTTGGGGACAAGATCATGACGTTTCTTTAACATCACATCTATTGTGGCAAAGCTCTTTTTGGCTCCATTACGTAAACGCACCAAACCGTTGTAAGTAGCAATGACGTATATGGTGAGAATAATGAGAACAGGTATGCTAATCATAGCCTATTGAATTTGCATCAATACTAGTAAAAAATGAAGCAATACGTACTGCATTAACAACTTACCCTGAACCCTTAAACACTAAAAAGGCCATGTTCTGATCGGAACATGGCCTTTGAATGTATTGTGTACGTATACCGTTATTAACTAAGTACTCCTCTCGCAATAACCATTTTCTGAATCTCAGAAGTTCCTTCATAGATCTGAGTAATCTTGGCATCACGCATAAGACGCTCTACGTGGTATTCCTTGACAAAACCATATCCACCATGCACTTGTACAGCTTCTACTGTTACAGCCATAGCTGTTTTAGAGGCAAATAGTTTAGCCATTGCACTGGCTTGTCCATAAGGCACATGCTGGTCTTTCAAATAGGCCGCTTGCAGACAAAGTAGTCTGGCTGCTTCAATTTCTGTAGCCATGTCGGCCAGCTTAAATGATATTGCCTGGTGCTTGTAGATTTCCTTTCCAAAAGCTTTTCGCTCTTTTGAGTATTTAAGGGCTAGTTCATAGGCTCCACTTGCAATTCCCAATGCCTGTGAGGCGATTCCAATTCTACCACCATCAAGAGTCTTCATGGCAAACTTGAAACCGAAACCATCTTCGCCAATTCTATTCTCTTTAGGCACTTGTACGTCCTGGAACATGATACTATGCGTATCAGACCCACGGATACCCATCTTATCTTCTTTCTTACCTACAGTTACACCGTCCCATGACTTCTCAACGATAAGGGCGTTGATACCACGGTGACCTTTCTCTTTATCAGTTTGAGCAACTACCAGATATACATCAGCGGTGTTTCCATTTGTAATCCAGTTTTTAGTTCCATTTACCAGATAGTGATCTCCCTTATCTTCAGCAGTGGTCCTTTGAGAAGTTGCATCTGAACCAGCTTCAGGTTCGCTCAGGCAGAAAGCACCAATCCACTCACCAGTGGCAAGCTTTGTAAGGTACTTTTGTTTCTGCTCCTCAGTACCAAAAGTTTCAATTCCCCAGCAAACCAAAGAGTTGTTTACTGACATACAAACGGAAGCTGAAGCATCAATTTTAGAAATCTCTTCCATGGCCAATACGTAGGATATGGTATCCATTCCACCTCCGTTGTATTTAGGGTCAACCATCATTCCCAGAAATCCGAGTTCTCCCATTTTCTTTACTTGCTCCAACGGGAATTTTTGTTGGTCATCTCTTTCAATAACTCCTGGCAACAATTCTGCTTTGGCAAAATCTCTTGCTGCCTGTTGGATCATTAAATGTTCCTCGGTTAATTCAAAATTCATGCTTATGCTCGTTTATTTGTGTTGAATTAAAAAAGCGGTGCAAATATAACCCTATTTAAGGGGCCTCAGAATTGTAAAGAGTCAATTCGCAACTTGCACAGCACCATGATATAAGCGCTCACAGAAGCTCCTTGAATGAAGCCTGAAACTTTTGAGAAAACCCCGGTACTACAGCAACCTCTCTTTTGGGCTGTGGGTCTACTAATACTAAACGTACTGTCAAAGGGGCTATTTCTTGGAAGCCCTGATATTGGCTTAGACGAACCCTTTACCTTATTTAGAGCGCAAAAAACTTACGCTGAACTCATCAATGACCTGGCCCACAACAACCATCCACCTTTATTTGAAAGTCTTGTTTGGGTTTGGCTTAAAGTAGTAGGCTATAATGTAGCAGCATTAAGAATACTTCCAATGCTCCTAAGCTCAGCTGCAGCTCTTTGCATATTCCAGTTAGGGAAAAAGCACTTCTCCCTATTTGTGGGAGTAGTTGCCGCTTTATTGTTTAGTTTTTCCAACTACCACTTCTACCTATCACATGAACTCCGGTCTTATCCCCTGTTTGCCCTTGTAACTACTTTGAACCTTGGCTACTACCTAGGTTCATTGAAGATAGTACAGCAAAAGCGATACGCTTGGTTTATGCAAGGTGTTTTACAAGCCTTGCTCCTTTATACACACTATTTTGGAGCCTTCGTTATTCTATCACAGTTGGCTCATTCCCTTATTGTAGTAAGGAATAGACAAGTAGTAATATCACAGATAAGGGCTGGAGTTTTAACTGCCCTTCTTTACATACCCCAAGTATGGATGGTTATGGGGCGATGGGTAGACAAAGTAGAAGGTGGACATTGGTTGCAAAGCCCTTCCATTGCGGAGCTATTTAATGTGCTATCAAAATTTATGAATGCACCAGTGCTTACCGTGGGTGCCATCATTATAGGAGTTGTAGGTGGTTACTTCGCCTTAAAAAAGGAGTCTAAACATCAAGTATCGGCCGTGCTCTTTCTGTTTCCTTTATCCTTTGTATTCATGTGGTGCGTGGCTCAGTTTTTACCCATTTTTCAAGACCGCTACATTTCATTTACCACAGTAGCCTGGTTTCTATTTACGGCAATTGCTCTTGACCGGCTTCCAAAATGGCCAAAGCAAGTCGCCACCATTTCATTGGTGGTCATCATGGGGATTACCGTGAATTACCAACCCGAAAATGGCCAATGGACCAAGGAGCTGATATCATTGATAAATAAACACAAACAAGAAAACACTGAAGTATATGTATACCCACATTGGAGTATTCCATGCTTTAGCTTTCACTACAACCTAAGTTATTTTTCCGACTACCTGCACACCGAGGATCTATTGGAGGAAGAGGGTATTCATTTCATACATACCCATGAAGACCCTGTAGTAGAGCAAAGTCTGGAAAAAGGCTTAAATGTAATTTTGATAAATTTTGAGGGGCCCGTTTCAGAAAAGGCCAAGGACTTTGGGCATTTAAGCACTCAAATATTTGAGAAAGACCGTCAGGGCCTATTGCTAATCAAGCCTTAACTTAAGATGCTTTGATTTTCTTTTCCAAGGCTGAAGTAGAATAGCCTTCCAGGAAGGAAATAACCTGCACTTTACCACCGTTGGCCATCACTTCCCTGGCTCCTACTATGGTCTCAATAGTATAATCTCCTCCTTTTACGAGTACATCCGGCATTACTTCTTCAATTAAGCGCTTGGGGGTTTCTTCAGAAAAAAGAACCAAACCATCGGTACATGCCAAAGAGGCCAATACCTGCATTCTTCCACTCTCATGTTGAATAGGTCTGTGCGGTCCTTTTAGATCACTCACACTGGCATCCGTATTAACACCAATCACCAATCGATCTCCAAGATCCCTTGCTCTATTCAAATAGTCTACATGCCCCGGATGGATTAAATCAAAACAACCATTGGTGAAGACAATACGATCGCCAGTGGTCTTCCATTCTTTTACCTTTTTTAAAAGCTCCTCGCTGGAATCGAAGATTTTATTCTTCAGATAGGGATGCATCTGCATTGTCTTTTGGTGAGAAAAATAGGGCAATAGCCCCTACTACAAGATTCAACACGGTATTTACTAAAAAGGCAATCATCGCCACTGCCTTACCAGCCAAATCATCTATAAAATATAGGCTCAGGGCCATGGTAAACATGTATTGGTAGGTGCCCACTCCACCCGGAACAGGCGCTATAAAACCAATAGTAGAAAGTGTGAATACTACGAGTCCTGCACCAAGCCCAAGCCCTGAAGTTTCAGGTAAGGTAAAAAAGCTCAGGTAACACATAGCAAAATAAGAAGCCCAGATAAATACCGTATGTCCTATAAAAGCCATTGGATTCTTCAGTTTCCTAACTGAAATCACTCCATTCTTGAACTCCGCTAATAACTTAATAATTTTAGCATAGAGTCCTATTTTCTTCAAGATGAGTATACCTATATAGGCCAATACCAGCAAGGCAATTAGAGCCAATAACACCTTCCAGCTCAATAGCCCCCCTGCTCCTTTTACTTTGTCTGAAAACAGGTCAATGATTAAATCCCCCACCAAATCAAACTCGAGCAAAATAGTAAGCCCCACTACAGCTGCCAGCGACATCAAGTCAAAAATGCGTTCAGTAATCACCGTCCCCAAACTGGCAGATACGGGCACTTTATCAATCCGGTTTAAGGCCACACATCTACTCACTTCTCCCATTCTGGGCACTATGGTATTGAAGTAATAGCCTATCATAATAGACCTAAACCCACTAAAAGCCTTTGTGGGATATCCTAGTGGATCCAGTAACATTTTCCACCTTAAGGCTCTTGAATAATGAGCACTAAGCGACATAAACACTACCGGTATTATATAGATGTAATTGGCTTCCTTGAGCTTTTCCCAAATCTCTTGAATCGCATCTAAAGGATATACATAAAAGAATACCCCAAAACCAAGGGATAAAAACAAGATGTATTTGAGAATGTTTACTACTTTCTTCAATGGCTAGAATAAAAGATTGTCAATTAGTCGGACCCCTTCTACAAACCCCGCTGTTACGGCCACGTATTCATCCGCATCATCCCATGACTTAATGGCCATAAGGTCCTGAGCGTTGCAAATATCAAGGTATTCAGGATCCACTCCTTGTTCCTTCATATGTTCCATCCCCCAAATACTCATCTCATCCGGGCTTTTACTCCCCTTTGCCTGAGCCACTTCCCTTAGTACATGTGAAATGGCTAGGGCTGTATGCAAACCTTCAGAACTGAGCCTTTTATTTCGTGAGCTCAAAGCCAGGCCTTCTTTACTCCGCATGGTAGCTACACCAACAACTTCAATACCTTTAAAAAAGCTCGGAGTTGCTCGCTTTATTACCATGTACTGCTGGTAATCTTTCAATCCAAAATAGGCCTTCTCGGGCTTGATATGATCAAAAAACCTCATAACAACAGTGACGACTCCTTGAAAATGTCCTGGTCTGAAAGTGCCCTCGTACTTTCCAAACAGCTCGGGATCACCATACACTTCCAGCTTAGGCTTATTGTCAGGATAAATGTCCTCCACTTTTGGCATGTAGAGCACATCGCAATTCGCTGCTTCCAATAGTTTCGTATCTTCATCTACAGTGCGCGGATACTTCTCAAAATCTGTAGACTCATTGAACTGAGTGGGATTTACAAAAACACTGCATACAGAGATATCACAGTCGCTATTTGCCTGATTCAGAAGAGAAATATGGCCTTCATGAAGAGCACCCATTGTGGCTACAAAACCTATGGATTTGGAGTCAGCTCCCAAATCTTTCAAGGCCTTTTCAAGTGCACTTTTACTTTCAGCAACGTACATAGTTTCCTATAAAACAAGCACAAAGCTATCCTCTCTTATCGGCTTTAAGGGTGAATTGACTAATTTTGTGCCCCAATTTTCGGAAGCAGGAAAAAGTAGCGAAAATATGCTGAAAGTTTTATTCGTCACCCATGAGATGGATCCTTACACTGGGTTAACAGAGTTGAGTCATATAGCAAGAACATTGCCTCAAACTCTACAGGAGGAAGGAATGGAAGTGAGGGTGTTTATGCCAAGGTATGGCAAGATCAATGAAAGAAAGCACCGGCTACACGAGGTCATACGATTGTCTGGAATCAACATCACTGTTGCTGATGAAGACAATCCAATGATCATAAAAGTGGCTTCCCTGCCCATAGCCAAAATCCAAATCTACTTCCTCGACAATGAAGATCTCTTTCACAGAAAGTACTTCTTCTACGATGAAAACGATGAATTTTATGACGACAATGCCATAAGAACATTGTTTTTCAATAAAGGTGTGATAGAGGTTGCAACCAAACTAGGGTGGGAACCCGATATTATCCATGTTCATGGATGGATGGGTAATTTGATACCGCTACTATCGAAAACACTCTACCGTCATGAGCCTGTATTCAAAAATTCAAAACTGATATATAGTACATACGGTAACGAGTTTGATCATCCAATTGGAGATAATTATTTAGAAAACGCGCACTTGCAATTAGGCGATCATGAATTGCCTTCGGAATTGAACTTGGACAACCCTAACTGTCAGGATTTGTACAAAATCGCCGTGACTTATGCAGATGCTGTAGTGAACTCTTCAAACGGATCTATGGAAAGTTTGAAAAGTTATATTGACGACTTGGACAAACCCGTTCTTACTGAGCTATTTGACAAAGAGAATGAAGATCACTACATTGAGGCGAACAAAAACTTCTACAGGGAGCTCACTTCTTAAATGCACCTGCCTACTATTGGCAGTAGCAACATTTTCTTGTAAATCTCCTGATGATCTGGGCTTAGAACTGGATTTAAATGAGTTTCCATCTGACACTGTAGTTCTTGAGAGTATCCCTCTTCAAACCATTAGAGAAGACAGTGTAAGAACAGATAACATCAACTTCCATGTTCTTGGATCTATAAATGATTCCGTATTCGGGCCTTCTACTGCCAGTATTTACTCGCAGTTGGGCTTGGATGGAGCCATTAATTTTCCAATTAATGCTGAAGGTGATTCGGCCATCCTGGAACTAGCCTTTATAGACTATTATGGTGATTTGGGAGACAATATGGCGCTCAGTGTCCATGCCCTTTCAAAGCCCATGGATGTTAGCAGAGACTACTATAATACCAGCTCTGTTGCCTTAGGTAGAAAAATAGGGAGTGTAGAAGATTTCAGGCTTGCAGCCAATGATGGCAAATTGCGAATAGACATCTCGAAACTCTGGGGATCTGATGCCTTTATGCCTGGAAACGAATACAGTTTGAGTGCTAGTTTTCAAGAGGACTTTTACGGTATTGCTCTAGTTCCAGAACAAGAAAATGAGACCAATCAAGGAGTCCTTTACTACTTGAATTTAGTAAGTCTGGAAAGTTCTGTCAACGTATATTACCACTACTACGAAACCAGTGGATCTAAACTGGATAGAATAGAAGCAGTAGCTGAATTACAGTTCCAAACCGATGCTGAATCGTTTACATCTCTTTCGCATGACTACTCTGGTGAACTTGTGAATGACTATTTGGGTGGTTCTGTAGTTGATGGCGACCGCGCATTTGTGCAGGCCTTGGGAGGAACCTATGTGCAAGTAGATATTTCGGCACTGGAAAGTCTGGCTGATTCTCCTGCAATTGCCATCCACAAGGCTGAATTGGTGCTTCCATGTGATTGTGATCTGCACGATTCTTACCTCAAACCCATTCCCTTCCTGGACATCAAGTACAACACTGAAGACGGCGGCTTGGCCGACTTGGCTGATAAATCAAAAGTATACTGGATTCGCGCCTATAATGACGAAGAGAAGGCTTTTGTGTTTAACATAACCAATCATGCTCAGGGTGTTTTAAATGAGTACAAGTACACCAATGGTTACGAAGACCTTGGATTAGCGATAAAAGCTGTAAAAAATGAACCAATACCTTTCTCAGCAGGTAGATTTGTAGTGAAGGGATCTAGCGCCACAAGGACAGATGGTTCTTTCTTAAGAATCTTTTACAGCAAAATTGAGCTACCTTGATAATCACTACCCAGAAAAATTTAGGAAATAATCACCTAAATGAACTGGCCCGCGCCTTAAGTGAAATCGACGATCGGTTTAATTCTCTCAACTTCTTTGAAGATCATATTTTCTTTCTACCTGTAGACCTTTCTACAGAACTTGTTGAACACATAAAGTCGTTGACAGGAGTAGAAAATGTGTTTCATCCGCCTTTGAGCTATCAGCTATGCTCAAGAGAATGGCGCGATGCACCTACTTCGTTTACCGTAGGCGATACCATTGTGGGGCAAAACAGTTTTCAAATTATGGCTGGTCCTTGCGCTGTTGAAAGTGCGGAGCAGATGTATGAAGTAGGCAAAAAGCTCAAAGAATGTGGTGTTAAGTTTATTCGAGGTGGTGCCTACAAGCCGCGTACATCGCCCTATTCGTTTCAGGGACTGGAACTGGAAGGACTTAAGATTATACGCGATGTAGCGGATGAGTTTGGTCTTAGCGTAATTACTGAAGTGGTAGACCGCTCTGTTCTTGACGATGTTTGCATGTACACTGATGTGGTACAAGTAGGTGCCCGAAACATGCAGAACTTTTTCCTACTTAAAGAGCTAGGGCGCATAGACAAGCCCATATTTCTTAAAAGGGGAATGTCTGCACGTATTTTGGAATGGCTTGCAGCCGCAGAATACATCATTTCTCACGGAAACCCCAGAATCATTTTATGTGAACGGGGAATCAGAACCTTTGATACATCTTTGAGAAACACCCTGGATGTAGCCGCTATTCCGCTTATTAAAGACCTTAGTCACCTTCCTATATACTCTGACCCCAGTCATGGAACTGGTTCATCTAAATTCATAAAACCCATGGCAATGGCTTCTATTGCAGCCGGATGCGATGGACTTATGGTAGAGGTACACCCAAATCCAACCAAAGCACTTTCAGATGGTCCCCAATCTCTGAATTTTCAACAGTTGGAAGACCTGACCTTGTCAATATCAGGTTTAAATTCAGCCTTAAAGGCCTAATGACTTTTGTACAATTATTGTAGAATGCTTGTTTATAGTTTGTAATTATGTGTGGAATTGTTGCTTATTTAGGGAATAAAAATGCCGCTCCCGTTTTACTTAAAGGACTTAAAAGACTTGAATACAGAGGCTATGATAGCGCAGGTATTGCAGTTTGGAATAATGGCTTAAAACTGGCTAAAAAGGCAGGAAAGGTTGCCGACCTTGAAGAGCTTTTAACCGAAGATCAACTTTCTGGGACCACTGGGATTGGCCATACAAGATGGGCAACTCATGGTGCTCCTAATGACAATAATGCCCACCCACACGTTTCGGGTGATTCAAAACTGGCTATCATTCACAATGGTATCATTGAAAACCATAGCACCGTTAAGGAAGAGCTTATTAAGCGTGGCCATAAGTTTACAACAGATACAGATACTGAAGTACTTATCCACCTTATTGAAGAAATCAAGAAAAATGAAAACGTTGACCTTGAAACAGCGGTAAGACTTTCATTGAATCAAGTGAGTGGCGCCTATGCGATAGTGGTTATCTCAGAAGAGAATCCAAATGAAATGGTGGCGGCCCGAAAAGGAAGCCCTATGGTAATGGGTATTGGAAAGGGTGAGTACTTTCTGGCTTCAGATGCTACTCCTATTGTTGAATACACCAGGAACGTAGTGTATTTGGATGATGGCCAAATGGTAAAAGTTGATAAAGACGGCTACCGAATTACCAATATTAAAGACAATACTCCTCATACGCCTACCATTCACGAATTGGAAATCAGCTTAGAGCAACTGGAAAAAGGAGGCTTTGACCATTTCATGCTCAAAGAGATTTATGAACAACCACGCGCGGTTTATGACACTTTCAGGGGAAGATTGTTACTAGAAGAAGGAATCATAAAAATGGCAGGTTTAGAAGACAACCTTGCCAAGTTTATAAACGCTCAGCGAATCATCATTATAGCCTGTGGTACATCATGGCACTCAGGTTTGGTCGCTGAGTACCTCATTGAAGACCTCGCCCGACTTCCGGTTGAAGTGGAATATGCATCAGAGTTTAGGTATAGAAAGCCGGTGATCAAGGAAACTGATATCGTAATTCCTATTTCACAATCAGGTGAAACCGCAGATACCCTTGCAGCCATTGAAATGGCTAAGAAGAAAGGAGCTTTCATTTTTGGTATTTGCAACGTCCCTGGGTCTTCTATTCCAAGAACTACTCATGCCGGTGCGTATACACATGCTGGTCCTGAAATTGGTGTTGCTTCTACAAAGGCCTTCACTACCCAGCTAGTAATTCTTACAATGATTGCCGCTTACCTAGGTCATAAGCGTGGAACGATACCGAATCCAAGGTACCGAGACATTCTATACCACCTCAATAATGCCCCTGAACGTATTGAGAAGGCCTTGAAACTGGAAACTGCAATCAAATACATTGCAGAGGAGTATAAAGACGCTGCCAACTTTTTGTACCTCGGAAGAGGAGCTAACTTCCCAATTGGTTTGGAGGGAGCTTTGAAACTAAAGGAAATTTCATACATACATGCCGAAGGTTACCCTGCTGCTGAAATGAAGCATGGACCAATTGCACTTATCGATGAAAACATGCCAGTGGTTGTTATTGCAACAAGTCACCAGCACTATGACAAGATATTGAGCAATATTCAGGAAGTAAAAGCTAGAAAAGGAAAGGTAATTGCCATTGTAGACAAATCAGAGTCTGAAATAAAGGATTTAGCTGATCACATCATCGAGATCCCTGATTCTGACGCTATTATAACACCTTTGATTGCTGTGATTCCGCTACAATTCCTGGCCTACCACATTGCCGTTATGCGAGGTTGTAATGTAGATCAGCCGCGGAACCTTGCAAAAAGTGTTACAGTGGAGTAAGGAAAACCGATACTCTGAAAATAAAAAGGCCCGGAAATCCGGGCCTTTTACGTTTTATGGAAAGCGGAGCTCTAAGCCTTAGCCGCTGCGTAGTTTTCACCTACTTTGTTCCAGTCAACTACATTAAAAAATGCATTGATGTAATCAGGCCTTCTGTTTTGATAGTTGAGATAGTATGCATGCTCCCATACGTCAAGCCCCATCAATGGAGTTCCGGGACACTCAGCCACGTCCATTAGCGGATTGTCTTGATTGGGTGTTGAACAAACACACAACTTGCCGTCAGCCTTAAGACAAAGCCAGGCCCAACCAGAACCAAACCTGGTAGCTGCGGCATTTGCAAAGCTGTCTTTGAAAGCTTCAAAAGAACCAAAATCAGCGTTGATGGCATCAGCAAGATCACCTGTTGGAGCGCCACCGCCATTAGGGCTCATTATGCTCCAAAACAAAGAGTGGTTAAAGTGGCCACCACCATTATTTCTTACTCCTGCACCCAAGCTCGAAACATTCTTCATTAGGTCTTCCAGGGAAGAGTTTTCTGAATCAGTGCCTTCAATTGCAGCGTTCAATTTAGATACATAACCACCGTGATGCTTTGAATGGTGAATCTCCATGGTTCTCGCGTCAATATGTGGCTCCAGTGCATCGTATGTATAGCTTAAACTGGGTAGTTCATGTGCCATTTAGAATAGATTTATATGTTTATGAATTCAAAATTAGAGATTAAACCATGAAACCGCAATCATTGTTCAAGCCGTGCTTATTACGCAACTTTAACACCTGACAAGCTGTCAGCTTTAACTAACTTCGTGAGTTCATTCAATAAAAACTCACTCAAATGCGAGGTGTCCTTGAAGGGAAAATAATTGATGAAGAAAGACAAGGTGAAGCCTTAGAAGCCCCAGGTACTCCCAGTGTGGGTACCAAAAAACTATATATAGAATCTTACGGTTGTCAAATGAATTTTGCCGATAGCGAAATAGTTGCCTCGGTAATGATTGAGAATGGCTTTTCTACCACAAAAGAGATGGACAAAGCTGACTTGATTCTGGTTAACACCTGCGCCATTCGAGACAATGCAGAACAGAGAATCCGCACGCGGTTGCAAAACTTCAATGCAGTAAAGAAGAAAAGGCCGGAAATGCTGGTGGGTGTTATGGGATGCATGGCCGAGCGCCTGAAGACCAAGCTACTTGAAGAAGAAAAAGTAGTAGACATCGTAGTAGGCCCCGATGCGTACAGGGAATTGCCCAAGTTGGTTGAGACTGCAGAAAGTGGCCAAAAAGCGGTTAATGTATACCTCTCCAGAGAAGAGACCTATGCCGACATATCTCCAATTAGAATAGATTCTAACGGAGTTTCGGCCTTTGTTTCAATTATGCGAGGCTGTGACAATATGTGCTCCTTTTGCGTGGTCCCATTTACAAGAGGCCGAGAGCGAAGCCGCTCGCCAATATCAATTGTAGCTGAAACTCGTGACCTTTTTGAAAAGGGCTACAAAGAAGTAACGCTTCTGGGACAAAATGTTGATTCCTACAACTGGGAAAATGAAGAGGGAGAAACTACCTCCTTCGCTCAACTTTTAGAGCTGACTGCTCAGGTAAGTCCTGATCTCCGCATTCGCTTTTCTACATCGCATCCCAAAGATATAACTGAAGATGTGGTGTGGACCATGAAGAAATACGATAACGTATGCAACTACATCCACTTGCCTGTACAAAGTGGGAACTCGCGTATACTGGATAAAATGAATAGAACCTACGACCGTGAATGGTACCTGAATCGTGTACGCATGATCCAGTCTATTATACCGGATATGGCTTTCAGCACAGATGTTATTACCGGCTTTTGTTCAGAAACCGAAGAGGAGCATCAAGAAACCATTTCCCTTATGGAGGAAGTGAAATTTGACTATGCCTACATGTTCATATACTCAGAACGACCAGGAACGCTGGCAGCCAGAAAATATGAAGATGATATTCCGCATGATGTAAAGAAAAGACGATTGACCGAAGTTATTGATGTGCAGCGGCGTCATTCGCTAGAGAGCAACCAAAGGGATGTAGGAAAAACCTACCGTGTGCTCATTGAAGGAACTTCAAAAAAATCTGCCAATCAGCAAAAAGGGAGAAATGATCAAAACAAAATGATCATTTTCAACTCTAAAGGAGATGCTCCCGGAACTTATGTAAACGTAAAAGTAAACGACTGCACCAGCGCCACTTTATTGGGCGAAATAGTTGACTAAATGATAGACCCTCAACAAATACAATCAGTTAAACAACGTTTTGAAATCATAGGCAACTCTCCCCTGCTTACCAGAGCCATTGAAATGGCTATAAAGGTAGCTCCTACTGATATAACCGTACTCATTCTTGGTGAAAGTGGTGTGGGTAAAGAGGCCTTTTCAAAAATTATTCATAACCTAAGCAAGCGTAAGCACAGTACGTTTATAGCTGTTAACTCTGGGGCCATACCCTCAGGCACCATTGACTCCGAACTTTTTGGACATGAAAAGGGAGCGTTCACTTCTGCTCATGACTCAAGAAAGGGCTACTTCGAAACAGCCAATAATGGAAGCATCTTCCTTGACGAAATAGGTGAACTACCTCTGGAAACTCAATCCAGACTACTTAGGGTTTTGGAAAATGGGGAGTTTTTAAAAGTTGGCTCTTCCAAAAGCCAAAAAACGGATGTTAGAGTAGTAGCCGCAACCAACAAAGACTTACTGGCAAGAGCGGAGAAAGGGAAGTTTAGAGAAGACCTGTACTACCGCTTGAGCTCTGTGACAATTAAAATACCACCGCTTAGAGAACGTAAAGAAGATATCCCATTACTCTTTATGAAGTTTGCTTATGACTTCTCTGATAAGTACAAGGTTCCGCCTATAGAGATGGATGCCAGTGCAGAGAAGCTATTGGTAAGTTATTCATGGCCTGGTAACATCAGGCAACTCAGAAATATTGTGGAGCAGATCTCCATTCTTGAAACAGAGAGAACCATCACCGCAGAAATTCTGCAAAACCACTTGCCCGACACTCCTGACCAGACCTTTACAGTGGCTCCGGTACCTACGGGCAAAACATCATCTGACAGTAATTTGAACGAGCGAGAACTGCTCTATAAGTTTCTTTTCGAGATAAAGCATGATGTGTCTGAATTAAAGACCATGATGTACAACTTAATCTCCGGTTTAAGAGGCCAACCTACAAATGATTATAGAAGGCTTTTAGGAGCTGGAGGCGAATACCAGGCTCCGGAAGACTTCGTACCTCATGAAGAGGTTCAGGAATTTGGTGCTGCTGAGCCCGTGGAGCACGTAAGTCTTTCTTTGCAAGACCAGGAAAAAGAGATGATAAAGCGGGCATTGCAAAAGCATATGGGCAAAAGAAAACCCGCAGCAGCCGAACTCGGAATTTCGGAACGCACTTTGTACAGGAAGATTAAAGAATTTAGTCTAGAAGAATTGTAGTATGAAAGTTCAGGTACGTTTTGCAACAATGGCCTTGTTCCTAAGCCTTGGTTTACAATCCTGTTGGTGGTATAGCTTTCAAGGAGGAGACACTGGAACTGCTGAGACTATTGCGGTTCATTTTTTTGACAACAAGGCTCCTATTGTGGTTCCGGAACTTAGCCAACTTTTTACCCAGGAACTTCGGGACAAGTTTAGAAACGAATCAAGACTGGCTGTTACCAATGATAAAGGAGATTGGGACCTTAGCGGTTATATCAGCCGTTACCAAACCACTTTCCTGGCGGTACAAAACGATCAACCTGCTAAAACTCGATTGGAAATGACGGTACAGGTGACCTTCATAAATTCAAAAGAAGAGAGCAAAAATTTTGACAAACCTTATAGTCAATATGTTGACTTTGACAGTGACGAAGAGCTCAGCAACATTGAGTCTGATTTAATTGAAGAGCTTTCTGAGCGAATTGCGATAGACATATTTAACGATACAGTTAATAACTGGTAGTACATGCGGGCGGCCACCAAATTCTATACCCTGCTCTCCAAAACTGCCGAAACCGTGACAGAAGATGAATTGGGGTTTCTCAGGGATGTGGTAAAGCACTATCCTTATTTTCAAGCTGCCAGGTTCAAATATGTTGAAGCGCTGCACGCACAAGGTGCGCTCAACTTTGAAAACGAACTTTCTATACTGGCTATGCATACAGTAAACAGGAAAGTTCTTTTTGATACTTACTACGAACTGCAACAGGACAATTCAGGGGTTGAGGAAGCTTTGGATGCTCGCATGAGTAATTACCAACTTTCCGGATCTATTGAAAATAGCGACTCTGATGCTCCCTTGGTGGAGTCACCTACAAGTGAATTTACCTACACGCCAGCTCCGCAGTTTGATCTTGAAGAAGAGTATAAGGAAGTAGAACCTGAAAAAATTAAGAACAAAAGGAGCCTTGAACTAATTGACAGCTTTCTGGGAAGCACCTCAAAAACCACACGCATTACCCCTTCAGAGAAGGCTGTAAAAGCTATAGAAACACCCGACCATAACTACGTTCCGGATGATCTTGTGTCAGAAACACTTGCCAAGATATACATCAAGCAAAACAAGATAGAAGAAGCCATTCGTATATATGAGCAGCTCAGTTTGCTTGAACCAGAAAAAAAGCAGAAGTTTGCCCGCCTTATTGATGAACAGAAAAAGAAATTAGAATAAAATGCTATACGTACTCATAGGACTCATAATTGTTGCTTGTCTCCTTCTTTGGATTGTAATTTTAGTACAGAATCCAAAGGGAGGTGGTCTTTCGTCTCAAATGGGCGGTAGCAGTGTTACCAACATAATTGGTGCTAAGCAAAGTGCTGATGTAGTGGAGAAAGCCACTTGGATCATCATATCCATTGTCTTTGTATTGGTAATTTTCAGTAGTTACGTTACATCTCCGGGAACTGATGAGGTTAACCCTGGTTTGGAAGGAGGTGCTGTACAGCAACAAGAGCAATTGACTCCAGGCCCTGAAGCAGGAGAAAACACAACTACTATTCCTTTGGATGGAGGTGCTGAAACTCCAGAAGCTTCTCCTGAGGATAGTGAAGCTGACAACTAGATTTAAAGCAATCAACATAAATAAAAAGGGGACCGATGGTCCCTTTTTTATTTTTAACGAGATTTGATACAATGTCTCGACTTTCCAAAAACATCCGGTTCCTGCGTAAAAAAGCAGGACTTACCCAGGCCGAGCTAGCTGATAAACTCGGGATTAAGCGGGCTATGATCAGTACTTATGAAGAAGCACGGTCTGAGCCCAAGTTGATTACCCTCCAGCATATTGCTAAGTTCTTTGGCTACAACATCCATCAATTGGTGGAAGAGAACATTGATTCGAGCACACAAGTCTCAGCAGATACCAGTGGACAACACTTACGAATACTGCCAGTAGCCATAGACCCAAGGGATAAAACTGAACGCATTACCCTTATCCCTGAAAAGGCATCAGCGGGTTATACTACTGGTTATTCTGATGCAGAGTTCGTACAATCTTTGCCGCATTTCAACCTTCCCTTTGCTGAGGTATCGCAACCCAAGAGTTATCGTGTATTTCAAACCAAGGGAGACAGCATGCTTCCTATTGAAGAAGGAGATTATCTCATCTGTGAATACGTGACCGATTGGAATGATATAAAAGATCTGTCTTGCTATGTGGTAGTAACCAAAAATGAGGGAGTGGTATACAAGAGAGTGATTAATAAACTTGAATCAACCGGTGAATTACTACTTCAGTCGGACAATCCTGCCTATGATCCTTATACCATTAAAGGAGACGACATTCTGGAAATCTGGAAATCTTTAGGCTATACAAGTTTCAAATTGCCCGATGGAAAGCAACAATTCTTTAATTTGCAAGCTGTTGCTGATTCGCTCAATGAGCTCAAACATGAGATTTCATTGCTAAAGGCGAAATAGTTTAGTTTATTAGACGGCTTTCGATTTAAGTGTATTAGATGAAAACGGGTTACTTAGAAACGTTGGACGAAATTGATTTTTCGTTGCCTACTGACCATACTTTGCTCAAAAAAGTATTGGGTGGGAAACCTGCGCAACAAGTAAACGTTCATATTGGGATGGAAGGATGGACCGACAGAGGATATGTTGGAAAAATATACCCTTTAAAAACCAAGTCCAGAGACTTCCTAATGTTTTACGCAAAGCATTTTAATGCCGTTGAAGTAAACTCTACCAGGTTTAGCCTGCCTAAAAAGACGGCGGTTGCCACTTGGAAAGATCAAACTCCCGATGGTTTCAAATTTGCCGTAAAGCTCCCTCAATACATTAGCCATCAGCGTGTTTTAAACGATGAAGACGTTTTTGCCGATGTAGATAAGCTTCTGGACACTTTTGGAATACTTGAAGACAAGCTGGGGACCTGTTATCTGCAGCTTCCATCTTCTTTTAAAGCCGATAGACTTCCGGAGTTGTATCATTTTGCGGAATATTTCCCAGAAGAATACGAGCTGTGCGTAGAACTTAGAGATGCGAAGCTACTGGCTGACGCAAGTGGTTTTACCAATGTGGTGAACAACCTGGCTTCTTACAACATTTCCTCAAGCATCAGTGATTTACCTGACAGAAGGGATTTGGCTCATATGGCCTTAAGCAGTAAAACGGCTTATGTGCGACTAGCCGGAAACAGACTCCATGCCACCGACTACTACAGGTGCGATCAATGGATTGAACGCCTCAGCGAATGGATTTCTATGGGGCTTGAAACCATTTACTTCTTTGTTCATCAACCCGCACCCAATAAGTCAGATAGCGCGACGCTGGTTCGCTACGTTATTGAGAACCTTGAAAAGAAAGCGGGAATCAGCATCCCACAACCTAGCGCATAAAAAAACCGCCTCTCGAGCGGTTTGAGTATTCTTTTCTTTTAGTACCTGCTTTATTCTACACTGGTAATAATTTCACCAGAAAGATGGATATCATTCACGTTGCTGTAGTCAATAAGGTGAAATCCAATGTCAGAAGACAAAACCAACGTGCCGTTATAAGGAATGACATCGTAGGCAAAAATGCCCTTGATATTGTGCTTCAATTCCTTGTCAGTTACACGCTCAATGCTCTGTCTTAAATCATAAATTTTTAGTCCTTCGCTTCCATCACATAAGAACAACAAACCCTCATCAATACCCAAGCCATGTGGATTGTACATGTCATAGGTTTCAATCAAATTAGGGTTTGATAGGTCAGAAATGTCTATCAATTGAAGTTCGTTGGTAAAGCCCTGGCACTCCGTTCCACTTCTAAGCGTTACATAGGCAATGTTACCTTCGGCAACCACTGGATCACAACTGTTAACGTGTACGAACTTGCTTAAAAGTGATGGGTTATTGGGATCTGCATTGTCATAAATAAACATTCCATTGTTTGCTCCAATAAACAGGTAGCCTTTTCCATCTCTGTAATAGGGAAAAATGGTTTCAATTCCCTGTTCTACTTCTATCGTGTTTACATAAGTAGGAACTTCCGGAGTTGACAGATCAAATAATCTCATGACTCCATTTAGATCTATCACATACAGTCTACCTGACATTAATGCAAAACGTGCCATTGAACCTGCAGTGCCTGAAGGGTTACCACCTCCGCCATAATTCACACCCGCATTGTCGTTGCTACTTTGCTCCACGGCAAACACCACATCTTCGCGCAGCCAATTGTCTTCATAGCACTCCACCTCTACTTCTTCTTCAAGCCAGTCTACGGCTACTCCCTGGTTACGGTCTACTAACCAATAACCAGCGGTTTCATGAATGGAAACATTGTCAGGAAAAATGTCTTCTACCCTTCCTACTTCCTTAATAGCATTGATGTCACTTATATCAAAAGAAACCAGATCTACAAAGTTGTCGGCATAGAGTAGGTTGCCATTTACGGTAACGTCTACATTCCCGGGTATCTGAATAAAGGCTTGGTTTACCGGATTGTTTTCGTCGCTTACATCGATAACATGGACCCCAATACCTCTGTCATTTAAAAACAGATGAGAGCCATATACATATATCTTTCCGGGGTTCAAAATGGCCCTTGGTGATTCAACATTCACCAACTCACGTACCTCATCCATTTGTTTGTATATAGGAGTATAGGTTCTATACAAACGCGTTGAGTTACATGAATCCTTAACACATGAGCTCATAACGCCTATGATACTCAAGGTGGTTAGGAACAAAATCGAACTTCTCATAAATCCACTGATTTGGTAACTTGCAAACGTTTTCACGTATTATTGGTTGCACAAGCAACGACAATATTGTGCTCAGCGTTAACTATGCGAAATTCGTAATTGGAATGAAACATATTTTACTTCAGGGATTTTTTCTTTTGGCCAGCCTTTCCGCATTCAGCCAAATAAGCCAAAACGTACTCTACTTAAAGAACGGAGGTGTTTTAAGAGGTGTGGTTCTAAAAGGACAAGATTCCAGCCAGGTAAAAATTGAAACCATAGGAGGGAATGTTTTTGTGGTTGATCGTGAAGATATTGAGAAAGAGACGGTGGAACCAGCTCCTTCCCTAAGATCCAAAGGAATTATAACCAGTCAACCTGATGGAATCTACCACGAGACCTCATTTGGCCTCCCCTTTGGCCTCAATCAATACGGGTGGTTTACAACAGGGGTTACGCTCAACTATGTTTTAGGTTATCAATACAAGAGAAACCTCAAGTTTGGGATCGGTTCAGGAATTGATCACTATGGATCAAGAGGTACTATGTTGCCTCTATTTCTTCGCATTACTGGCGACCTGGCTTCTTCAGCAGTAACTCCTACTTACATTGCTGACCTTGGATATGGCAGCAATATCTCAATGAGTTTTGTAGATGAAGAGCACAAAGGAGGCCTTCTTCTGTTTCTTGGAGCGGGTTTTAAAATCAATACCCGAAGAGCCATTTTCTATCACTGTAGTGCTGGATATAAAACACAATTCTCCAGCAGTCACTTCAGCCAATCATGGTTAGAAGAGCCTTATAGTGAATACCGCCAGTACAATAGGGCGGAGTTTCGATTCAGTGTGGGATTCTAAACCAAGCTCCCCACAAAAAGACTCTTTTCCCAAAAAGAGAGATGGTGGCAATTTGAATTCACTTCTCTAGTATAAGTCATCTTAGCACAGCGTAGATGCAATAAATCATCGTTTTCATCACCAAAAAAGCCTTTCTCCAACCAGATCGCGGGATAAGTCCAAAATTCAACTCACCCCTTAAAAACACGATTTCGCCGCAAGTAGAAGACTGCTAAACAAATCGGAACAGCATTTGTCAAGAAAAAAGCATCACCATTACTTGATTTGACATGAGATCTGTTCACCTAGCGATTGCCGTGCTCTCGGTTATTGGTTTTAGCTGCAGTATAGAAGGCCCAAACCATGAGATTGAAAACATTATGTATTTGAATATCAGCGATGAAGACAACGAATATTACTTTGAAGGTAGTGATGTAAACGAGTCTAAAACGTTCATAGCAGACATCAAGGAGAACGATGATCACATCGAGTACTTAAGCCAATGCACTTCTTTACTGCCTCAGGGAACCCTTAACCTAACGGTAAGATTTATTCAAACCGCTCCAGAGGATGCTCAGGAACTTGAGCCTTTAGAGCTGACATTGGGCACCTATACGAATTCCAAAATGTCAGAAGACCTAACATTTGCCTTTGCACACACTGATGTTGATGGAGTTACCTGGGAATGCTGTGTAGATGGTAGTCCCGAAAACAATATTGAAAACAAGATTACTATTCAACAAATAGAGCCGTATCACTCCAAGGTAGACGGAACCACCAAACAATTGATCACGATGTCGTTTGAGGCAACTATGATCAATTCTGAGGGGCAAATGAAATCGCTCAACGGCCATATGAAATCTATAGTAGAAGGTCAACTTCCTTAAAATACGAATTGGTTTAGTTTAAGAAAGTCGGTTCTCCAATAGTGGGTTCCGGCTTTTTTTTTATTTCAAAGCCTTTATTTCATCCCAATTAAGCACTTCGTCTTCCAGATTTGTGCTCAACACTTTGAAAACAGGTGGGGCCACATAGCTCTCTTTTATTGACAAGGCTTTGCATAGCTTCATCAGAGTTGCCTCTTGAGCTTCAACGGGCTTTATATCCTTTTCGTATACTACTTCAATGGGCCCGTAAGCTCCTAAAATAGCTTTTTCTTCTTGTGCAAACTCCTTTAATTCCGCTATTTTTTCAAGTAGGTATTCTTTGTCTATCTTCAACTTGTCAGCACTCAACTTCTTAAAGTACTCTCCCCTTTTAGCAGCGATTATTTTAGAGAGGCCATGCTCAAAAAAATCTTCCCTTCTCAGATGAATGAGCACACATTGATGTTGGTGTATCCAATGAAGGAAATCCCTTGAGGGAATACCATGGTTACGCAAATGCATAGGTTTTACTTTGACCACGTACCAAACATCTGGTTTCCGAAAGGAAAGGCCTGTAAGAAAACTCTTATAGTGCCAGAGCCTTCTTCTCATCACTTCTTCCTCATAAAGGCAAGTCTTGTACTGGTTTAAGGCACTTGACAGAAAAGTGCTTCCCGTACGTCCCTGGCAATAAATCAGAACAAACTTTCCCTGTGGTTTGGCATTCCAAAATCGCATCAAATACCAAAGCTGTCTGTGCCAGCCAAAAAACCAAAAATCCCTCAACAAGGCCTTCAAACCATAAAGACGTTTCTTAAGGGATTTCTTTTGATTCATTGCTACTTTCCTCAATGGCTCAAAGTACGCTCATTACAACGAGTTGAACTCAGGCAACTTATACCAGTCTATTTTCTTAAGCGCTGCCATCTTAAAATGACGCTTTAAGTATCCTTCTTCCTTTAGAAAGGCTGGACCATCAGCGCGAGCTTCAAATCCGTACTTTTTGGGGAGCTTACTATAAAGAGATTTTGGAGGTTTACTCCATTTGAGTTCTTTAAACAAATTGCCGCTCTCAAAACTGTGCATCCATATATGTTCTAAACCAAGCTCGGTTTTGGCAAACTGTACTGCGGCATGCAGCAAAGCTTCAGACCAAACTGTACGGTATGCACTGAACGATTTTAAGTACTTCTTCCAACTGCTCACGGTGGTAGAAAGTCCGTAACATTCCAGGCAGCACTTTGCGTTCTCCGTAGTTTTAATTGCACCAAGTCGCTTCTCTAGCTCTGCTACTTCCCTCAACCAGTCTGTTTGAAGCTCTTCAATTAGTACTTCTCCTGTTGCAAAATCAACATCCATTCTACACCAGCCCAGCGTTGCATACTTCTGCCTGGCCACCGGATGCCCTCCATATTGGAAGGTACGAATACCACTTACGGGTTTAAGATATCGGAAAAAATCTCTGGTATGCTCGGAAGAGAAGTTGAGCTGAAGTACAAGGCTATAACCGGACCTGCTGGTTTGGTAGTAACTGGCCTTTCTCCTCTTCAAAGGAGCCGCTCCCCATTTGTCAAATGTTAGAGTAAAGCAAAGGCCATCTTCTGGCCAGTAGGCATAAAGATCCTGAAGTAATAGCGTGCCCTGGGCCTTGGCTAAAAGTTTCTTTACCAAACGATTGTCGGCACATTTTTGTAAACCAGCCTTGCGCAGGGTTTGCGTATTAATTTGTGTTTGACCTGTATTGAGTATCCGGTCAATTATGTACTTGTCTTTGTAATAGTAAAATATTTGATGCGTGCTGAATACCTCCAGCACCTCATCAATGGTTGAAGCATCCATATTAAGCAGTTAAAAAGAATAATGAACCACCCCATCACACCAGCACAATAACCTGAATCAGACCCGTAGATCATGGTATGCACACGGGTGTAATCCCATGTAAGGAGTGGTTCGGAAATATAAATAAATACCCTAATTGTCTTTTTTAAAGGCCCCTTAGGTATAAGCCAAACGCCATAAAAGCATATCAGTATTTTTTACCGTTAACGTCTTGTCATTCACTCGTCCAAAAAGCTTTCCAACGCTTCTTCCTAACTCTTGAAAGATCCTTGGATATACCTTCAGACTTGATTGTATCTACTACCAGATGTTGCGCTTTTTTATAATGAGTGGTGGCCAAACGATACGAGCACTTCATTTCGTAAGCCCTGCCCAAGCTCTCAAAAGCCCATTCCAAATCCGCATTCTCCAGCTCAATATATGCTGTAAGAACTTCTATCACCTTATCAGCTCTGCGCTGAGAAATAAGTACACCTACGTAATTGATGTAAGCAGCTACATGGGAAGGATCAAAGTCAAGGGCGTACTCAAAATGCAACTCTGCCTTATTAGCATCATTAAACACATAGGCGTACAACCAACCCAAGTATCCATGCGCCGCTCCAAAACCCGGTTCTTCAAGTAGTATGTTCTCAAGCTTCTCTTTTGCTTCTATATGAGCATCAGCTCTAAGCAACTCATCCACTTCCTGGATGAATTCAGTTAAATCAATGTATTGTGTCATTTTTCCGTCTTTTCTAGTCATGGGCTTGTGGTCCAATGTGTTGACCACAAGCCTTATTTACGATCCATCCGTACTATCCTTGGACTAAAAGTGCCTAGCACTTCAACCAAGTCGTTTTGATACCCCATCACCTGCTGGATGTTTTTATAGGCCATGGGCGCCTCATCTACCCCACCTCCTATTAGTTGCACTCCTTTGCCTTTTAAATAATCCTTAAAAAGCTTTGGACTAATAGTGCCTTTAGCCTGAGCCCTGCTCATAGCTCTACCGGCTCCATGAGAGGCAGAGTTAAGTGCCTTATGCACTCCCTTACCTCTCACAATAAACCCTGGAGCAGTCATGGAACCGGGAATTACCCCTAACACACCCTTTCCAGCAGGTGTTGCTCCTTTTCTATGAACCACATGTTCAACCCCAAATGCATCGAGTTCTTTCCAGGCAAAATTGTGGTGGTTCTCTACTCGTGCAATATGTTCTTCTCCAAGTGCATGGCTAATCCGCTTATGAATATGCTCGTGGTTGGCAGATGCATAATCGCCAGCCAAATTCATAGCAGCCCAATACTCTTGTCCTGCCTCTGTGTCAAGGCTTAGCCAACTCAAGTGTTTTGCACCTTCTGCCAAAACACATTGCTCCCTGGCCAAATCAGTATAACATTTAGCTATACTGGCTCCCAGGCCTCTGGAACCAGAATGAGAAAGCAGCCCCAGGTACTCACCTATGGGCAATCCCCATTCATTGTTAGCATCAGTTAAGTTTACCACTCCAAACTCAACAAAGTGATTGCCACCACCTGATGTACCAATTTGATGAGCGGCCTTTTTCTTTAGTGTCTTTAGAAACGGAATTGTATTGAACTCATCACGCTCAAGTACTTCATGCTCCATCTTATCTTCAAACACATCGCGGTTGCCAAATCGAGTATGCTCCTTCAACAAGCTCTTAAACCACTCTGATTTGTGCTTAAGAATTGAGGGTGCTACACTAAAGAGCGACAAGCACATTCTACAACCAATGTCTACCCCCACTCCATATGGAATCACGGCATTTTTGGTAGCCAACACACCTCCAATGGGTAAACCATAACCGTGGTGAGCGTCTGGCATAAGTGCTCCTGCAGTTGAAACAGGCAATTGCATCGCCATATCCATCTGGTACCGAGCCCCATTGTCAATATACTCTTCACCGTACACGGCATACTCAGGCACCTCCACACGCAACTCATACTCCAGCTGCTCTTTCAGCGACTCTTTTGCAGATAGAAGCTCTTTGGCTACCTGCCAGAATGCACTATCATCTTCATAAGCTTCGGGTTGAGCCAGCACTTTACTGAGTGCATTAAGTTTAAACTCCCTTGACTTTGCTTTATAGGCCTTTTGTGTTGCATTAAGTGCAATACCAATCACCTTACCATCTTCGAATCCAAGTTTCAAAAGATGTCTTCCTTTCAATTTCGAATTTCCCATTATTATTTTTTTATGGGCATTATAAAACCAGCCCCAATTATTACAATTGAGAAAATTTAGACATATCCCTACAGACGTTTACAAGGCGGCAAACTTCAAGATAAGGACAACTCATTGCATGAGTCCATCAACAGACGAAAGTGCTAGGGCTTCGGCGGGCTATAAAGCAAAAAACCCGACCAATGGCCGGGTTTTAAGTATATTCAAGGTAGTTTACTTATAAACCAGACCATTCTATATGCCATAGCGTCCCGCCCACTGGAGCGTTTCGGTATGCGTTACTTAAAATATTCAACATATAGAACTGTTTTAAAAAATGATGACGCAAGTATAAAGTCAATATTTTAATATCTCCAAATATTTATGATAATTTTTTTCCATATTTTAAAAAAACAGGGATTAGCCTACTATTTCGCTTGCAAATTGATGCAATAACCCCACCTACCTTACTTACAATAGCTTAATCGTAGGAAGAACATTTTTCTTTGGTACTACACTTAACTTCGTTATATGGCCCAACACAATGAAAGTAAGATTCACGGAAGTAACAACATGGGCAGGTTTCAAGACTACATTGGAGAGTTTGTGTATGGAGGCATTGACGGTAGTGTTACCACTTTTGCCGTAGTAGCTGGCGCTACCGGTGGTGGTCTCGACAGTTCGGTGGTAATTATACTGGGGTTTGCCAACCTTATTGCTGACGGTTTTGCTATGAGTGTGGGAAGCTACCTATCCACCAAATCAGAAAAGCAGAAATACCAAAAGCATAAGGCCATTGAATACTGGGAAATAGAGCATTTAAGAGAACGTGAAGTAGACGAAGTACGTGATATATATAAGCGGTATGGCTTTACCGGTCAACTTTTGGAGGATATAGTAGCACATATTACAGCTGATAAAGACCGCTGGGTAGAAGTTATGATGAAAGAAGAACTGGAAATGCAGGAAGAAACCAAAACCCCGTTTGGTATGGGAGCGGCTACCTTTGTTGCCTTTGTCAGTACGGGGCTTATTCCACTTCTTATTTATCTGTACGACTACCTATTGGCAAGTACAAACAACTTATTCACCATTTCTTCTACAATGACAGGGCTTGTGTTTTTGAGTATCGGTTATTTAAAAAGTTCTGTAACCGGCAGTAGTAAATGGCGTGGAATGATGGAAACCTTGCTATTGGGTGGTGCTGCCGCAGTACTCTCCTATTTTGTGGGCGACTGGCTTGAAGGCTTAATAGCAGCCTAAAATTTAAGGAGCCAACACTACCACCCGCCTGGAAGCTGAAGTGGTTGTAACAAAATCAAAGTACATGAGGCTTGCAGTAACAGGAAGCATGGTAAAGCTCCCTTGATAGGAAGCCCTTACAGGAACGTGAAAAACGTGTCGCCCCCGCGATAGATGGCCACAAAAAATGCTCACAGCATCGTTGAACGTACGATGATGCAATGCACTTCCGCCATCACTGAAAGGCAAAGGAGTACAACCGGCTGGAAACGGCACTTCGAGCATGAGCTTCTCCTGCTCTTCCATACAATACAATTCTACTTCAATGATGGCATTATCGCCCATCCTTAAACTGTCAGTATATACTCCGCCCTTTTTCAGTCTGGACGAAAGTGTAAAGAAAGACTGTTGTTGCTGGGAAGCTTCTTCATCCAATTCAGACGGCAGTACTATCATCGTGGCAAATGGTGATGTATTCTCCAGCTTCACTACCTCATTCGTTCTAAGATGTATTTCATTCGCTCCATGTTCCCATGCCTTACCGTTCACCAGTATACTTCCTGAGTAGTGATGCACATTGGCCATAAGACCAATAATCCTTGCCATTTCAAGCGTATTGTACTTGCCATTACCCAGGTTATCCGTGGTAAGGAAAGGCATCATGAAGGTGTTGTACCAATCCTTAAACTGCATTTCGTAAAAGAGTATTTCAAGCGCACAGAGGGAAGTGGTTGACACATGGTCTTCCATTCTGTAAGTGGCATCACCCCACAGAAGTTGATCTTGTATTTCAGTAGCCAATTGCATCACATCTTCTGTCAGGTTTGTTGCCCCCTTTAGCTGTCGTATTCTAAGTAACTGAAGCTGTTCGAGCACAGAGAAATCACCTTCAGTATAGTGGGGCGTATGACTTGAATACGCTATCCCATGTTCTAAGAAAAGCAGTTCCAACATGGGATATACTTTAGCTGATGATTCAACAAACTTTGTGAGCACATCCAATGGTTTTATGGTGCTTCCATATGTCTCGAAGCCTTCCTCCTGCGCGATAAGTAATGCCCTTGTAGCATATGCTACCATCCACCAGTCAGTTTCCTGGCCATTCCACCAACCCCATAAACCTTTGTCATTTTTCAACTCAATGAGCCTCTTAACCATCTGATCTACCTCCGCCCCTTTGCTAAAGCTACGCTCGGTCAACTTGCACAACCTGGCTTCGTATACCAGCGCCAGTAACTTAGAACTTGTTTGTTCCACACAACCATATCTATAGCCTGCCAACTGTTGCCTTAGATTGTCCAAAAAGGCATTGGTTGATGGAAAAAAAGCTATTGAAGCATCCTTCTCTTTTGATTGTATAGTTCTTGTCTCACCAGGCAGTATCAACTCGGTGGTATACAACTGCTCATGAACTGTTGTATCCTTTACCTGTAGGGTATAGCTCACCTTGTCGTAAAAGGAACTGTCTGTACCAATGGAGCATGCGAGCTTAAGACTGTCTTCTACCGCAATTTTGATGTAGGACTTTGACAGCTTTGAATGGTCTAATTCAACAGTTTGCTGTTGCAGTACGCCATCATTTGCTGAAAAGGTTTCATTGAGCATTTCCCCTTCCTTTTGATAGTTGAAATGTTGTGCTGTCAACACCAGCGAATCTCCCTGACACACAAAACGTGGTACCGATAGACTTGTATGAATTGTTTTAAAAGAACGGCTCGTGGCATATTTAAGCCCAACCCGACCTTCTTGATCCATTGCTATGAAGTAGTGTTTCCATGTGGTGAGATCATCAGGAAACTTCACTTGAAAATGCGTTTTGCCTTGTCTGTTGGTAAAAAGCGCAGGTTCCCAGTAGGCAAGTTCAGAAAAGTGATCCCTCACTGAGTCCACCTCTTGTGAATTCACATTCAACATTCTGAATATACCTTCCTGAGCAGGTAATTGTGGGGCAACAGTCGTCATAACCTCCCCGGTATGCGCATCGTTTTTGGTGGTTAGAGGTTCAATTTGCACTCCTGGCCCCAGGTCTCGTGGCTGAACCTTGTTTCTTTTAAAGCCAATTCTAAGGGGTGAAGCTTGCGCAGAACGTTGACGCATAGGTGCTATATAATCCCTATGTAGCGGAGCAGAATCTCTAATTACCACGGTTTTCAGCTCATGAAAATAGTTCTCCAACTCATACCTTTTTGACACCAATAAATTGCGCTCAACAACTACATCATACTTTCTCTTACCAAAAGAAACATGCGAAAGCTCCAAGGTATATTCACCTACGGGCAAGGATAAGTAACAGAAATTCGCATAGTCCATCACGCCCTTTTTTAGGACCACACCATTCTTTTTAATCCACAAATGTGCTCCCTCATAGTCTCCATCACCTCCATAAACCCTCAGAGCCCCACTGGGTAGTTTTTCCAATCCATCAGGGTTTAGTACTTGCGGCACCCTGAAGCCTTCTTGCTTCCTTTTGATATACGGATAGTTCACTTCTTTGCGCAACTGGTACTGATGCCTGGACACAACCCGAAACTTTACTTCAATTTGCTGATTACCTGTTGCTACTAAAAAAGTACTCAGCGTGTCATTATATGCTTCGGCTATAAGTTCTATACGATACAAGCCCGGTACCAGACTCGACAATCCTGCCCTGCCGTCAATACCAGTACGAAGCTCAAAGGTGTCGTTATCACTTATTACCCATATACCACAATCAGGCAAGGGGACCATACTTCCGTTTCCAGCCTGATGTATTTGAAACCGGAGCTCAGAAGTTGGGGCAGGTGCAAAGGAAGCTCCCAGGAAATCAATACTTCTTGCCATAGGTTGACTCCCATCTATCAATTGCTTGGCCGCCCATGTCAGGGTATCAGCCGCCATAGGATCAATATTTCTATCAATAGTTAAGCGCCCTTTCTTGAAGGCATAGTAGAGCACCTGTTTTTCAAATACTTCAATAGTGTCGAAATAGTACTTCTTAGGATAACCCTTTGTGGTAGCTCTAAATAAATACGTACCTGGAAGTAATTGAAAATGTCTCTGGTCCTGCCCAACTACATCCAGTACTGCAGAAGCCTTCACATTCCTGGTATGCATAAGGCGTAACTGCTCGTAAAAACCCTTTTCAAAATGAAAATGCACATCAACCGCTGCTTCCGTTGTTGGTAAGTACTCTTTGCTACCAGCATGGAAGCTTACCGGGGCGTAGCGAACCTTTCTTGAAGCCACTGATGTTTCCCATCTCCTTTTACTACCTATAAAATGATCTGCAGAACTGTAGCTCCTCAAAAGTGTAGGTTGACTATTGGTAAGGGGCTTTAAATACAAACGGGCATAACCTCTTGATGGGCTACGTCCTTTAGTGCGTAGTTCCCCTTTTGAATACACATAAAATGAATCAGAGCTAAGGCTTGCCTGTACGCCATTCATGAGGAGATGTGTTCCGGGTAGTGGATCGAATGGATACAAGTAATAACTTCTTCCAAGCCCCACTATTTTTCTCAAAGTACTACCCGTTGGCTCATTGAGTAAAAGAGTACTTCCAGAAGCATGGTGCAATGCAAAAAGTGGTGCTCTATGGTAACCATTAACGGGCTTCACATCAACAGCCAGGCTTTTGGCAAGAGCCTCTTTAAACCAATCTGTTTCGCGGGATTGGGCCTCTCGGCTAAAAGGCAGGTAACGAGGATAATCAGCAGGCTCAAATAACAGCAAGGTACTTTTCTCTGACTTGATAAGTACCTGCTCAAACCTAAACAAATGGCCATGATAGCCAATTTCCACATTGTGTCTTCCGGGAGGAAGAACAAAATCGCCTGTATGGAAACGGTAGTGTACTTTAGAAAATATCATACAGCCGTCGACCCACAAAAAATCAGGCAACCTCCATTCTCCAGAATCCCGCACTAAAGGAGCCAGGGCGCTTTTCGCTCTGTGGCCGTCTATGATACGACGATACCCTTTCCCCGGGCATAGGAGACTTTGCAAACTATCTGAACCATACATTGACAAACAGCTGAACCAAGCACCCGAAAGGGCTTTATATGTAGTATAGGTGGCATTGGATGTGGGCAGCTCACTCAACTCTTGAACTACATCAGCCTTACTTTTCAAAGTGGTGTGAGGTACATCAGTTAACCGGGCGTCGTTTGCAAAAGCAGTTATATCCACTCCCGCCATTGGTTTTCCGTTCCCATCAACTGCCTTCAACACTATATGCTGAACAGCCCCCGGGGCTATTGTACGTGGCACACGGACATTGATTGAAATATGGCTTGGGTTATGTGAAAAATGTTCTTGTAATAGCCTACTCACCCCATTTTCTGAGTAAAATAATTCAAGTCGGTAATCCCCTAAACTATCATCAAAGGCCTTATAGCTTAATTGTGTTTGAGTACCGGTCTTTACAATCCCATTCCTTCCAATAATTCTATAGAAAAATGGCTCTCCAGTGCTTCCACTCACTTCAATTATTATCGAATCCTTATTTCGATAACCGTTTACCTGTGGAGCTTCCATAGAAGGAATTGTATACTCCGCAACCTGGCTATCTTTTCTGTATAAAGTGTACGCTACAATGCCCTCCTTATTTGGCCAGGGCATACCAGGCGCTATCATCTTATGTTCAATATGGCCAAAGCGCGAACGACAATCAATAGAGAAATCGCCTCTTGCCTCTTTGGAAGTATCCATTACCTCGAGCGTTATATTACCTCCGCTGGCCACTATTTTAAATGGCTCCGGTTGTATGGCTTTTTTCACAACTTCAGACCATTGGTAAAGCTCCACACCGCTGGCATCAAACACCTTCAACTTAAGGTGGTAGCTTGCATTCTTAACAGGAAGTATTGAATCTGGCACTTCAATCGCCGTGAGCCCACCAGGATCAACAATTCCTTCATTGCTGTAAAGTTTTTGAAAAGCATCCAACGGAATGCTCACTTGCCCATCAAAGTCCAACACTTCCTTAAGGGACACTAACAGCTGGTAACGAAGTCCAACCGCCGGCCATTGGTTGGGCATGTAGGTGTTTAAGTATACTTCAATTGCCTCACTTGAGGAGAAGGTATTTTTCCTTACCAGGGCATTGATGGCGTACTCCGGAAGCTCATAGGTGCCCACACTAAAGTCCTTACTCAATAACTTATTGCCTAGACTATCAAACACCTGAAGCCAAAATTGTCCTTCATAGAGAGAATCACTCAGCTGCCTGAAACCGTGATAGCTCCCTGGGCTATTGCTCCTGGCACTAAGAGGCCAGGTAGTGTGGCTGGCCGAAGACGTGATTTGAAATCGAAGGCCTGATGTATATGGGCGACTATATTCATTGAGGACAAAAACTTTGAACTGAAGTGAGTCTGTGATTCTATACCTGGGCTTGCTTAGAGCAATATATCCGTTCGCCTTGGATGACACAGGGTTGCTGAAGTTGTAGTTTCCCGAAGCTTCCTGAGACCCCAGTTTAAAATACCCGGTCTTCTCACCTTTCTTCACTTTGAGCAATGGCTCTTCCCAACTCTTGCCAATGGGATAACAGCCACATGACCTGGACAAGGGACTTATTTTCTGCAACTGCCCGGCATATACTTTGGCGTCCAGTACCCGCTCCCCCATTACATTGTGGAGTACTACAAAAACGGAATCCGTACTTTGATACAATGTAGGAAAGAAGTACTGCTCCTGGCTTAGGTGAAACTGAAAACGCTGTCTGTTTACATCTGGAAATTCTTCTATGTCGCCATTATAATAAGCCTCTAGTTTATGCCTGTTCTGCTCATCAGCTCCACCCTTTTTGCTACGATTTATGATGCCCGGACCTAGTTCAACACCATAGAAGAGAAGCGAGTCTACACTTTGTTCTGTTAAGAGAATACTTCGTTGCTGTTTATGCTGCCCATGCGCAGCAAACGTATGTCCTACTATCAGGCAGATTGTGCAAATCCACTTCATCTAGTTTCCTGCCATTGTTGGCTTCAAGGTAATGCTCTTCTTTGCCATTTAGGCATCCCATGTCATAAGTGTTTGGGTTGACCCTATAAGTTGAGCGTACATTATCTGCGTATGAGTGTTCATTTTCAAAAAGACTCATCTATTGCCGGCAAACTATGACAGCCCTAATCACCACATACTTTACTGGCATGGCATCACCAAGAGAATTCTTAAACCTTAATGGGCTTCGCTTAAGTGACAAATCTCAATGCTTACTTCATCCAGATCCCAATACGCAAGAGGTTAATTAAAGCATGATATGGGCTTTTTTGAAAATAGTTCCATTTCTGTCAAAGTGTCTCACTCACATTATTGGCATTCTTTTCTCATCTTTTGCGGCAAATTGAAAATTCAATGGACAACATTGTCAGTTTCCTTCAGGGCATTGAAGACCTAAAGGATGTTCCGGAAAGCCAATTGCAATGGTTGGTAGACCATGCTGAAATAAAAGAGTATGCTGTTGGCGACAAAGCGTTCTCGCCCGATGTAAAAGCTGATGAGCTATTCATCATATTAGAAGGTAAGTTTAAAATACACTTCATCCGCCAGGGCGAAATGCGTGAATTTGGTTATTCGCAACCTGCGGACATAACCGGAGTACTCCCCTATTCACGCATGGTAAATACCAGTGCTTATGCCACTGCAGTAGAGCCGGCAAAAATTCTATCGCTTCACCGCAATCAGTTTCCAGAGCTTATTAAAACTCAGTTTGAGTTGACTCAGGCTTTTGTGCATGTAATGACCAACAGGGTCCGAAATTTCACAACCCTGCAAACTCAAAATGAAAAGCTAATGTCTCTGGGCAAGCTCTCGGCAGGTTTGGCACATGAGCTCAACAATCCGGCTTCGGCCATAGTGAGAAGCTCACAGGCACTAAGAGACCACTTGAAAGGACAGCCCGACAAGTTTAAAAAGGTGCTGGACGTGGAAATGACACCAGAAAAGGTTGACTTGGTAAACGACATCCTTTTCTCAAAAATAAACAACCACAAGGCCAATAATCTTTCACTCATGGATCGTGCTGATTTGGAAGATGACCTCTCCGACTGGCTGGAGGACGAAGGCTTTGATGACGCCCATGAAATAGTAGAAAACCTGGTAGAGTTTGGCTTTGATGTAGACGACCTTGACACCATTAAGGAAGGCACCGGAGAAAAGGATTTAATTCCTGTAATGCTTTGGATTGAGAGCAATCTTTCTACTGAGCGTATGGTTGAAGAAATCCAGGAAGCTTCTACACGCATTGCCACCCTTATTACTTCCATTAAAGGTTACTCTCACATGGACAAGAGTAAAGACCGACAGGATGTAGACGTGCACGAGGGTATACGCAGTACGCTTACCATGCTTAAGCATAAGGTAAAGCGTGAGCAGATTATACTGGTAGAGAACTTTGATCCAAATCTTCCAAAAGTGAAGGGCTTGCCAGGAGAATTGAACCAGGTATGGACCAATATACTTGACAATGCCATTGATGCCCTGGGAGAATACAAAGACGAAAACAATCCGAGCATTACCATTACTTCTATTAAAGACGGCAACTTTGTAAAAGTGTATTTCAAAGACAATGGGCCTGGTATTCCTAAAGAGGCATTAAGCAAAATTTTCGATCCTTTTTACACCACCAAAGAACTTGGAAAAGGCACCGGACTGGGTTTGGATGTAGTAATGAAAATTGTACGCCAGCACCGTGGCGAAATCAAAGTAAAATCTGAAGTAGGCATGACCGAGTTTGAAGTGTGTCTGCCCATTGGGCAGTAGTGAATCAGTGTTTTTGTGAATTGGTGAGTTAGAACTAAACTTGGTAGAGGCTTCTAAGCGCACCGAATTCGCAACTTAGATTAGAATAAAACAGACATGAGCAACTACTATTCCTATAAGAACCTAGCTGTTTGGAAACGAGCACATGCAATAGTTCTAAAAGTGTATGATGGTACAAAAGGATTCCCACAAAGTGAGGTATACGCATTGCAGTCCCAAATTCGAAGGGCAGCTGTTTCTGTTCCCACTAACATAGTGGAAGGCGTCTCAAGAACTGGAAATCTTGAAAAGCTCAGATTCCTAAATATTGCTCAAGCTTCATTGGCAGAACTCGAATATGAGCTCATTCTAAGCCAGGATTTAAATTATGGAGATTTTAAAGAAATTCTACAGGATATTGAAACCCTAAAAAAAATGCTTTCATCTTTTTACAGCGCGATAAAGTCAAAGATAGACAGCCCCTGAAATTAATTTGTATACACCAATTCACAGATTTACTTACTCACTAATACACCGTACATGAAACCCATACTCTTCTCTATAGACGACGATCCGCAAGTACTCCGCGCCATACGTAGAGACTTACGAAAAAAATATAGCGGACAATACCGCATTGTAAGCACAGAGTCGGCCAATGAAGCCTTAGAAGCTCTTGCTCAGTTGAAAAACAAGGGCGAAAACGTGGCCATGTTCCTTTCAGACCAGCGCATGCCCGAAATGCTCGGTGTAGAATTTTTGGAAAAAGCCAAACTGGAATTTCCTGAGGCCAAACGTGTATTGCTTACCGCCTATTCTGATACGGATGCAGCCATTAAGGCAATTAACGACGTGCAGCTCGACTATTACTTAATGAAGCCCTGGGACCCTCCCCAGGAAAAGCTTTATCCTGTAATTGACGATCAGCTGGCAGAATGGGAAGCCAACCATACGCCTACCTACCATGGCATCAAAGTAGTAGGCTATCAGTTCAGCCCAAAATCACATGCCGTAAAAGACTACCTTTCGGGCAACCTGTTTCCATACAAATGGTACGACATAGAAACCAGTGATGAGGCACAAGAGCTTTTGGAGAGAAACAACATTGAACAGAAAGAGCTTCCGGCTACGTTCTTTGAAGACGGCACCTATGTAACCGGAAGCAGCCTACAGGCAATAGCGGAAAAATTAGGCCTCAACCCGAAGGCCCAGTCAGACATGTACGATGTTGTGATTATTGGTGCCGGACCCGCTGGACTGGCTGCCGGCGTATATGGGGGATCAGAAGGTTTGAATACGCTATTGATAGAAAAGAGAGCCCCTGGAGGCCAGGCAGGTACCAGTTCAAGAATTGAGAACTACCTGGGTTTTCCAAAGGGACTGAGCGGTGCCGACCTTACACGAAGAGCCATTTCACAAGCCACACGTTTTGGTGTGGAGTTTCTTTCGCCACAGGAGGTGAAGCATATTTCAGTGATGGAAAACTACAAGAACATTACGCTGGTAGACGGCACTGAAATACACACCAAGAGCATAGTAATAGCCACTGGAGTAGACTATCGCAGGCATCCGGCCAAGGGCATAGAAGACTTTACCGGAGCCGGAGTATATTATGGTGCAGCCACTACAGAAGCGGCTGCCTGCAAAAACCAGGATGTTTACATTGTGGGAGGCGGTAACTCTGCGGGGCAAGGAGCTATGTACCTGTCGCAGTTTGCTCGAAACGTATACATACTTGTGAGAAAGCCTGATTTGTCCAGCACCATGTCTTCTTACCTTATTGATCAAATCAACGGTACGGAAAACATCCATGTATTGGGAAAACATCAGGTATTGGAGGCATCAGGATCAGACCATCTGGAGCAGTTGTGCATTGAAAATATGGAAACTGGCGATTCAAAGCGGGTAGATGCCGGAGCACTCTTTGTATTTATTGGAGCTCGCCCTTACACTGAATGGCTGGGCAACCAACTACTTACTGATCAAAAAGGCTTCTTGTATACGGGAAGAGATCTTTATAAAGCGGAGCATTTTAAAGACATATGGAAGTGGCCCAGGGATCCATACAACCTGGAAACCTGTGTGCCGGGAATTTTTGCGGCGGGCGATGTGCGAAGTGGCGCCATGAACCGTGTGGCCAGCGCTACTGGCGAAGGTGCCATGGCCATAAGTTTTGTACACAAATACCTTTCAGAAATTTAATGCACACTTTTGTAAACTCACACTCTCCATCACTTCTGTAAACTTGTAAAACCTTTTAGGCTAAAAAGTACTTTTCACTATTGAGTTTTTGAATTGAGTTATGATAGTATACGAACCCAATAAGAATTTTCTTAAAGACATACGTCATTTGGCAAAAAGCTGGACCATGACCAAAATCTTGCGTTCAGTAGTAGGGGTAGGCATCTACGCTGCCGCTGTATGTATTCCTCTTGAGTATTTCAATATAAGCGAAAACCTAATGCTCAACCCTTCCATCTTTTCATTGCTGGGGGTTGTATTAAGTATTCTGCTGGTATTTAGAACCAACTCTGCCTACGACAGATGGTGGGAAGGCCGCAAACAGTGGGGAGCTCTGGTGAACAACTGCCGCAACCTTGCCATTACAGTTCGAGCCACTTTTGACAAAGACAACCTGGCCGACAGGCATCAAATGGCGGTATACATTTCCAATTTTTGCATCGCTTTTAAAGAGCATCTGCGCAAGGGTGTAAAAATGGATGAGCTTATTTTTTTAAGCGAAGAAGACAAGGAAGTATATGCAAATAAGAGCCACGTGCCCAATCATATCTCCTACCAAATGTATCAACTCGTGCAGGACGCCCGCAAACGAGACGAGATTTCAGGAGAAGATCTACTGAATTTTAAACCTCAGCTGCAATCATTTCTTGACATTTTAGGTGCTTGTGAACGTATTAAGAAAACACCTATTCCCTTTTCATACGCGGTGTACATTAAGATCTTTATTCTGGCCTATGCACTGGTAATGCCTGTGGCCCTGGCTTCTACTTTTCACTTGCTTGCCATACCGCTCACCATGTTTGTATTCTTTGCCTTTATAGGCATTGAGCTTATGGCTGAAGAAATAGAAATGCCCTTTGGACTGGATTGCAACAACCTGCCTACAGGTACCATTGCGCATACCATTAAGGAGAACGTTTTCGAAATACTGGAAGCCAAAAAGGGAAATACCGAAGTAAGGGAACTCTACCAGAAAGTGTTCTAGTCCAATTTTTTGATTGAAAATTGAAAAAGGAAGACTGAAGAGCCTGGCTGGCCAGGTTTTATAAAGGAGCACTTCTGCCTATCTTGCGCCCAAAATGGGCCCCATGTGGAAAAGGATAATTGAGAGCATTGTTGTACTGCTTATTACGCTAGGCTGTTTCTCATGTGCTCCTGACGATCAAAAGCGTTTAGAAACTGAGTTTTGCCAATGTATTTATAACCGGTTTGATTCCTTAGGAATTGACTTAGAGCGAGAGCTGTATCAATACGAGCAATTTCTGGTAGAAACTGGTTATTTGGCGGATTCCACTGGAATAGGTCACAAAAAAGTTTTTGAGTACATCGCAGCCAATCACGAGGTTCCTGAATCAAAATCATACAGCATTCCAGGCCTATCAAAAAGCACAATTCCCTTTTTTAATGAATGCCATGGAACGCTGAAAACTGACCGCGATTTCAGAAAAAGGAAAGAGAGGAAAGTAGAACTATATATGTCAATCGAAAGGGTGATTGACTATCTACGAGATGACCTCTACGGTGTCTTTGCCACTGCCTATCTGGAAGCTCGAAACACCAAGGACTTTGACGCAGAGTTTCACAGAATGTATGCCCTTTACATATTCTACTTCATAAACAACTACGAACGCATACCCGATGAATGGCCCGCATCTTCTGAAGATGTAAGATAAGGCCACAGCACGCACCATTCATTCATGGAACAACATCTATTTAGAGAAATTCTAGACCATGCAACAAGCCAACAGTTAAGGGAATTGCTGGATGATAACTCTGACTTGAGTGAAGAGCAGGTGCTTGCCCTTAAGGCACAATTGCAAATGCTTGAAGACTTGAAGCGCATGTCAAGGCCAGGGAACATCGATTTCGTAAGTAGTACTGATCCGGATCAAAAACGCCTGCGAGAAAAGAAGGCAAAAAGTGCATTCACTAAGACCATTCTCTTCATTCTTGCGGTTGGCATCATTGTGGCATTAGTGCTTTATTCAAACCATAGGTCGGCTTCTATGCCTAAAAACTATAGCGAATACAGCGCTTCTGCAGAAGCTACCATACTGACCGTAAAAGCACAAAAAATGCCCTCACAAGGCTTTGACGGAATGACCGAAATAACACTCCATTACGTGGTACACTACAGTTATGAGATAGGCAATAGAACTTATAAGGAAACAGTACAATTGAAGCCCGTCTCAGGAAACGCAGCCAAAATAGGTCGCCTTAAGGAGGCCATTGGTCAGCATGATTTCCCTATTAAATACAAGCCTTCTAATCCGCAAGAAAGCATTCTGGATATTTACGAATAAGCACGAACTCATCTACTAATACAATAAAATACAAACTCCCCAATTTTATACTCAAACAACATGACTTTAGACGCTAACAACCCCTGGCATAAGGTAAACGTTGGAACAAATGCTCCTAACATTGTGAACGGCATTATTGAAATACCTAAAAACACCAGAGCCAAATACGAGCTTGATAAAGAATCAGGGCTCTTAATGATGGACCGAGTGCTTTACTCCTCAATGTACTACCCCGCCAACTACGGTTTTATCCCAAAAACCTATTGCGACGACAAAGACCCCTTGGACATTCTGGTACTCTCGCAAATAACGGTGGTACCCATGTGTATTGTGTCGGCCAAGGTAATAGGCGTAATGCGTATGATAGACAATGGCGAGCTGGACGACAAGATTATTGCAGTAGCAGAAAACGATATGAGCGTAAGCCATATTGACGACATCTCTGAACTGCCGGCTCACTTTTTTAAGGAACTCAAAAACTTTTTTGAAGACTATAAGAAGCTGGAAAACAAAACCGTAATAATTGAAGAGTTCCAGAATGCCAGTACAGCTAAGGCTATTGTAGCCCAAAGCATGAAAGACTATGATGAATATGTAGCTGCCCAGAATGGCTAAAATGACTAAACGTCCTTCCCGATTCATTCCTACAGTATCTTTCCTTGCTGACCTTGTCCTTAACCCAGATAGCATTAAGACGAGCTCGGATAATATGCACTTATGAAAATACTTACCCACCTTGAGTGGATGTCAAAACCCAGACCGAAATAAGTATAACAGTTCGTGAAAACGGGAAGGTCATATGCTCCGCATTTATTGGTGCCGTATGAGAAACTACTGGCCTTCATGACATTTCACACGTCTTGGAAGACGATAAACCTGTGACCTGTTGTGCCACTCTGCTTTTTGCACCTTCTGTACTCAACTCCAAATGCCCTGGAATAGCAAGGTTGACTCCTGTACATGCTTTCAGGTTTTCAAATACTTCGAAAGTCAAATCATACATAGAGAAATGGGAGTCTCAAAACTTGACTCTAAGACAACAGGCCTTTGATAGTACAAAGCGCGGGCATTCTAAACTCCTGTTGGCTCATTAAGTTTTATTAACCAACAGATTACGCTTAGAGCATAAACGAGTACGCTTACCATTAAATCAGGGCTATTCAACCCCGAAAAGAACATATTAATCTATGTTGCCAGAGCTGTTTCTAGTGGCCACTGTAATAGCAGTAATTCACAAACCTAAATTTTAACTTAATGAAAACCTACATCATTTTATTTGCCCTATTAACCACCCTCAACTTTTCCAACAACTCCCTATATGCTCAGGGAAATGGCCCCTACAACTTTGATATAAGCACTGATGACTTAAGTCAGTATCCCTGCTTAAACGATGTCTCACTTGAGTTTGACGGAATGATGATTCCACTTACCAACCTTGTTAATGGTCAAAGCCTTACCATCAATGATATGAGTACCATCTCATTGTTTAGCCCAGGTGGTTTTGGACTTCTAGGCCCTAATGTTCCATTTACTTATTCCACAGGTACCGGCTTAGTATCTGACAAGTGGATGGCGTGCTTCACAATGTGCTGCGACGGTGTGTACATTGAGGTATGTGTTTCTTTCATAGTCACAAGAAATGGATCGAGCAGTTTACATATTACTGCGGTAGAACATGGAGACTGCTAAAAACAACCTCGTCATTGGTAGTTTCAGAAGGTAATTAACTTGAGCTCATCATTTACCCCTGTGCAATACTTCAATTCACCAATAAATCAGAGGCCGTCCATCCAACCGGGCAGCCTCTTTTTACTTAAAGTAAGAATTCTCCTTACAACCAAAGAACCATAATTCGAATACAAATTCTACTAAAAAGACGCAACATCATTTCTGCTCAGTTCTGATTCTCATAGAGCCACAACACTTGAAATCAGGACTTCTATACCTTTGGGCTCAAGCATTTCCTTCGTTTGAAATAACAACAAAGTCCATAGAATGCAGACAGCACGTAAGTTCAACTGGTTTCACATACTGGTGGTCTATTTAAAAAAGGCACCGGCATTCATTGGCGAAATATTTATACTGTTGGTCCCATTTGCCCTGGCATTGGCATTGAACAACGGTTCTATCAAGAAGGATGAAATAATGGGCCTGGCCATGGTGCTGCCTTTTGCAGGAATAGGCTCTTACATTATATTCAAAAAGGTAAAGGCGGCAAACAATGCCTATCAATCACTGAAACATGGAATAGAAGGTATTGCCACGTTGGTAGACGTAAGGAGTACCAATATGAAACACAACCGCAGAAGAGTACATGCATATACCTTCAGCTATCAGCTTGGCAAGCAGTCTTTTGAGCATGTATTTAAATCGGCCTACCACAGAGAACTTGAAGTAGGCAGCAAGCCATTCAAAATCTACTTTCTTCCTGAAAACCCAAAGGTTTGTTTTATTCCTGGGCTCTACTTTAAAAACGAGCACAAGTTTGATGCTTAAATTAAAAAGCAAACAGCCACCTTACGCACAGTGACTATTTGCTTTACCAATCCTGCATGTTACAAGACAACAAAAATGGTTTCGCCTGAATCTGTTACGTATACACCATGGCCCGCACTGTTCACGTGGTCAATAACTGCTCCCGGAAATTCTTCGGCAAACTCCAGAATTCCTAAAGTTCTGGTGGCCTGAGCCTGAAAGGTGAAGCCCAAAAAGCCCAAGCTTAAAAGGCAGATTGCTTTTCGCATAATAATTTGATTTTCATGCAAAATGGAATTCGCAAGGAAGCCTAACAAGGCGAAATACAAGTTTTGAGAAAGAATTGAGTTTGTTTTTAGAACCCTGATTCCACATAAAGATTTACGCCCCATTTACCTTAATTTACATTCTAAAACCTTGCTCCAGCATGCATATTGGCTTCTTTGTGAGAAATGACCTGATACCACATGAAGCTCACCTATCACTCCCTGCTCAGCTGTTTTTTCCTTCTTATCCTGCTCCATACCCAATCCTGCAGCGGACAGCCGCAGCCCGCCCAAAAGATAGTAGGCAATACCACAGATGAAATTGACACATTGCTGCAAACTTACCTGGCCTACGGCCAGTTCAATGGAGCCGTACTGGTGGCCCATAAGGGCGAGGTTATTTATAAAAAGGGGCTCGGGTTTGCCAATATGGAATGGGAAATCCCCAATCATGCCAACACCAAATTCCGCCTGGCATCCATTACAAAGCAATTCACTTCCATGCTTATCATGCAATTGGTAGCCGATGGACAAATAGTGCTCGATTCCTCTGTCTGCCACTATCTTCCTTACTATCCTAAACGATCAGGACGCTCCGTTACCATCCACCATTTGCTCACTCATACTTCCGGTATACCCAGCTACACTTCATTTAGCAACTATCGTAGCATTATGGGCAAAAGGCACAGCCCGGGTGATCTGGTAAACTCATTCAAGGATTCCGCACTGCTGTTTACTCCAGGAAGCAGGCACGAGTACAGCAACTCAGGTTATGTATTACTGGGTGTAATTATTGAAGAACTGAGCGGAAAAACCTATGAAGAAATGCTCCAGGAGAAGATTTTTGACCCGCTGCAAATGACCAACTCCGGCTTTGACCATGGCGATGAGATACTTAAAAACAGAGCTTCGGGATACCATAGAATGGGAAGTCGTTTTGTAAACACAAACTACATAGATATGTCAACCCCTTTTTCAGCAGGTTCTATCTATTCTACTGTTGAAGACCTATTCCTGTGGGACCAGGCACTGTATACCGAAAAGCTGTTGCCCAAAAAATACATAGACATGCTCTTTGAAGAACACTCATTAATTGGGTGGCAACACTATGGCTACGGTTGGGAAGTAGCCAAGCTCCCACTGGGCAACTCTCACGAAGAAATAGAGACAGTGGGGCACAGTGGCTTTATCAATGGCTTCAACACCAAAATCACACGGGTTCCTTCAGAAAACACGGTAATCATACTATTGAACAATACCGGGGGCGTTCCACTTTTCAACATCACAAGATCTATTCTGGGAATTCTCCATGACCATCCCTACGACCCGCCTAAAAAATCATTGGCTTATAGCCTGCTCCAGCAACTGGAAACCAATGGATTGGAGGAAGCCATGAAATTCTATCGGGAAACCAGGCTCTCTACACAATACATTATTCTTGAAGATGAAATGAACATGGTGGGCTATGAGCTCTTACAAGGCAACAAACTGGATGAAGCCGCTGCTGTTTTTAAAATCAATATGGAGGCCTTCCCTGCTTCTTTCAACGTGTATGACAGCTACGCTGAAGCACTCATGATGCTCGGCAACAAAGCTGAGGCCATTGAGTTTTATAAGAAATCACTGGAGCTTAATGCTGACAACAAAAATGGCATCATAATGCTCAAAAAACTGAGGGAGTAAAGCTTCCAAAACCCCTTCGGGGTTCAAATAAATTCAGGACCAATACCGCAGTATCCGCCTAAAATTCTGTAATTGCTATCTTCACACTTTGGGTACAGGCACCCTAACAAAAATTGGAAGTATGGTAATTTTAAGGAATATTCTGGCAGTAATACTAGGCTGGGGAGCAGGTAGCATGGTCAATTTAGGCCTCATAAACGCAGGTCATAAGGTATTGCCTATTGATGGCGTTTCTCCTGACGATATGGAAGCACTGGCCGAGGCAATGCCTCATCTCGATTTCGAATATTTTGTCTTCCCGTTTCTGGCACACGCATTAGGTACCCTGGTAGGTGCCATTGTTGCCGGACTGGTGGCTGCAAGTCATAAAATGATATTTGTATGGGTCATTGGAGCGCTCTTTTTTATTGGAGGCATTATGGTCAACTATATGGTTCAGGGTCCCCTGTGGTTTACCATTGCTGACATCGCACTTGCCTACATTCCCATGGCCTGGATAGCAGGTAAAATCGCTCTCAAGCTATCAGGCAATACATCAACTAAGTCACAATAAATTGATGTGATCTAAAAATCAGTTATCCTTGATTTCATAAATTGCACAAGCAAATTTTGCCACATGAAAAAAGGATATGGAGTATACTGCGCCTGCTTGGTAGCCCTGGTATACTTGTATTCATGTGGAGCTGCTCCTACACTCAACGTTTCTGATAAAATGCGCATCACTTCTGATGTGTTTGTAAGCCTTGACACCTTTGATGGCAAGGTGTTCCTGATGTCAAGAACCGAAGAGCTTTATACAAGCACCGGTCATACCCTGTTTACCAAGGTTACTGAAAAGGGAAACGAACTGATTGTGAAGTACAAATACGTTGAAAAATGTACGATTTGTAATACCGCACTCTCTCCGGCATTTTCAAGTTATGAACTGTACAACGTGGGCGATAAAGACCTGCTTCCCATTACCTTTAAACTGCGCAGCCGTACTTGCCGTGGAGAGATTAATGAAAACGGCATTGTACTAGACAAGGAAGGAATTATACGCGTGGAGTAATACTATTGCCTGCGCGCCACAAATTATTAATGAAGCATTTTTTAAAACGAAGCCTTGCCTACTTTATTGATTGCAGCATCGCATACACCTTAGTGATGCTAGTGATACAATGGGCTATTTTCAGCAATATCAGAGGAAGCATTGGCATTGATGATGAGTGGTTTAAGAACAGCTGGAATATGGAGTTTTATGTACTCTCTTCCATATCCGTACCTGTTTGGATGTACTTCATCTATTTTGACAGCCGTAAAACCAAGGGCACATTTGGCAAACGCCTGCTAAAACTCCAGGTACTGGATGCCAATTCTCAACAAATGAGCTTTGGAAAATCATTTGCCCGGACGCTGCTAAAGCTTGCCCCCTGGGAAATAGCGCATATAGGAGTGGTGTTTCCCATCCCCATGCATTACGCAACTGATCCACAGATAAGAATTTTAACCATCGTAGGCATCGCCTTGTTTATGGCCTATGCGCTTAGTATTTTGTTGAATGCACAAGACCGTTCACTGTACGATTGGATACTTGGAACGAGGGTTGTTTCTAGTTTCTAGTTTCTAGTGTTGAATTTGGCTTAGTGACCATGCGTTGCAACAGCCTATGCCATTTGAAAATCAAACTCTGATATGACCCAGTCAGAAATTATATACCACAATGTTCAAGAGTCCTTTGGAATGGGAGGGCCATACCTTGGAGAACTTGAGTTTAAGGGCCAGTTGGTTCATGGCACATTCTTGGCTGATGGTGAATGCCTCTCAAAGGATAGGTCCAAAATGGTGTTCTCTCAGTTTACGACGGTCCCTATAAGAAGGGTTCTCTGGACGAAAACTGTCTGAGAATTTCGAATCCTTGTATACGACGAGAACACAAATACCTTTTATCAATCTAATACGACCTATAAAGCTCTTATTATTGAAAAAATGGAAGACGCCATCATTACATTCCACAAAGCTTTTCATACTGGTTACAGCCATTTTAGAGACTCCATAGTATTCAATGACACCAACTTCAAAAGGGTAGAGTTGACCTATAAATAGTTTTCTTCAAACGTTAGTTCACAAAAATGCTCATCGTTTAATCCTTTAACTTGCAATCATTGAAATAGAAAGAGGGCTGTAAGAAATGGATACCTGTACAATTTGCAATTCTGGCCTCGTCAATAAAACCATTATTAGACGGACCAGTATGAGAACAGCGGATGGTAGACGCGCTGGTGGTAGGGTAACTTACGAAGCATGGTGCCCAAATTGCGAAATTCATTTGCGTAGAAAACTCCCGGATACCGATAAAATGGGGTGGCAAGCTTCACCCATAAAACTGAGTGACTTAGACCAGGAAATATCAAATGAACAACTTGCCCTACTAAAGCTTGATTTTGAGAAGGAAGTGGACGGTGATAAAGAAGACATTTTTAGAACCCGAGAAAGGTGGGAACATTTCATTTCCATGAAAAAGAACTCCGACCAACTGTACAGCTACAGTACACAAGGAAATTCTGCAAAAGGCTATGTTATTAAAAGAGACATTCATCTCATCGGCTTTTTTATTGCTCACATAGAAAACGATGCTACATAACCGCAACATTTAGAAGAACTTTGACCAGAACCATAAAAATTAGAACAGAGCAATGGGATTTCACCTGGGCGTAAGCTCCATACCAAACGATATAAAGGCCTTTATGGCTTGTCGCGAGTTCATCGACAAATCACTGTACCAGTGGGTCTCTGAATATGAGCATCTGGGAGAAAATTCTTGCATTGCCGTAACGGGCAAATACTTTAACCTTAACCTAAAACCGCTTGCCCAACTCATATATACTGGCGGTGACCTGGATGATGCTTACCTGGCATCCGGCTTGCAGAAGTCCGCTGCTCTTATTTCACTCCTTGATGACTTGATTAAATGCATTGAAACAGACTCTGGCTATATCGACAAGATAGATTACAGCTATGAGGGCCCAAACAGCCTTGAAACACTCAGCTCAAAGAATGATGCGCAACATCCATGGGGCCCCTTTGTTAAGGACGGTGAACTTTCCAGACAATTGTCAATACTTCGCAACAAAGCAGACTGTTATCTGCAAAGAGGCCATGAGGAAGTTATTCTGACTGCAGGCTAGAAACAACCGTGTAATGAGTATATCAGATGACCGAACCGTACAGGAGCTTTTGATGGCATACGAAAGCAGCCAGCGAAAGTTTGAATCCTGGGATTTTGAAGAAGATGGCTCTGTTCATGGCTTGGACCTTGTGGAAGTCGAATTCATAAACTGCTTCATGTTTCTGGACTTTAGAAAAGCCAACTTAACTAATTCCCGATTCATCAGCTGCAACATTAAGACAGCCGACTTTAGAGAAGCAAATATGGAAAACGTACTTATTAGAAACTGCTGCGTAGAGTCTACCTTATTCAAAGGGGCTCAAATTGAAGGATTCCGGTTTGAAGAAAACTACAGCCATGGCTATACTACCAAACCTGGTGATTTTGAAAAGCTATTTCTGAATAGTGATGAACATTGAATTTTACTCACCTGAAACGGCACATTGGGCCCAACTCTTAGTTTGCTATTCAAAAACATCGTCCTTTGTTTCTTTATCTAAAAAATCGCTATGTGGAAACTGATCATGTCTTACATTCAATTGCGCCGAAACAAAAAGAAATTCAAAGGGCTTTACCGTGATCCCAGCCTTCCCTATGAAATGGGTGAAATATTCCCTAAGGCTGATTCAGATTTGGAGAAGCTTAAACCTGAAGACCTCAATGGTGAGATCGGAATACTTACTGGGCAACTGAGTCTATTTCAAAAACCTATTGAAGGCTATAAGAGCATTCATGTTCTGAATGAAGTAAATTTCAACTCAGAGAATGAAACGGCTTACATTCATGTTAACAACCAATTTTGGATTGAAGTTGTAGAACCCAAAAACATATTTCTCAATGACTCATTTTTTGTCATTACTAATTGTAAAAAAATATTTGTGAATAACGGTTCCGTAAGAACTGAAGCGCAATTTGATAGCAATTTTTTGTCACTCTCCTTGATGCGCCAAGTGGACGTCTCTTAGGTTTAGAAATGTAAATACCAGCCCTTTATCATGGCAACCATCTTTCCAGTTCAAAACCTGGCAAATCGAAGAGTCCAATACCTTGGAAGGAAAGAATGAAACAAACGCTGAGTTTTCAAGGGGTTCTGGCATTCTGTAGAATGTCAAACCAACTTAATACATGCTCTTTAAGCTAATGATTTAATGCTCGATTTCTATCTTATAAAAAACCAGCAAACCAAGCCAGAATACCCAGAACAAGCTAACTTAACACATATAGCGGCACTCGACAGCCCTACGTTCTATAGTTTGGTGAAGAAAGGACATATAGATAATCGCTTTGACTATTACTCGGATTTCAGATGGGACCTTGAATTGGTAAAAAAGATAAAGTCACAATTGGAACGAGCCTCGGAATCCGATACCGACTGTAAAAAACTTAAGATCATTTTGGACAAAGCAATCGCTTCCAGTAGTGGAGTAATTGCCTATAGCGATTAAGCACTGTATATCTGACGCACTCGAAATCATCTTGGAGATTCACCTATATTGATCGAAACTTTCTAGTCTATGAACAAACATTTGCCATACTACCTTTTAACCTTCGGAGTTATTCTTCTTTCAAGCTGTGGCAACAACTATGAATACCGGGACATTTCTCAATTCAGTATCGAAGACACCGCATTGGAAGACGGCGAGGAAATAAAGCTTCTCTATACGAGTCGTGGCCCAGACAACAACAAGGACTTAGATTACTACATTCATGTTATTGTCATATCGCAGAAAAGCGGAGATACGGTTAACCTTCTTACTATGGTGGATAATGGCTTTCGCATAGGCGACAAGTATAAAACGTACAATTACTTTGACCAAAACAACCCTGTAACTAAAGTAATGCAGGTTCGACCTGAAAGCTTAGAAGACATTGAAGCCATGAAAAATGTGCGACCGAAGGAGATTCAGAAAGTAGCCCGCGACCCAAAATTTGATTACATCGCCGACAATGACTTTCCCACGGTCATTGGTTCAATTGGCACAGTTGCCCAGTGACAAAAAATCTAGTCATATCCTTTAAGGCCATTTTCAAATTGAAGTACCGATGAATTTTTACGATAAATATGAATTCTTTCCATTGACCATCCTTGACACTCCGCTTGAGACCGCCAAAGTTGAGATACTTGAGATTATTGAAGAATGGTGGGGAGAAATGAAAATTGAATCCGGACCTGTTGATCTAGACAAAGTAAACCCTCCACCTGAGATCACTGCTGGTGGGGCGCATTTTCCCAAGATCTTGATTTGGGAACCAAAAAACAATCCTGAAGCGACCGCTTTATTCGTCAATCTAAGAGATGCATATAGCAGTTTGACTTATGCATGGAACGACCGATTCGCTAAGAAAGCTATTATCCTCGGACTTTCAAATGACACCATCTGTGCATATCCGCATCATGAGATTAATGTTAAAACATCAGCGAAAGAAGAACGAGTAGTGTATGCCCATGTTGAATCCAAATGGGAGTTCTTTCAGAAGGGGCCAGTCCAAGACTTTGAAAATACTGACCACTACAAGGCAACAAGAATAAAAAACAGACTTGACAACGGTATAATCAATGAATACATGAAAAAGCTGGGACTAGAGATCTGGTCTGATGCCTTTTATCAATCAAATAGGGACGGTATTTATTTTGAACAACTTAGCTGGAGAAGAGAGTAATCGTAAGCTAGGAGCACAGTATTGGTGCTATAAATTTATCGGACTTCGGTCATCTCAACACCGCTTTCCCACAAGTACTCGCCAAGACCTATTTGGAAGAAAATAGGAATTACCTTTGCACCCCTTTTAGCATATTAAGTAATTGAAATCGGTCATGGCGACATCAAAAATTATCTATACCAAAACGGACGAAGCCCCAGCACTGGCTACGTACTCATTTCTACCCATTGTAAAGTCATTTTTGGCTAAAGCTGATGTGGCGATTGAAACAAGAGATATTTCTTTGGCGGCAAGGATTCTTGCCAACTTCCCTGATTACTTAAACGCCGACCAGCAAATGGGCGATGCCCTGGCCGAACTGGGTACTATGGCTAAAACACCGGAAGCCAATATTATCAAGCTTCCGAATATCAGTGCTTCTATTCCACAATTAAAGGCTGCCATTGCCGAATTGCAAGAGCATGGCTTTGCAGTGCCCAACTATGTGGATGAGCCTGCTAATGACAAAGAGCAAGAAGCGAAATCTCGCTACGATAAAATAAAAGGAAGTGCTGTGAACCCTGTGCTGCGCGAAGGAAACTCAGACCGTAGAGCTCCTAAGGCGGTGAAAGACTACGCTAGAAAGAACCCACACCGAATGGGTAAGTGGACTGCTGACTCTAAAACCCATGTGGCCAGCATGAGCCATGGCGACTTCTATGGATCTGAGCAATCGGTAACCATTGATGCAGACAGCCAGGCTAGCATTGTATTTACAGATGGCAATGGAAACGAGACGGTACTTAAAAAAGACATTGCCCTTTTAGCTGGCGAAGTGATGGACTCATCGCTTATGAGCAAAAGCGCTTTGGTATCGTTCTTAAAAGAGCAAGTAGCCGATGCCAAGGCACAAAACATTTTGTTCTCTGTGCACCTTAAGGCCACCATGATGAAGGTGAGTGACCCTATTCTCTTCGGTCATGCCGTGAAGGCCTATTTCGCTGATGTTTTTGAAAAACATGGAGCAGCTCTTGAACAGGCAGGCGCCAACCCAAACAATGGTTTAGGCAATGTATTATCAGCTTTAAACAGCCTTCCAGCCGATCAAAAAACTTCTATTGAAGCCGATATACAGGCAGCATTGGAAAATGGACCTGACATGGCCATGGTAAACTCTGATAATGGAACTACCAACCTACACGTACCGAGTGATGTGATCATTGATGCTTCCATGCCAGCCATGATTCGTACTTCGGGCCAAATGTGGAACAAGGAAGGACAACAACAAGATACCAAAGCCATAATACCTGACCGCAGTTACGCGGGCGTATACCAGGCCACTATTGACGATTGCAAAGCCAATGGAGCGCTTGACCCTGTAAGCATGGGCAGCGTAAGCAATGTAGGCCTTATGGCTCAAAAGGCTGAGGAATACGGTAGCCACGACAAGACTTTTGAAATGGCTGCAGCCGGAACTGTGGAAGTAAGAGTTAACGGCAGTGCCGTAATGACCCATAATGTAGAAGAAGGTGATATTTTCAGAGCCTGTCAGGCCAAAGACGCACCTATTAAAGACTGGGTAAAACTAGCCGTGGGCAGAGCCCGTGCTACTGGTAGTCCCGCCATTTTCTGGTTGGATGCCAATAGAGCCCACGATGCTCAGCTTATTAAGAAAGTAAACGCGTACCTTCCTGAGCACTATACTACAGGACTAGACATTCAAATAATGCCTCCGGTAGAGGCTACCAAATTCTCATTGGAACGCATTAGAAAAGGAGAAGACACCATCTCAGTAACCGGAAACGTGTTGCGGGATTATTTAACTGACCTCTTCCCTATTCTTGAAGTAGGTACCAGTGCTAAGATGCTAAGCATTGTTCCACTCATGAACGGTGGTGGATTGTTTGAAACAGGTGCCGGTGGTTCAGCACCTAAACACGTACAGCAGTTTGAAGCAGAAAACCACCTACGCTGGGATTCGCTGGGAGAGTTTCTTGCACTCGCCGTTTCCCTAGAGCATCTGGGCAGCAATTTTAACAATGCCAAGGCTATTGTACTGGGCGAAACACTAGACAATGCCACAAGCAAATTTCTGCTGAACGATAAATCTCCTAGTAGAAAAGTAGGTGAGCTTGACAACCGCGGATGCCACTTCTACCTGGCCTTGTACTGGGCTGAAGCTTTGGCCAATCAGGACAAAGACGCGGAACTTAAAGCAGCCTTCACAAAAATGTATACTTCGCTCTCTGAGAGTGAGGAGGCTATTGTTAACGAACTGCTCACTACACAAGGTGTTGCCATGAACATAGGCGGTTATTACCACCCCAATGATGCATTGGCATCAGCGGCTATGAGACCAAGTGCTACGCTCAACGCTATTATTGACTAGTACAGTAGTTTCTGAAAATAGAAAGCACCCCTTGCGGGTGCTTTTTTTATGCTTACAAATCTGTTGAGTTGTTCTGGCAAAGTCTGTAAGGCTTAGGCCAACTCAAGGGTACACTCCAACAGTACTTACTAACCTTTGACACTCCGTACCCGGACGGGTTTCCGGCCATTGAATAAGCCATTGTAAAGTTCTTGCATCCAAGCTATTTTCGATGGCTTAAACAGCATTAGCACAACCAGAAAAACCAGTTAAAATGCCAATAAAGGAAGCCACCCTCAAAAAAGCACAAGACTTTAAAGCAGCCATACAAATAGGTGCACAGATAATGGCGGCATCCAAAACCTTTGATGAAGAGGCCAAAAAGGCATTTAAAAAGCATGATAGCTGGAACCTTGAAATATTGGACGAGGCAGTAACTAACGGAAAGTTGAGCAGTGCTGAGCTGAAATCATTGACTGACAGCTATTTCATTTTGTGGAACGAAGGCATTGGCCTCGATATGGAAGCGTTTTGGCATCAGTTGCAATCAAAGTCTATTGATTTCACAAGAAAAGATCCCGTGCGCTCAGCTTTGCTCAAGGGCCGCTTTCAAAGTGTTCATCAAGCCATGGCAGCACGAAAAGACTGGGAAACACTCAAGAATAGCAACTTGCTCAAATCCAGATTGAGTCCTGCTGAAATGGACGGCTTTGAAGAGCTTATACAAAAGGATGAAAGCACCAGAGTTGACCTTTTGAAGAAGTGCCTGAATAAGAAAAAGATTCCCAAAAGCCAATACCTACGTTTTGGAGACTCTATGGCCTATATGGAGCATTGTGACCTGTTTGAAAGGTATTTCACTCAAAACGAATACGATGAGCTCCATGCCATCTGGAACAACTTCTCGTTCTAAGCCTGTCTTTGCCGTCTATTTCAGCAAGACTGCCTTACTCACATACATTGCTCAGCATTGGTCCGAATCCTATTAGGTTTTGCATCATATCAGCCTGCAAAAAGTACATCTGAAAACTCAAAAACTCTTCATTGGTTTAAACCCTTCCATCTATATTTCCTCCGTCAAACAGAACTTCCAAATGAACCTCCAATTAAGACAGGCCACTGCAAACGACCTGGATCAAATGAAAACCCTCTTTGTAGAGACCATAAAAAACACTTGTAAGGATGACTATAGTCCAAAAGAAATTGAAGTTTGGACTTCAAGTGTTAAGCGAACCGATCGATGGCTATCGGTCCTTAAAGAGCAATTTGTACTATTGGCGGAGCTAGAAGGCCAATTGGTAGGTTTTGGCACGCTTGAAAACGGCAGCTATCTGGACTTTCTGTATGTACACCATCTACACCTGAGAAAAGGTATAGCTCATCAACTATATGAAGGCTTAAAGCAAGAATCTATAAAAAGAGGCTTTGAAACCTTAAGCTCTGATGTAAGTAAAACGGCCCGCCCTTTTTTTGAAAACAAGGGCTTTAGGGTAGTTAGAGAAAACCAAAATGAAAGAGATGGTGTCATCTTGGTCAACTACCACATGCAACAATAAAAAAGCCGCTCCTACTAAAGGAAGCGGCCTAAAGTATCGCACATTATAGTGCTTCTATAGTTTGTTTATTACCTGGCGGTGTTGTCCCGCTTCTGAAGTAACCTCAAGTAAATAGCTTCCTGCCGGCATTCCAGCAAGGTCAATTACTCCTGTGCCCCTGCTTAGGTTTTCAGACTTAAGCAACCTGCCTTCCATGGTATATACTACCACTTGTGCAGTTCCTTCTTCCTGAGTTTGGATAGTAATGGTTCCCATAGTTTGGCTCGGATATACGTTTACTTTGAGCGTATTGATTTCTTCAAGACCAACAGCTCCTTTTTTGAAACCTGAGACAACCGTTCCAGCGCAATCAAAGACCTCTCCTTCTACTGATACCACAGTAAAAATCTTACTTGAGTGGGTTACCCACGGCGCGTGGTCCAAAAGATACTCCTCCTTTGTTCCGTCAATAACAACCGCTTCAGTTTCCCATTCAAGTGCACAATTGCTACTTACGCTGTTGCCCTCTTCAACCACGTTTAAAAACCTATTATGTACTGAAGCCTGATAGTACAACTCATGGTTCACAGAAGACTGAATTGTGCACACCACCTTAGGGGCACTAAAGGATTGATAGATTTCAGGGGCGTTCATACTTACGTTGCCTGTAGCATCAAGATACATCAAGCCATGGTAATCAATACCATATGCTTCGCTTCCAAAAGAGACGGTAATAGCACCATTATTATCAAATACCTGCACAGCGTCATCGCTTGGTCTAAAATCATAGGTTTTGGACCAATTCATTGAATAACCGCTCCCTTGCAACTCGGTCAATACAATATCACTTCCTGTAGAAGCATCAACCTGCGCGGCCACCAACAAATCGTCTTTGAACAAGCATAGGCTTGGATTCCTATACTTGGTGGTTCCAGTGATGGCGTATTCCACATAAGAACCAATTGGGGTTGCATCCTTCTTAAGTTCCATTACAAATAGCTTCTCCACACTTCCTCCATAATTAGTCCCTACAACGGTTACGTTCTTTTCGGTATTTACCACCCCTTGATAGGGGATAAAAACACCGCCCATAGGATAAGTGGTGGTAGAAATAACATTTAATCCCTGGTCGAAAACAATCACAAATGGATCAAAACCTGAAGTACCAGACTTGGCATAGCCTATGGCCATAAAATTGGAAGCAGAACTGGTTTTTGACTCCAGCGCCAACAAATCCATTACCTGGGCCGGGCCGTTGCCAGGAAATTGGTAGCCACTTCCGAAGTTTCCTAAATTACCTATGGACATAATAAAAGCATCTTGCGCCCCTGTAGTACAGTGCGTCATGCTTCCAGCAAAAAAAATGTCGCCCCAAAACTGCTCTATTGCGTTAACATGAAGCTCCCATCCTGGTATGGAAATATAGAAAGAGCCCTGTACGTTTCCTGAAACATCCAATTTGTGAGCCAAAAAACCATTACCACAACCAGCGCCTAAGTCGGCATCTACAGCCGTCCAAACCTGGTTTGGGTTGGCACATATTACCTCTATCATACAGTTGGAAAAGGTCAATTGAGAAACCTTGATGGGAGCAACTTCAAAAGTGAGGTCCCACTGGGCCCAAGCTGAAGAGCTGGCGGCCAATACAATTAAAAAGGTGAAAATTTTCTTCATGAGAATTGTTGTTGTTTTCTCAAATTGAAGAAATAACAAAGAGTCCTAACTGGCCCATTTCAAATACGAAACCCTCCTTATACCAATTGTGTGGAATTGGTTACAAATCCGTTTTAGGACTTTTTCAATGGAAATACCTTAAAGCGCAGTGCTCCATCTTATTTGGACTAATAAAAAAAGCCGCTCCCTCTAAAGGAAGCGGCCTAAAGTATCGCACATTATAGTGCTTCTATAGTTTGTTTACTACCTGGCGGTGATGTCCTGCTTCGGAAGTAATTTCAAGTAAATAGCTTCCAGCAGGTATTCCAGCAAGGTCAATTACTCCTGTGCCGTTGCTCAGGTTCTCAGACTTAAGCAACCTGCCTTCCATGGTATATACTGCCACTTGTGCGGCTCCTTCTTCCTGAGTTTGGATATTGATGATTCCCATAGTTTGGCTAGGGTATACGTTTACATCAAGTGTATTGATTTCTTCAAGACCTACAGTTCCTTTCTTGAAACCAGAAATACCTGTTCCACCACAATCGTAAATATCACCACCCATATTTGAAATAGAGAATGTAACACTTACTTCAGTAGCCCATGAAGTATTGTCAAGCGGATAGTCTTGTTCGCTTGTGTTTAGGCTCACTTCCTGAGTACTCCACGGATCCTCGCAATTGCTAGATACATTAGGACCTTCTTCCACCACATTCAAAAGATTCTTAAAGTAGGCAGCCTGGTACACCAAGTCTGCTGAAGCCGAAGACTGAATAGCACAAACCGGCTTAGGGTTAGAAAATGACTGAAAAGTTTCAGCTCCTACAAAACCACCAACACCGTCAAGGTACATCATTCCATTGTGTTCAGTACCTGAAGCTGTACTTCCAAATGAAACAATAATGTCTCCACTATTATCAAATACCTGTACACCATCGTCTGCTGGTTTAAAATCGTAAGTATTAGTCCAATTCATGGTATACCCACTACCGTTCAACTCTGAAAGAACGATGTCACTTCCCGTTGAAGCGTCCACCTGAGCCGTTACCAAAAGGTCGCTTCCCCACAGGCATAAACTTGGAGTACGATATTTGTTCTTTCCGCTGAAAGTATACTCCACGTAAGCACCTACTGGCACTGCGTTTTTCTTAAGCTCCATCATAAACAACTTCTCTGTAGCGCCAAAAACAGTTCCAACTATAGATACATTGTTAGAGGCATTTACCACACCCTGGTAAGGAATGTACACACCACCCATTGGGTATATATCGGTTGAAACTACATTAAGGCCTTGGTCAAAAACAATCACAAAAGGATCAAAACCGGAAGTACTGGATGTTGTAAACCCAATGGCCATAAAATTTGAACTTGATGAAGTTTTAGGCTCCAGAGCCAATAGATCAGCTACTTCAGCAAGGCCAGCGCCCTGAAAGCGGTACGCGCTTGAAAAGCCTCCTGAATTGTCCATAGCCATAATGAAAGCCTCATGTGAGCCAGTATTGCAATTGGTCATACTACCCGCAATAAATATGTCGCCCCAGAATTGTTCCATGGCGTTTACATGTAGGTCCCACCCTGAAAGAGAGATGTAGAATGATCCCAATACGTTTCCTGAAATATCTTGTTTGTGCGCCCAAAAGCCATTTCCGCAACCATTGCCCTGGTCAGTATTTACAGCGGTCCAAACCTGATCAGGATTGGTACACACTACCTCTACCATGCAATTGGAGAAGGCAAGCTGCGAAACCTGAGTGGGCGATACATCAAAGGTAAGGTCCCATTGTGCCCATGCCGAGGAGCAGGCCACTAGTACAAAAAGTGAAGTGAAGAAATTTTTCATGTGTATGGTTTTATTGGTTAGCAAGCTCCCGACATTTTTATTCTTCAGGGCTTCAAACTAATGAATGGCACTTCTCAACTAATAAAGAAGCTATCTCAGCTAAGGAACAAACCCACCGGATCTCTAGAAGAGCCAGGCGAGTACTGCACAATACCCCTCATGTACCACCGTAATTGCATTGCTTATCAAAGAAGGTATACCTGCTTTTCAAACAGTGCCTATCTTGTATTCATAAAAAGCCGGCTACTTAAAAAAATGCAGAGGATATTATTCTTAATGGTAACAATGGGTTCATTAATGCTGGTGCAAACATCCTTTGCGCAACCACCGGCCCACTATCAGTTTTTAGCCTATAAGTGTATTCCCGCATGGGTAGGTGTAGCAAGCCACTGGAACCAGACCGACGCACAGCTGCACTTCTATCCACCTTCACAATATCCGGGACATGCCGATTTTGTTTCCAAAGGCTTGAAAACAGGAATCAACTTTAGCCAGTTCAAACAACAGGTAATGCACTATCAAAGCAGGCAATACATGCCCTTTTTTGTGTATGACCTAAGGCAAAAACCGATTATCCTACAGGAAACCACCTGCCATTGGGTACTTCATATAGAAGACTATTCATATACCGACAGTCCTCAGGAAATGACTGCCACAGTATTGAGGCTATTGAAAGCTATGAGTGCCCAACTTCAAAATATGGGGGAGGGAGCGGTGATTCTAAGCGGTAATACAAAGGCGCAACCCAATATAAAAATGGTAGCAAGCCTTGAAGAAAATGGCTACCATCATGTATCCACCACACAATTGATAAGTCATTTTGGTGGCCCCCAGACACAGGTGCTCAATGGTGGAACCGCTTATGGATACCTTAGGTATGTAACCTCAGGTGATGAAAACACTTACCATCCGCTGGCCAACGAGATTGTGGTCTATGAACGGTTACCCAAGCGTTTGTTTCCAGTCAGTGGTATTATTTCTTTGGAACCTCAACATGAGCTTTCACATATTAACCTATTGGCCAAAAACCGTCAAACGGTTAACATCTCTATACAAAGTCAGGAATCATTGCCCAATGCAGTTGCTCTGCAAGGACAACTGGTACAGTTGAAATGCAGCAGGGGCAAAGTGATTCTTACCAAAGGCAACCCGAAAGAAGCCAAAGACTTCTGGGCAGGACGTAAGAAAACGCTCAGCATTCCTCAAGCCTCCAGAGAACACAAGGCTCTGGTTGCGCTTAAAGACGCACGAGACCCTGGTAATCAATTAAAATACATTGGCTCAAAGGCCTACAACTATCATTGGTTACTCGCAAATCCAACCTCTGCAAAGGTGAAAAACGCTCTTGCAATTCCCTTTAGCTACTATTTTGATTTTATAGAAAGCAATGGCCTGGAAGATTTGATTTCCCAGGTAGCCGAAAACAATTCGTTGAGCCCGGAAGCAAGGGCTGAGTACCTCAAGGAACTCCGCAACAAAATTGAAAAAGGAGTACTTTCTGAAAAGCTTTGTAGTGAACTGAAAAAGGCCTGTGCAAAACATATAGATGCCAACAGAATTCGCCTGCGAAGCTCTACCAACTGTGAAGACCTTGCCGACTTTAACGGGGCAGGGCTTTACCTTTCCAAAGGTTTTGACACCACTGATAGCCACCAAAAGCTCGCAAAAAAAATCAAAGAAGTGTATGCTTCACTTTGGTCAATAGTAGCCTTTGAAGAACGAGATTATTTTGGCATAAATCATAAAGAAGTGGCCATGGCCATATTGCTAAGCCCGGCCTATCAAACAGAATATGCCAATGGTGTATTGATGAGTTTCCCAGGTACTGAAGGAGTATCGTTTCTGGTCAATAGCCAGTTTGCGTCACATTCAGTAAGTAACCCTGTAGGAACCAGTGCCTCTGAGTTGATCGAATACAATCATGATGGAAGGCAGCTGGAAGTAAAAAGCGTATCCAGCATTCATCCCATTTTTACCGACCCACAATTGGAAGCCACCCGAAAAAACCTTCTTCAGGCCGCTAAGACACTACATACAAAGTTCACTAAAGACTACCCCAGTTACGGTATTGACATTGAATACAAAGTGATGTACGAAGAAGGAAACTACACAGTCTACCTCAAGCAAATTCGCCTTATTGGCAATGTTTTACCCGAATAGTATTTAAGGGATGTCTACTACTTCCAGCTCTTCACCCGGGAAAGTCTGAGCACCTGATTGGAAGGAATTCATCACCTCATAAGTAATGTCCTTACCACCAGACATATTAGAAAACAACACTCCAATAGTGTAAATAGGCCCCCACGGAATTCCCCACCATCCTAGAAAGAAGGTAAGGATAGTTAAGCCAATATGATGCTTAACTCCCGATTCTCCAGCTCTGACAAAATAAATATCAGAAGGCTGCTTAAAGGTCATTACAACAATGGAAATGCAGTATTGGTACATTACAAACTTGCCTCCACGGTTTACTTCATCAATAATTTGTTGTGGGCTTAGTCCCTCTACGTTTTTAATTGCCGCCATAGCATAATTTTTTAAATCGGCAGCAATGTACAGAAATACAGTTGATTACTCCAAACTACCTAAAACTCAGCGGGAGCCCTCTCAGCATGGTATTCCATCCTACTAAGATCCAGTACTCTTAAGGGGTACTGTTCTTTTACAGTTCTTCGATCTTCGTAGCTTGTCAAGTCTTCATACAAGGAGTCAAACTCTTTCAAACTATAGGCATCTCTAAGGTTATATGCCGTTTCAAATACCATTCCCACCACTTGCAAATAACGTTCATAGCTGCACTCTTCAGTATAGTAAAAAGCAATAATCTCATCTGGGTTGATCATGCTTTTCAGCATTCCTTCCAGCCCAGCATCGGTTATATGTTTTTCTTTATATACGGCAGTTTTACCATAAACGAAAAGCGTGTCCATTACCGCATAATCAGGAATGGGAGGCAAAGGAGGCAACCTTTTGGTATAACATTCAGCTGGCCTCAATTTCATTGATATATAATTACTTGAATAGTTCTCCCACCAGCCTTGCTCTGGGACACCCTCTAGTTGAGTCATATAGTAAAACACCCGTCCGTCTAAACAGGCTGTTTCACGATCCAGCTCATACAGGTAGGCCATAGAAAGGTCCTTGTCAGCATAGACTTTCATTGAGGCCCTCATTCTGAAATGATGCCTATTGAAGAAAGCATAGAGCTCGTTTAAAGGATACTCATTATTACCGTAAAAAGCGCGAGTTGTGCCATTTGAATCCAGCACCAGAGCCATGTCGGCTCTCCAGGCACCTACGCTCCCTCCTTCAGAATTAAATGAAACCGTCGGTAGATCAATTTCAGTATTAAAAAGCCAACCTTGCTTCTGCACAATCGCCTTACCTCTATCCCAAACTGTTCCTGTATAGTATACCATTCCTGCTCCTACAACCAGCATGGCTAAACCAATACATAGAGCAGCCCACCATTTACTTAATACAAGCCTATAGAAGGTAAAAACAATATCAATGAAGATAAAGACAGCAAGTATTGCAATGAACTTTGCTATAAATGGCTCTGTGGCAATTTGGCTATGAAAGTCTTCAAAGGCAAAGCCTACAAACGAGAACGAACACAAGCCCAACGTCATATATAATACTACCCATGCCCTTCCCTGAAACTCAGTAGTTCCCAAACGCCTCCTGCTGCGCAGCGAATACCGCTTGGTTTTCAATCGAATACTTCTAATGGAAAACAGGAAGAATGAAAAGCCCATATATACACTCAGGCTAGCAAACAAGAGGGATGCATTGCCTTGAAAAGATTCATAAAACAAACGCGGATGCACCCAAAAAGAGAGGTCAAAGGCAGTAGAAGCCAAAACCGTAAGTACCGTCAAAAATGCATAAAAGCTCAGGCAAACCAAAAGCCCAAGAACAGCCGCCAGCAGCCATTGGTTTTGTTTGTTGTTATTTTCACCATCCAGCCTTTTCATACCCTCAATTTCCGTCATTTCTCAACAAAGTCCAACAGACCTTACAGCAAAGGGCTATATCTATACCAAACCATTAATTTGCCATGCTTAAACGGAATAATGAGAAGAAAGCTCGCCCTTCTGTCGCTATTGGTTGTAGCGGTTACCGCCAGTACCTACTGGAGTCTTAAAAGCCCAGCCGAAAGCCCAAGTGTTGACGGACTTGAAATTGGCTCCCCTGATGATCCTTATGCACGGCTCAATTTTGAGAAAATGCGACTAATGGATCCTGAAACGCAAGAAATTCCTGAAAACATTGCAGCAAGGGAAGCTGCGTTTGTGGGCGAACTCCCTGTGCATCGCTCGCAGATTGTTGGCAAGAAAGCCGATGAGTGGACGCAACGAGGTCCGCACAATATTGGAGGAAGAACCAGAGCCATTGCCATTGATGTAAACAACTCAGCCGTGATATTGGTGGGCAGCGTTACTGGAGGCGTTTACAGAAGTGAGAATGCTGGAGAAAGCTGGGCACGGGTAAACACTCCCAGTAATCTCAACAGTGTGACTGATATTATTCAAGACACGAGAGAAGGCAAAACCGACAATTGGTACTTCTGCTCAGGAGAAATAATGGGTAACTTAATGGTATATCCTGGTGATGGAATCTATAAATCTACCGATGGCGGAAAATCATTTAAGGGATTGCAAATAGTTAATAAACCACAGCAATACAGAAATATCAACTACGCCTGGCGTATGGTAATTGACCATACCAGAAACGATAGCGACATCCTGTACCTGGCCTCCTGGGGTTCTCTTTTACGAAGTAACGACGACGGTTTGTCATGGAAAACAGTTCTTGGTGGCAAGGCAACATCGGCATCACAATCGGGCAGCGATATTGCTATATCCCCAACAGGCGTTCTCTATGCTACTATGAGTTCCAATAGTCCAAAAAACGGAGATGGGCTTTGGCGTTCAGAAGATGGTTTGCAATGGACCAATATTAAGCCTCTGGAGTTTCCAGCTACTTACGGACGTATTGTACTCGATATTTTTGATAGCGACGAGTCTATAGTATACTTCTTAGGGCTTACTCCCAATAAAGGTAAGTTTGGCACTACCCATTCAGGCAACGGTGAGCGCAATAGCCTTTGGCGGTATGAATACCTGGGCGGTGACGGCACAGGCGACAGTGCTAAATGGGAAGATCGAAGCGAGCAAATACCTGACTTACGACAAACGGATGGCTATATATGGGGAGATTTTGTATCGCAAGGAGGTTATGACCTGGTACTCAGAGTGCATCCAAGAAACGAGGATTCAATTGTCATAGGCGGCACCAATCTATATACGTCAACAGACGGTTTCACCACTGGTGAAAATAGCAGGTGGGTAGGAGGTTATAAGAAGACTAAAGACAGAGTAGATGCCTTTTACACCGGCTTGGTATACCCTAACCACCACCCTGATCAGCACAATCTAATTTTTCATCCTACTGACTTCAATAAAGCCTTTTCTGCCAACGATGGTGGCATTCAGGTAACAAACGACATTTGGGAAAGTAAAGATGAAGTGGAATGGATTAACCTTAACCAAGGATATTATACCACGCAGTACTATACCATTTCCATGAACCAAAACCCATCAGATGAGCTCAAAATGAGTGACATCATTTTAGGTGGATTTCAAGACAATGAAACTCAATATGTAGCAGCAGATGCCCCAGGCGATGCTGACTGGACGCGTATTGCCTGCTGTGATGGATCGTACTCAGGTGTATTTGACAAAGACGAGAACACCTATGTGGTAGCTTCTAAGCAACTAGGCACCATGTATATGAGAAAGTATTCTAAAGATGGAGAAAGCCTTGGGGCAGCGCGCATTGACCCAGATGGTGGAGCCAACTACCTCTTCATTAACCCCTTTGTTCACAACCCAAACCATCCTGAAAAAGTGTATTTGGCGGGAGGTTATTTTGTATGGAAGAACAAAGACGTTACCACCATTCCTCTTAGTGGTACCGACTCTAAAACCGATTGGAACTGGGTGCAACTTTCAGAGTCTCAAACCGCGGCTTCCAACATTATCACCTCGATTGATTGTTCTACAGAACCTGCCAATATTCTTTACTACGGTACACAATCAGGGAATATTTACCGCATTGATGACGTAAATGATGATGAGAATTACACAGTAGCGGACCTTAATGCGAATGGCAAAATGAATGGGAATACTTATATGAGCTCCATAAGTATTGATCCCAATGATGCAGACAATGTGTTGGTATGCTTTAGCAACTACAACAAAAAGAGCATTTTTTATAGTGCTGATGGTGGCCAAACCTTTACAGATGTAAGTGGAAACCTTGAAGAAAACGAAGATGGAAAGGGAGCGGGTCCTGCCTGCCATGTGGTGAAAATTATTCGCGATGCCCAAAACCAGGTAGTATACCTTGTAGGTACTACATCGGGCCTTTACAGCACTACCGGGCTACCAGGCACTGCAACTATATGGAACAGGGAAAGCAATGACCTTATAGGCAATTGCTCCGTAAGGGACATCGACTATCGTACTTCGGATGGTTTGTTATTGGTAGGCACCCATGGCTGTGGATCGTTCTCTACCCATATTGATGAAATCGCATCTACACCGCAAATTAGTGAGACGACTGTTTTTGAGTTGTACCCTAATCCTGCAAGCGATTTCATTACCTATAAAATAGAAACCCACATACCTGTGAACGCCACCATTTTCAATATGGAAGGACAAGTAGTAAAGACCGTGGACAACATCCAAAACCAGGGTCAAATTGCCGTTTCGGAGCTAACGAAAGGCAGCTACTTTATGGAGCTTTCAAATAAAGAAGTTTCTGTTAGAAAGCAATTTGTGGTGCAGTAGCTTCTACTCAGCCTTGCTCAGGTAGTTAAAAGCCCTATAATCAGCCAGGTTCCATTCAAGCCAGGTTCGGTGAGGGTATTCGCTTAAGAACGCTTCTTTCTTGCGCTGCAATGATGCGTAAAATGTTTCTGGTTCCATGTAAGCTACCCTGCTCACCGAAGAAGAAAAACCTCTAAAGTACTCAGGTTCCTGTAGCTTAAACTCCTGAAACGTGCTCAGGGGCAAGTCCATTTCGGGATAAGCCTTTTCACTTAGTTGAGCCATGTAGTCCAGATGTAAAAATGCCGTTTGATGGTGGCTGATATTGTACCTCGCAATCCAAACGTCCCAATTAATAAAGCATCCTAGCAGTAGGATTCCAATTACGGTAAGACCATTTGTATGTAAGAAGTAAGACAAAGACCTGGTTTTGCGAACCTTTACAATCAAGGCTATTAATGCTACCATTGTTGCCAATAAAAACATGAATACTCCCAGCCTCTTATAGGCCAAAGCGTAATAATGAATGTAAATGGAGTTTCGGATGAGTACAGAAACCAACAACAACATATTTTGCCCAATCCAAATATGAGTAAGCACCTTTAATGTGCTGTTTCTTCGGTAGAAATTGAGATTCCCACGGAAATAAAACAATACTACCAGAATGGATAATATGACGGAAAAGATGAGTGTGTAAGTACCTTCATGCACCAGTTCTTTTAGAAACTGACCTTCAAAGGAAAAACCAAACCATATGTTCCTGATATCGAGAACATTGACAACAGCCAACAGAAGGTTTAGGCAAATGAGCAATACCAGACCTGACTTGTATTCAGTAAGCAAAGCCGTCATACTTCTTTTCACTCCTGTCCTTTTTTGTCTTTCTCTTCTTAATTCAAAACCCGGATTGAACCCCCTGAACAATTTGCCTTTAGCCCTTTGAACAAACATGTTAACCACCAGAAGGCCGTAAACAAAAAACCAAAACAGCCCCCAACGGATACTTTCCAGAAAGCGTCCCAACTCAGTTAAAAAACCGGTAATAAAACCATCCATCGCTTCCTTTAGCCAAGGGCTCGCGTGGTAGTACAACGATAAAAACACCAGCAGCACCAAAACAACAGGTACACCTATCGCAGTCCACCTAAGCCATCGATGCTTTACCCATCCGGGTTTTATGTTCGTAAAGGTTCTAAGAAAGATTATCTGATTTGCAAAAGCGCTTGCAATTCCCTGAACAAACCAAACATAGGATGCCTTTCCTAAACCACAAGCCAGGTATCCACTCAGAGTAATGGTAAATAGGATATTAACGCTCTTAGCGTACACAGAATTGAAAACAACAACTGATACCCCGGAGGCAACAAAAGCAACTAACAGGGCTTTGCCAATGGAACTTGAAAGCTCTTCTTTGAACAGTTTGACAGCCACTACAAGAATCGCCAGGTCAAAGATTATTAGATTAACACCGAGCATTTTCTTATAAAAAAGCACAGTGAAGAGCCCTGCCATCAGCAAGGGAAAGCCAAGCTTTAAGAATCGCATAGTTGTATTGAATTGGATGATAAACGCTTAGAAGTCAAACAAAGTATTCAGGGCTTAAGAAAGCATGTCCATTACTCCACTCTCAACAGTAAGAAAACCGCTCTGAGTCAATGAAGGGCTTAACTTTGCCCCATGTTTCAATTGGTGCGCTCCCTTCTCTTCTTAATGCCCCCCGAAAAGGCACATTATTTCACCATGGACCTCTTGTCTTTTTGGATGAGTTTGCCACTGGTAAGAAGCTATTACCGCAACCGATTGATGAATAGTACCTTCCACCAACCCAGGGAAGTAGCCGGACTAAACTTTCACAACCCAATAGGCATGGCCGCAGGCTTTGACAAAAATGCGCGCTATTTTGACGTATTGCACCTTCTGGGTTTTGGCTTTGTAGAAATTGGCACTGTTACGCCTAAACCTCAGGCCGGTAATGAAAAGCCACGTTTGTTCAGGCTCAAGAAAGATGAAGCACTCATTAACAGAATGGGGTTCAACAACGACGGTGTAGATGCCGTAGTAGAACGATTGAAAAAAGGGCGACTGCCTACGCTCGTACTTGGTGGTAACATTGGCAAAAACAAAGTAACGCCTAATGAAGAAGCGGTCAACGACTATATTATTTGCTTTGAAAAACTACATCCCTACGTTGACTACTTTGTTGTGAATGTAAGCTCTCCCAACACACCGGGTTTACGGGAGCTCCAGGAAAAAGGTCCGCTAATGAACATTCTTAGCAGCCTTGAAAAGCTTAACCAGGAAAGGGAAGTACAGAAACCTATTTTCCTGAAAATTGCTCCTGACCTGGAATGGGAGCAGATAGATGAAGTAGTGGAAATTGTGGAAGAAACAGGAATTGCAGGACTCATTACCAATAACACCACCATATCCCGTGAAGGCCTGCAAACACCTGCTGAGGAAGTAGCTGCCATAGGCAACGGTGGAGTAAGTGGCAAGCCTTTGAAAACACGTTCAAGAGCCGTAATGCAACGGGTTATTGACCGAAAGACGAAGGATTTTGCAGTAGTAGCCAGTGGGGGTATCGCTGATGACAATGAACCGGCCTTTAGATTGAATCAAGGCGCACAGCTTGTGCAATTGTGGACTGGTTTTGTATATCAGGGAGCCGGGCTCATTCGTAAATCTTTGACAAAAAGGCCCTAAGCTTTATCTTGTGTGGAAATTCCACACAATGAAAAAACTTCTGGCGCTGGCGTTCTTCGCCTTAGCAACACATTCTTTGCTAGCTGTACATTTATACAGCGCATACATAAGTTATGAGCTGGTTGACGCCAAAAAGCTTGAGTACGAACTTACTGTAACCACTTTCAGTGACAGTAGAAGTGAAAGCAATCATAGAAAAGAAGTAGAGCTCTATTTGGGTTATGGCAGTCCTGAAGTTTCAGTTACCCTGCCCATCGTTGCCAGCGAGGAAAAGATTTCCGTTGGAGACATTGTACTTAGAAACAAGTACCGAATTTCACATCAATTTCCCAAATCAGCCATTTGCTATTCATTAAAGTACATAGCCCCTAATTACCCACCTGAAGTTATCAATATAGAAAACTCAGAAAGTACGCCACTTGAAATAAGCACGGAGCTTTGTTTGATTGAAGGTATCTCACAATCAAAGTCGCCCCTGCTCAACGACTCTCTTGTTGTATTTGCCGATGTAGGCCGGAAGCTGGAATTCAACACAAAAGCCCGTGACTTTGAAGGAGATATTGTAGAGCTACAGCTCCTTACAGAAGGAAAGAACTACAAGTCCCCAACGGAATTTAGCGGCACTGGAAGCACCTATAATATCACTGATAAAACCATCTTATGGGACAAACCCACTCGAATTGGCCTTTATCAAATTCGTTTCCAAATAGACGAGTACAGGAATATTAATAATGAGAAAACCAAACTGGGTTCTATTGAAGTTTTTGTCATGGCCTTTGTTCTAAGAGGAACAGGTGTTCAAAACCCAATTGAAGAACAGCATATTTCCTATAATCATGGCATTTTGTATTTCAATGCTCTTGAATCTGAAAGTACTTTGAAAATCTTCAGTTTTACAGGACAGCTTTTACATCAGGAGTTGATTAGCAAGGGACAGAGTCAACAATCTATGGCATCACCAGGTGTTCCGTTCATAGTAATTCTTGAAGATAAAAACGGACGGGTATACCGGGAGCGCATTTACCAATAATTTGACCTAAGCTAACATTCGTCATTTCCTGCCTATTCAGCCATTGGCTATTTTAGCCCCAATAAAAGACGAAACCATTGGGAAAGAATGTATGCGTGGTTGGAGCCGGATTGGTAGGCTCATTATTAGCGGCAACCCTGGCAAAAAAAGGCTTTAACGTTGACCTATATGAGCGTAGACCAGATTTGCGACGTGCCGATATTGCTGCCGGGCGTTCTATCAACCTTGCATTAAGTGATCGCGGTTTAAAAGCCCTGTCCCGAATAGGATCAGATGAAGCAATGCACAGTATTGCCATTCCCATGCACAGCCGTTTCTTGCATGATGTTGAAGGCAATACCAGCCTTATGCCCTATGGGAAGGAAGGTCAGTACATCAATTCCATTTCCAGAGGTGACCTCAACAAACATCTTATGGATGTGGCAGAGGCTACTGGAAATGTAAAACTCTACTTTAACATGCCCTGTACTGATGTGGACCTTGACACCGCCACAGTTAGCTTCAAAAACAAAGACAATGGTGAAGTGGTTACCAAACAGTATGACCGAGTGTTTGGAACCGATGGTGCCTTTTCAGTAGGACGAAATAAAATGATGCGTACTGACAGGTTCAACTACTCTCAGTACTATATAAGCAGCGGATACAAAGAGCTTTCGATGCCTCCGGTACCTGATACCAAATGGGCTATTGATAAGAACTCCCTGCACATATGGCCCAGAGGTAACTTTATGCTTATTGCCCTGCCCAATATGGACGGAAGTTTTACCTGCACCTTATTTATGCCATTTGAAGGAGAAGTAGGATTTGATAATCTAAAGACTGATGAAGATGTCATCAAATTCTTCAATATCTATTTCAAGGATGCAGTACCTCATATGAGTACACTTCTTGATGATTGGCATAACAATGCCACATCTTCTTTAATCACTGTAAAGTCGGATCCGTGGCACTACAAAGACAAGGTATTGCTGCTCGGTGATGCCGCCCACGCCATTGTTCCATTTTATGGGCAAGGAATGAATGCCGGTTTTGAAGACGTGGACATACTAAGCGACTATATTGACAAGTATTCTGACTGGGGTGATATGTTTAAAGCCTATAGCACTGAACGCGCACCCGATGGCCATGCCATTGCCGAGCTTGCCATTAGAAACTATAGAGAAATGAGTGACCTGGTAGCAGACCCTCATTTTGTAAAAAAGAGAGCATTGAGTGGCAAAATCAATGAACTGTTCCCTGATCAATGGCTTCCGCTGTATTCCATGGTAACCTTTAGCCATATTAGGTATTCAGAGGCATTGAGCAAAGGTGACTGGCAGAACGATGTTTTGGAGCAACTTGTGGCTAAGGGAATCTCAGCCGACAGCAGTTCTGATGAAATAAAGACCGCCGTACTTCCCCATTTATCTTAGTAAAGAAGTTTCACTGCTTCATCAGGAAGCCGGAGGCTGCTCTGTAGAACGCTCAGCTTCTTCGTCAGTGCTTGGCATAGTGCCTTGTTCAGTATCATGAGCACCAGTATCAACAGCGGCTATTGCAGCTTCTTGTTTTGGATTTTCATCCCTTTTTCCTGAAACCTTTAGTTCGCGTCGGTAGAAGAGAATAATTGCTAAAACGCCTATTGTAATACAGCTGTCAGCTATATTGAAAACAGGCCTGAAGAACTCAAAGTAATCCCCTCCCATCACGGGTACCCAGTCAGGCACAAAGCCTTTGTAAAGTGGAAAGTAGAGCATATCTACCACCTTGCCATGGAAAATGCTCTCATACCCTCCCCCTTCGGGAAACATAACAGCAACTCCCTGTCCATGCAAGGGGCTCTCTGAGAAGATCATTCCATAAAACACTGAGTCAATAATATTACCCAGGGCACCTGCCATAATGAGGGAAATCATCATCAGGTAGCCCAAACGGTATTTTACCTTGGTAGACTTGGCCAGCGAGTAAATGTACACTCCCATAATACTCACCGCCACCAAACGAAACAGCGTTAAAAACAGCTTGCCCATTCGTCCTCCAAACTCGGTACCGAAGGCAAATCCGTTGTTTTCTATAAAGTGCAGTTTAAACCAACTGCCCATTACATCATGTTCTTCTCGGTAATAGAAGGTGGTCTTTACCCAGATTTTAAGCCATTGATCTAAAACAAGTGCGATCAGAATGAGCGCCAGGCAATAGAGAATTTTTTTCTTCAAAAAACTACTGTTGTTGGTTCTTGGCAGCAATACTCATTGTAGTATGTGGTACTGCTCTCAATCGCTCTTTTGAAATAAGGTTTCCTGTGGCCTTACAGATTCCGTAGGTTTTGTTTTGAATACGAATCAAGGCATCGTCAAGATTTCCAATGAACTTTTGCTGGCGCTCGGCAAGCTGGCTCATTTGCTCTCTTTCCTGAACATCTGCCGCTTCATCCATTAACTTTTGTCCTGACAAAGCTTCAATAGCATTATCGTCGTTGTGGTTGTAGAGTGATTCTTGTAAGTATTTTAATTCTGATCTGGCTTTAACAAGCTTTTCTTCAATAATCGCTTTGAACTCAGCCAATTCGTCGTCGCTATATCGTGTTTTCTCCATGTGAGAACGATTTAAATGTTTCTAAATTTTTTCAATCAGTGCGTTTACCGCTTCCCCTTCCAAGTCCAGCACATCGGTAGCACCAGATAGTGATTCCGCCAGTGATAAACTCTGTGCAAGGGTCTCATTACAAATATAATCCCTGTAGGTTTCTACAACCTCAGGAATTCTAGGCTTTTGCTCAAGTGTAATTGACACCTTATCGGTCACATCAAAACCTGAGTTTTTACGAATGTTTTGTACTCTATTCACGATTTCCCTGGCAAGGCCTTCCATGGCCAAGCCGTCTGTAATGGTAATGTCGAGTGCCACCACAACACTTCCAGAATTGGCTACCAACCAGCCTGGAATATCTTCGTTCTGAGTTTCCACGTCTTCAGAGGTAAGTGTCACATCTTCACCATCCAGATTCACTACCAACTCACCCGTGGCTTCAAGGTTGAAAATAGCTTCCTGACTCAATGCAGCCATGGCCGGTTTCAAAAACTTCACCTTGTTTCCAAGCTTTGGTCCCAACTTTTTGAAGTTGGGTTTCGCCGACTTGGTCAAAATCTTTGAAGAATCCTCAATCAACTCAATTTCCTTCACATTAAGCTCACTAAGAATCAGGTCTCTGATTTGATCCACTTGCTCCCGCATCTCATTGGTAGCTGCAGGTATCAGTATCTTTTGTAGGGGTTGCCGTACCCTAATCTTGGCTTTTTTCCTGAGTCCAAGACCTAGTGAAGATACTTTTTGTGCCAATACCATTCGTTCTTCCAGAGCGCTGTCAATATACTCTTCCCTTACTACCGGAAAATCACTCAAATGCACGGAGTTGTATTGCTCCTTAGAACTTACGGCATTCAGGTCTCTGTACACCTTATCAAGATAAAAAGGAGCGAATACACTGCCCAACTTACAAATGGTCTCCAGGCACTGATATAGGGTTTGATAGGCGGAGATTTTGTCAGTTGAATATTCCCCTTTCCAAAAACGCCTTCTTCCCAGTCTTACATACCAGTTACTCAAGTTATCAATAGTGAAGTCATTGATAAGACGTATAGCCTTGGTAGGGTCATAATTCTCCAAATGCCCATCTACCTTCCTCACCAAAGAATGTAGCTCCGATAAAATCCATCTATCCAGTTCGGGCCTTTCTTTAATTGGAATATCTGGCTCAGCATATGTGAACCCATCAATATTGGCATACAAGGCAAAGAACTGATAGGTATTGTGGAAAGTACCAAAGAACTTTCTGCGCACTTCATCAATACCATTGAGGTCAAACTTAAGGTTGTCCCATGGCTGGGCATTTGAAACCATGTACCATCTAAGGGCATCCGGACCGTACTTCTCAATGGTTTCAAATGGGTCTACCGTATTACCAATACGCTTACTCATCTTATTGCCATCCTTATCCAGCACCAGGCCGTTGGCAATCACGTTTTTAAAGGCAACACTGTCAAAAAGCATAGTTCCAATAGCATGCAGGGTAAAGAACCATCCACGTGTTTGATCTACCCCTTCTGCAATGAAATCGGCTGGAAAATTCTGCTGATAAGCCGTTTCATTCTCAAATGGATAATGCCATTGTGCGTAAGGCATGGCACCTGAGTCAAACCAAACATCCACCACATCTGGTACTCTGCGCATGGCTTCTCCTTTTGAAGATACCAATACAACATCGTCTACAAATGGGCGGTGTAAATCAAAGTCATCACCTACAGGCTTTTGATCAAATCCAGCCTCGATGGCCTTCTTCACTTCTTCCTGTAGTTCTTTTATACTGCCTATACACTTAAACTCATCTCCTTTCAAGGTAGTCCAAATTGGCAATGGGGTGCCCCAAAACCTAGACCTGGACAAGTTCCAATCCACCAAATTCTCCAACCAGTTTCCAAACCTTCCTGAGCCCGTATGTTCTGGTTGCCAGTTGATGGTCTTATTTAACTCCACTAGTCGATCTTTAAAAGCCGTAGTTCTTATAAACCAGGCTTCCAATGGATAGTATAAAACCGGCTTGTCGGTTCTCCAACAATGTGGGTAGTTGTGTTCGTACTTCTCTACCTTAAAAGCGCGGTTCTCGAGCTTCAATTTCACGCAGATATCGATGTTCACATCTACGTAGTCTTCGGCATCCACATAATCCTTCACATATCTTCCCGCAAATTCACCCATCTCTGCAACAAACTTTCCGGTTCTGTCAACCAGTGGAATTTGTTTCAATGGATTACTTGGATCCGTCACTACGATAGGAGGAATCCCCTGTTGTAAGGCTACTCTTTGGTCATCTGCACCAAAAGTTGGCGCAATGTGTACGATACCTGTACCATCTTCGGTAGTAACAAAGTCACCTTCAATCACTCTAAAAGCATCACCTTCAGGTGTTACGTAGGGCAAAAGCTGTTCGTAACGCATGCCCACCAAATCACTGCCTTTGTAATTTTCCAAAAGTCTATAAGGCAGCACCTTTCCGCCCTTCTTATAGGCATCAAAATCGGCATCGAGTCCTTCTTCCTTAAAGTACTTACCCAATAGCGCTTCGGCCAATATTACCTTAATACGATCAAGGGTATAAGGGTTTACAGTCTCTACCTGTACATAATTGATATTCTTACCTACGGCGAGTGCCGCGTTAGAGGGTAACGTCCAGGGAGTAGTTGTCCATGCAAGAAAAAACTCATTGTCTTTTCCAACAATCTTAAACTGTGCCGTACAAGAAACATCTTTCACATTTTGGTAGGTACCGGGCTGATTAAGCTCATGTGAACTTAATCCTGTACCAGCCGCAGGTGAATAAGGCTGAATGGTATATCCACTGTAAAGCAGGTCTTTATCAAACAAGCGCTTTAGCAAATGCCAAAGAGTTTCAATGTATTTGGTATCGTAGGTAATGTACGGATTGTCCATATCTACCCAGTAACCCATCTTTTCGGTAAGGTCTTCCCATACTCCCTTAAACTGCATCACATCCTTACGACACTCAGCATTGTACTCTTCTACACTAATTTTCTTGCCTATATCGTCTTTCTTAAGTCCAAGTCTTTTCTCCACCTGAAGTTCTACCGGCAGGCCATGTGTATCCCAGCCTCCCTTTCTAAGAACACGATACCCCTTCAGGGTTTTGTACCGGCAAAAAATATCCTTAATACTCCTTCCTAAAACGTGGTGAATACCAGGCATACCATTGGCAGATGGTGGACCTTCATAAAAGGTAAAGGATTCCTTTCCTTCTCGAGTAGCTATACTCTTCTCAAAAACAGAGTGCTCCTGCCAAGATCGCCTAACATCTTCTGCTAAGGCGCTTAAATCGAGACTCTTATACTCGTTATAACTCACGCTTCAAAAAATTGAAGCGCAAATATCCTTAAATTGACCTTAAGGCCATGTATTGGAATTACTTAACAGCCGATCGACTGGGAAAAAAGGATAAGATTAATGAGGGCAGTAATAGCAGGTTGGTAATCATAGCAATCAACAAAGTGATGGAGGTAAGGAAGCCCAGTGAAGATGTTCCTCCAAAATCAGATAGTATGAAAATGGAAAAACCTGCAAAAAGAACGATGGATGTATAGATCATGCTCTGCCCTGTTTCACGAAGAGCAACTGAAATAGTTTTTGGAATATTCCAATTGTGTTGAATAAGCTCCTGCCTGTATTTGGCAAGAAAGTGCAGTGCATCATCAATGGAGATACCAAATGCAATACTAAACACCAGTACGGTTGATGGCTTCAATGCAATTCCCATAAAGCCCATAAGACCCGCCGTGGCTATAAGGGGAATGAAGTTGGGTAGAAGCGATACAATAATCATTCGCACCTTCTTAAACAAAAGCCCCATCAATACTGAAATGATGACAAAAGCCAAAATAAGACTATACACAAGGCTTCTAATCAGGTATTCGTTGTTTTTGGCAAAGAGCAGGCTTATTCCGGTAAAGCTTACATCATAGCCTTCACCAAAAATAGAACGGGCCACGCCTCTAAGCTCGGCCAATATTCTCATGGATTCCACAGATCCCACATCTGCAATATTGGAGCTCACACGCAACAACTGTTGGTTAGAATCTACAAGATTTTCAGTGAACTTGTCACTGTTCTCCGAATTGTCAATGTAGGTTACCATGAAGTTTCTCTCTCGCTTGCTAGGCACTCCGTACCTGCGGGCATTTCCATTGTAATACGCCTGTCTTGAAAACTTAAGAAGGTCAGTAATTGAATAGGATCGCGAAAGCGCTCCCACTTCCCTCAAAGAGTCTTGAAAAGTACTTACCAACTCAGCCAGGGCAAGGTCGTTTACACCTTTTGGTTCCCGGGAGTCAATTACCACTTCAAAAGGAAGCACTCCACCAAAATTGGCTTCAAAGAACTTTAGGTCCTTATATACCTTCTCTTCCTTGGGCATATCGTCCAGTACAAAGCCTACGGCTTCCAGTTTGGTAACTCCATACAGCGATACCAGAACCACAAGTACTGAGGCTCCAAAGACAACCGGTCTCTTGGACTGAACCAAATCGTCTATGAAGTCAAGAACCTTTTGCATACCTCTTTTATCCAGATAGTTGATATGCTTTGATTTTGGTTCAGGCAGATAAGAGAAGAATACAGGAATTACAATAATGGACACCACGAACGTGGCAAAAATGTTGATTCCGGCTACTAGGCCAAACTCCTTTAAAACAGGAGAATTGGTAAAGGCCAATACCAGAAAACCAATGGCCGTGGTGGCATTGGTCATCAACGTTACCACTCCAATCTTTTGAATCATTCTGTGAATGGCGCGCATCTTATTGCCATGCTTTTTGTATTCACTATGGTACTTATTTACCAGGTATATGAAGTTCGGTACTCCTATAATGATGATCAAAGGAGGGATAAGGCTGGTTACAGCGTTGATTTTGAAATCAAACAAGGACAATGTTCCCAAAGACCAGATCACAATAATGAAGATCACAGTAACAGGAAAAATCACTGAAATGATGGACCTAAAGAATAAGAGTAGAATACTGGCACATATAATCAACGAAAGTGCCGAGAAAAACTGCATTTCCTTCTTTACTGCTGCCGCTACACGTGTCCTTATATAAGGAAGGCCAGAATACCTCGCTTCACTCCCTCTGGCAGCAAGAATTTTATCACTAAGCTCAAAAACTTCATCAAGCAAAGCCATACGTGCTTCGCTCGCCAAAGTCTTTCTATCAATGGCAATAGCCATGAAAGTGGTGTTGTGATCGAAATTGTAAAAAGAAGACTCATAAAAAGGCATTCCCTTGAACACCTCTACCATGCTATCCAACTCTTTTTGTGTGGTCTCCGAAGTAAATTCAAATATTCTCCTTGAATCAAACTTCTTTTTCGCTCGATTCTTTACGAGTTCCTGTGCATCAAATATGGAGATTACCTCATCTACACCGTCAATCTCTTTTAGACCCTCAGATAGCTCCTTCCAGCTGGTCAGGAAGTCTTTAGTAAAAAACTTTGGCTCCTTAACTCCCAGTACCATGATGTTTCCATCTTCACCAAACGATTCTTGAAAAGCCTTGTAGGCTACAAAATCCGAATCATTGTCAGGCACTACCTGGGCTACTTCATAGGAAAGCTTCACGTCCATGGCCTTGTATCCCATAAATACGGTAATGCCTACTACGCACATGAGCAAAGCAATCCTTTGCCTTATGATGAAGCTAGATAAGTAAACCCACATCCAGTACTAAAATTGGGCGCAAAAGTAATATTCTTATTAAAGGCCTAAGGGATTGCACAAAAAAAGCCGCCACGTGAATACGTGGCGGCTTCTACATATTTTCCTGAAGAAATTAATCTTTCACTTTTCCATTTACGATTTTTCCGTTAGCGTCAAGACCAGGAGAACCACCTACTCTTACCACTGCACATCTGAAACCGATTTTGCTTGATGCAAGGTTTTGATCTAAGAATCTTCTTGATCCAGGAGTCAACCAGAAAGCTCTATCATCCCAAGAACCACCTTTGTAAACTCTGGCGATATCGTTGATCAAACTTGTTCCTACAAATAGAAGGTCCAAAAGACTATCTGTTTTCAATGAATCTGGAATCTCACCGTACCAGAATCCTTGCTGAGAGTTGCTGTTGTACTTCTGAGCTCCACCATTGTAAGACATTTGATCTTCAGCTCCTCTGTTATCAGCAATTTTGTAGTTTCTTCTAATTAGGTTCTCCATGATGGTCACATCTCTGTATTTCAAGCGACCTAGAGAATCTTTCTGCTCTACAGCACCGTTGGCATCTCTTTCAAGAACCTTGAACTCATTACCTCTATATGGGTTGAAATCTGAAACGTCTTCATGAGATAGAGGACGGTAAACATCCGCTACCCACTCACATACGTTACCAGCCATGTTGTAAAGACCGAAATCATTAGGTACGAACATGTCTACCGGAGCAGGGATATCCGCAGCATCGTTTGGAGTGATAGAAAGTCCCATGTTGTCACCACGACCTCTTTTGAAGTTCATGTACATTTTACCTCTACCAGGTCCTACAGTTTGACGAGCAGTAAGGCCATTCGCTGTGTAAAGTCTCTTTGTGTTGATGTTCTCATCTCCAGGTACGCCATTACCTTCATTGGCAAATGCAGCATACTCCCACTCAGCTTCTGTAGGAAGGCGAATGTCTGGCTGGAAAAGACCATCTTCAATTCTTACTCTTCTGTCCTTACCATCAGAAGTCTTTGGAGATCTTCTTGCATCTGGGTGATCGTACTGACCAACCAAATATGCTTCGGTGTTGAAGTTTTCAGAATCAAATTGCTCATGAGCAGCAGGCTTGTAGTAACCGGCTTTAATCATGGCTTGCTCGTTTACTCTATCTGTTCTCCACATAGAGTACTCTGATGCCTGTAGCCAGCTCACACCTACTACAGGATATAATTGATAAGATGGGTGTCTTAAGTAGTAACGTACCATAGGCTCATTGTACGCCAATGGATCTCTCCAGCAAAAAGTATCAGGCAACGCATTCTGATATACTAGAGGGTTGGAAACGTGCACCTTTTTCAACCAATCCAAATAGAATAGGTAAGAAAGGTTGGTAACTTCAGTTTCATCCATATAGAATGACTGAACAGTAACGATTCTAGGTAACGCATTTGCCTCGAATGTCATGTCCTGCTCGAATAATCCCATGGTGAATTGACCACCTGGAATAAACACCATATTGGTTGGTGTTTTTTGATCCTCACCCTGGATCACCTGGAATCCGCCGTACTTCTCGTCGTCGTACTTCCAACCAGTGTAAGGGTCAACATCCGAACCCGGCCCACACGAGACCAAAAACGCAGTGACAAATGTTAATCCCGTAATAATTGATAACCTGCTCTTCATTTAATTAATTTTCAGGAGTATGTGAACTGCAATAATAAAAAAATATTGTACAATCCAAGGACTATTTAAAGATTTGGGCAAGATATTGCCTTCCACTTCCTTTTCTTGATTGGCTTTGAGTATGGCACGTTTATGATCAAGGAAACTTCATGACTTCCCTTGGCTGCTGCCCTTACATCTGATACCGCAATGTCATAGCTGTAGCCGATTCTAAAGGCATCCTTAGTGATCCCCATCAAAGCGATGAATGCGTCTGAGTTAGGATCAGTTTGACGGTACATAGCCCCTACTACAAAGTTTTCTTTAATGAAGTAGCCACCAAAGGTTACCTGAGTGAAGTTGGCCTGTCTTTGGTACATAATATTCGGAGAGATGAACGTCTTAGGATTCCTTGTTCCTTTATCCAATGGAATCATCATACCCGCGTGCAATGTCACCTTTCTTGGCAGCACACTTTCAGGATTGTCAAGGAAGGACTGAGTGGGCTCGGTAATGTGATGTACTGCAAAACCACCGTAATACTTATCAGTAAAGGCTACAGCACCGGCAGCAAAATCAGGGAATGGACCAATGGAGGTGTTGGCCAATGCCTCTTGTGTATCATATATAAATCCTAAACGAGGGTGAATTTGATCTGGGAAACGAAGCGCATCAGGATCAATACTTCTTTGAAAAATACCTACTTGCAAGCCTGCCTTGATGGAGAGAACATCATTTACTGGTAGGAAATAGGAATATGCAATCATAGCTGTGGTTGTAGAGAGATCACCTTCACCAGCGTTGTCATACATTACCTGAGCACCAATACCACCTCCAATCGCATCAAAATGCTGATCGAAAGAAGCACTATAGGTTCTAAAATCACCACCAGCAGCACTTGGCCATTGGTAACGCCAGTTGAGAGCCACTCGAGGGCCACCGGCACTTCCTGCAAAAGCAGGGTTCATGTATAGAGCATTAGCATAAAACTGGCTAAATTGGGGGTCTTGGGCATGGGAAAGACTAAAAAATCCCACGAAGAAGAATAAAGGAACTATTCGCTTCATTTTGGTATTTATTTTGTGGTCAACAATTTTGTAATCAAACATTCGTTTACAATCTGCTTTTAATACAACTCGTCAGATTAATGACGCCAAATATAAGGTCAAGCATAAACCATCCAACTATGAAGATTACCAAAACACTTGTTTTTTCGATAATATTCCTTTCTGTTGGACAGCTGTTTGCTCAAAACAGTGTGGAAAGGCATCTGAGTTGGAAAACAGCAAATCATCAAGACCCGAATGTACAAATTGACCGAAAACTACTGGGGTTTGAAGAAGCTGTGTATTGGTCTCAAAAAAGCCATACACCGGTGTTTTATGAAAGAATTGATGCTCAAAATGGCCAAAAACCGCTTGTTGAGCTTGAAATCATCAAGTCAAGACTTGTTAATTATGAAAAAGGGAGTGTTCCTTACCTTAACGATCTAGAGAAAAACTACCAATACGAGCTTAAAACAACGTTTGAACGAGGGCAAAAAGTTTTTTTCTACCAAGTAGTACCTGTACGCAAGGTAAGTGAGCGCACAGTGGAGGTTATCGAAGACTTCAAACTTAGAATTACCTGGCAGAGAGACCCAAGTGCAAGTCAGGGTGCCGCTTCTTTCAAAAAATCAGCAAAAATTGACTCAAAGCTTAAAAGCGGCAACTGGTATAAAATAAAAGTAGACCGTTCTGGTGTTTACCGACTCAACAAGTCATTCTTTGATAACAACATCCCTTTGAATGGAGTGGATCCAAACAAGATCAGCATTTACGGATATGGCGGAAGTGAACTACCCCTATTAAATAGTACCCCCCGACCAGAAGACTTAGTAGAGATTCCTTCACTTGGCAGAGGCCTTGATGACGGAAAATTTGACAACAATGACTATATCTTGTTTTATGCTGAAGGTCCGATTCTTTGGAGACTAAACAACAAGGGAGATGCCCTAAAGCACTCTAAGCACACCTACTCTGAAGAAGTATACTACTTTATTAATATAGGCAACTATACCAGAAACGAACCCGCCGACAGACCATCCATGACGAGCAATGATGTATACACATCAGATGCACACGATTTTGTACATGTGCACCATGTAGACAAAATCACCGATATTTCTAAAAATGTAAAAACGGGTAAGGAATGGTTTGGAGAAGAGTTCAACTTCAATGTAAACCAAAGCTTTGCTGTAGGCAATATACCCGGCTTTATATCTACTGAGCCTATCTACTTTAAATCAGTGGTTGCCGGCCGAACGCTTACGGGGTCTTCATCTTTTAATGTATCGGTGAATGGGAAAACCATTCTCACACATGTATGTCCGGCAACAAAACCCGATTATTTAGACCCCTATGTAACACTAGACAGTGATGCAGCTACGTTTAATACCGCAAACGCCAACATTACGATTGATTACCAATATATAAAGCCCACAACTACCGCGGTAGGCTGGCTTAATTACTTTGAACTCGCAGCGAGAGCCAGTAACACTTACAACAATACTCAGTTGCAGTTTTTTGACAAGAACACTGTGACTGCGGAAAATGAAGCTATTGAGTACCGCATTGGGGCAGGAAGCAGCGACCTTATTGTATGGGATGTTACTGACATCAATAATGTGATCAATCAGAAATACGACCTGAATGGAAGTACCATTTCTTATAAAATAGCCGCAGACGGCAATCTTACAAAAATGGTGGCCTTCAAGGCATCTGATGCTAAGTCACCCAGCTTTGTAGGTAAGGTGCAAAACCAGAACCTTCATGGTAAAGACCCTGCTGATGTGTTTATTATAGCCTATGACTCTTTTGTAAGTGCCGCTCAAGAACTGGCAAAGTTTCATGCCGAAAGAGAAGGCTATAGAGTAGAAGTAGTAACTCCTTCACAGGTTTACAACGAGTTCTCATCTGGCACACAAGATATTACTGCCATTAGAGACTTTCTGAGGTATTTCTATGAAAACGCTTCCAGCGATGCCGACCGCCCTCAATACCTTATACTATTTGGAGACGCTTCTTATGATTACAAGGACCGTTTCATTGAAAATACCAATTTGGTTCCCAGTTATCAGAGTAACAACTCTATCAATCCTACTGCCAGTTATGTCTCAGACGATTTCTATGGCCTAATGGACCCAAATGAAGGAAATTGGGAGGATAACGGTGAGCAACTATTGGATATAGCCATTGGTCGTCTTCCGGTAAATACGAGTAAGCAGGCGAAGGAAATCGTTGAAAAAATTAGAGCCTACTACACTGCTGATGCCTTAGGCGACTGGAGAAACAACCTACTCTTTCTGGGAGATGATGAAGACACCAATCTTCACTTTAACCAAACAGAAGAAATCACCACGTTTGTTGACACCACCTATCCCCTCTTTAACATCAAGAAGGTACACTTTGACTCCTATGTTCAGGAAATTGGCCCTGGTGGAGCGTCCTATCCTGATGTAGAAGATCAAATCAACAACAATGTAGAACAAGGTGTTTTAGTAGTAAACTACATAGGCCATGGTGGCGAACTCGGATGGGCTCATGAGCGAGTGTTGGATAATACAATGATTGCCAGTTGGAAAAACATTGACCGACTTCCTCTTTTTATCACCGCTACCTGTGAGTTCAGCCGTTTTGATGACCCTGAAAGAGTTTCGGCCGGAGAGAATGTGTTCTTAAACCCAAGTGGCGGAGCTATTGCCATGCTTACCACTACTCGTGTAGTATATGCGGGTGCCAACTTTGGCCTTCTTAAACAGCTGTATAAAAACAACATTTTTGAACCTGTTGATGGACAATACCGCACGGTGGGACAAATTATCATGACCACCAAAAACAGGTACCCTACCAATAATACAAGAAACTTCAGCCTTCTGGGAGATCCTACTTTGAGGTTGGCTTACCCAAAATACAGAGTGGCTACCACTTCAATAAACAACAGAGCAGTTGGCTCTGGTGCTAAGGATACCTTAAAAGCCTTGTCCAAGGTTGTAATTACCGGAATGGTTACTGATATCAATGGAAGTAAGCTTGAAGACTTTCAAGGAACCGTGTACCCAACCATTTTTGACAAGGTAGACAGTGTTTCCACTCTTAAAAATGATGCCGCAAGTAAAAAAGCACGTTTTGCTACCAGACGAAACATTATTTACAAGGGTAAAGCGACAGTAACGGGAGGAGAGTTCAAGTTTGAGTTTGTAGTACCTAAAGACATTGCTTACAAGCTCGGCTCTGGAAAAATTAGCTATTATGCCGAAAATGGATCAGACGATGCCAATGGAAGCTATTTTGAATTTCTTATTGGAAGCACTTCCAGCAATGCTATTGTTGACGAAGAGGGCCCTGATGCCGAACTGTTCGTAAACGATATACAATTTGCCTTTGGTGGCCTATCCAATGAAGATCCTACCATAATAGGACTTGTGAGTGACGACAATGGTATTAATACAGTGGGTACGGGTATTGGCCATGAGCTTACACTAACGCTGGATGACGAAGAACCCATTATTGTAAATGAATATTATGAAGCAGGGCTTGACGACTATCAGAGTGGAACCATTTCATATCCTTTCAGAGATTTGGAAGAAGGCCGACACTCCGTTACTCTTAAAGTATGGGATGTAGCCAACAACTCAGCCACGGCCTACACCGAATTTGTAGTAGCCAACTCTGCTGAACTTGCCCTTGAACATGTACTGAACTATCCTAACCCCTTTAGCAACTCCACCACCTTCTGGTTAACACACAACCGACCAGGAGATGTCCTCGATGTTACGGTTCAGGTTTTCACGGTTTCTGGAAAATTAGTGAAGTCTATTAAAACCAGCCAGGTAAGCCAGGGAGCCACCTTCAACGAAATTACATGGGACGGAAGAGATGATTTTGGGAATAAAATCGGAAAAGGTGTGTATGTTTATCGCGTAATGGTGAAAGCCTCCGATGGAGTGAGTGCTGAAGCCATGGAAAAGTTGGTAATTCTTAATTAAAAATAAAACCTATAGGCTCTTTGTACTTTTGCAAACCTTTTTAACAATCTAGAATGAGATATTTATTATCAGCGGCCTTGATCTTATCGCTGTTTACAGCTAAGGCCCAACTAATAAACACTGATGGAAGGATGAACGTGATTACAACCGCCGTTCCATTCCTTACCATTACCCCTGATTCGAGGTCAGGTGCTATGGGAGATGCGGGAGTAGCTTTAGATCCTGATGCCAATTCAATTCACTGGAATCCAGCCAAACTGGCTTATATGAAAAATCCTTTTGGGATTTCACTTTCTTACACCCCATGGCTTAAAAACCTGGTACCTGATATTAACCTGAACTACCTTTCAGGTTACTATAAAATTGACGAGTTCTCAGGGTTTGGAGGTTCTCTTAGATATTTCACCTTAGGTGAGATTAACTTCACCAATGAGAATAACGAAAGCCTGGGAAGGTTTAGCCCTAATGAGCTAGCCGTTGATGGAGCCTATGCCCGAAGACTATCTGAAAACTTCAGTATTGGAATAGCCCTTAGATTTATATATTCAAACCTTACCGGTGGTACTTTCATTGCCGGCTCTTCTACCAAACCTGGAATTTCTTATGCCGGTGACGCATCGTGGTACTATAGAAAAAAGGAGGTAACCATTTTTGGTCAAAAGGCTGATTGGTCACTTGGAATGAATATTCAAAACATTGGTGCCAAGATTTCATATATCAAGGATGCCGAAGCTGATTTTATTCCCATTAATATGAAACTTGGTGGTTATATCAATTTCCATATTGATGAGTACAATGAAATTGCCGTTACCGCAGACTTCAACAAACTTTTAGTACCTACGCTTCCTTATATAGATCCAGACAGTATTGGTCCTAACAATGAGCCTGTAATCATTTTGGGTCAAAACCCGGATGTAGGTGTTCCTCAGGGAATGGTTCAGTCTTTTTCTGATGCACCCGGTGGTGCTAGTGAAGAGTTTAAAGAAATAAACCCGGCCATAGGCTTGGAATACTGGTATGCGAGGACTTTTGCTCTAAGGGCAGGATACTTCTATGAGCATCCTACCAAGGGAAACAGACAGTTTCTTACTCTTGGTTTTGGAATTAAGTACAATACGCTTTCGCTCGACTTCTCTTACCTGGTAGATGCCCGAAGAAATGCGATAGGTACAAGTCCATTGGCAAACACAATACGATTCACGTTGAACTTCAATTTCAACGAGAACTCATAGCAATATACTAAAGAGGTGGTTCGCCACCTTTTTTTTGACTCCATTTACCAAACAAACGTTTGGTAAAATCACTGGCATTTCCTAAATTCGTTACATGCCTCTCCAAAAAGTAGATAAACAACAGATCATAAAAGACTCCCTGAAAGTGTTCAAGGAGCAGGGCTACCACAAAACTTCAATGGCTGATATAGGAAAAGCATGCGGTCTTCTTAAAGGAAGCATCTACCACTATTTTAAAGGGAAAGAAGAACTCATGGAAGCCGTTATTGACAACTTGGTCTCTTATTACCAAAACAAGGTTTTCAGCATAAAAGATAGCCCGGGGCTTAGTGGTACGGAGAAACTACACTTCCTCATCAAAAAATCGGAAGACATCTTTCTCACGGACAAGGGCGGCTGTCTCATGGCATCCATTGGGCTCGAAACCGTCAACGTTGTACCAAAGTTCACTGAGAAAATTCGCCTCTTCTTCAATAGCTGGATCGACTGCTTTCAAACCATTTTCAGCGATCGTCTGTCGAAAATAGAAGCCAAAGAGCTCGCAGAATACGGTGTTGCCGAAATTGAGGGTTCGGTAATGTTAATGCAGCTCTTCCAAGACGAAAAATACCTCAAACACGCGCACGAACGCATTCTATCAAGATACTTAAACAGTTAAGATGAAACGAAGAATAAAAAAAGTGGCCGTTCTGGGTTCTGGAGTAATGGGTTCCAGGCTGGCAAGTCACTTTGCCAATATAGGATTGAACGTATTACTTCTGGACATAAGTCCCAACACACTAAATGACAAGGAGGAAGCAGCTGGCTTCACTCTGGAATCACCCAAGGTCAAAAACAGGATTGTTGACCAAGCACTATCTGACACCCTAAAGTCAAAGCCCTCTCCCATTTACCATAAGTCCTTTTCATCGCGTATCCGTACTGGTAATTTTAACGACGACCTTTCCGAAATCAAGGATTGCGACTGGGTACTGGAGGCAATCATAGAAAACCTGGACATCAAGAAATCACTGTTTGAAAAGGTGGAGCAATACCGTCGTCCTGGAACACTTATTACTTCTAATACATCAGGTATTCCCATTCATAAACTTATTGAAGGAAGAAGCGAAGATTTTCAAGAGCACTTTTGCGGCACACACTTTTTTAACCCACCTCGTTACTTACGCCTGTTAGAGATCATCCCTACAGCCAAAACATCCCCAGAAGTAACCGACTTCTTTATGGACTATGGCTCTAAGTACCTGGGCAAAACCACCGTACTGGCAAAAGATACTCCAGCTTTCATAGCAAACAGAGTTGGCGTATTTAGTATCCTCCTCATCTTTAAACTTATGAGAGAGTTTAACCTCTCTATTGAAGAAATTGATGCCATTACCGGCCCTGTGGTAGGCAGACCTAAATCGGCGACTTTTAGAACCTGCGACGTAGTGGGAATAGACACTTTGGTGAAAGTTGCTGACAACTTATATGAAGATTGTCCAGACGACGAATCGAGAGAATTCTACAAAGTGCCCGACTTTGTGCGCCAAATGGTAGCCAAAGGATGGCTGGGCGATAAAACCAAACAGGGCTTCTACAAGAAATCCAAGGTAGATGGTAAACGTGTTATTGAAGCACTAAACATTGAAACTCTGGAATACGCTCCTAAAGCCAAGGTCCGGTTTCAAAGCATTAGTGCCTTAAAAGAAGAAGAAAACCTCTTAAAACGCCTAAAAGGCCTCTATCATTCACAAGACAAAGCCGGTGAGTTCTCAAGAGCCTTTTTTGACAAACTCTTTGCCTACGCAGCACACAGGGTGCCTGAAATCAGCGATGACATCTACAAAATAGACGATGCTCTTAAAGCCGGTTTTGGCTGGGAGGTAGGTGTTTTTGAGGCCTGGGATGCTTTAGGGTTCAAAAAGGACTCGCTGGATCAATACCCAACCTGGATCCACGACTTCAGCACCTTGGAAAGACCCAATTTCTACAAAGTGGAAAAGGGTATTAGAAAGTACTACAACCAGGCATCCAAAAGTTTTGCCACCATTGAAGAAGCCAAAAACTTCATCATACTAGACAACTACCGTCAAGGAGGTACTCTGTGGTCCAATAAGGGAGCCACCATTCACAACCTTGGAGAGGGTATTCTTGGACTGGAGTTTCATACCAAAATGAACACCATGGGCTCTGAAGTACTTCAGGGCATCAACAAGGCCATTGATCTTGCAGAAGCAGAGTATGAAGGACTGGTTATAGGCAACGACGGTCAAAACTTCTCAGCCGGAGCTAATCTCGGGATGATCTTTATGATGGCCATTGAACAGGAATACGATGAGCTTCATTTTGCAGTACGCACCTTTCAAAATGCCATGATGCGTGTGCGCTATTCGTCCATTCCCGTTGTGGTTGCTCCTTTCAACCTTTCGCTGGGGGGCGGCTGTGAAATCACTTTGCATGCCGATGCTGTACAAGCATCAGCCGAAACCTATATAGGCCTGGTAGAAGTAGGCGCCGGAGTAATTCCAGGTGGCGGCGGCACCAAAGAATTTGCCTTGCGCACATCTGATAGCTTCTACAATGGAGACCCTGAACTTCCCTTGCTCAATGAACGCTTTATGACCATTGGAACCGCCAAGGTTTCCACTTCGGCTCAGGAGGCTTATGATTTGGGAATTCTGAAAAAAGGAAGAGATCATATCTCTATAAACCGAAGCCGACTTTTAGCCGACGCCAAAGCACGGTGTTTACAATTGGCTTCTTCAGGGTACACGGCTCCGGAGCCCAGAACCAATATTAAAGTATTAGGTAAAAGTGCTTTAGGTGGACTACTTGCCGGCACCTACGCCATGCAGCAAGCACACTACATCACGGAGCACGACCTTACCATTGCTCAAAAACTTGCCTATGTGATTTGCGGAGGTGATCTATCGCAACCGCAACAAGTAAGCGAGCAATACTTGCTCAATCTGGAAAGAGAGGCTTTCCTCTCTTTATTGGGCGAACGTAAAACACTGGAACGCATACAGAGCATTCTTAAAACAGGGAAGCCCCTTAGAAACTAAACATTATGGAAGCATATATAATAGAAGGATATCGATCAGCAGTAGGCAAGGCCAAAAAAGGAGGCTTTCGCTTTACCCGCCCCGATGATATTGCCACTCACGTGATTAAGCACCTGCTCGAGCAAACAGGAGTTCCAGCAGAACATATTGACGATTTAATCGTTGGCAACGCTGTACCAGAAGCCGAACAAGGACTTCAAATTGGAAGAATGATTGCCCTCCAAGCCCTGGGGAAGGATATTCCAGGCATGGTAGTGAACCGCTATTGTGCTTCAGGACTTGAAACAGTGGGTATTGCCTCAGGCAAAATTGCCACAGGCATGGCCGATCTTATTGTTGCTGGTGGAACAGAATCCATGTCTTTGGTTCCAACGGTAGGATGGAAAACAGTGCCCAACTACAAAGTAGCGAAAGAACATCCCGATTACTACTTTAGTATGGGGCTTACCGCTGAAGCTGTAGCCAATGATTTTAAGGTGAGTCGTGAAGACCAGGATGCATTCTCCTATGCTTCGCATCAAAAGGCTCTAAAGGCTATGGCAAATGGCTATTTCGATGAGGAAATAGTTCCTATGGACATTGAAGAAGTATATGTGGATAATGAGAAGCGAGCCACGCGGACTTTCACAGTAGGCGCTGATGAAGGTCCCAGAAAGAACACAACTACAGAGGCCCTTGCCAAGCTTCGTCCTGTATTTGCACAAGGCGGTTCAGTTACGGCAGGTAATTCCTCTCAAACTTCCGATGGTGCCGCTTTCCTCCTACTGGCTTCTGAACAAGCGGTTAAAGAATACAACCTCAAACCTATTGGTATACTCAGGTCTTATGTTTCGGCCGGGGTAGACCCTCGTGTAATGGGAATAGGACCAGTAAATGCCGTACCAAAGGCCCTTAAAAGAGCTGGCATTTCCATAGCCGACATTGATCTTATAGAACTCAATGAAGCTTTTGCATCACAGTCTTTGGCTGTAATCCGAGAGCTTGGGCTTAACCCTGAGATTACCAATGTAAACGGGGGTGCCATAGCCATGGGCCATCCTCTGGGAGCCACGGGTGCCCGTTTGAGCCTTACCATTTTAAATGAATTGAAACGTAGAAATAAAAAATATGGCATGGTGACCGCTTGTGTAGGTGGTGGACAGGGAATTGCCGGAATTATAGAAAGAATAGACTAACCATATAAAACCAAAAGAGATGCTGAAAGGAGGAGAATTCTTAATAAAAGGTCAGAGCAAGGATACCATTTTTACCCCCGAACAATTCGATGAGGAACAGAAAATGATTGCCGATATGTGTCGGGAGTTCATGGAAACCCAGATAGATCCTAACCTCGATCGGATAGACCAAATGGAAGAAGGTCTCATGGCTTCTTTACTTAAAGAGGCCGGCCAATTAGGAATTCTCGGCACCGGATTACCAGAGGAGTACGGTGGTTTTAATAAAGATGAAATTACCCTAATGCTGCAAACCGAAATTTTGGGAGCAGGTCATTCTTTTGCCGTTGCCTACGCAGCCCATACGGGTATCGGCACCCTACCTATCTTCTATTACGGCAACGATGCTCAAAAAGAAAAATACCTACCCAAACTCGCTTCAGGTGAATGGTTAGGTGCCTACTGCCTTACTGAACCGGATTCAGGATCTGATGCAAGGGCTGCCAAAACTCAGGCTGTTCTTACTGAAGACGGTAAGCACTATGTACTGAATGGGCAAAAAATGTGGATCACCAATGCAGGGTTTGCAGACGTATTCACCGTATTTGCCCAGGTAGATGGCGATAAGTTCACAGGTTTTATTGTAGAGCGTGGTTATGAAGGTTTAAGCTTTGGAAACGAAGAGCATAAAATGGGTATCAAGGGCTCTTCTACCCGTCAGGTATTCCTTAGCGATGTAAAAGTACCGGTAGAAAATGTGCTAGGCGAGATTGGGAAAGGCCATTACATTGCCTTCAACATTCTTAACCTGGGCAGACTTAAACTGGCCGCGGCAACACTTGGAGGCTCTAAACGGGCAGTAAATGCCTCTGTTGCTTATGCCAACGATCGCAAACAATTCAAGGTACCTATTTCCTCTTTTGGCGCCATTAAGCATAAACTGGCAGAACAAGCCATTAAAGTATATGCTCTGGAAACCGCCTTGTACCGATCTACCGATTTGGTAGATCGTAAAAAGAAAGAGCTTTTATCTCAAGGCAAATCGGCTGCCGACGCCTTGCTGGGTGCGGCTGAAGAATACTCTATAGAATGTGCTATTCTTAAAGTCTTTGGTTCTGAAGTGCTGGACTATGTAGTAGATGAAGGTGTACAGATATACGGAGGCTACGGATTCTCTGAAGAATTTCCACTGGCCAGAGCTTACCGCGACTCCCGCATCAACAGAATATTTGAGGGAACCAATGAAATCAATCGCCTGCTCACGGTAGATATGTTTGTGCGCAAAGCACTTAAAGGACAATTGGACTTACTTGGTCCCGCCAAAGCGGTACAGGATGAGCTCATGGGGATTCCTGATTTTGGAGAAGAAGCGCAAAGCCACCTAAGTCAGGAGAAAAAGGCCGTAGAAAACATGCGCAAGGCCATATTGATGACCGCAGGAGCTGCCTTCCAAAGCCTGGGTACTAAAATGGCTGAAGAGCAGGAGATTGTAATGAGCATTGCCGACATGGCCATAGAGCTCTACATTTCTGAATCACTTGTTCTACGAGTATTAAAGCTTGCCGCTGAAAAAGGAGAAGAAGCTATGAAACTGCAAACTGCCATGTGTAAAGCCTATATCAATGATGCACTAGATAGAGTGAATGTATCAGGAAAAAGAGCGATTAATGGATTTGCTGAAGGAGATACGCAGCGTATGATGCTACTCGGCTTGAAGCGCTTCACTAAAACAGCACCACTAAATACTGTGAGTTTGAGAAGATCAGTAGCCGATAACCTGATTGAGCAAGGAGCTTATAAGGCCTAGGATGCAGCAGCCGACTTCCAGGTTAAGCTACCCTTTATAGTATCCAGGGTCCAGTTCCATAGTACTTCATAGTCCACTATCTCGTTCCCGCCCAGATTGGCCTGATAGTTCATTTGTTGCTCTGATAGAGATTTATACAGTCTTTGGGTTTTTGTTTTAGTAATTGAATAGGAGAAGTCACATTCAATCATCCTAAGAAGCATATTTAGAAAAATCCTACTTCGCTCATTTTCTTTGGAGTACAAATACCTATATACGTAGCGCCGGAGCGCATCCTTTCTGTCAATAATATCCTCGTACCGCCCTTGCTGTAACAGAAACATAATCTGAAGAATTAAAACGCTGACGTGAATACCTGTCTTATCCCCACTTAGTGAGACCACTTCATTCAAAAACCTTGCAACCTTGAAATTCTTCCCTTCAATAAGAATACTTGGGTTCTTCCACAACCCACCACTAATCACGAACTGCATATAGCCTTCAAAAAGACTCCAAACCTGTGCCTGAACTCCAACGAGTTGATCATGATTCCCTGACCTTCGCGCCTTGATTAACTGATCATAGGCCTGGTCATATCGCCCTGTTTGGATACACAACACAAAGTAGTACTCCGTAATGTTGTACCAATTGAGCGTACCAACCACAAAGTACTCATCAAGTTTTTCAGCAAAAGCACTTGCTTCTTCAAACTTCTTAAGATTGAGGTAACAATACATTTGTGTTCCATGGTAAATTCCTAGTTTTCCCTTATCGACGTTTTTTTGACTCGACTGTAAAGTTTCTCTCGCTTCGTTACATATGAGAATGGCTTGCTCATAATTCATTGTCGCGTCATAGTACAATAGCTTCAATCTGTAGTTAAAATGCAATAGATTCGGTGTCGATGTGGTCATTATGATTGCATCCCCTTCGCGAACATCACTTTCCAATTCTTTGATATCATCTCTTGTAGCCTTCCTTCTACGCCCATACCTTAAACTCCACTTGTTAATCATTTTTCTTAGCACTCGTTCGCTGCTTATCCGTTGTAGAGCGAAATCAGCCAATTCATCATACTCCCTAAAACCTTGTGAGTTACCCCTTATGGAGAAAAAAGTACTGAGTACTGATGCCAAAGTAAACACTACATCCCACACTTCTTCTTCAATTGCTTCCTTAATTGTCTGCTTGGAAAGATGCAATCCACTTTTATATAGTCCTAAAAACAGTAAAACACGCCCGGCAATTGCATTCTTAAGAATGTTAATGAATTGAATTACCCTCTTCGATGAACTGAACCTCTTTGAATCTACCGCCAAGACATATCTAAAAAGTCGATTGCTCAACTCCTTCCTCAGCATCATGAATGCCTTAGATGAATCCTTAGGATACAAGTGCCCCTGTATCTCTTGTTCACTAAGTCCTGAGTTCATGTATTGATTAAAAAGTCGTTCCAACTTATTTCCCTCCTCAGATGGTTGAATAAAATAGCCTCCAAAACCATCTTCAATCATTCGGTAAAACTTCGTCAACTCCTGGACTACCCCTTTCAATCTTACTTTTATTTCAATTTTACTAGTAAGAAATAGGGTATCCAAATGGAAACGAAAATTTACCGAAAACCGATCGGGAGAAAACGCACCTTACATAGCATGCAATTCTGCACGAATTAAGAGCAGTACAGATATAATCTTTGATCCATCGAATAAGCCAAAACAGTCTAACATGGAATCATTAATTGGAGTATTGCTCTACATCGGAGCTCTCACAACTAACATCACTTACACAGACAATCAGATTTATCAAATTGAAGAGGACAATCAGCAAACTGTCAACCAAGTGGAAGATAGTCCTACTCAAATGCAAGAAGTAGGGCAAGTGCTTGAAGAACACGAAATCATTGACCTACAAGGTGGTGATAAGATCATAATCATTAATGATGTCACTATTTAGTAACCCAGTATTACTTAAAAACTTAAAAACGAGAATATGATCTGGGAAGAATTAGAATAAGATATCACTTGCTCCAGGAGCAAGTCTTATATACGCAGGTTAGACGCTTTTATATAAACCCGGTCAGGTCTGGCGTTTACTTTGAAAGCAAAAGTTAAAAGCGTTCTATCAGGCATAGAACAAAATCAAAAACTTACTTTGAGATTCATATTGAGAGCCTGAATCAACTCTCATAACTCAAAAACAAACATAACGCCAGACCTGAACCTTTTTCACAAACCTTACTATTGATAATTTTCTGCATTTGGGATGAGTCAATTTGTTTGGATACTTGTATCATCAAATAAAGTATCGCCATGAATCAGCAAACAGACATCATTTTCGGAAACATTCTCCGTCGGGTAAACCGATACATTTACGAACTGGAAGTAAGACTATCGACCAACGAGGAGAAAGCGCCACCGAGAGCTATCATTGAAATTGATCCTACAAGAATCATTGTAAACGGACTGAGTTTCGACGCTCAAAAAGTGGACAACCTATTTGTGGAGAAGAGCATTATTGGTAAGAAAGTAATGTTTGCCGTAAGAGAAAGCAGCTATGGAGGCACTTACGGAGAGCTGTTTAAAATCCCATTTGGAAAAGGAAACGCGGTACGTATACCAAACGAAGCCATCAAGCTTTTGAATTCTGAAGCATTTGAAGAATTTAAACAGTCTCAATAGGAAACAGTATCTATTCCCTATTTCTTAGTTTTGCATGCAATAAATCACCTTGTGTAAGGTTAATCATGGTGATTATGGTACCCAAGCGAGATGAGTAGATTTATTGCAGTCGCACAATTCATTACCGTACTTTGTTTTTGGACGAGCACGTCTGTAGCTCAGTCCAAAGAGTTTGGCCTACAAGCAGGTGGAGCGCAGTATTTAGGCGATCTTGCTCCTTCTTTTGCTATTGGCGAAACCAAGGAGTTTATCACAGGATTTTATCAGAAAAACTCCAATACCGGTTTTTTCTCCTGGAAGTTCTCGGGTAGCTATGCTCGTATTTCAGGCAGTGATCAAAATTTTAAAGCCAACAGCCCCAGGAATCTCAATTTCCGATCGATGGTGCTTGAAGGCTCTATTCAATTTGAATTCAACTTTCAAAAATTTCTTATAGGGCTTAGAGCTGAAAAATTCAGTCCTTATGTATTTACAGGCTTGGGGGCTGCCTATTACAACCCGCAAGGACAACTTAACGGAACCTGGCACGATCTGCGTCCTCTTTCTACGGAAGGACAAGGCCTGGGCGGAGCCAAGGCGTACTCGTCCATTACTCCGGTAATTCCTTTGGGAGGCGGGCTTAAATGGTACATAGGAAAGCAATGGAACTTTGGTGTGTTTGCGGGCTACCGCTACACCTTTACTGATTATCTGGACGATGTAAGCGGTACTTACTTTGACAATGCCACCATTTTTGAAAGAAAAGGTGACATTGCTGCCCAACTTGCCGATATGAGCACTGATCAGTTTGGCTACAATGGAAAACAACGGGGAAATCCAGATCGAAACGACTGGTACGTATTTTTTGGATGCAGTATCTCTTACTGGATTCCAGACAGAATATGTTATAACTTCCAATAACCTTATTTTCGCGCTTCTTTAAAATGGCTCAATCAGTTAAGAATCAAATAATTATTGATGCCGTGCCTAAGCACGTGGCAATGATAATGGACGGAAACGGCCGCTGGGCTCAGGAACGCAACATGGAGCGCATCTTTGGGCATCACCGTGGTGTGGAAACAGTGCGAAAAATGGTGGAAGCTTGTAGCGAAATTGAGGTTGAATACCTTACGCTCTACGCCTTTTCTACAGAAAACTGGGCTCGCCCTCAAAACGAGGTAAATGCCCTAATGGAATTACTGGTAAGCACCCTACGTGCGGAGGTAGCCAAACTCAACGAAAACAACGTAAGGCTACATACCATTGGCCGAACCCTTGACCTACCTGAGAAATGTCAAATTGAGCTGGACGAAGCCATTACCAGCACAGCGGGTAATACGGGACTTAACCTAGTACTTGCGCTTAGCTATTCTTCCAAATGGGACATAATGAATGCAAGCCGGGCACTGGCACAAAAGCATGCCTCCGGAGCACTGAGTTTGGATGCAATAGATGAAGATGCTTTTAAGAATGAACTTTCTACGTGCAACTTTCCCAATGTAGAACTGCTTATACGAACCAGTGGTGAACATCGCATTAGCAACTTCCTTCTATGGGAGCTTGCCTACGCCGAGTTGTACTTCACCAATACGCACTGGCCAGACCTTGAAAAAGAGGGGCTGTTTCAGGCAATTGTTGATTATCAAAAAAGAGAGAGACGCTTTGGTAAAACCAGTGAACAAATCAAGCATGAGAATAGTCACGAATAGCCTTATTCTGGCAGCAATGTTGCTTTTGAGCAATTTAGGCATTGCTCAAAAAGGCATCGACCTGGACTACTCAAATCCTAAAAAATACATTGTAGGTGGTATTGAAGTAATTGCCGACCGCGGTGTAAACAAGCCGCTGGTAACCACTTTATCAGGTATCTCAGTAGGAAAAACCATCAGCGTTCCCGGACAAGAGCTTAAAGCAGCTATTGAAAACCTTTGGAAACAAAAGTTGTTTTCTGACATAGAAATAGCTGCCAGTAAGGTGGAAGGAAACACCATCTATCTGCAAATCATTGTTAAAACTCGCCCTCGTCTTTCTGAGCATGTGTACTCGGGTATAAAGAAATCGGAGCAAAAGGCTCTTGACGAAAAACTTGAACTTAACAAGGGCGATATCATCTCCGAAACCTATGTACAGCGCATTGAAAACCGCGTGCGCAATCACTATGTAGAAAAAGGATACTCAAATCCTGATATAGAAATTATTCCCTTGGATGACACCCTATTCAATAAGAACTCCAATCGACTTAAAATCATCATTGACAAAGGTCCCAGGGTAAAAATTGAAGAGGTTGTCATTGACGGCAACCAATCCTTCTCCGATTTCAGACTTAAAATGCTGTTGAAGAAAACCAAACAGACTTCATGGCAATATGTTCTTAGGTCTTCTAAATACGATGAAGACTTATACAAGGAAGACAAGCAAAGCCTTACCGCCTTCTACAATGGCAAAGGCTACAGAGATATTCAAATAGTAGAAGACTCGGTATATACAACCGCAGAGGGGCGCATTAAGGTGTACCTGAGATTGGACGAAGGGAACCTCTACTACTTTAGAAACATATCATTTAGCGGTAATACCAAGTACCCAAGTGATTTCCTCAATAACATTCTGGGCATTAGCAAAGGGGATGTATACGACCCGGGCAAGCTGGAGCGTAACCTGCGAATGAACCAGAACGGATTGGATATCTCTACGCTTTACATGGACAATGGATACTTGTTCTTTAATGTATCGCCCGTAGAAACCGCCGTTGACAACGATAGTATAGATCTTGAAATCCGCATCTATGAGGGACCACAGGCCACCATTAATAGAGTAGCAGTAAGCGGAAACGACCGAACCAATGACCATGTATTCCTGAGAGAACTGCACACACGTCCAGGTGATAAGTTTAGCCGAACCAATGTGATTAGAACACAGCAGCAACTTTCTCAGCTTGGACTTATTGATCCGGAAACCATTGACATTAAGACCAACCCTGACTATAGAAACGGAACAGTTGATTTGGAATATGCTATTGCGGAACGACCCAGCGATCAAATTGAACTTTCAATGGGCTGGGGGCAAGGCCAGTTAGTAGGTGTATTGGGACTTACACTTAACAATTTCTCAAGCAGGAATTTATTTAAGGCCGGAAAATGGGGCGGCCCTTACCCAATGGGCGATGGCCAAAAACTATCTATCAGAGCTCAGTCAAGTGGCCGATTCTACCAGTCGTACAACTTCTCTTTTACAGAGCCGTGGTTTGGTGGTAAGAAACCCAATAGTCTTTCATTTAATGTGTACCACACCATTTACTCAAACAATACCACCAGCGACGATCCGGGACGATTTAAGATTACCGGAGCCAGCGCCGGAGTAGGTAAAAGACTTAAGTGGCCAGACAACTATTTTACCATGTACAACGGTATCTCTTATAGGAGGTACAACGTATACAAATACGGGCAGGTAATTCCAACCTTTGACAACGGTATTGCCAATAACATTTTCTTTACTCATACGCTGTCACGAAGCTCAATTCAGTCTCCAATTTATCCTAGAGGAGGGTCTAGCGTATCCCTGTCGCTCAACTGGTCATTACCTATGTCTTACCTAAGAGATATAGACCTAACTCAAGCCACGGCTGAAGAAAAATACAAATGGATAGAATACCATAAATGGAGGTTTGATTCTGAGTTCTACATGGAACTCTATAAAAAACTCGTGTTGAGGACCTCAGCTCAATTTGGATATCTAGGCTCATACAATCCTGATTTTGGCCCATCTCCCTTTGAAAGGTTCTATATGGGAGGCGATGGTCTATCGGGCTTCCAGTTTGACGGTAGAGAGCTTATACGCCTTAGAGGTTACCAAAACTACTCATTGGTACCTGCTCTCAACGGTTTCGATGACTCAGGCACCTATGGTACTCTGCTAGAAGGAGGTGGTATCTTCAACAAGTTCAGCATGGAATTAAGGTACCCACTATCTCTTAACCCTCAAGCCACTGTTTATCTTCTTGGTTTTATGGAGGGCGGTAACAACTTCCTTGATTTCAAAGACTATAATCCCTTCGACTTATACCGTTCTGCCGGTGTTGGCGTTAGGTTGTTCTTACCTATGTTCGGACTCATTGGTTTCGACTACGGATTTGGCCTTGATGGACCTTCAGTAGGAGCCAATGCTGTACGACAACCAGGAGGACAATTCCACATTACTATTGGCCAACAATTCTAATTGGTACTGTTTCTGCAAACGGGTATAGAAAGAAAACCACATTTATGAAAAGTACATTGTTTAAGTCAGCCCTTATTCTCACATTGGCTTTGCTAAGCTTTCAAACCAAAGCACAGAAGTTTGCCTATGTGGATACCGAATACATTCTTGAGCAAATGCCGGAATACAGAGCCGCTCAGGAAAAACTCAACGACATGGCCACCGGATGGGAAAAAGAAATACAGGCCATGAAGAGAGATATTGATAAACTCTACAGAGATTACAGAGCTGAGAAGCTCATTTTATCAGATGCCGTACAAAAAGAACGGGAAGAAGCTATTTTTGCTAAGGAAAAGGCACTAAGCGTGTTTAAAAAGGCCAAGTTTGCCTCTGGAGGTGAACTTGACAAAAAGCGAGAAGAGCTTTTAAAACCTATACAAGACAAGGTTTTTGACGCCATTCAGGAATTGGCAAGAGACAATGCTCTTGATTTTGTATTTGATAAAGCAGGATCTACTACTATGCTTTATAGCAATAGTAAATACGACAGAAGTGACGAAGTGTTGGATTACTTAGGAATAGTACCCGGCACAGGAAGTAAAGGTGGTGACGAATAAAAAATTGAAATAAGAAAACACAATGAAACAACTAACTCTTTTAGCAACTATAGCACTGTTCGCTCTAGGCGCAAATGCCCAGAAAATAGGACATGTGGATATGGAAGCCATCATCGTAGAGATGCCTGAATACAAAGGCTACATGGACAGTCTTAAGACTGAAACCAAACAAGCCAGAACTCAGTTGTTGAAGATGAACAATGCCTACCAAAAGAAGCTGAAAGTATATCAGGACAGCTCTGAGCATTGGTCATTGGCTTTGAGAACTATTAAAGGTAAAGAGCTCACCGATTTGAAAACTAATATTGAATATTTTGGTTCTCAGCGTTCAAGAGAGCTGGATAGTCTTCAGGGACTGTTTGTAGAAGGCTTGATTGAGAAGGTAAAGGTTGCCGCACAATCTGTTGCCAAGTCAAAAGGAATTACCTACGTACTTAACTATAGCCAGCAGGCACAATTGGTTCTTTATTACGAAGAATCTCATGACCTTACGGGAGACGTTAAAAAGAAAATGGGCATTCTCTAAACCGGAGTGTTACCACAATAAAAAAGGGAAGCAAATGCTTCCCTTTTTTATTGCGGTTTACTTTGAAAACCTCTAAGCAGCTTTCAAGTGTTTGATCTTCTCTTTGCTTAGGGCTTCTTCTACAAACTTGATATCAATTTCGAATTCCTTCACATCTTCCTGATCGGGCAATTCAAACATAATATCAGTAATTGAAGCTTCAAATAAGGAACGTAGTCCTCTGGCACCAAGCTTTAATTCTGTGGCCTTCTGAGCCATAAAGTCAACCGCATCTTCGGTAATAGTAAGTGTTACACCTTCCATGGCAAACAGCGCTTCGTATTGCTTTACCAAGGCGTTCTTTGGTTCGGTCATAATACGTACCAGCGAAGATTTATCAAGAGGATTCAAATAAGTAAGCATAGGCAACCTACCAAGCAGCTCTGGAATCAATCCAAACTTCTTAATATCCTGATGCATGGCATACTTGAACGGATTGTCGTCTTGAATTTGCTCCGTTTTTCCTTCTCCAAATCGGAAGCCAATGGCACTTGTGTTTAACCTTCTAAGGATAATCTCCTTAAGACCGTCAAAAGCTCCACCACAAATGAACAGAATGTTCTTTGTATTGATGGCCACCATATTTTGCTCAGGATGCTTTCTTCCACCTTGTGGTGGCACATTGATCACCGAGCCTTCCAAAAGCTTCAGCATGGCTTGCTGAACCCCTTCTCCACTAACATCACGTGTAATAGATGGGTTGGCACTTTTTCTTGAAACCTTGTCAATTTCATCTATGTATACAATGCCTCGCTCAGCCGATGGAACGTCAAAGTTTGCTGATTGCAGTAAGCGGGTAAGAATGGTCTCTACATCTTCTCCTACATAACCTGCTTCGGTAATAACCGTGGCATCGGCAATGCAAAAGGGTACGTTTAAAACTCTGGCTATAGTCTGAGCCAAAAGCGTTTTACCAGTTCCCGTTTCGCCAATCATGAGAATGTTTGACTTGGCGATTTCGATATCGCTCTCAGTCTTCTTCATTTCATGATTTAACCTCTTGTAATGATTGTATACGGCCACAGAAAGTACTTTCTTAGCATCTTCCTGACCAATAATGTACTCATCGAGTACTTCCTTAATCTTTCTGGGGGTATAGAGATTGGGTTCAATACTCTTGGCATTGGAGCGAGACTGCTCTACGGAAACGATTTTATACGCTTCCTTTACACAGTTGTCGCAGATGTAGCCTTCCTTACCCTCAATGAGTAAGGCTACTTCATCCTTATTCCGCCAACAAAATGAACAGTATTCGTTTTTAGCCATGATTACTTACTTCGTTCAAGAACTTCATCCACCATGCCATATTCTTTGGCCTCGCCTGAAGCCATCCAATAGTCACGATCGGAGTCAGCCTTGATCTTGTCAAATGATTGACCAGAATGCGAAGCTAAGATTTCATATAGTTCATCTCTAACCTTGATGGTTTCCTTAACTGCAATTTCCATGTCTGAAACCTGGCCCTGAGTACCGCTCATAGGCTGATGGATCATTACACGGCTATGCTTAAGGCAAGAGCGTTTTCCAGCTGCGCCAGCGCACAGTAGCACTGCAGCCATTGAAGCGGCAATACCCGTACAAATGGTAGCTACATCAGGATTGATGTATTGCATGGTATCATACATACCAAGTCCCGCATATACAGAGCCTCCAGGGCTATTCAAATAAATTTGAATGTCTCTGCTAGCGTCTGCTGACTCCAAAAACAACAACTGGGCCTGTACAATGTTAGCCACTTCATCATTGATAGGTAAACCCAAAAAGATGATGCGATCCATCATTAAACGGGAATACACGTCCAGTGACTGTACATTAAGTTGTCTTTCTTCTAATACGTATGGAGTAAGGTTAGTGGGTTGCTGGCTGTAGTATCTATGTAAATTGAGTGAAGATATACCTTGGTCTTTCTTAGCGAAAGATTCAAATTCCTTTTGAAATTTTACAGATTCTTTGTGGTTCATGATCTAAAGTTCGTTTTCCTTTACGAATTCCTCAAACTTAGCTTTCGTAAGCTCGGTCTGAGTAAATGTACCTTTATTTTTCAATTCTTTAACCACTTTATCTTCCAAAAGGTTCTGTCTTAGCTCAAGTCTGAAATACTCCTGATTGTATAGATTGTCTACCATACCCTCAATTTGATCTCTATCCAAATTGGACATCTGGTAAGCGTATTGCTGTATTACATAAGACCTTATTGAGTTCTTGATTTCTTCTTCAGCCACTGACAACTCAAAGTCGTCGGCCATTTTCTCAAGAATTAAATCCCACTTAGTGGTTTGAATAAACTCAGCAATCTTTTCTTCCAGATTGTCAGTTTCTTCTACCTTGGCATTACGGGTGTACCAGGTTCTCAAGAAGTCTTCAGGAAGTGATACTTCAGTTCCATTCAATAAAAACTCCTTTACATCGGTCTGTACCTTTCTTCCGTCCTTTCCATCAAAGAAATCGTTCAGGTTCTGAGATATTCTTTCCCTGAAAGCTTCTTCGTCTTTAACGGCATCAGTATTGAAGACCTTCTGATAGAACTCTTCATTCAACTCAGCTTCCTTGAGCAGGATACTGCCCTGAATGGTAATTTTAAAGGAATCGTTAAAGTCCTTAACCGCTTGTTTTTCGGTTTCAAACAATTCCGCCAGCGCCTTCTCACCCAAGGTTTTCTTGAGGTTGTCGGTAAACTCTTCTTCTTTCTTTTTACCTAAGAGTAGCTTCTTCAATTTAGGGGTTAGCTTCTCTCCTTCTAACCTCACCATTTTTGTGAACCCATCTTCCAGCTCAGTTCCATCTTCATTAAGCTCAACTGCTCTGAAAACCGTAACGAGCTTCTCGTCGTCGATCACTTCTTCCAGCTGCTCAACGTCACCGTACTGCTTTCTAAGGTTTTGAATTTCGGTGTTGAGTTCTTCATCAGACAATTTCAACTTTCTTGACTCAACGGCACTAAGCGCATCTGTATTGATGTCAAACGTAGGCCTCTTAGCTACTCTGAAATTGAACTTGAACTCATTTGTGCTCTCCCAGTCAGGATCAGCATCTTCATCCATAATAGGCATGAAAATGATATCCTTTCGATTTTCAGTGTAGTACTGAGAAATCTGGGTTTGAATGATTTTGTTTACTTCCTCTTTCTTGACGTCAGTACCAATCTGCTTTCTAACCAGGCCCAGAGGAGTTTTCCCTTTTCTAAATCCAGGGAATCTCATGTTCTTTTGGTAATCCTTAAGGCTTTTGGAAAGATTCTCTTCGTAATCCTTTTCTTCTATCGAGAGCGAAAGCACTCTCTCTTGGTCATTTTCGTTAGAAAAATCTAGTTGCATAATCTTATGTTCTAGTGAGAGAGTGCGGGTGAAGGGACTCGAACCCCCACGCCTTGCGGCACTAGATCCTAAGTCTAGCGCGTCTACCAATTCCGCCACACCCGCAGATAAAGCGAGTGCAAAAGTAAGCGCATTATTGACATAACCATGGATTTCTTGAAAAAAAATTAAAGAGTTCAAAACATGCCGTTATGCGGCTAAATGGACGTTTTTTCGTAGTTTTAATCTAGGTATGACTGAGATTAACACTCAAGAAGATCAGAAACTGATCTTAAACGCTTATCGCACATTGCTAAGGGCTTGTAAGCCTAACATCCACAAGGAGTCATTAAGGGAAATAAGGAAGGCTTTCCAATTTGCTTTGAAAGCGCATGGAAACGTTAGACGCAAATCTGGAGAACCTTATATTATCCACCCTTTAGAGGTTGCCACTATTTGTGCAAGAGAAATTGGGCTTGGCGCCAAATCAATTATTGCTGCGCTACTTCATGATGTGGTAGAAGATACCCACATTACGCTGGAAGAAATCAATGAACATTTTGGTCCCAAGATCACAGAAATTATTGACGGGCTTACCAAGGTCTCCGGTTTGGTAGGCATAAGCACTTCTGAACAGGCTGAAAATTTCAAGAAGATACTCCTTACCCTATCGGACGATGTTAGGGTGATATTGGTAAAGCTTGCTGATAGATTACATAACATGAGAACGCTGGATGCGCTTCCTCATATTAAACAGCTTAAAATCGCTTCAGAAACCACGTTCTTGTTTGCTCCCCTGGCACACAGGCTGGGTTTACACGCCGTAAAAAGTGAGCTTGAGGACCTTGCCTTAAAATACACAGAGGCTGAAGTGTACAAGGACATTGTACAAAAGCTGGAATCTTCTAAACCACAGCGTGCACGTATTATTAAAAAGTTTACTTCACCAATTGAAGAAAAACTAAGAGATACGGGCCTGTCTATAAGTATTAAAGGCCGCCTCAAATCCATCTATTCCATCTATCAAAAGATGAAAAAGCAGGGCATTCCATTTGAGAAGGTCTACGACATTTTTGCCATTAGGATTATTATCCAAAGTGCCAGTAATCACGAGTTGGAAAAAGCAGATTGCTGGAGAACCTATTCCGTGGTCACAGACATATACACTCCAAACCCTTCAAGGTTGAGAGACTGGATTTCAACTCCAAAGATTAATGGTTACGAGTCACTGCATACTACCGTAATGGGCCCCAACGGCCGGTGGTTTGAAGTGCAAATTCGTAGTCAACGAATGGATGACCTTGCCGAAAAAGGCTATGCAGCTCACTGGAAGTACAAAGAAGGTGATCCGCAGTCTGGAGTTGGCTTAGAAGAATGGCTCGGGCGCATTAGAGAAGTCTTGGAAAGCCCAGAGGCTGAAGCGCTTGACTTTCTTGACGACTTCAAGCTCAACCTATTCTCTGAAGAAGTTTTTGCATTTACACCTAATGGTGACTTAAAAACCTTACCGGCCGGCTCTACCGCTCTGGACTTTGCTTTTGAAATTCATAGCGACATTGGTGCACGTTGTATCGGTGCCAGAGTGAATGATAAAATCGCCCCGCTCTCTTATAAAATCAAGAGTGGCGACCAGATAGAAATCCTAACGTCGAAAGCGCAAAAACCCAATGAAGGCTGGCTTGAATTTGTAGTTACGGCAAAGGCCAAATCAAAAATTAAATCATCTCTTAAGGAGGAGCAACGGAAAGTATTTGCTCAGGGAAAAGAATTGGTAAAGCGCAAGCTTGAAAAAAGCAAATACGGCTTTGATAGTTTCATGCTGAACAAGCTGGTGAAGCACTTTAAGTGCGACAGCACTATGGATATGTACTATCAAATTGGCAATGAAAAAATTGACAAGGTTGATATAACAAAGGCCATTAAGCTCATTGAAGGCCTGGCCGACAAGCAGAAACAACCCGCTCAACCGATTAAGCCCAAAAAAGAAGCCGCCCCAGCTAAAGTCAGCAGCAAGGATAAATCGAGCAGTGTATTTCTGGTAGGGAATACAGATAGCGGAATGGAATACCAATTTGCCAAATGTTGCAATCCTATTCCAGGCGACAATATTTTTGGCTTCATCACCATTTCCGATGGACTAAAAATCCACAGGGCCAATTGCTCCAATGCTCCTGCCCTACTTGCGCGCTTTGGCTATCGCATTCTTAGTGCCAAATGGGATATTCCTGAACTCAATGAAATTAAATACCACCCTGCGGGAATAAAAATTATAGGTATTGACAGCCCTGGAATTGTAAGTGCAGTATCACAGATTATTTCCACGGAGCTTAAAGTGAATATGAAGTCTTTGACATTTGAAGCTGTAGCCGGTGCCTATGAGGGTGCTATAATAGTAGAAATGCAGGATGCATCGCATTTGGAAGAACTCATTAAGAAACTGCAAACGGTTGAGGGCGTGGAACGTGTACAGCGTTTTGAAGTTGATGAAGAATTGAAAGCAAGCAAGTAAACAATTGTACCTTCGCGTTTTCATTTTATGAGCACTACAGCTTCAGCACAAGCGCTTCAGATTTTCACTGAATATCTAGAGCAGAAAAAGCACCGCAAAACTCCGGAGCGGTTTGCTATACTGGAAGAAGTATATGCACGTACAGACCATTTTGATGTAGAAATGCTCTTTGCGGAAATGAAGAATAAGGAGTACCATGTGAGCAGGGCCACCATATACAACACCCTGGACTTGCTACTTGAATGTGAATTGGTTGTAAGACATCAATTTGGAACCAATGTTGCCCTTTATGAAAAGTCATTGGGCTTTAAGCAGCACGATCACATCATTTGCCTGGATACAAATGAAGTACTTGAATTCTGTGATCCGCGCATTCAACAAATACAATCAACAATGGAAGAAATGTTTGGCTTAGAAATCCACAGCCATTCACTCACCTTTTACGGAAATAGAAAACCACAAGAAAAGTCTTAGTTACAAATGGTAGACGTATTAATTGGCCTCCAATGGGGGGATGAGGGGAAAGGTAAGATCGTAGACATCATTGCACCCGACTATGACTATGTAGCCCGCTTTCAAGGAGGGCCTAATGCCGGACATACGCTCGTTATTGAAGGAAAAAAGCTCGTGTTGCATACCATACCTTCAGGCATTATTCACGAGAATACTATTAACGTGGTGGGTACTGGTACAGTGATAGACCCTGTTACCCTCTTTGGTGAAGTAGATTTTCTTGCCAAAGAAGGTATATCCGTAAATGACCGGTTGGTAATCTCTGATAAGGCTCATCTTATCATGCCATCACATAAGATGCTTGACAAGTACTTTGAACTTAGCAAGGGCGATTTGAAAATTGGCTCTACCCTTCGTGGTATAGGTCCTACTTATCAGGATAAGTATGCGCGCATCGGACTGCGTACCGAAGACATCTTTAAAGCTGATTTTGAACAACTGTACAATGACCTAAAAGACGAGCACTTAAGAACTCTTATCTCTTTGGGATTAACCGATGAGGACATTGCCACAATGACCTCGGATGAGGAACAGTGGTTTGCGGCCATAGAACGTTTGCGTAAGCTCAAAATTGAGGTGATTGAAGACTTGCTCAACAATGCCCTTGCCAAGGACTCTAAAGTGCTTGCTGAAGGCGCCCAAGGCACTCTTCTTGATGTCACTTTTGGCAGCTATCCCTTTGTCACATCTTCCAATACAATATCAGCATCAGCCTGTATTGGTCTGGGAATACCTCCTAATAAAATCAACCGTGTAATTGGCATTTTCAAAGCTTACATGACGCGAGTGGGTTCAGGCCCATTTCCTACTGAGCTCTTAAATGCCACTGGAGAAACGCTAGGTGTACATGGGCATGAGTTTGGAGCCACTACCGGGCGTAAACGTCGATGTGGATGGCTTGACCTTCAACTTTTGAAAAAGACCATCGTTCAAAACGGCGTTACTGATTTGGTGATTACCAAAAGTGATGTTCTCAACTGTCTGGATGAGTTTAGCACACTATCTACCAATGGTGAACTTGACCAGTTTAAATCCTGGTCTGAAGACCTCTCACAGATCAGCAACTTTAACGACTTACCTGACAACTTCAAAACCTACTTAAGTCATATTGAAGCTCAATGCGGCATTCCTGTAAACACCATTTCTACGGGACCACAACGTAGTGAAGTCATTTACCGCTAAGCTAATAGCACAAAACATCAATAACATATGAACCCGCTGCCCAATAGGTAGCGGGTTTCTTTTTGCCCTTTAAGAACAGTGTTAGAACTCCTAATGGTGCACTAGGTACTCATGTATCCCAAGCCATTTTCAATGACCATAGAACACAAAAAAAGGGTCGGTAATACCGACCCTTTCTTTTATTCTGAACTTAGATACAGTGCTAACTTAGTATTGCCACAAGTCGTGTTCCCAGTTGAACAACTCGTCTTTTACTCTCTCGCTTTCTAATAATTGAGCCAATGGGTTGTCTTTCAACTCAACATACTCGCTGAATTTAAGGTCAAACACATTCGGCTCTTTTGCGATATAACTGGTAAATAGTCTCAACTCAAAGAAGTCATAATAGCTAAAACGCGCAGCATCATTATGACGGTTGAATACCTCTTCGTTAATCAAAAGCTTACGAAGCTCATTCCAGTTACAGTAAAAAGCTGGCAACTCTCCAAGGTCCTGTCCATCCACTATCAATTTGTATAGTGGAGAAACAGCTATAATCCTAGGATAGAAAATTCCACGTTGCTTGTCAAAGATCCAATCTTCAATGATCTCATAGCGAACCACATCCTCTTCGTAGTTAAACTTGTTAATTACAACAGAGTCCTTGAATTCACCAGGGAACATCATATCCGGTACCTGAATCACTTCCTTTTGGCTCAACATATCAATCACCGTATCAGGACGAACGAAGCCTGTAAGGCTATCATTGCTGTATGCGGTAATCTCACCCTTTTCAGCAGCTTCAAAAATGATTACTGAAAGAGGGTTCTTTGGCCATCTGCACACCAAGTTTTGTTTTTCCTTGGTGTCCATGATTCTCACAATTCTTCGAGCGTACATAACATCAGCTTCCCTTTGGCTTGGGTAAGGAACTGATTTACGCTCTCTGATAGACAATCTCTCATAGGTGAAATCACCAATAAAATCATCTACCTCGTCTGGCAATTCTCCGGCACCATCCTGGGCATAGGTAGATCCACCTACACCAAGAACAAGAACCATTAATAAGTATCTAAATTTCATTCTTCTTAAATTCAATTATTGCACTGTAAATACAAGTGAACCTGCTAACGGCACCTTACCAAGACCAGGAGCTGAAGCGTAAATACCACTAATAATTAGAAGGTCACCTCTTTTCGCATTTGAAAATGCAGCTCTCAATTGGTTTGGAATAGTAGCACCATTTTGCGTTCCTCTGATGAGGTTACCACGTGCTGGCTTATAGATGTAGTCAAAAGTTGTGGTTTTGTAACGGATACCTTCAAATACAAAGTTCTCAAGAGTTACAGACACTACTTTAACAGCTTGAAGTGCACCAGTTGACATAGTAGGACCAGTGTTACCATTCAATGACGCCGTAGGACTTGGTACTTTAAGAGTTCTAAAGTTCTGAGAACCCATTGTCTTAGTACTTCCGTCAGGCATTCTAACGCTTACGTTGATGTTTACACCTTTTCTATCACGCTTAGTAATCTTAGCAACATATTTACCCGGGCCTTTTTTCACCAAAGTTCCAAGACCACCAGGAGACATACTGGCATTGATTTTATCTGGCTCAAATCCAGGTACTGAAATTGACACAGGGTTCTCAAGTCCCATGTATACCACATTCATCGCATCTGCAGAGATAATTGCAGGAGCTTTGAATACGTCGTAGTTCATTTCAGCTGGGTACTCATCCATTACACCTGTTTTAGGGTTCTTGATTGAGATAACCACCTTTTTCTTTTGAGATCCTTGAGCACCTGGCTTGGTGCTGTACTTACCAACAGCATCAACAGTTTCAATTTCCTGGCCATCTACAGTGATAACAGGGTCAATGGCTCCAATTTTCGCAGAAAGGAAGATATCAGCAGAATATTCTTCACCCACTGCCACTGCAGACTTCTTAGCACTAATTACAGGAATTAGCTCATCAATCTCCAATTTACCAGCAGATAGCTGTGAATACATTCTTGACAATACTTCTGCTTCAGCATTCTTAACATCGTTTTGAAGCTTTGTTAGAAGTGCCACGGCAGCTCCACGAGGGATACCGTTGAACGTAGCATATTCCCAAACTTTCTTTGGTCCTTTAGCGTCAGGATTGTCTTCAGCTCTTAGCGTTAAAGAGTTTTTCAATTCAGCTTTTAGCTCATCGTCAACACCTTCAAGGCCATCAAATAACAAAACAAGGTTATCTCTTGTTTCATTCAACTTTGCCTTCAACTCATCACCTTTAGCCGTAGGGCCTTCAGCGAAAAGTTTCGAAGAAACATCAATATTCTTAGGATCTTTCAACTCACCCAACTCAGTATATGACTCAGGGCCACCTTCATACTTCTGGTCAGTATCCATTTCCACTACTTCAACCTTAAGGCCTTGTAGATAGCTATAAAGCTCAGAACACATGGTACGAGCCTTTGATGCTCTTTCCAATACTTTCTCAGCATTCTCGTCGCCTTCCATGTTGCCTGCTTTTGATTGCAGGGCCGCGAAGGTTTCCACGTTTTTACCTTGGGTTACGCCGATGGTTTGCTCTATACCAACGGTTATATTTTGAAAGGCCTGAAGTACCTCCGCCGATACGTTGAGGGCCAAGAGGGCCGTCAGTACCAGGTACATCATACCAATCATCTTCTGTCTAGGGGTTTCTTTTCCTCCTGCCATAGAGATTTAATTTAATGGGTTAATAAAATTGCCGAACCGCATCACTCTATGATTACTTAGACTGAGCCATTGCATTTAGCATGCTACCATATACATTGTTCAATGAAGCAAGGTTTTTGGCAAGCTTAGTTACCTCAGTCTTCATTTGTGCAGCTCCTTGTTCTGTAGCTGTAATGTTGGTGATCAAGCTAGACATTGACTTATGGTAGTCTCCGAGAGCTTTTGAATGCTCGTTAGACTCTTTCAACTCTAATTCGTAAACAGAGTTCAACTGAGTCAACTTAGCAGTAACATTTTGCATAGTGTCATAGAAGTCCTTTGACACCTTTTGTGAATCTCCAAGAGTAGAAATTGACTTCGCTGCAACAGCGTAAGACTTGTTAAGGTTGTCAAGGTTGCCAGTAGCATCCTGAACCTTTTTAGTATAAGCCTGAGTAGCTACTGTGGCATCGTTCGCTACTTTAAGACCTTCAACAGATTTGCTCAAACTTTGCATTCCTTCACCAAGACGGTTGACCGTATCTTGCTTGATTTTTGCTTTTTCGAGCATATCGTTAAGTCTTGCAACTTCATCTCCTTTCTGACCTTTTTTCTTAGGATCTCCTGAACCTGCCAACTCTGGGTAAACCAAAGTCCAATCTGGATCATCATGTATAGGAAGGAACGCACCCACCGCAAAGATTACAGCCTCTGTACTAAGACCAGCTGTTAGCATTCCACCAGCTCCAGGCCAGTGTTGAAGCTTAAAAAGTGCTCCTAAAATTACTACTGCTGCCCCAAGGCCATACATTAATGCTAGAGATCTCTTACCGGTTTTGGATTCGAACCAATTTCCTGATTTTGCCATATTCCTCTGTTTAAGGTTTAGTTAAAGTTAAGTTGGTTAATTAGTTATAACTTGAATTGAAAAATAAAAAACTTGATTAAGGTCTATCGTTAATAGATCGTCCCATATAGGTCATTACACATCTGAAACCTACATATGACTTGGCACTGTCTTGGTATTCATAGGCTCTTACACCGTTCTCAAGATAGTATCCTACATCTTTCCAGCTTCCTCCCTTAATCACTTTACGCTTGCGAGTTTCTGGCTCGCTATCATCCGCATCGTAGTGATAGTTTGAGTTCATATCATCGATGATAGCAAAGATTGACTCGTCAAAGCCAGACGAAGTCCACTCTGACACGTTACCTGCCATGCAGTACAGACCATAATCATTAGGGAAATAAGCAGTAGTTTTCACAGGATAGTATCCACCATCTTCAATGTAGTTACCTCTTAGAGGCTTGAAGTTGGCTAAGAAACAACCTTTCGCATTTCTGAGGTAAGGCGTACCCCAAGGGAACTTGTTAAAGTCACGTCCACCTCTAGCAGCATACTCCCACTCTGCTTCCGTTGGAAGTCTGTATGGGTTGTTTGGTGGCTGACCAACAGATTTAAGGTACTGGTTTAAGTAGTTGGTTCTCCAGGCACAGAAAGCTTTTGCTTTGTCCCAGGTAACACCCACCACTGGGTAATCATCATATCCTGGGTGGTAGAAGTACTCAGCCAAGGGCTCGTTGTAGCTATAGGTGAAGTCTCTAATCCAAACAAGTGTATCTGGATAGATTTGCTCTTCTTCTCTTCTAATGAAGCTACTACGTGGGGTCTTATCTCCAGGATCAGCATCCTTTCTCAGATAAATATGCTTGGCAGCCGAGTTAAGGTCAACCCACTCCCACTTGTACTTTAATTTTCTTTTATCGATTTGGAATTCATCACCTATCCTGTCAGCAGGTGAGTAATACAAATCGGCAATGGCGTTTCTCACATCTGGAGAACTCCACTCAATTTGCTCATCCCAATTCAAACGAGATGTACCATTGTTATTGTTGATCACAAATCCCATGGCATCACCTAAAGTGGTTCTTACTATAGAATCTCTTACCCAGTATACGAACTGGCGATACTCATCGTTAGTAATCTCGGTATCATCCATGAAGAACGCCTGGATAGAGACTTGTTTTGGTCGGGATGTCAATGCATACACAATGTCTTCATCACTTTGGCCCATGTGAAATGTACCTGTAGGGATGTAAACCGTTCCATATGGCTGGGAGTGGTACCATGGTTTTCTCTTCTGGGTACCTACTAATTGGCCTTGGTCACTGCTTAGACCACAGCCTTCTAGAATAAATGCGAGTAGCACTACCCAGACACCATAGCTGCGAATTCGATTCATGCTCAGTTATTTTGAATTATGGTTTCCTGCTAATTAAAACGCGACGAATATAAAACTAAATTGTTAATATGAAAGCCTACAGAGTCATTCCTCCAAGAAAACGAACATCGTGTTCCGGAGAGGGTAATTTAGGCTTTACAACAATAGGGAAGCAATAGTTGGCCATAAACTCCAAGGTACCATTACTAACACCTCCTAACTGACTGAAAGTTATGTCATAAGACACTCCCAGCTTCAGTTGATGAATGTTTTTACCTTTTTGTTTTTCCCACACTTTTGCGCCTGCAAGAAGCATCATGCCTTCTCCACCTCTTACATTCAGTCCACCCCAATAGATCCCGTTAATCTCTGCCAAAGCACCTAAGTCCACTTGTAATTTTGCCTTATCAAATTTGATTAAAGTTCTTGGCTTAATTACCAGAAAATCTTCAATCAATACATAGTCATATCCAGCATTCAAATAAAAATGCCTCATGTACTGGTTATCGCCTCCTGCGTTGTTGCCATCAAACCAGTCTATTTGCGACTGATTAATGTGCATATTGGAAAGTCCGATATAGTATTTATCTGTTTTGTACTGTAAGCCTAAGCCAAAGTCAAATGCCATGTGGTTCCCATCAGATACCAACCATCCGATCAATGGATCGCCTTGATCAATATAAGTAAGTTTAGAACCGTCAATTCCACTTTGAATAAATCCTACATTCAATCCTCCTATCAACCATTTGGTTCCTACAGCTGGATCGGTTGACTCACCCATTTTGTAGTGGTAAGACAAACCGCCATATAAACTTGTTGAATTGGTAAAGCCTAACTGGTCACTATAGACCACTAAGCCCGCCCCCATTTTATGACTCTTATTCTTAAGATAAAACGGACGGTGAACGTTGAAGGTCGTTGTTGTAGGCGCAGTAGAGCCATCTTCAATGTTCATCCCCATCCACTGTTGGTGATTTACAAGGTTGGCGCAAAACTGATCCATATTTGACCCTATAAAGGCTGGGTTGTACACCACTTCATTAAACATGTAGTGTGTGAACTTCGGGTCCTGTTGAGCTTTAAGGAAAGTAACAGAAAATAGGAATAGAACAGATGCAGTTAGTAAAATCCGTTTCATAGGTCAACAATACTTAGGAGAAGCCAAACTTAGAAATTTTTTTTTGGAAAATTTCACATTTGAGATAAATGAAAAGCGGTTTTAACCTACTTATTCACCTCTCGCAGGTAATTTTCAAGAGCCATCTTCATAGATGGAGCCTGAGGGGAGGGAGCTTCGATGTCCAATCGAAGACCTGCGTTCTCTACAGCTTCTTTGGTTGAAGATCCAAACGCTGCAATGCGCGTGTTATTTTGTTTGAAGTCAGGAAAATTTTCGTAAAGAGACTTTATACCTGACGGACTGAAGAAAGCAATGATGTCAAAATTGACATGTGCGAGGTCTGACAAATCACTACAAACCGTGCGATAAAGAACAGCTTCTTCGTATGAAATATTATGGCCTGACAGAAACTCAGGAATATCACTATTACTTACATCAGAGCGTAGAAACAGGTATTTTTCATTCTTATGTTTCTGTAAGAGATCATAAATAGTTTTCTCTTTTACCTTCGGAAAAAAGACCTTTCTCTTTCTGTACGTAATGAATTTTTGAAGGAAAAGTGCAATAGCTTCTGATACGCAGAAGTATTTCATATTTGGAGAAATCTCCACTCGAAGCTCATCAGCCACTCGGAACAAATTCTGAATAGCAGTACGGCTCGTGATAATCATTGCGCTGTAGTCAGGGATATGCACCTTTTGCTTCCTTACTTCCTTTCCAGGCACAGATTCTACCTGAATGAATTGACGAAAGGCTAGCTTTACACCATACTTATCACTAATGTCATAGTAGGGAGAGCGCGCATTCTGCGGCTCTGGTTGGGATATCAAAATTGACTTTACTTTCAATTACAGGGCCATTATACAATGTTAGTCAACAACTTGCCAACAATCAGAAATGGAGCGATTTCGGCGGCGCAAAGATAGAAAAAAATCAAAATAGCGTTTTGATGAAAAATTGTACGGCTCTGGAACGTGAGTCTGCCGATCCGTAAAACAAAGACTACCAGCACTGCAAAGCTCGCAAACGAGCGTACCCGAGTAGATAAATCTTCTGCCAAAAACCAGCCACTTAACACTACAATAAAGCCACAGACCCCCGTGAAAAGTAGAAAATTGATCAAATCGATGAAATGAGAATTGAGAAGTGTTTTCCCCTTGAAAAGCCAGTATTGAAAGAGGCTGGATTGCACTAACATAAATGCAGTAAAAAAAAGTACGAGCAAAGTATTCATCAATACTGGATTACTCGCCTGAGCATTGGCTCCCACATGGGTTAAATACAAACCCAAACTGGAAATGCTAAAAATAAGTAGCAAGGAAATTGGTAGTAAATAAGATTCGGGTTCTTCGTTTCTGAAACTCTGATTGTCTACCAAGCCCACACTCTTACCAAAAATCCACTTAAAAACCGATGGATTCAATAGCTTAGCAAGCACTACAAGGCCTAGAAAGAGTATCATTTTTAGAAAACTCATTGACTCTTCCAACCCATGGTTCAACTTGGATATTGGCTCACCTGTACCAATAATATCAGTAAGTATCAGCATTGGGTTCAAAAGTAGCTGATGAATCCAAAATGTACCTTCCCATTGGAGAAAGCAATTCCCGTATTGGCATTTAATGCCAGGGCATAATTAATGGTAAAAAGTCCTGGCCCTGTAATAAAGCTGTAACCTATACCCGCTCCCGAATACCTCTCGGAAACAATTTCTCCATCTTCTGGCAACTGCCAAACCAAACCATAGTCGTAAAAAAGTTTCGCATGTGAGTTCTTGTCCGTTAGCAAACGAAACTCCAGGCCTTGGATGATGTAATCCTTTGAGGGAATGGCCGATTCATTAAAACCTCGTAGCGTGGTAAGCCCACCAATCCATTTCACCTGCCCATTGGAAAAAGTAGTATCAAGATTGAGTAAGGTTTGATTGGAGTAGACCAACGTGAACAAGCGTGAAATCCGAAAGAAATATTCAGCTTCCAGGGAAAAACGGTATACGGTATTCACTTCTGAGGCTTCGAGATCTTCCACAGATTTACGCCCTACACTTCCTTCAATAGCAAAGCGCAGCCCTTTGGAAGGATTGGGTATGTAGTCAAGTCGCTGATACTGCCCTGACAGTCCGTAATGATTGATTTCAATATTGGAATATCTGTTTCTTACGGCCTCACTTGAACTAATTGGATAAGAGTTCTGTCGATTGAAAAAGACCATAAAACTAGAACTCCCTGAAAAATAGTAGGAAATGCCCAGCTTGGTATTGAGATTGGCATACAGTGTATCTACTCTTTCCAAGTTGAAATCAAAACCGGTACCCAAAGGCGACGAAAACATAAAGGGATAGGATATGGCCAGATCAAGTCTTTGACTACTCTCTTGAAACTTTTCAAAGGAGAAATCGAGACTGGTACCTCTGGAAAAGGGATTTCTTAAATTAAAATCCAGTTCCCCTGTCAACAAGGTTCTTCCATCATCCGTACTGCCAGGAGCCACCCCTATAATACCGTCCAGATTGCTCACTCGTTGGTTTTCAAGATCAAGCCAAATGCGAGCTTTTCCTTCGTCAGAAAAAGAAATTAAAGGGTCCCTCTTAAGCTGTATATAGGGCAAGCCTGAAATTCTTTGGCCAATGGCATTCACCTTATCATGATTGAAGGCTTCTCCCGGTTTTACTCCTAAATAGCTCAACAGAAAGCTCCGAGTCATCTTTATCTCATCGTCAAATTGAATGTCGTGAAGAACAAATGCCGGTCCCTTGTCAAGTTGAAGTTTTAAACTCAATAAACCCTTATCCACCGATGGGGAATCCAGCCATACCTGAGCAAAAGGATATCCATTGTTTTGAGCATAGTCAAGAACTTCATCCATAATTACCTGAACTGATGCCTGCGCTAAAGGGACTCCTGTAAGCTGGAGCTTTCTCTCAAGAAAGAACTTCCAATCTTCGGGAAGCGTTTGAATTGAAACCCTGTCTACCAAAACCTCCTCTCCTACCTGAAGGTACACGTTCAAAGTGTCCATTAACTCCACTGAATCCCTAACACGCGCTAACCAGAATCCTTCTTCCCTTAGGTCATCCAATTGCGAATTAATGTAGTTTGACAACTTAAGTCTTGAGTAATTCTCTAGAAAGACCTCCTTTTGTTCTGTTACAGAGTATTCTAGCACGACCTTTGTCACCGAATATTGAGCTCTCAAAGCCACAGAAGTCAACAATGAAACGCCCAAAAGCAGGCATATACGTACATATACCTTATTGCAAGCAAGCCTGTTCGTATTGTAACTTCTATTTTTCAACAAATACAAAATCCCGGAAAGATATAGTAAACGCCATTTGCACTGAAATAAGTTTGAGAAGTGCAGAATGGAATGGTTTTGATTTCGAAACTATTTATTTCGGAGGTGGCACACCTTCCATGCTTTCAACAAAAGAACTGTCTACTGTTCTTGATGAGTTGCATAAGCACCTTCACATAAAAGATGTTTGTGAGTTTACGTTGGAGTGCAATCCTGACGACATTAAACCTACAAAACTTAAAGACTGGAAGGGGCTGCATATTGACCGTTTGAGTATTGGCATCCAATCGTTTAACGATAAAGCTCTTAAGTTGCTCAATAGAAGTCACTCAGCCATGGGAGCTCAAAAAGCCATTGAAGCGGCTTATGAAGCAGGCTTTGAAAAACTCACTGCCGATTTAATTTTTGGCATTCCAGGAAGAAGTACCGAACAATTAGAGGAAGAACTTAAAATACTCCTGAGCTACCAATTAGGTCATTTTTCTGCCTACTCCCTTACTATAGAACCTAAAACTTTATTGGCACATCAGATAGCAAATGGGAAAATAGATCCTGTGAGTGATGATATTCAACTGGAACAATTTGAGCTAGTGGGTGACCTTGCACTGGATGCTGGTTTTCAGCGTTACGAAATTTCAAATTATGCCATTCCAGGTAATGAAGCTGTTCACAACAGTAATTACTGGACCGGAAAAGCATATCTTGGAATTGGTCCATCTGCCCACTCTTTCAAAGAACATTCGCGTAGGTGGAATGTTTCCAGCAACCATTCTTACCTAAAAAGTATTCAAGAAAACAGAGCGTTCTGGGAAGATGAATTTCTGACCATAGAAGACCGTTTTAATGAGTATCTTATGACAAGGCTTAGAACCCACTGGGGTTTAGACCTTAAGATGATGCAACGAGAATACCCAAATCATGCCCGTATAATTGAAAGGCAACTTCATGGTTTTCTTCAGGAAGGACTATTGGAAAGATTTGGTAACTCAATTAAACTATCAAAAAAAGGTCTCTTTCTGAGCGACCATATTACCTCGGAATTAATGATTCTTGAAGATGAAGATTGAAACGAAACTTGGAGAAACCTTAATGTCGGCCGATCTAAAGAACGGTATTGACATTTCCATTCCTGTAGGTAATGAATGTGAAGTAAGCGCTTATGGACTCCCCCGATCAGAAATTTCTATTTTTCAAAGTGGCGGTTTCATTGGTGACGTTAACCAGGGAGGCAGTTGTAATGTGAGGGATATTAAGATGAGTCCTCATGGCAATGGCACACATACCGAGTGTGTTGGCCACATTTCTAAAGAATACAAGACCATTTATGAAACTTTAGACAATTTTCTCTTCACCTGTACTTTACTTACAGTAGATACCAAAGGTGCCATCTCAAAAGATCATTTGAAAACTTTAGAATCTCAACACAAAACGGAAGCATTACTTATTAGAACCTTACCCAACACTTCTGATAAGTTAAAAACGAACTATCTTGGTGCGGAAGCGACTTATGTAAGCACTGAGGCTATGCGCTTTATTGTTGGGCTAGGGGTACAACACCTGTTGGTAGACATGCCTTCAGTAGATCATGAAACTGATCCAAACTTGAAATCGCACCATATTTTCTGGCAAAAGGACTTAGAAACAAGAGCCCATAAAACCATTACTGAACTGGTTTATGTACCCAATTCAGTTGAAGACGGACTGTACATATTGAATCTTATGATTCCAAGTATATATTGTGATGCTGTACCGAGCAAACCAATTATCTATCCATTGCGTTAATTGATTCGAACTTGAAAACACCTAAAGATATAGCACGTCAAATAAAGATCATTTGGGTACTGCTTCTTGTGACAATGCCTTCTTTACTGCTGGCTACCCACAATAGAGCAGGTGAAATCACTTTTAAAAGTGTGGGTGATCCTGAAGATTTTTTGTACGAAATCTACATCACAACTTATACCGATTCCAGGAGTGCAGCAGCCCATAGAGAAGAAATTGAAATTTTCTTTGGCCATGGGAGCCCGGAGGTATCTGAAATTGTTTCGGCCACCATTGAAAAGGAAACCAACCCGAACGCTCCAACCACCTGGAGAAACCAATATCAGGTAAGGCACCGTTTCCCTGGCCCCGGTGAATGCTATATCATAAGCTTTAATGACCCCAACAGGGTATCGGCAATTCTAAATATCAATGACAGTAATTCAGTAAATATTCCCTTTTACATACAAACGGAGCTATGTATATATGATGCTACCGGAGAAACTTCAAACAATAGCCCCGACCTGCTGGAACAACCTGTAAGCTTTGCTTGTGTGGGCCAACGCTACGAGCACAATCCAAATGCTTTTGACGTGGATGGAGACAGTCTGAGCTACGAATTGGTTGTCCCCATGATGGGGAAAAACAAGCCTGTATCAAACTATACAAGTCCTGAACAGGTAAGGGGAAATGAAGGAGGCTCTTTTGAGCTGGACGAAACCACAGGTGAGCTGGTTTGGGAAAGCCCTTTACGACCGGGTCTTTACAATATTGCCTTTAGAATTACAGAATGGCGTAAGGTAGTAACGGCGGGAGGTGAAGTGATGCGCCGAATGGGATATGTAACCCGGGACATGCAAATCATTGTGATAAAATGCAACAACAAACCTCCTGTGGTAAAGGAAATACGTGATACTTGCGTAGTAGCAGGTACTGGCAATCCTCTTACTTTCACGGTTACTGCTACTGATCCCAATGAAAACGATCCTATTCACTTGACAGCAAGTGGAGGCCCTTTTGAATTGGAAGAAAAACCCGCCAGAGAATGGCCTGAATTTCTCATTGGCAACTCTCCCGTATCAGGAAACTTCTATTGGGATATTGACTGCTCGCACATTCGACAGCAGCCTTACAGCGTTGTGTTTAATGCTACTGATGATGGAAATGGTTTTACCGGACAGGAACTAACCGATCTGGAACTGGTAAATATTACGGTCGTAGGACCTGAGCCCAAAAACCTCAACGCAACACCGGGCGGAAATACTATTTATTTGAATTGGCAAGCCCCTAACTGTGATGGAGTGGTAAGCTATATTGTGTACAGGAAGGCCAATGTGTCGGGTTGGAATCCCGATGCTTGTGAAATTGGTGTTCCGCGATATACCGGGTTCAGGCAAATTGCCATTGTAGATCCTGATGAATTAAGTTTTGCGGATGACAGAAGTGGTGATGGTCTTTTCCATGGAGTAAGTTACTGCTACAGAGTTACCGCCCTTTATAAAATTGAAGGACAATTCGCCCAGTCGGAAGGAATAGCTTCTAACGAAGTGTGCGCCGAGCTAAAACGTGATGTTCCCATCCTCATTCAATCTACTGTTGAGAGTACGGCTATATCAACTGGCGAAACCACTGTTAAATGGGCACCTCCGGTAGACCTGGATACATTGGCATATGCACCACCTTACCGATTTATTTTGCATGAGGCTACCGATCTGGAGGGAACTACGTTCAACGCATTGCTAACTAATACTTATGCTTCTTATACAGAGCTTGCTGATGATTCCATAAACAAATCCAGCAACCTTAACACCTTGAGCAATGCCCACTCCTATCAAATAGAGTTTCATGCCACTGATGCAGTTTCTGGCGATGAAGTAATGGTTGGCACAGCCAAGTCTGCTTCCACGCCTTGGCTCAAAATAAAACCCGATGACAAGAGGCTAATTCTCTCTATTGAAACTGACGTACCGTGGAAAAATGACTCCTTTATATTCTATAAAAGAAATCGACAAACGAACCTTTGGGATTTCCTGGGCTACTCTACTACTGGAGAGTACATAGACTCAGGACTGACTAATGGCGTTGAATACTGCTACAAGGCACAAACATTTGGAGCTTTTAGCACCTACCCTGAATACAATCCAATTATAAACTGGAGCCAGGAAAGGTGTGGAAGACCCAAAGATATTATCCCTCCATGTGCTCCAAAACTTACAGCCAAGGCCGATTGCGACAGATTTACCAATAAACTTGAATGGAGCTTTGAGAGCCTGGATTGCTCTTTTGACGTGGTCAAATATCATATCCTGTTCCAGGAATTAGGTAAAGGTCCATTTGTACTTGTGGATTCAGTAGAGGGAAGTAACGCTTTGAACAATTTTGATGATCAAAGAAGTGTTCTGGTAAACAACCTTGCAGGTTGCTATAAAATCATTGCCATCGACTCTTTTTACAACAAGAGTGATTCAAGCAATGGTGTATGTGTTGACAACTGTCCTATCTACATTATCCCCAACATTATTACGCCCAATGGAGATGATTTTAATGATATTCTTGTGCCTTTGAAAAACTATCGCTTCATAGAGAGCGTAGAAATTACCATTTTCAACAGATGGGGTCAGGAAGTACATACTTCAAACGAGATCGCCATTAACTGGGATGGAACGGATCAGAGAACAGGTAATCCGCTTTCGCCTGGGGTATACTACTACGTTTGCGATGTTACTTACATCCGACTCAAGGACAATGAAAAAAGAACCTTTAGCGGTACTGTAACAATCGCTCGATAGATCAAAAACGCTAATGCGAAGGCATTGAAAAACTGGACCTGGATCTGTAAGAACCAGGTTTAAAATGGCATACTAAAAAGGAATACCCAACGGTTTGAAGACCAACTCCGTATTCCAATAGGTTGTTGAATGGACTGCTCTTTACGGCTACGGGTCTGTTGGCCAGCGAATAGGCTAACCAAGCATGGCGTATGGTGTATTGCGTTAATTGATTGAAACTTGAAAAGACTTACCCTTAAATCACATTGCATGAAGCTTCTTGGAATAGCCTCGCTAATGATTGTTCCTTTTTTGCTACATGCTACCCATAACAGAGCGGGTGAGATCACCTTCAAGAGCATTGGCGATCCTGAAGACTTTTTGTACGACATATACGTAACTACTTATACGGCCTCAGACTCTGAAAGTGCCTTGGCTCACCGTAAAGAAATACAAGTTTTCTTTGGTCACGGAAATCCGGAAGTATCTGAAATTGTAAAAGCTACTATTCAAAAAGAAACGGATCCAAGCTCTCCCGGAATTTGGAGAAACCAATACAGGGTAAGACATCGTTTTCCGGGACCAGGTGAATGCTACATTATCAGCTTTATAGACCCCAATAGAGTTTCGGCCATTCTAAACATTAACGACAGCAACTCAGTAGACATCCCATTTTACATTCAAACGGAGTTGTGCATTTACGATGCTACCGGAAAAACACTAAACAACAGCCCAGACTTACTAGAGCGTCCTGTGAGCTATGCCTGTGTAGGACAGCGCTATGAACACAATCCCAATGCCTTTGATATTGACGGTGATAGCCTAAGCTACGAACTTGTTTCACCTTTGATGAATAAAAACCGACCTGTATCCAACTATACCAGTCCTGATGAAGTAAAAGGAAACAAGGGAAGTCTTTTTGAATTAGATGCAGCCACTGGTGAACTTGTTTGGGAAAGTCCAATTAGGCCTGGTTTGTACAATATAGCTTTTAAGATAATGGAGTGGCGTAAAGTAATTACTCCGGGAGGGGTTATTACACGGCCAATGGGCTATGTAACGCGCGATATGCAAATCATTGTAGTAAAGTGCAATAACAAGCCTCCCAAAATTGCTGAGATAAGGGACACCTGTGTGGTAGCAGGTACTGGCAGGCCTCTCACATTTTCTGTAACTGCCACTGATCCCAACCCTGATGATCCTATACATCTTACTGCGAGCGGAGGTCCTTTTATACTGAAAAATAAACCGGCCAGAGAATGGCCTCATTTGGTTGGGAACTCACCCATTTCCGGGGATTTCCATTGGGATATTGACTGTGCACATATTCGTCAACAGCCCTATGCCGTAGTGTTTAATGCTACCGATGAAGGAAACGGTTTTAAGGGACAGGAGCTAACAGATCTCGAATTGGTGAACATTCGCGTTATTGGACCAAACCCTAAAAACCTTAGCGCCACACCGGGTGGAAACACTATCTACCTAAATTGGCAAGCGCCCGACTGTAATGGAATTGTAAGCTATATTATCTATAGAAAGGCAAATACATCGGGCTGGAGCCCTGATGCTTGTGAAACTGGAGTACCAAGGTATACTGGGTTCAGAAAGCTTGCCATTGTAGACCCTGATCAGCTAGACTTTACCGACGACCTTGATGTTTTTCACGGGGTCAATTATTGTTATAGGATTACCGCATTGTACAAAGTTGAAGGGCAATTTGCCCAATCTGAAGGTATTGCATCTAATGAAGTATGTGCCGAACTGCGACGTGACGTTCCAATTCTGATTCGATCAACTGTTGAGAGTACTGCCATCTCCACTGGCCAAACAAAAGTTCAATGGGCCCCTCCCGTTGATCTGGATACCATTGCATACGCTCCTCCTTACCGATTTATTTTACATGAATCTGCTGATCTGAAGGGAAAATCGGTTAACCCTATACTTACGAATTCCTACGCTTCCTATTCAGATTTGGCCAGAGACTCTGTCAACCAGTCTTTTAACCTAAATACTTTCAGCAATGCACATTCCTATCGCATTGAGTTTCACGCCATCGATGCTGCCTCTGGTGATGAACTAATGGTAGGTACGGCTAAACCGGCATCTACACCTTGGTTAACCATTAAATCAGATGATAGAAAGCTACTTCTCTCCGTTGAAGCCGATGTACCCTGGAAAAATGACTCATTTGCATTCTACAAAAGAAACCGAAGGACCAATGATTGGATATTTATAGGGCACTCCCCTACTGGTAAGTTTGTAGATTCAGGTTTGACCAACGGAGTTGAATACTGTTATAAAGCACAAACGTTTGGAGCCTTTGATACCTACCCTGAATACAATCCCGTAGTCAACTGGAGCCAGGAAAGCTGCGGAAAGCCAAAAGACCTTAGTCCGCCATGTGCGCCAATACTCAACGCCGTAGCAGACTGCGACAGGTTCACCAACAGGTTGCAATGGACTTTTGAGAATTTAGATTGCTCTTTTGATGTGATCAAGTATCATATTTTCTACCAGAAATTGGGCAAGGGACCTTTTGTACTGGTAGATTCAATAGACGGGACCAATGCACTCGGCAATTTTAACGACCAAAGAAGTGTTCTCGTCAGTAGTCTGGCAGGTTGTTATAAAATCATAGCCATTGACTCCTTTTACAATAAAAGTGACTCTAGCAATAGTGTCTGTGTTGACAATTGTCCCGTTTATGTACTCCCCAATATCATTACACCAAATGGTGACGACCTGAATGACTTTTTGGTCCCGATGAAAAATTACCGCTTCATTGAAAGTGTGAACATCACGGTTTTTAACAGGTGGGGACAAGAAGTACACAGTTCAAATGAGATTGCCATTAACTGGGACGGAACGGATCAAAGGACTGGAAACCCTCTTTCTTCGGGTACCTATTATTACGTTTGTGAGGTCACTTACATCCGCCTTAAGGAGAATGAAAAAAGAACCTTTAGCGGTACCGTGACAATAGCACGATAGACCAATAGAGATATGTTTAGTGGAATTATAGAGTCACTTGGAAAAGTGAGCGACATCCAGCAAAAAGGAACCAACCTAACCTTCACCATTGAATCTTCACTGACGCCTGAGCTCAAAGTAGATCAAAGCGTTGCACACAATGGCGTTTGCTTAACCGTAGAACAGATTGGCGAACAACATTATAAAGTAACTGCAGTACTCGAAACACTTAATAAGACCACACTGGGTAGCTGGAAAGCCGGTGACATTGTAAACCTTGAAAGATGCCTTTCCCTGAACTCTTTAATAGATGGACATTTGGTACAAGGCCATGTGGATGTACAGGGAAAAATTGAGTCTATTGAAGACCAGGACGGTAGCCAACTACTTACTCTATCCTACCCAAGGGAATTTGCCCATTTACTTATTGAAAAGGGAAGCATTACCATAAACGGCATAAGCCTCACGGCTTTTGATCTTTCAGATAACAACACCTTTAAAGTGACTATAATACCCTATACCTGGGAGCACACCATGTTACATACCGCAAAAAGCGGAGATTCCGTCAATCTCGAATTTGACCTTATTGGTAAATACTTAAGCCGGCGTATAGAACTTAAAGAGAAATAGGGAAGTCTCCATCGTCATTGAGCTCTCTCCAAAGGCTGTCTTTCAATTCTGTAATTCCTTCATTGGTAACTGAAGAGATGAATAAGAACGAGAGTTCTTTATACTCCTTTCGGATTTCGTCCTTGAGTTCATCATCCAGCATATCAGCCTTGGATATGGCGAGTATATGCTTTTTACCTCCGAGGTAATTGCTGTACTGAGACAACTCATTTCTCAACAACTTATACTCAGTCCTAATGTCATCACTGTCGGCAGGAATTAGAAATAGTAAGATGCTATTCCTTTCTATGTGTCTCAGAAAACGGATTCCAAGGCCTTTTCCTTCGTGCGCACCTTCAATAATTCCAGGAATATCGGCCACCACAAATGAGCGTTCATCCCGGTAGGGCACTACTCCAAGATTAGGAGTAATCGTGGTAAAGGCGTAGTCACCAATTTTTGGACGGGCCGCTGATATAGACGATAACAAAGTAGACTTACCTGCATTAGGTTTTCCTACCAATCCTACGTCAGCAAGTATTTTAAGTTCAAGTACCCTCCAATGCTCGCTGGCTTCTTGCCCGGGTTGAGCATATCTTGGAGTTTGGCGCGTTGGGGTAGCAAAATGAGCATTTCCCAAACCACCCATGCCTCCTTCTTCCAAAATATGGGTTTCCCCGTGCTCCATAATTTCAAAGAGCTGTTCGCCAGTTTCATGATCTTTGGCTACCGTTCCCAGGGGGACATCAATAATCTCATCCTTTCCCTGTTTTCCCGAAGAATGTGAAGGCCCTCCATTTCCACCTTTCCCTGCCTTAATATGCTTTCGATACTTTAAGTGCAGGAGGGTCCACATTTGTTTGTTTCCCCGGAGGATGATATGTCCACCTCTACCACCATCGCCGCCATCCGGACCACCTTTATTGGTGATTTTATCGCGGTGTAAGTGTGCAGAGCCTTCTCCACCCCTACCTGAAGTACAGTGGATTTTAACGTAGTCAATAAAATTTGACTCTATGTTACTTGACATACTCTTATGCTACAACATCAATAGCCTCGCACAAACGATCGAAAACTTCATCAACGGTACCCACACCGTTAACTGCTTCGTATTTATGCTGTGCTTCATAGTGGCTCGCCACAATGGCTGTTTGCTCCTGGTAGACTGAAATTCTGTTTCGAATAACAGATTCATCGCTATCATCCGCTCTTCCACTGTCTTCACCTCGTTTCATTAAACGGGTAACAAGCTCCTCTTCGGGCACATTCAAGGCCGTCATTATAGTTATCGGCTCGTTTCTGGAAGATAGAAACTGATCCAATGCCACGGCTTGAGCAGTTGTTCTGGGGAAACCATCGAATATGAATCCCTTCACATCTCCAGCCTTCTGCACTTCTGACTCCAACATCTTAATTGTTACCTCATCAGGAACCAGGTTTCCCTGATCAATATACGATTGGGCCAACTTACCAAGCTCCGTACCTTCCTTCATATTCGCCCGAAAAATATCACCGGTAGAAAGGTGGCATAATTGATAGTGCTCAATAAGCTTGCTTGATTGAGTTCCTTTTCCAGAACCGGGAGGTCCAAATAGGATAAGATTAAGCATATAATTAGTTTATTTCTTCTTATAAATATCTCTATAGGTACGGCCCAGCTGATTGTAGTCAAGACCATATCCCACAACAAATTCATTTGGAATTTCAAACCCGGCATAGTCCGGGGTTAAATCCACCCTTAATGCATCCGGTTTGTACAACAAGCAGGCGAATTTAATACTGGCCGGAGCCTTTGCCTTAAGTGTTTCTATGATGAACGAATAGGTGTAACCACTATCCAGAATGTCATCAACTACAAGTACATGACGTCCTTTTAACTCACCCGAAAAACCTACCAGTTCCCTTACCTTACCAGATGTTTGTGTTCCGGTGTAAGAAGCTACTTTAACAAAATTGATAGGTACATCAATTGACAAGGACTTAACAAGGTCTGAAAAGAACATGAAAACCCCGTTTAAAACGCCAATTACTACTAAGTCCTGCCCGGCATATTCTGTTGATATGGACAAGGCCATTTCTTCCACCCTTTTTTGAATCTCCTTCTCTTGAATAAAGAGTTCAAAATCAAGGTCGTTAATCGTTATCTCAGTAGAGCTCATTGAACTTGCGAAGGTATGAAACTGTGCACTCTAATTGTCCGTACAATTACCTTTTCGGTCATTTCGACTTCTTTTAGGCTCATATTGTTTTCATTTGCATTAAAGACAAAGGACAGCGCATGAATTTCTCCCTTTTGAAAAAGCAATTGTTGCCTCACTTAATGGCCATTGCCATTTTGTTGGCAGTCGGCTTTGTTTACTTCTCTCCCGTACTAGGTGGTAAAAGCCTGCCTACCCATGATATTCTCCAGCATACAGGAATGGCCCATGAAGTAAACCAATTCAAGGAAAACACCGGAGAAGTGAGTTTGTGGACCAATAGCATGTTTGGAGGAATGCCTACCTACCAAATTGCCACGAGCTACCCAAACAGCCTTTTCCTTATTAAACCAGTTTACAAAATGCTTGTAAGAGGCCTGCCAAAGCCGCTCAACATGCTCATTCTATACTTTATAGGATTCTACTTAATGCTGGTTTCTTTTAGGGTAGACTGGCGACTGGCACTGGCCGGTGCACTGGCCTATGGCTTTGCTTCATACAACATCATCATTATAGACGCTGGTCATAACACCAAGGCTCTGGCCATTGGCCTTGCTCCTCTGGTACTGGCAGGCATGAATATGGCGCTAACGAGCAAACATTGGATTCTGGGCTCCGCATTGGCAGGTATTGCTATGGCCTTTGAGCTGAAGGTAAACCATGTTCAGATTACCTATTACCTCTTCTTTATTGCAGCTGGAATGGGAATTGCATGGCTGGTTACCGAATTAAAAAATGGGAATTCCAAGAATGCGCTCACCAGAACAGCCGCGCTGTTGTTCGCTCTGGTTTTAGGAATCGGCTCCAACGCGAGTAACCTTATGGTTACGTCAGAATATGCTAAAGAGACCACCCGTGGAAAGTCTAACATCCCCAATCAGAACGGAAAGCTGGATGAAGGCCTCTCTAAGGACTACATCACTCAATGGAGTTATGGCATTCCTGAAACGGGTACTTTGTTCATTCCCAACTTTGCAGGTGGTGGAAGCCAAAACAACATGGACTTTAGCGACTATGACTACTACGACGCCTTAAGCAGGCAATATGGTAAGAAAACGGCACAACAGGCCATGCAAGGTCAAATGTACTGGGGAGGTCAGGATAGAGGAACCAATGGCCCAGTATATCTGGGTGCTATTATTTGCTTCCTTTTTGTACTAGGCCTTTTTATACTTGATAAAAGCACAAGCATTTGGGTAGGCGTAGTTTCACTGCTTGCCATCATGCTGTCATGGGGTAGCCACTTTATGGGACTTACCAGCCTGTTTATTGACTACTTCCCTGGCTACAATAAGTTTAGAACAGTAACCATGATATTGGCTATTGTGCAAATAACCTTCCCTCTTACGGCTGTTTTGGCCATCTCAAAAATCATAAAGAAAGAGATTCCAAAAGATAAGATCCTGACTGGACTAAAATGGGCTGTAGGAATTACTGGAGGCTTTGCACTCATATTTGCCTTGATGCCCGGCATGTTCTTCGATTTTATGAAGGTGGGTGAATACGATCAATACAAAGACCCTAACAGTGCACAAGTACTGGACATGATTATTGAAGGTAGAACCAGTCTTATGCGCAAGGACTCCTTTAGGTCGCTACTGTTTGTACTGGCCATGGCAGCCGCCATATACATGTATGTTACTGACAAGCTAAAAGCCAATGTGCTCTATATCATAGTAGTTGTAGGGATTACCATTGATATGTGGCCGGTGGCCGCACGCTTCCTTGGACCTGATAAATTTGAAAAGGCCAAAACCACACAGCTCATTTCAGAAACCAAAATTGACCGACAGATTTTACAGGATCCTGACCCTCACTACAGAGTGCTCAACCTGTCAGTAAGTCCTTTTAATGATGCCACTACGTCTTACTTCCACAAATCTTTTGGAGGCTACCACGGCGCCAAGCTTAAAAGGATACAAGAGCTTATTTCCAACAGAGTAGAAGGAGAAATAAGAGCCCTCACAAGCGAAGGCTTCGCAAACCCAGAAAAGAGCCCTGTGCTTAACATGTTTAATGTAAAGTACTTTATTGCTGCTACTAAACAAGGCAAGCAACTTGTGCCCAACCGTGGTGCCATGGGGCATGCCTGGTACGTAAACAAAGTAAAAGTACTTGACGGTGCTCCTGAAGAAATCGCTGAACTGGCTAAGGTGAACATAAGAAACACCGCTACTACCACACAGCAGTTTAGCGACTACGTATCAGACTTTGAAGGAAGTAATGATGGAACCATTGAACTTGTAGAGTACCAACCCAACTATATTAAATACCAATACAAGACTAATACCGAATCCTTTGCCGTATTCTCAGATGTATACTACCGAGGAAACATTGACTGGATTTCAACTATTGATGGAACTGAAGCTGACCACATAAGAGTAAACTACCACTTAAGAGGAATGAAAGTACCTGCCGGTGAAGGTGTGATTGAATTCAGGTTTGATCCTCCTACCTATTACAGGGCAGAGACTATCTCACTTATTTCATCGCTGTTAATGATTTTGATGCTCTTAGGCGGCGGTTTTATAGCTTATAGAACCAAGCCTGCGCCTGTGGTAGAAGGCAAGAATGCATAAGGTACTTGTTTTCACTTATTATTGGCCTCCCAGTGGAGGGCCTGCCGTGCAGCGCTGGTTGTCTCTTTCGCAACTATTGCCTGAGTTTGGCATAGAGCCCATCATCATTACTGTTGACCCCGCGAGTGCTTCTTACGTGCTGCTGGATCAATCACTGGAGAAACGTGTACCTGAGAAACTTAGGGTATACAAAACCAAGAGCTTTGAAGTTTTAACCCTGTACCAACGCTTGATGGGTAAAGATAAACTGCCAACGGCAGGCTTTGCCAATGAAAGCGAGCCTGGAATACTGCAGAAAGCCATGCGCTGGATTAGGGGGAACCTTTTCTTCCCCGATCCCAGAAAAGGGTGGAACCGCTACGCATTGCAAAAGGCCAGAGAGGTTATTAGAACAGAAGACATAAAAGCAGTAATTACTGCCGGTCCTCCGCAATCAACACATCTCATTGGTGAACGCCTTCAAAGCGAATTCAACTTGTTTTGGCTATGCGATTTTCACGATGCATGGACCAATGTTTGGTACTACGATGAACTCATGAAAACCAATTGGGCCAAAAACATTGACCTGCGCACAGAGCAACGCGTATTGGAAAAGGCCGATCATATAATAACCGTAGGCAATCAGATAAAAGACGATTTTAGCCAAAAGTTGGGCAGCGAGAAAAAAATAAGAATCCATTCAATGGGCTACGACGATGACTTGTTTGATACTCGTCCTGAGGTACCAAGGGATGTTTTTACCATAACCTACACCGGCACAATGGCAGATAATTATGAGCCAGAGGCTCTGTTCAAAGCCCTTTCACAGCTGAGAAAACAACACAGTGAGTTTGTATGCAAGGTGCAGTTGGTAGGACTTATATCTGAAGGCATTCAAAAGAAGGTAGAAGAACTTGGAATTGCCGATTTGGTAGAGCTCAAGGGATATATGCCACATGTCCGGGCCATTGAATGCCTGAAACAATCGTGCATGTTATTGCTGGTGAGCCCCAATACGCCACAGGCCAAAATGATCATACCGGGAAAGATTTATGAATACATGGCCACAGGCATCCCTATACTTAACCTGGCTACCCAAGATACTGAAACGGCTCGTATCATTAATGAGTGTGAGGGGGGCGCTACTTTTAGCCGAGACAACCTTCAGCAAATTAAGGAGTACCTATGGAGCAATTTCACAAAATGGAGCGAAAAGCCTGAAAGCATATTGTCCACTTCCAAGGCATACAAAAAATATTCACGACGAAGGGAAGCCGAAGAACTTGCTGACTCTTTAAAAAACCAGTTGAGCTAGTATACCTGTGCTTTATCAAGCACCTCAGTACTGTCTGATGGGCTTTGGTATTCTATACTCCCAAAATTGTTACAACCGCAGGGTCTCTTGAAGAGTTTGCACGAGCCCAGGCCTGTAAGCAGTACAAGAATTGCAAGGAGTTTAAAGTATTTGCCAAATGCAGTCATAGAGCAAGTATTTTCGTTTTCAATATTACTCATTCATTTACAAGCAACGTAATGACAACTATAAAAGAAGCTGTTTTATTGTTCCTTAAAGGTTTGGCAATGGGAGCCGCCAACGTGATTCCTGGTGTATCAGGAGGAACAATAGCTTTTATAACCGGAATTTTCGACAAGCTTATTAAATCCTTGAAGTCATTTGATGTGACAGCGGCAAAACTTCTATTTAGCGGCAAAATCAAGGAATTTATTCAATATACCAACATTCCATTTCTGGCAGTTCTTCTTTTTGGAGTCTTCGCCGGTATTATCAGTTTCGGGAAACTATTGAAATGGGCTACTTCTGTCAACGACCATCAGTATGAAATTCTGGTATGGGCCTTCTTTTTTGGGCTCATTGTGGCCTCGGTGTATTCTGTGGGCAGAACCATTAAACAGTGGAGCATTGGCACCGTTGTTTCGGCCTTGGTAGGAGTGCTATTGGCCGTGTCATTAGTACTTGTAAATCCGGCTGGTGAAAACGAGGCCGTTTGGTACTTGGTAATATGTGGTGTTATGGCCACTGCCAGTATGCTTCTACCTGGTTTATCAGGGTCTTTTGTGTTGATTCTCTTGGGCAACTACTACCTCATTATGATCAATGCCGTAGCCGATAGAAACATGGCTATTTTACTGCCTGTAATGGTAGGAGCCATTATTGGCTTTGTTATACTCTCAAGGGGTATTTCTTTTTTACTTGACAAATTTGAGAACCCCACCATTGGCCTCTTGACTGGTTTTGTGTTTGGCTCACTGGCCACTATATGGCCCTGGAAAAGCATTGTGCGCAATACCATAGAAAAAGCTGACGGTACTTCAAAAGAAGTGATTGAAGGTTTCGAAGGTTGGTACGTCCCCGGTTTTGAGGGGCAGGACCTACAATGCTATGTACTTATAATATTGGGAGCTGCCCTGGTGTGGGGTATGGAATACCTGGGCAACAAGCTATTGAAAACCAAAGAAGCCTAGGGAGAACTGACTTATTGGAAAAACGCAATTGCTCGAATACTAAACCTTTCGTAACCAGCTCCGTTTTCTTTTAGCCTATATTTAAATCCTTCTTTCAACGAAACTGAATTGTCTTTTTATGCCTAAGCTTGGATTAATTGGCTACCCGCTGGAGCACTCGTTTTCTCCCAAGGTATTCAACAAACGGTTTGAGAAAGAGAAAAGAAATGACTTCTCCTATGATTTGTTTCCAATTAAAAACATCAAGGAGCTCAACAAACTTTTAAAGTCACAAACCGAATTATTGGGTTTTAACGTAACCGCTCCCTATAAAAAGGAAATCCTCTCTCATTTATATGAAATAGACAAAGATGCCATTGACACCTGGGCTGTAAATACAGTACACATTACCCGGTTTAAAGGACGTACACTGCTAAAAGGTTTTAATACAGACTTACCTGCTTTTGAAGAGAGCATAAAGCCTTTGATTAAAAGTCATCATAAAAAGGCGTTGGTTCTGGGAAATGGTGGAGCTGCTTCAGCGGCCAAACTGGCTTTTAAACGCTTGGGAATTGATGTTACCTCTGTATCGCGACAAATAAAACTGGGCAGCCTGGTATACGATGAGTTGGATGAAGCAACTATGATGCAGCATAAGGTTGTAGTTAACTGTACGCCTGTGGGCACCAGCCCAAATGAAGAGCAATGCCCCAAAATTCCATATCGATACTTGAGCGATGCACATTTGGTATATGATATGGTGTACAATCCCAGCGAAACACTTTTTCTAAAAAAAGCAGCTGAAAAAGGAGCCACCACAAAAAATGGAATGGAAATGCTGGAACTACAAGCTCAAAAGGCCTGGGAAATCTGGACCAATTAATAGCGGTGTGTAATTTGAAGCACTATCACTAGTTTTGCGCCGATTTTTCAGAATCAATGGTTTACATAACTCGCAGAGAGACTTTCAACGCAGCACACCGTCTTTTTAGAGAAGACTGGACCGATGAGCAGAACGAAGCTGTTTTCGGTAAATGTGCGAACAAATACTACCATGGACATAACTTTCAGTTGTTCATTACTGTGAAAGGAATGCCCAATCCTGAGACCGGATTCATTATTGACCTTAAGGAGCTGAGTAAAATTGTAAAGCTTCACATTATTGAAACGGTTGATCACAGCAACCTGAATGTTGATGTTCCCTTCCTTAAAGGAAAAATGCCTTCCATTGAAAACATGGCCATTGAGTTTTGGAAAATTATTGACCGCGAACTCAAAACCTTTGACTGCAACCTGCATTGCATTAAGGTGGTAGAAACTGAAAACAACTACGTAGAGTATTACGGAGAATAACCCAATTGGGAAGCTCAGAATAGGCATCTGAAGTGTCCCATAATCAACGAACATTCAAAAACGCTAAATAGAATAGGATGAAAGCTTACGTTTTTCCAGGACAAGGATCACAATTCTCAGGTATGGGAAAGGACCTTTACGACTCAAATGAAGCCGCAAAATCACTTATTGAAACAGCCAACGACGTACTTGGTTTTAGAATAAGCGATACCATGTTTAGCGGAACTGATGAAGAACTCAAGCAAACTCACATTACGCAACCTGCCATCTTTATTCATTCAATGGCCATTGCTGCGGCCAATGAGTTTACGCCTGATATGGTAGCAGGTCATTCTCTTGGTGAACTGTCATCACTTGTAGCCAACAAGACCTTGAGCTTTGAAGACGGTTTAAAACTGGTAAGAAGAAGAGCTGAAGCTATGCAGAAGGCTTGTGAGGCCAACCCTTCTACTATGGCAGCCATATTAGGACTTGAAGATGAAGTAATTGAAAATGCCTGCGAAGAAGTAGATGGCGTTGTAGTGGCAGCTAACTACAACAGTCCCGGACAGGTAGTAATTTCAGGCGAAAACGCTGCTATAGACGCAGCATGTGCCATACTTACCGAAAAAGGAGCACGAAGAGCGCTTAAACTTCCAGTAGGAGGCGCATTTCACTCACCACTCATGGAGCCCGCAAGAGAAGAATTGGCTGAGGCTATTGCTCAAACTACTTTTAGCAGCCCTATTTGCCCGGTGTACCAAAACGTGCCTGCAAGTGCGGTACTTGATCCTGAGCAGATAAAAGCCAATCTTAATGCACAACTTACGGCTCCGGTAAAATGGACACAGATCATGCATGCCATGCTGGCCGACGGAGCTCAGGAACTTATTGAAGTAGGTCCGGGTAAAGTATTGCAAGGCCTTATTAAAAAGGTAGACCGCAAGTTCCCTACCATGAGCCTGTAGGGCTCTGGCAGAACATTTGCACAAAACTGTGCAATTGCCTTGATTGTAGAGTTTCCGTCCAACACTTGATCTCTCCCATAAAAGCACATCAATTCCGTTCAATTCAATTTTGAATGGGAGTGCCTGTGCTTTTGCTACCTTGCTTAAAAATAAGAGACCATGATTATTTCAAATACGGAGACTATACCAGGAAAAGAGGTTACTGAAACCCTTGGAGTTGTAAGAGGAAGTACGGTAAGAGCGCGGAACATAGGCCGCGACATTTTTGCCAGTCTAAAGAACATTGTAGGAGGTGAAGTGAGCGAATACACCAAACTTATGGCCGACTCGCGCGAAGAAGCCCTTATGCGAATGCAACAAGATGCCAACAGACTTGGTGCTGATGCCGTGGTGAACGTACGCTTTACGACTTCAGCAATTATGCAGGGCATGGCTGAGATTTTGGCCTATGGAACTGCGGTAAAACTCCGATAGCATATGGAGTTTGTCCAGTCTTACGAAATACTCTTTTACCTGGCCGTGGTAATTCTGGCAATACCCCTATTGATATACCTGGCCTACAAAAGGTCGAAAGACAAGGACAAAGAAAAATTTGAAAAACGAGATTTTTAAACAAATAAGAACATGGCAGCAGCAGCATTTCTAGGAGTGTTCTTTCAATTCGTATTCTTCGGGCTTTGCGGAGTAGCACTTATCTATTTCATACTGAAGCGCATTCAAGATAAGAAGGAAGAACGCTTTGAGCAACGGGACTATTAATGGTTTCCCACTATGAGTTTTTGAAAGCTCCTTTGCCCTTTTGACAATAACTCAAGGGTATAAAATCCTGATGGGTATGCCCGCAAGTCAATGGGATGCTCTTGATTTTCAGCGATGGCATGCCTTAGTATTTCCTCACCGGCAGCATTTCTAAGAACTATTACCCCCTTACTGGCCGATCGTATTTGAACCAAATTCTTTGCCGGGTTTGGATAGAATTCAAAAGCAGTTTTCTTTACCTGTTCTCGATCGAGCAATTCACGATCATAACAACTAAAGCCATTTTCGGCATACCATTTTTGCACGTCTTTGGCCGATTCAAACAGCAGTGATAGGTTCTGTAGGTATGTACTTCCCTTTTGGTGCCCTACTACAATTGCCAGGTCTAGCACAAGTGTATCAAAAGGGTCAAGTTTCCAGGGTCCCGCAGTTCCAATACCAAAACGAGTGCTTGTATTTGGTTGGCTCCTTCGCATACTCCAACCCTGGCTTGTGTCAAGCGGATTGCCGGGAAACAATCGCTTTACCTTCTTAGTGTTCCTGCCCCCATCACACATAGGTTCGTCTGAATAATAGGGTTGGCCGTTTCTATTCCTTCCCTGCATGTAATAGTAGAAGTCATTCACATCTCTGGGAAAACCAGAGCATGGGGCTCCTGCCGATTTAGAAAAGGGTACAAATTGATCCAAATGCTGATTTAAGAACATCATACCGGATGCCGGACGGTAATTGCGCAAACTGTCTGCGTATACGCTACCTCCCTTTTCATCTTTGGAATAATTGTAAAACAATTGTAAACTGGTATCACAGCCCATATAGTCTGGCGGCGCCCAAAAAGAAGTTCCCATTTCTGACATCATGCCGAGATAAACACTGTCAAAAGTCTCAAAGGAAGTATTAACAACTTCAAAACGCATGAAGGCTACTGGAGCCAATAGCTTTTGTTTCGATACAAAAAGGTACTGACTCACCTGTATGGGCAGGAACAGTTCATCTTCTTTTACTTCTGGATGTTGCTTATAGTGGTAAGAAGTAAACAACATCTCATCACCCAATAGACAAGGATAATCGGTAAACTGATTGAACGTTTGATTGGAATCTACATCCACAAAGTGGCCCCATGAACGCGAAGAGTTGTTCCTATTGGTATAGTACATTGGATACAAATGGTGGTTTAGCGAATCGCGTAAACGCTCTTTATCAAGCCGCCACACTCTGTCAAAATCTGTGACAGGCGTAGCCTCATTTATTCTTGTAGGTCCCGGGCTCGATTCATGTGGATCAACACCCCTCCATAGCCATATGGATTCACCCGAAAAATGCACAGTACTCGCACTGTCCTTACCTCCAGCTACCAATGAAGTAAAACCAGGTGCATAAAAGAGCGGATTATTCCAGTCCTTCTTTCTAAACAGGTCTTCGTCAAAGTTGGTAAACAAGGCGCTTCCGGCACCTGTTCCTACATGTAACTCGTTATTTGAAATAGAATCAAACCGAGGATCCGTTTCAGGTTCAAAACAAATGGATATCGTGTCTTCACACACCCAGTAGCTGCTCAGCTCTTTGTATTCACGGGTCATTATTACTTTACGGCAGCCTCTTATGTTCTCATCAGGATTCCATGTCCACATTCCTGTGGTTTCATCCATTACAGTTGCGTGCAACGGAATCCAATGTACATAGTCCCATATGCTTTGCGAAAGATGGGCACGTACTATGGTCGCATTTCCCGTTTCTGCCCTTAGCCAATCTCTTGCATTAAAAGCAATACTTGAGCTCTTAGTAAAATGAAGCACACTGTCGCTGTAGTTTAAGCACTGTGCTGACAGGCAGTTTAAACCCAGCAGCCATACGAATACTACCGCTGAAAGTACTTCTACCCTCTGTTTCACTTCTGAACCAGCAGCTTGTGAAAATCAACAAGTCCGTTTTGCTCAAACCTGAGTGTATACATACCAGAAGTCAGGTCATTAAGAGACAGGGAGTGCGCCCCTTCTTTCAAAGCTTCAGCCATTACTACTTTTCCGGTAAGGTCAAGCACTTCAAGCTGCACTGGATTCGCACTTTTGATAGTAACAACATTTCCTGAAGGATTGGGATAGATGCTTAAAGAAAGCTTCGAGACCTGCTTTGTATTTAGTCTATTACGATCGTAACAAGTATAACCGTTGTTCGCATAGAAGGACCTTACATCAGAAACCTTGCTTTTAAGAGCTTTGATATTTTGCAATCTATTTCTCTTACCATCATATGCTACCAGGAGAGCAATATCAAATACCACTGTATCATTCGCCGCCAAAGTAAACGGCCCATGAGATCCGGTAGCGGAATAATCCTTCTTAGAAGTGCTATCGTTTTCCATATGCCAACCGCCTGAAACTGTATTGTCAAGAGGGTCTCCGGGAAAGAGTCTCTTGCTCACTGTTCCCGCTGAGCTTCCACCGCACATGGGCTCACCGTGGAAATAGTGCTTACCTGTTTTGCTTTTGGTTTGCATAATATTTCTATACCCTTGCGCGCTATTGGGCCAGCCACCACTACAGTCTACAATGTCTTTGAAAAAAGGCATGTAATTAGTCATTGTATGGCTTAGGTATACTACCCCCAATGAAGGAGCAACCGGCCGAACTTTGTCGTAGGGAGCGTTTGGTGTTTTGGCATCATCGGCATAGCTGTAAAACATGTTCAAACTGGTGTCACAGCCCATTCTATAAGTGCCCGGCAGGGGTTCTGTATTGGAATTAAATCCAATCATAACGCTGTCAAACTGCTCTCCGGAGGCATTAATCACCTCAAAGCGCATAAAAGCTACATTGGAAAAAGCCGTATCATCCAGTGTAAACAAGTATTGCTTAATATCAATAGGCATGTAATCCTGCTCAAAGCTGATGGTTGTATCTTCAGCAAAGTGATAAGAAGTAAAGGCCATCTCATCTCCTAAGAGGCATGGGTAATCTTCTTTTGTATCAAAACTTCCATTGCTGTTCTTATCTACGAAGGGTGCCCAAGGTTCCTTGTTACCGTCGCTATTTAAGTAATCGAGAGGATAATCCTTTGTACTGAAGTCGGTATGCAGATCTGACGGAGAAAGGCTCCAAACCTTTTCGTAGGAAGTTCTGGATCCTGACCCTGATAGGCGAGTAGGACCTGGGTACGAGCTATAAGGGCCATTAGAACCTGCAAAAAACTGGCCTGAAAAATGTGGTTTTGAGGAAGCATCCAGTCCAGAGATCCAAAGCGAACTGTATTCAAATAGCGAATAATCCCATTCCTTAAGTTTTACCAACCCCTTATTAAAGTCTCCAAACATTAATGAGCCAGCACCTGTACCTAAGGTTAAGCGGGATGTACTTACTGAATCAAATCGCATATCATCAGTACGATCAAAATACAGTTTGATAGTGTCTTTACACGTTAGAGCATGTGTTCCATTGTTTGAATACCTACGTTCAAAAACTACATTCCGATACCCTTTTACATAGGCTTCAGGAAGTACAAGTGTTACAGGACCAAAAGGCTCAGTCTGCAACACACGATAGTTTGAATAGCCAATTGATGTCAGATCGTTCTCAACAAACAAAAAATCAGCATCATCAAAGCCATCCCCCTCCTTTGGTATTAAAGTTCGTGAATCAAAGGTTATAGTGTCAGCATAGGTCAATGAAACTACTTTACCATTGACATCGATACATTGTGCCAAAGCGGTAAAATGCCAAGTGTTTAGCAGCAAAAGAAACAGAAGGAGTATTGAGCGGCGTAGGTAGCTTACCGCGTTTTTGAGGGTAGAGAAAGTAACTATCATAACTTGAAAGCAAGGTAGCCAATCGTTTAGGGCCCTCCTTCGTCCATTTCATAGCTCCCCTTCAAAGTGTTATAAAAGGTGATTTAGATCACTTAAACGGATGGACCGGCTGAATATCTTTGTAGCAATAAAACAGAAGTAAATGCGTACCCAGATTTTTCAATTGGCTTTTATCGCTTTTTTAAGCGTAGGACTTGTTGCTTGTGGAGGTGAGAAACCTGCCCCAGCCGCTGAAACTGAAACTACTACAGAAGAAACAACCAGTACTCCTGTTGCTGAAGAGCCAGAAGCTGTTGAAGAAAGCCCAGAAGAAGCAGAAACATTGGTTCCCGATATGGAGTTGGAACTTTCCGCTATTGGTGAGTCTATGCCAGAGATGGCTTACGAGCCGGCAGTTATTACCGCTGAGGCCTATGTAAACCTAAAGTTGAACTTTAGCAATGCTTCTACAACTGCAGGTATGAACCACAATGCTATCATCATTAAAAAAGACGATGCTTTGGCTGAAGAAATCAGAGCAGCTGGGTCAGCAAGTGGAGCACCAGGTTTTGACCCGGTGGACGACCGAATCATTGGTAAAACAAAAATGCTTTTACCAGGAGAAAACACTTCAGTAGTATTTGAAACTCCCGGTCCTGGTGAGTATTACATCATCTGCACCTTCCCTGGCCATGCCAACATGGTAGGTACCTTATTGGTAGAGTAAGCTCAAAGATTAATTACAGATATTTGCAAGTCCTGATCGTGCCCTGCTGGCAAGATCAGGACTTTTTTTATGAAGATAATTCGAAAGCTTAAAAACCTTTTTCGTTCAGATATGGGTATCATTTTAAAGAGCAAAGATCAAATAGAAGGTATCAGAGAAAGTTGCATTCTGGCAGCTGAGTGTCTTGACATTATTACACCTTATGTAAAGGAAGGTGAAAGTACAGGGCGACTGAACCAGATTATAACAGAGTATATTAAAGACAATGATGCCATTGCAGCCACTAAAGGGTATGGAGCGCACAATCCCTATCCTGCGGAGTCTTGTATTTCATTGAACGATGTTGTATGCCATGGCATACCCGACTTTAAAACCATCATTAAAGACGGCGATATACTCAACATTGATGTTACTACCATTCTTGATGGGTACTACGGCGACAACAGTCGTATGTATATGGTAGGTAATGTAAGTGGTACAGCTAAGAAGCTGGTGGAAACCAGTTGGAACTGCCTGGATATTGGTATTAAACAATGTTTCCCGGGAAACCGAGTTGGAAACATAGGATATGAAATAGAGAAGTATGCCGAATCTCTGGGTTATTCTGTAGTGTTTGAATTTTGCGGACATGGAGTGGGTATCCGATTCCATGAGGAGCCCGAAGTAGCACATGCGGCTGATAAGGACACAGGCCCTATTATGAAGCCAGGTATGACCTTTACCATTGAGCCCATGATTAATGAGGGAAAAGCCCGCACCAAGGTAGACAAGCAAGATGGCTGGACGGCAAGAACTATTGACGGTAAACTATCTGCCCAATGGGAACACACACTACTTATTACAAAAGAAGGTGTGGAAGTACTTACCGATATTCAGGACCATTATCCAAAACCGCTTAAACTGATATAGGGGTCTTGCCGAGAAGTACGCTCCATGTTGTACATCCTTCAAGAATTGATAGTACCTGATGAACGGCAGTTTAATATACTCACGGAAGACGTCATATCCATTTCCAGGATGCTTATGTCCTCAATAAACAAAGCTTCAAACCGCCCTTAAGTGCCCATTTCAACCCTTCACCTTAAACTTTCAATTAGTAACTAAATGCCTTGGATTCCCGCTAACCCCGATTTCGTAGCTGTAGTAAAAAAGAAACTGGAAGGCCAGGAACTCATGAAACGGCTAGACATTGAGCTAAGTAAAATAGAGCCCGGATATACAGAAGCTTTGTTGCCTTTTCAGAAAATGCATGAGCAACAAGACGGCTATGTACATGGTGGACTCACCGGGGCTTTGGCTGATATAGTAAGCGGTTTTGCTGCCTATACACTGGTGGCCAAGGGAGAACGTGTAGTAACAGCCGATATAAGAACCAGCTACCTGAGACCTGGTGTGGGTGAACAAATATTTGCGAAAGGCTGGGTAGTAAAACCGGGGCAAAACTTCTACTTCTGCGAGGCTGAGGTGTATATGCTAAGAGAAGAAAAAGAAGTGCTTATTGCCAAGTCAAGCTCTACTATGGCTGTAATTAAACCCAAATAGGTTATGGCGCTGTGGTAATCGTTTGCATTACATATAGCAACTTATCACCTTTCTCAAAATCATAGTTGAAACCACTGACAATGTGCAATACATTACCCGGTTTCACAATGAAAAGAGGTAAAATATTGTGTTCTTGCTCCGATTGAAACCTCTGGAAATCGGCATTTGAGTCTATTTGCGTATCAGCGATCCCCTGCTCTCTTATCAATTGTGTAAGGGTCACGTAATCAGTTCTGGAGTTTGAGAACACGTTTTTAGGCAATGGCAGGTTTTCATTCTCTACTTCCAGTTTTCCTACCAGTCTAAACACATTATCTTCTCCCAACTCTGTTGCAAACCATCCACAAGCCGAAGCGTTAATACCCGAGTTAGAAGTAAGGGCAAGCAGTTTTCCCACCTGGCTCAAGTCCAGTTCTTCAAAAATCTGATCAGATAAGATATTGCCTTTGTATACTTCGAGCCCCATGGCCTGAGCATCTTCGGTATGTGTTTGTGATGTATCAGCCAGCACTACATAAAAACCTTCGTCCTGTAGTTTCCTGGCTATGGTTCGCGCCACTCCGCTTGCTCCTACCAATACCAGTCCCTTGGGCACCTTTCTTAGTACTTTTAACCCACGGGCTACCCATTTGGCTGAAGAGCCCTGCACTACTACGGTACCCACAATAATGAGAAACGTAAGCGGCAACAGTAATTGTGCTTCAGATTGCTCTACCAGATGGGAGTTTTGACCGCTGGTAAGTTGAATAGAAAAGAGCGATGCCACAGCAGCAGCAACAATTCCTCTTGGTCCTATCCAGGAAATAAACACCTTCTCCCGCCAGTTTAAGTCACTGCGTAAAGTGGCCAAAAACACGCATATAGGCCTTACTAAGAGTACTACAGCGCCAAATAGCACCATACTTCGCCAGCCCAGAGTTTCAATTGAGTTGAGGTTGATGCGCGAAGACAACAGCAAGAACAGAACTGAAACCAGTATGAGTACCACATCTTCCTTGAATGAAAGTATTTTCTTAAGCTCCTCAAGCTTGGTATTGGCCAGTATAATGCCCATCACGGTAGTAGCCATGAGTCCGGCTTCCTCATGAATTACTTCGGCAAAGGCAAAAGTGAGAATGACCAGGCCAAGGGTAAAGACATTCCTCAGATACTTGGGCAATTGGTTTTTGGCCAATAAATACCATAGGATACCAGCACTTATGGCTCCAGCCACCATACCTGAGCTTATAGTGATGAAAAACTCCTGAAGCATTTCCAGCGTATAGGACTCACCGGGATGTGCCGATTTTACTACTTCATAAACGAGCACGGCCACCAAGGCACCAAAGGGGTCAATTAATATCCCTTCCCATTTCAGTATCGTATTGATATTGGTGTTTGGTTTTACGTTTCTCAGAATGGGTAATACCACCGTAGGGCCAGAAACAATAATGAGCGCACCAAAAAGAAAAGACATGCTCCAACTCATTTCCATAATGTAATGAGCCGCCATACCTCCCAATAAAAAAGTGCCCACTATCCCTACCAGGAGTAGGTTTCTTACCGTTTTGGCCTGTGTTCTTATCTCCTTTATGCGTAGCGTGAGGCCTCCTTCAAACAGAATTACCCCTACCGAAATAGATACAAAGGAGAATAGCAGATCGCCCGTAAAAATGGAATCACCGTCCAGCAGTTTGGAACCATCGGGAGTGAACAAAGTTGAAAAGGGGCCAACGGCAAGCCCGATAAGAATGAGTGGCAAAATAGCCGGCTGCTTTATACGCCATGCCAACCACTGCGCGAAAATCCCCAATACTAAAATACCTGCCAGTTCCAGCATCGCGGCAAGTTAAATCACCGCCACTTCATTTGCCGCGTATTTCATAAAAAAGCCCCGTTCTTCTTGTAGTTACCAAGCCATAAACCTTCTCATCCCAAAAAGTAAATTAACGTACTTCGCAACATCAAATCATGTGATGAAAGTTGAACTCTGGTGCCTAGGAAAGAACACCATTAAATACCTGGACAAGGGAATTGAAGATTATACCAAACGTATAAAGCACTATGTACCTTTTGAAATGCAGGTGTTTCATATTCCATCTGCCAGGAAAAACGAGGCTCCTGAAAACATTAAGCAAATAGAGGCGGAGATTGTATTGAAAAAACTCAGCTCAACGGATACGCTGATACTACTTGACGAGGGGGGAACGCATTACAGCTCAAAAAAAATGGCTCTGGAAATACAGAAGTACTTTAATCATACACAGGGTAAGCTCATCTTTCATATTGGTGGCGCTTTTGGCTTTCATGAAACGGTGTACCAAAGAGCCAAGGCCCAAATCTCCTTTTCAAAAATGACCTTCAACCACTTGCTTTTCCGGCTCATTTTTCTGGAACAATTTTACAGATCGATGACCATACTTAAAGGCGAACCGTACCACCACTAGGAATGGCAAAACACATCGAGACAGGCAATACAGGTGAAACCATAGCTATAAAGCACCTAAAGGCTAAGGGCTACAGTATCATTGAGACCAACTGGAGGCAGAGCCCTTATGAGATCGATATTATTGCGCAAATAGGAAACGACATTGTATTTGTAGAAGTAAAAACCCGACGCAGCATTGCCCATGGATTCCCAGAGGAGTCTGTTACCAAAAAGAAGGCACAAAGCTTATTTACCGCAGCAAGTATATATCTTGAAGAGCACGGGCTGGAAAATGAGATTCGCTTTGATATTATAGCTGTGGTACTCAGCGGAAGCCGAACTGAAGTTCTGCATATAGAGGATGGAATAAGCCCCTTTCCAGAGTTATAACGATAGCAATCAACATTTCGATTAAATAATGTCACGCTACGAACGCGCGAACTGTCATAGCCTAAAAGCTGAATTTGAGTCCTGAAAACTACCATCACAAACTATTTCCGGTTGCTTACAACATCTTGGGTTCCTCTGATGATGCAAAGGATGCTGTACAGGATGTATTGGTAAAATTTCATTCTATTGAAAAAGGCCATATTGAAAATGAAACTGGTTTTCTCATTAAATCGACAGTAAACCATGCCATCAACATAAAAACAAAAAAGAGCCGCACTCTTTCAACTGAAGTTTGGTTGCCTGAGCCTGTTTCAACTGAAAACAGTACTCTGGATATTGACAAAGAGGCCATTCTTTCCTATTCGCTTTTGATATTGCTTGAAAAGCTATCGGTGAAGGAACGAGCCGTGTTTATTCTGAGAGAAGCATTTGAATATTCACATATGGAAATTGCGGATACTCTTGACTTTTCAATTGAAAACTCACGCCAACTACTGAGCCGCGCAAAGCATAAACTTTCAGCATACAAAACTCATGCTGGTATTCCTCAAGTACACAAAATCATCCACCTTGAAAGGTATGTACGCGCCATAAAAAGCGGAGATACCGCGGATCTTGAGAAGCTATTGTCAAAGGACATTTCATTGGCAGCTGACGGTGGTGAAAGCATCAGAGTGGTACGGGATTTAACCACGGGAATTGCGGCGTCCTCGAAATTATTGACCTATGTGTACAAGGCCTACTTAAACGGTCTCCCCTATTCAATCTGCGAAGTCAACCACCAGCCAGCTATTCTATTCCATAGGGATGGGCTCATTTATAATTGTCAGGTATTTGAACTTAGGGAAGGCAAGATTCAAAGTATCTATTCAATCGTAGATCCCGAAAAATTAAAATCACTTTGTAAATAGTGTCACGCTAGCCACTGGGTCATTGTCATGCTATTGAATTTAACAATCAATACATGACAACATTACTACGGATAGACTGTAGCCCACGAACTACAGACTCACACTCACGCCTGCTGGCCGACTGCTTTGAAGAACTGTGGAAGGCGGCCAACCCTGAGGGAAATGTTCAATACCGCGATTTGGCTAAAATGCAAATTCCGCATCTTGAAAATGCCACTATTGAAGGTTTCTATACCCCACGGGAACATATGTCCAAAGAGGCCCAACGTGCTACTGCCATTTCAGATGAACTTGTTAAGGAGCTGATTTCTGCAAATGAAATTCTCATTAGTAGTCCTTTGTACAATTACAACGTTCCTTCTAACCTCAAAGCCTATTTGGACCAAGTGGTGCGGATAGGCTACAGCATCAATATCAACGAAAATGGATTCTATGGATTGCTAACTGACAAGACTGCTCACCTGATAACAGCAAAGGGAGGTTTATACAAGGGCTCAAGCAAGGAAGCCCTTGACTTTCAAGAGCCCTACTTAAAGGCCATTCTGGCCTATATGGGTATAAAGACCGAAAATGCTTTTTCATTGGAAGGTACAAGTGATAAAGGCCTTGTGGAACAAAACACACGGCTTGTTAGGAGTAAGATGGAAAGTACATTCAAAAAACAACACTGAGCCATGAACAAAGCAAACGAAAACTACTTTGAAGACGCATTGAATGGCCAAGCCAGCATTATAACACCTGAAGAAGGTGAAAAGCTTGAACTCAATACCATCTCCATCACATTTAAGGTCACAAGTAAAATGTCAAATGACCAACTTGGCGTATATGAAATAGTACTACCGCCTATGGCCATTGGTGCCAAGCTTCACTACCACAGGTTTATGGACGAAACATTTATTGTAAACGAAGGCATACTGACCCTACAAACCGGACAGGATGAAGTAAGAGCCAAACCTGGCACAGTAGTTTATGTGCCCAGGTTTACACCCCATGGGTTTAAAAACGACACAAACCAAACGGTGAAACTCACCTTACTTTTTAACCCATCACAAAAACGGGAAGGCTTTTTTAAAGGCCTTTACGAAACGCTAAACGAAGTGCCTATTGACCCTGAAAAGTACTTGAAGCTGTATAATAAGTATGATAGCTTTCCGGTAGACACTTCCAATATGATTCCAATAAGGAGTTAATGCTCTGGCTGTGCAGGTACTTTCAGAATGCGCTTGCACAGTCAGTCTTTCTTCATCATGAACTTCCCACCTGAGTTGATCTGCTACTACAATCATTGCAAACACCAGTAATCACACAGTTAACCGTTTCTACCTGGTATTGTTGGGGCAATGAAAAATGTACTGGAATTGGCAGACATTCTATGGTTTCACAGTTGGTACAGCGAAAATGAAAGTGGTGCATTGCTTCCTTCGGTTCATCGCATTTCATGCATAGGGCAAAATATTGTTTGCCATCATCGGCTACAATTCTGTGAAGAATACCATCATCGCAATAACGGTTTAATACCCGGTAGATAGTAGCCCTGTTAATGTCAACACCTATTTGTTTTTCAATAGCACCTTGACTCATGGCCTTGCCCGTTTCATTTAAAACAGCCAAAACAGCTTCTTTGGTGGGTGTATTTCTTCTCTTCATTTATTGAGCTGAGCAATCATTATTGCAACACTATTGCAATAATACGAAAGAAGCCTATATTCGTGCTCTCAACTAATGCAACTAAGTCGCATTAATACAAAGTAATGAATCGAAGGGAAGCTATAAAACAAGGAAGTATGGCCGCTTTGGCCTTTACCACACCCTTTCCTTTACAAAACCTATCATCGTTTTACCACATGAAGAACTCAAACACATTTGAAACCATCATCATAGGCGGGAGTTACTCAGGACTATCTGCCGCAATGACACTTGGCCGTTCCATGCGCCATGTACTGGTCATTGACAGCGGACTGCCCTGTAACCGACAAACTCCATACTCGCACAACTTCCTTACACAGGACGGAGTAAAACCCCAGGAAATTGCCTCACTCGCAAAGTCGCAAGTATTACAATATCCAAGCGTTAGCTTTCTGGAAGACCTGGCTCTTGAAGGCCACAAATCCGAAGGTCTTTTTCATATACGTACACAATCAGGACAGGAATTCTCAGCACCCAAACTGGTTTTCGCCACCGGGGTTACTGACCTAATGCCAGAAATCGAAGGGTTTGCTGATTGTTGGGGTATTTCCGTAGTGCACTGTCCTTATTGCCACGGTTATGAAATACGTCATAAAAAAACTGGAATAATGGCCAATGGGGAAAAGGCTCTTCACCTGGCTCCCATGGCTCGGAATCTTACTGACAAGCTTAGCATCCTCACTTCAGGCAAGGCAGATTTTAATGCTGAAGAACTGGCCAAACTCCAACAAAACAATATTCGCATTATAGAAAAAGAAGTTTCTGCAATAGAACACAGCAAGGGATACCTCAGCCACATTGTATTTAGTGATGGCAGCAAAGAAGCCTTTGATGCCACTTATGCCGCCATACCCTTTAGCCAACATTGTGACATTCCTGAAAAGTTGGGTTGTGAGCTCAACGATCAAGGCTATCTACAAGTAGACATGATGCACAAAACCACCGTTGATGGCATATTTGCCTGTGGCGACAATACGACACGCATGCGCTCGGTAGCCAACGCCGTTGCCAGCGGAAACATGGTAGGCGCGGTTATTAACATGGAGCTCTCCAATGCGCAGTTTTAGAAAGGTCTCATCGTCTTCCTTCTATTGAAAAAATAGTGCAACTTCGTCAGGTACATCATTGGGCACCAAAATGACGGAGAAAACAGGTATACTAAAGCGATTGGACCAAATCGATTTTCATGACATTCCGGTGGAGCAAATTTCTTTTCAAACAGAACCAAGCACCGAGCTAAGAGTTGATTTCGCTCTTTATGTAGAAGAAAAAGAAGACTACGACCACTGGACCTTACAGTTTGGAGAAGTTCAGGAATTAAAATCGGAGGGACTCCATCTCAATGTGCAATCAGACTTTGAAATTTACAGATTCGATTATGTACTTCACAGTCTCTTTGAGTGTAAACTTCTCTTTCTACTCGGGTTGGGTCAGTCTTCTTATGAAGTCAATTTGACTTGCAAGAACATAGAGCTTCACAGAAGAATAAAATAGAGTAGTTTTATGAGCCGGACTCGTATTAGAACAGCTTAAGCATGGGAGCATGGCATCAGGATTTAGTGGTTAAAGGAGTACCCGAAGAAGAGGTGGATACCGTCGTAAAAAAAATTCTTGACTACTTACAACTCACAAAAATCGTTAGCACTAAACCAACCGACGGTAGCTTAGGACAAGGTACCCAATATGGGCCTGGGGTCAATTGGAAATCAGCAGTAGAGATTTCCGACGAAGATCATTTCTTAGACCTGAGTTCCAATAGTCTTGAAATACAGACTGGACGTACTGTGTTCTATGCTGATGGACGCGAATTTGATTCAATAGCCTGCCCCAACTGTGGTGAAAACAACCTGGAATGCGATTGGAGCACCCTATTTAGCCAATGGATTCAAGACCCTACCACGGCCGACTGGCAGTGCAAAAATTGTGGAACTTCAAACGCCATAAGCGAATACCAATTTGAACCCAAATGGGCACTTGGAAACTTAGGATTTACCTTTTGGAACTGGCCCCGACTCAATGATGCCTTCATTGAAAGACTAGAGGTTCTGGTAGGGAAAAAAATAGAAAAAGTGGAAGGAAAAATATAGACGACATCAGCGCTCCCTATTTTCAGAATTGATTTGGAATAACCTCCACTTTGAATATGGCTCAGCCCCTTACCACTCACGCTTCCTTTTTAGACTTTGAATTTGTAATTCCCATCATCTCAGTACCTGAACAGAGCCATAAACTTCTCTATCCAGTACACTGACTTTATAAAAGTAAACCCCAGGGGATACGGGTACTTTATTACTGACATTGTTCCCGTCCCAGCAGCTTATGTTGCCTTCCTGCTCAATGGTAAAAAGTTGCTGCCCCCATCTATTAAAAAACAGGATTTCGAAGTTCTTACAAGTCCCTGGTAATTTCGGAATCCTGATTTCAAAACAATCGTTGTAGCCATCGCCGTTGGGACTAAAAATATTGGGGGCAATCACTTCGAAGCTATCAAAAGGTAGCAAGGCTGCCGACATTGAAAAACTATCTGCACAATGTGCATCTATGGCTTTTAACATGGCCTCAGCACGATGGCCATACGGAAATACCACTGTGGCATCATCTCCTTCTACAAAGCTTTCTCCTTCATTAAACTGCCATACATAGTGTTCAGCCCCAGAGCTGGTATTTACAAACTCCGCTCTAAAGCCATAGCAATCGGGCCGTATGGTGGTATCAAAAGAAGCTTGTGGCACGGCCACACGCACGTACACTTCATTCACATATTCGCATCCGGGAAAGCTTCGAATCACCTTATAAATAGTGCTCTCTTTGGGATAGGCCTTCGGATTGGGTATGGTATCACTATCCAAATACAAAGCAGGTGTCCAGGAGTAGCGAGCATTGATTGCCGTATCAGCCGCGCCCAATACAATAGAATCCTGTAAACAGATAACTGTGTCAGGAATCACAAAGGCACCGGTATCTACATACACCTTAAAGGTTCTAAGCAGGGTATCAGCGCAGTGCTCCTTTGCAGCAACTGCCTGTACTGTGTAAGAACCAGTACCTGAAAAGGTGGCCAAAAGAGAGTCTTCGCCTCCTGAATAGCGCATGTCTCCTACTTCCCAAAACATAGAGTCAAAACGCTGTGAAGTGTTGTACAACCTAATATCAAACACGTCGCAATGTGGATCATAATTAGTACTAAAGCCAGCTAAAGGGCTATGTACTCCCACCGTAATGGAATCAATAAAAGTGCATTCAGGATATTTCTTTCTTAGCACATAGGTAAGTGTATCAGTAGGCCTGATAAGGGGATAGGCAATTTCAAAATCACTTACGCTGTCTTTGGGGCTCCATTCGTAACGGGCAAAACTGTTGGTGTCGTTCACTCCTATCCAAAGTTGTTCACCAGAACAAATGTTGGTATTGGGTCCTGCAAAAAGCCCCGTATCGGCCAATACATTGAGCACCTTCTCATAAGTAAGAGAACAGCCCTTTGCCGAAGTGCCTTCTAATCGAATACTGTAGTTGCCACTTTTGGGATAGGTAAAAGCCACCGAATCACTCGAAGTGGAAGTATCAGTGGAACTGCCTTCTACACCAAAGTCCCACTTATGATCCACCACATTTTCACTGGCATCATAGACCTTTACGTGCAAACCATCGCATGGAAAAGTATAGGCCAATTGGAAAAAGGGCTCTGGTTTATCCACGGTAATGGTTACTTCGTCATCTACTGTGCAACGCCCATTGCTCCGCTCTACTCTGTAAGTAGTGGTTTCTGTTGGTTTGGCTAAGGGAAAAGCAGAGTTGGGATAATCAAGCGTGGCAGCTGGAGTCCAGCTGTAAGACATTAAGTAAACTGGAAGGGCTCCTAAATAAACAGAATCACCCGCACAGATTACCCGGTCTCTTCCTGCAAAACTGGTAGTGTCTTCTTCCACCACTATGGTTTGGCTAACCGAATCACGACATTGTGGGTTTATTTCTGCCACCAACTTCACTGTATAGGTTCCTTCCTTTGGAAACGTAAAGTTTGGATGCTCCCTGGTGGATCGGTCCTGGCTATTTCCTGTACCAAAATCCCAGAGGAATTCAGTTCCTTCTCCTTCATTCACGAAAGCATAAGTCATGTTTTTACATTGAATGAGAGGAAATGCCTTAAAGCGAATATCCGGTGGACCTACGGAAACAAATACCGTATCGTAACCGTAGCAATAGTCAAAGGTTTGCTTAAGTATGTATGCAAAATTTCCGGGAGGGCTTGAAACAGGGTTTCTTGCCGTATCACTGTCCAAATAGGTAGACGGAATCCATTGATAAGATGCATTGGGAAAAAAGGTGGTGGGACCAATTGTTACTCCTTCTCCTGAGCAAGACCGGGCATCAGGGCCGCCAAAACCAGGCGTGTCAGGACGCACATATATTTCTTTTGAAAAAGTATCACTACAGTCTTGAGAGTAGGCAATTAGCCTTACCGTATACCACCCGCTCTTAGGGTAAGTATACGATTCTGTTACCTGCACCGAAGTGTCTGCAATAGTACTGGGATCACCAAAATCCCATTTGTAGCTCAGAGCTCCATTGCTCTCGTTGTCAAAATCCACTTTAAAGCTACAAGCTTGATCAGGCATGGCAAAGGCGCTCACTACGTCGAAATCGCAATTGATTACGTTGAACTGAAAATCCCTGAGTACCGTACCGAGTAATTGTCCATTTCGGTATTCCTTTACGCAAATTCCCACCACATACTGTCCAAGCCGCGTGGGAGTGCAGGTTAGTAAGCCTGTTTTCGCATTTATCTTTAGTGCGGGGCTCCCTGGCAATTGGTTTCCAAACCAGTAACCTGCTTCATAGTTTACATTGAAGTAAGGCGGGCCTGGCGGTGGATTAGGCTGTCCATTGGCACGCGACGCTCCCTGATAGGGTGCGCACAATTCATAGACCAGTGAGTCGCCATCCTTGTCAATAGCGGAATGAGAAAAGGAGAACGGTTTATTGATGCACAAAAAATTAGGAGGTAGTGCCTTGAACTTTGGGCTGCTATTGTCTCCAAGTGTTTTTCGCTCCGGTATTACCACAAAATAAGTAGCCCCCACTCCGTTAAAAAGGTCGAGATTGAGAATGGTGTTATTTCTACAGCAACGCTGATAAGTAACCAAATACCCATCTGGGGCATCGGGCAGTGCAATGGTGGTTTGGTAACTAAAGCGCTCCACACACACATTGGTAGGTGTGTCAAGGCAATTGTAGTTAAGCTTGCGAATGCGGGTTTGAGAAATCCTCGATAGCGTGAATGACCTGTAAAGGCTAGAGTCGGTCCGGGCATAAATCCCAAAATGAGCCACGGTATCGCTCGCAATGGAACTTGGCCTACCGTTGTAGCAATCTATATACACATCAAGCGAAATGATGAATGAGTCGCCTCCCTTGTATTCATAATACAAATCGCCCCCTACAATATGACTTCCAAAGACCATGCTCCCCAGCAGGGAGAACGACAGGCATAGAAACCATCTATTAAATTGCATGAGCAGCAAGATGTGGGTTTTCTCTTTTAGATGCGTTATAGGACCAGAAATTGCGGCCAAGGTTTATTCTAAAAAATAACAACAAGGTCTAATGCCAATTCTTTAGCAAATTTGAAACTATGTGTAGTCTGGAAGAATTTGCCCAAATGGCACTTGACTTAAATGGCGTTACTGAAAAACCCCACTTTGACAGAACTTCCTTTAGAACCAGGAAGATTTTTGCCACCTTAGATAGGACAAGTGGTAGTGCCAACTTAAAATTAAGTCTTGATGATCAGTCTACCTTTTCGGCCATTGGCAAAGGGGCCATCTATCAGGTAAACAACAAATGGGGGCTACAAGGCTGGACCACTTTTGAATTAAATGCCCTGGAAAACCACCTGATAGTAGATGCCTTACAGTGCGCATATAGTGAGTCTTTAACCCAAAAAAAGAAATGAGCAAATACTATGCACAACGCGAGCGAAGGGCATAGACAAACTTGGTTCTTAAATAGCCCAATGCCTGGACAAGCCAAAATACAAACACGATAAGGCTGCCATAGGTCTTTCTCAAAAAAATAAAGGGATGATGTTTCATTTCAGTGTTTCAAGGCTTTTACACTTTTAAGCGAATCCCAATTTCGGCAATTGGTCTGGCCCTTAATCCGCTTTGACTAATGGCAGTACTTACAAGGGATTGCTCATATCGAATGGCCGATCTTCCATATGCCGACAGGAAGCAGGTAACAGGAACGTCGAGTTCAAGCCCCAACTCAGCTCCAGCATAGGGTGTTGCATGCAATGATTCAGTACCGGTACCAAGGTTCCTTTCCTTTAAACTTCCAATATAGGTATTGCCAAAAGGTGAGATAATCCATCTACCAAGGGCTATAAATTCCTGTCTTACTTCAAGGCCAATAAGCCTGGCACTTCTTGACAGTACTTCTCCATCAAAAGCATAGCCACTTTTTTTAGTGCCAAACATTAGACCATAGCTAAAACCATAGAAGGTGCTCTTTCCGTATTTCAATGAAATTCCTGAAACGCCTACCAGCTGCGAGTTTCCGGCCTGGCTAAACAGTTCGTTTCCACTGGTTCCAATTGACAAAAAGGAGCGGCTGCTTCTGCACTGCGCAAACAGGGATGCATTTGCTAAAAGAAACAGAGATAGAATTAATGCGTTACGTCTCATAAGGCTGGCTTTTAATACTAACCTCGATCCTATTGAATCTAGTACCTTCTTCAACCTCTATTAACATGTAGTTTGTAAGTGCCGCCTAGAGCACATAACCTAACTTAAGACCAACTACCATTGAAGGCCGTAGGTACGTATCTGGATAATGAGGAGCATAGTAGGTAATTACTCCATCTGCCACAGCCGGGTTCCTATGCAAGTCTTCGTTGGCAGAATGAACGTTCATGATGCGTTGCATCATCTGTGCTCATATACCAGGCTCAAAGCCTACTTTAAGTTTAATTCGCATACATTTTTAGCTTTATTAGGAGCATTTAGCAATGCTAGTGATCAGAAGTCTTCTAGATTCCGGCTTAAACTCAACTACACATGAAAACCAAACTACTAACCATGCTCATAGCCGTCTTTATACTAGGGGCTTGTGAGGATCCAGAACCAGAACCGGAAGAAATTAAAGGCTGCATGGATGCAGCATCACTTACCTACAACGCTGATGCCACAGTTGATGATGGCAGCTGTGTATATGCAGAAGACAAGCAACGTTCATTATTCATTAAATATACGGGCACATGGTGCTGGGCTTGTGGCGATTATGGTGCGGGTATAATGAAGGAAATGAAGAGCACCCACGGTGACGATATTGTGACTATTGAAATTCATAAAGGTTCATCAGACCCCATGAATAACGCCATTGCCGATGCATGGACTGCACACTGGCAACACTCTGCTACTCCCTCATTTGTGGCCAATAGCACCCTATTCATAAATACACATCCTGTAAGCCCGGGCAATGCAGAAATTAACGCTCACAACAGCAAAGATCCTGAAGTACTGTTGCACAATGAATTTACAAGCACAGGTGAAACTATTTCTGGTACGGCTTACATACAAGCTGCTCAAGACCTAAGCGCTGACTACAACCTTGGAGTTTATGTACTGGGCCAGGGTTTTGTTTACAAGCAAATAGGTAAAGACGGTAGTGCCCACCCTGAGTGGGATTTTGACGAAACCACATCTACCTATACTGCCTACCAACATGAAGACATTTTACATGCTGAAGTAAATAGTGAAGCCTTTGGCTCTCCGACGCTTACCACGGGTAGCAGCGCCAATACTTCGCAAACTATAGAGTACAGCTTTTCGCACGATGCTGGCTGGGCTCCTGAAGTTGATATTGTTCTTATTGCCTGGAAAGACCTTGGCAATGGTCAGTATGAATTTGTAAACATCAAGAAATACGAGCAGGAGTAATCTTACTCGGTCTACAGAGAAAGGGTGGCTGCAGCTACCCTTTTTTTGTTGGTATGGATTGGTTTATTTGCTTGAAACGCTCAAATATTTCTATCTGATCATAGCTAAAAGCCATAGCCCTGGCATGAAAGACGTACAGAAAGTACTCGTCAACGTAATAGTGAGGCATGGTATTGAAATAGGGTAATGGATATAGCTGTGTCAGAATGCCATGTATTTTGGCTGCTGATGCGGTATCCGAAAACTCCCATTGCTCAATCACACCATCAGGTATGAGCCCTGCGGCTCCTTTCTGTTTATAGAAATAGGCCCAGGCACCCTTCGCTTTTTTAAGTAGGCTAAGTCCGGAAGTATCCCATTTTCCTGACCTACCTTCATCGTACAAGTCTGAATATCCCCTATAGCTGAGCAACATATTATTGTTTGCTTCCAGGGGATAAAAGGGTATATCATCAAACAGAACCATGGAATCTCTGTTGAGATCAGGATAGATTCCTACTTCCAGCAATCTGGCTGTGTCACTAATCCAACCAAGGGCTTCTATCTGCATCGCAAGCTCAATCAAGCACCTGGCAGGCCCTGGTCTTTCCCACTTTTTGCTTGCTCCAATAGTATCTGCCAATAGATCAGCTGCCCCGTTCCAACCTGAGTCAGTCTCAACCTCTCCGGCATTCGGCCTGCTCGTACCTACTGCCGTTTGCTGTTCATGGCTTCCACAAGCCGAAAGCAACAAGAGGTAAATCCAATATTTTGCCACGCTGCGTTGTTTCATGTTCAACATACATTCCTTACAAGGGTAGTCATTCTCTACTATTCTTTTAAAAGTCTATCTTTCAAAACGAGATGTTGTGAGGTTTCTTTTTTGATCCAGGTCAAAACCAAAGGCTTCAGACCCCAACTAGTTTTGCAGGTATCAAGACTATACTACTATATATCGTTACAGGACTGGCACTTGTAAGTTGCACAAGCCATCAAGATCAACTTCTTGGAAGCTGGACTTCAGCAAGTACTTTTTGTAAGGCTGAGTACCGTATTTGCTACGAACATGGACAGCTGGCAGGAAAGATTATCTCTTATGACGACGGGACCACCGCCTTCAATGATAGTCTATTAAATAAAAGCCGCTACCTGTTCAAAGAACTTGACTATCGCGATGGTCGATATATTGACGGAACTTCCGGAGCCACTCAGAAAACGAATCGCCTGGTAATCATGCCAGTTGGTTCGGACAGTTTGGAGGTTACTACCAATATTATGAACCACTCTATTTCAGAAATCTGGGTTCGCAAGAACCATCAACACATAAGTAAATGACCAAAATTCTTATCACATTTTTTGTACTTACAACACTGGTAATGGGATGTAAAAAGAAATCAGACGACGCACCTGATCCAACACCTGACACACCTGTAGAGGTGCAACCTATTGACATTAACAAGCAAGGTTTCGAACTCCTTGAAAAAATGCAGGGACATTGGGTAGGCTCAATGCAAATATTGGGCACTGAATATGAGTGGTTTGCCTTCGATTATCGAGCCATTTCTCCATCACACGTATTCGGTATTTATGAGTCAGGAACGGCGGGCAACCTTCTTACTTCTTTTTTTGTGACCGATTTTAAGGGGAAACAAACCATCATGGCCCGTAACGGTGGCTTGCTCAACGGCATTTACCGCACCAGCTACTTTGTTCTCGACAGTGTATCCAATGAGCCTGATGGAGATTTCTACCGTTTGGTAGATGCTGTAGGTGGAACATCAGTAATGTGGATGGAACTTAAATTCAGTGGCGAGCAACTTCATTTTAATGCCTATACAAGTCGCTTAGGTCTTTTGGACAAACCTTCCAGACACATGGCATTCGTAGCCTCAAAACAACATCCTGAGTTGGCAAAAGCCGCTGCTACTGAGGTAGACTTTCCTCAAAAAGTATCGGCCTGGGATTTTGAATCTCGTTTCAAAGAAGACTACCTCTATGTAAATGCCGGAGATGAAAAAGCCAAATCGGCATCGTTTCTTGATCAGGACGAAACCAAGACAGTTTTTGAATTGGCCTATAGTTCAGGAGACCCTATCAGAATTGATGAACATCCACACCTAGGTTATTTACAACTCAAGCTTGAGTTGAATGATCAAATTGATGAAAGCACCTTGCTGGTATACCTTTCTACAGAAGCCCTCACAGATGAGCTGGGCACCATACTTACCGAGCCTTTTAATACGGTACTGCATTTTCCTGAGCTTGTACCCGGCGAAAATGAGTTTCTCCTCACTTACTTGCATCCGGGCGAATACTATGTAACCGTGGTGGCAGACGTAAATGCAGATGGATATGCCTCGGCTGGAGATATAACCCATGTGAGCACACCAATAGTGATACATCCGGAAAAACAGACCGATCTAACCATTGACAACATAACCATACAGAACTGATGCTATTAAAGAAAATCATTTACGCAACTTTCACAGCCCTTTTACTCACTATTGGAATCAGTAGCTGCTCTGAAGACGATCCAGTAGTATCAGAGGAGGTGGTGTATGATTCAGATGTATCTGACCTCATGTTCAACTTCTGTACTACTTGTCACTCAGGTTCGGCTCCATCGGCCAATCTTGACCTGAGCAGCTATAATAACGTTAAAGCTGCCACTGAGTCCGGTTCCTTGCTTGATAGGATTAATAACAGCAGTAACCCGATGCCTCCCAGTGGTCTGTTATCCGAAGAAAGAAGAACCCTTCTTGAGGATTGGGCTTCAGGTGGGTACAAGGAATAAGGGCCTTATTTTTTAGAGCGAATACGGCTCAGGGTTTCTATCGAGATGCCCAGGAAGGAGGCAATTTGTCCAAGACCTACTCTTAGTTCTATTGCTGGGAAATAGCTTAGCAACAGTTCATAGCGTTCTTTGGCCGACAAAAACATATAGCCCTTAAAATAGGTATCCAGAAAGACCATTTGTTCTTCCACCAAAAGGCGTGCAAATCGCTCAAAAGTGGGGTGTTTTCTTATCAGGTTTTGAAAATCTGTGACATCAATACTGTATAGTTCGCACTCTTCCAGAGTCTCCAGGTATTCAAAACTCACTTGGTTCCCGTAAAAACTGCTCCAAGACGTTACAAACTGTTTTTCCGTATAAAACCAGGAGGATACTTGCTTGTCTCCTTTTGCATAATAATACGTTCTCAGGCATCCGGTTGAGATGAAATAGAGCTTCCTGCACACTTGTTGGGCTTTTTCAAAAACTACTTTCTTCTGAATATGCTCCGTTTTAAAAGTGGACCGAATGGCTTCTTCAAGATCGGTAGTAACCTCGGATTTTAAGCGTAAGTGCCTAAGTAAATCTTCCATTTTGCCTTACTCTCCTATATCCTCGTTCCAAAGCTCTGGCCTGTTGGCAATGAAGGCCTTCATAAGCTCCTTGCATTCAGAACTATCTGCCATCACTACTTCCACTCCATTTTTGCGCAGCAATTCTTCGGCCCCCATAAAGGTTTCGTTTTCACCAATCACCACCTTGGGAATTCCGTATAGTAGAATAGCACCTGTACACATAGGACAGGGGGACAGTGTGGTATAGAGAACAGACTCTCTATATACCCTTGCCGGCTGGCGTCCTGCATTTTCAAGAGCGTCCATTTCGCCGTGTAGCACCACACTACCTTGTTGTACACGCTTGTTGTGCCCGCTTCCCAATACTTTGTTTTGGTGCACAATCACAGAACCTATAGGAATACCTCCTTCTTCCAGGCCTTTCCTTGCCTCAGCAATTGCTAATTCTAAAAACTCGTCCATACCTTAACAGATCAAAGAGCCGCAAGATAGGCCAACGTGCAACTAAGACCGCTGGTTGGAAGCCTTGCTTTTATTCTTGAGATGATCTATTCCAGAAAGCGAAGTTAATACCACACTCAAGGTGAGTTCTTGTACGCTCCCTATTGAAATGAGTGCCACCCGCGTAAGAAAGATACAAGCCAAGCCTTTTTTTAACCTGCACCTTAGCCATTACAGTGGTGGTTCCACCGTTGTGAGAAAACCAACGACCAAAACCCAAATAGTACTTTTCCTTATACCCGAGTAGAACATTTGCTGAAGACACATTATCGTGGTTCAGTTTTGTAGAAATAATGTCTTCAAAATGAACCCGCGGCTCAACGCTCCAATCACCCAGAGCCACTTCGTAGCCAAGGTTAACGTACAAGGTAGGCTGAAACAGATCAGCACCTGAATAACTTACATTATCAAAAAAAGCGCTTACATCCGGACTCAATAAATGCTTTAGCGCTAGCCCTCCGTAAAGCTTTTTCCCTTGAAACCATAGGCCTATATCACCGTCCAGATGATTAACACTATTCTTGGTCAATAACGGGTCATCAGGGTCAACAATCAAATTGGCCGTCGGATCCCAGGTATTTCTCATCCAATTGAGCCTGGCTCCTACAGCCATTTCTAAATGCTCAGAGGCCTTAAAAGTTTTTGATGCATGAAAACCATAGGCGTTGCTGTAAAAGGCATCGAACCCATAATACATACGGCTCAAACCTAAATGTGTACCACCCTCATTCGGAGTCCAGTCAATAAAAGCAACAGCAGATTCTGCATATATTGGCGATTCAGACACCCACTCCCTTTTGTTGAGATGCACCTTAAATGTGTAATCTTCTGAAAAAAAGGCAGGATTAAACATTACAAAATTCTCGTTCAAGATATTTTGAATGGGGTCTGTAAACCCTATTTGAGCTGATACTGAACGCGTAAAAAACAGCACTATGGCCACTATAAGAAAACAGGTATTCTTCATATCCAACAGTTTTTAGTTCAAACCTTCCACTCTGAGCTTTGAGATATTCTCCGAGTTAAAAGGCATTTTCATTTCTGTTAACCAGCCATTCTAATGCTTTTTAAAAGAATAAGGTTGCAGTGTTTGCCCATCTTTTTGTGGTAAACGATTATTAACGTGTCTGAATTATTTTATCGTTTTCACATCAAAATCTATAACCAGTGCTTACAGGTCGTCAGCGTTCAAAAAAGGCCTAAAGGCCAAATTGACAAAGGTTTTCAAGCGCTCCAAACTCTTATCATGAAAAGGATAATCATTAAAAAAAACAGATACCCACCTGATAAATTCTTCATTAAAATTATTGAGCACTCAACAAGAGCAGCCCTGTTCGCGTATCAGTGCATCTAAAGCAAGACATTCGTAAGAAACGTCCCTAATATGAAAAACCTGCTTCTCCTGTTGTTCTTTCCTCTTTGCTTTGTTTCGTTTGAAGCAAGCGCAACTATTGTAGGGGCAGAGTTTGAATGGGAAGCCCTGGGTAAAGACACCTTTCTTATTAAAATAAATGCGTACAGAGATTGTAATGGAGGGGGGATTTTAACTCGGGATATCACTGTAACAACTAAATGTGGCACAAAACAACTTTCTCCGAAGACAGTGTCAATGGGGGATGTTACTCCGGTTTGTGCCGGAGTTCAATCACGTTGCAAAAGCCGAAGTACCAGCTTCAAGTATGGTTTTGAGTTGTTTCAACTAAGTGCCATCTATGTGGCAACAACCGACATTAGAAACGGCTGTTGCATTGCCAACCTATCATGGAAACAATGCTGCAGAAGTCAATATATTACTACGGGCTCGGCCAGTGAGAATCTATACATCGAAGCCGCTCTCAATTTTTGTGCCGGAGCTTCGGCTGTAAAATGGAGCAGCCCTGCTGTGGCAATTGGCTGCTTAGGAACTGACCAGTACTTAGACAACAGCCTTGTCACCACGGATTCTGTAGTGTACTCTTGTACGGATCCCTTGTCATCGGCTACCACCAAAACGACTTGGAGCTATCCGTACTCAGCATGTAAGCCAGTTTACTATCCCAGCTTTCCAAAGCGGAATCCTAAGTTATATCAATTGGATAGCACTACTGGGGAACATAGGTTCAGAGCTTTTTCTCAACAGGTAACAATACTGTGTGTACAGGCAGAAATTTTCAGAAATGGCCAGCTTATTGGTTTCACAAGGAGAGACATTCAATACATTGTTGTCAAATGTCCTAGCAACTTCCCTCCTGTACTATCCAGTATGGATGCTAAGAAGCCAGTCTCTAAAAACTTTACGGCTTCCGTATGTGCCGGAAAAAAGCTCTGCTTCAGCGTTACTCCAACTGATCCTGACAAGAATGATACTGTTACACTAGAGCAGAACAACGGTATTGCCAGAGCAACCTTTACTATTACCAACCCAGGCACTACCAGAGATACGGGTGTGTTTTGCTGGACACCCACTACTTCAGATATCAGCAATACACCTCATAAGGTAGTTATTAAGGCAAAAGACAACGCCTGTCCTTCAAATGCCATTTCATCCAGAGTGTATAGCATTTTGGTACAAAAACCCTACTCTTATGATTTGGACATGAAAGTACGCTCCGGAAAATGCGGCACTTATTACATGACCGTTAGCGACAAAAATGGGCTTTCAATGAACGAAATTGACTGGTATGAGAACGATAGCATATACATAGGTTCAGGAGACAGTTTGGCACACACCTTCACAAGTATCGGAAACAGAAAAGTGACCGTACGGGTAAGCGATTGTCTTGATCAACAAGCCGACACCATCATAAATGTAACTGCAGTAAGTAAGATTCAATTGGCAATGGCAAATGCCAATGTATGCCAGAATGAGAAGGTGCAACTGACTCCAACCATTACCGGGCAGTCGGGCAGCTTACAGTACCACTGGAACATTGTTGATGTAGCCAGTGGCGACATAGGATATAAAGGCAATACTACCGACAGCACAATCCATCTTAACTTTAAAAACCAGAGCACATTGTTGTTTCCCATCATTCTCAGCGTACAGGATTCATTGGGTTGCACGGCTATTGATACTGTCAATATCTTATCTAAGAAGAACACTTACATCGATCTTGAAAAGGATCAAATGATTTGTGAGGGGGACGTTTCCGAGCTCAACCTTAGCCAACATCAGGGCCAGGGAAACTGGAGTGGTACCAACGTAGTATCTAACAAAATGAACCTAGGTGGCCTTTCTACTGGTATCTATACACTCAGGTATAAACTTGAAGATAGTCTATCCTGTAAATCCGACACTGCCAGCATATACTATAGAACGGCCCCTGTGCTCTCTATTAGCAACAACTTTAGCAATTGCACCAATAGCAATGAAACAATACAACTGACCCAAAGCCCCACTGGCGGACAATGGACTGGTACAGGCTTGGCGGGTAACGTATTTGTACCTTCTATAGCTGGAAAGGGACTACATTACCTGAGCTATTCGTATACCGACTCCCTGGGCTGCTCCAATGCAGATAGCCTATTGGCAACGGTATATGACTACGCTCCTGGCATAACAGTGACTGACTCCATAAAAGCCTGCAATAATGATGACGTACTAACTATAACAGCGCAGCCTTCTGGCGGAGCATGGTTAGGTCCAGGGGTGACCAGCACTTCCAACGCCATACAAGTTGACCCATCACTTTTGAGCAGTGGCAATCGCACTTATGTATATGTCTTTGCAGACTCAAACTCCTGCACCAACTCTGACTCTACAGTACTAAGCATTGCCGATGCTCCGGTTGCGGGTTTCCAGATAATTGACTCGGTTTCCTTCATAGGAGACAGCGTCTTTGTACAGAATCAATCAACAGGAGGCAGTAGCCTTGAATACATCTGGAAAATTGGCAACCCGGCTTTTGTTACCTCACAAAGCCTCAATTTTCACCAAGCCATTGATTCTGCTGACACCTTTGACGTGATGCTACTTTCCAAAAACCCTAAAACGGGTTGTGTAGATTCAACCGTATTGAAAGATGGAATTGTGGTTCTTCTTAATACAGGTGGGGTCTATGAAATATCAGGTCTTGAAGTATATCCAAATCCAAGTTCAGGCCTACTAAATGTGCGTACCAATAACAGCAGCACCACCCATATTGAAATCGTAAATATGGCAGGCCAGAAAGTGTACAAAACCCAGGACAAAACAACAGCTATAACAATAGATATCAATATCTTAGAAGCCGGAACCTATTTGTTACGGATTAAACAAGAGCACTTGATACATACTCAATTACTAATGAAAAAATAGCTTTCAAAAATTTCTAAAAAAAACAGCAAAAAGATGCATCCCTTTTACCTGTTAAATGCATCTATAAAGTAATCTCACTCAACTCAAACATTCTATCTATGAAAAAGCTCCTACTGTTTCTGTTATTTCCCCTTTCCCTGATTTCGTTTCAGGCCAAGGCCACCCATGTTATGGGTGCCGATATCTCCTGGGACTCTATTGGTAAAGACTCCTTCCTTATAAAAGTAAATGTGTACCGTGATTGCAATGGTATACAGTTGTCCAAAACCGATATTACGGTATCTACTAATTGCGGCACCATCAGACTGAAAACCAGCATGACTTCTAAAGGTGATGTTACACCAGTTTGTGCAAGTACAGCAACACGCTGCCAAAGCCGTGCGAGCACCTTTAAATATGGGATCCAAATGTTTCAACTATCGGCGATATACGATGCTGGAACACATATAAAAAATGGCTGCTGTGAGGCTACTATTATTTGGGGACAATGCTGTAGAAACAATGCAATCACCACTGGTGCAGCCAGTAACAACTTTTACGTAGAAGCCAAAATGAATACCTGTATGGGAATTTCTTCACCCAAATGGAGCGCTCCTGCAGTGGGTATTGGTTGCCTTGGCAGGGATATTATTTTGGACAACGGTGTAATTACCAAGGATTCTGTAGTTCATTCTCTTAGCGATCCTTTGCAAACTGCAACTACCAAAACCACCTGGTCAAGCCCTTACTCAAGTAGTACCCCTATCTATTTCCTGGGCTTCCCAAATGCCACAAGACCTTTTCCAAGAGGCCTTCATTTTGACTCAGAAACGGGTGAACTTGCTTTCAGACCTATGAAAGAAGAGCAAACCGTAATATGCTCTAAAGTAGATATCTACCATAAAGGAAAACACGCTGGTTACATCAAAAGAGACTTTCAGTTCATTGTAATCAAGTGTCCTAACAACAGCCCACCAGTACTGTCGGGAATAGACATCACTTCACCTAACCCTGCCAATTTCACTACTACGGTATGTGCGGGTAAAAAAATCTGCTTTTTGGTAACCGCCAGTGATAAAGACTCACTGGACTCTGTTTCTATTACTCAAAACGGAGGAATTCCAGGTGGGAAGCTTCAAATATTGAATCCAAATGGCCGCCTTGATTCAGCCATGTACTGTTGGAAACCAACTGTTGCAGACGTGAGCTCCATCCCGCATCGCGTAGTATTGTCAGCTAAAGACAATGCATGTCCTACCCCTGGTTATACTGCCAGAACCTATAACATCATTGTTAAACAACCCTATTCTTACGACCTCGACTTAAAGTTTACCAGTGCCAACAACTGTGGTAGCTATTACCTCACCGTAAAGGACAAAAATGGACGTACTATTACTGATGCTACCTGGTATGAAAATGACAGCATTTATTTAGGATCAGGTGACAGCATAGCTCATACATTCCTGACTGCCGGAAAACGAAAGATTTCTGTAAAAGTGGGCGATTGCGTAAACCAAAAAGTAAGTGACAAGCTCACTGTTCCTGCCGTAGGCAATCTAAGCCTTGCTCTTGCCAGCCAATCTGTTTGCCAAAATGCTGGCCTTCTCCTTAGTCCTACCATTACCGGACATACTGGCCCTATCACATACAAATGGAAGGTTGATCCAAGATTGGGATATACTGGCTCTACCACGGGCAGTTCTGTCAATCTTTCCTTTATCAATCGTAGACTTGCCAGCTACCCTGTTTCTTTGGTGGTAAAAGACTCCATAGGCTGTACTGATACGGCAGTTGCCAACATTACTTCGAAACCAAATGCTTCTGTTGATATAGAAAAAGACAAGACAATTTGCGAAGGCAGCGCTACACAGCTCAATCTTGCTCAATACAATGGTGGAGGCAATTGGAGCGGTACAAATGTTTCTTCGAACGTAATGGACCTTACCGGTTTGTCGGCTGGAGCATACTTAATTGAGTTCAGTTACGAAGACAGTATTTCCTGTGCCAGTGACTCGGCCTTGATACAATTGAGAAACCGTCCGGCAATCTTCATTAGCAATGACTTTAGCAACTGTACCAACAGCAATGAAACTGTACAGGTATTTCAAAATCCTGGCGGCGGTCAGTGGACTGGAAAGGGAATTAGTGGAAGCACCTTTGATCCGGCAGTAGCTGGTAAAGGACAGCACTACCTCACTTACACCTATACTGACTCCTTTGGCTGTAGCAACTCCGATAGTCTTTTAGCAACAGTATACGATTACGTACCAACCATTACAGTGACTGATTCAGTTAAAGCTTGTAGTAATGGGGACATTGCAACCATTACGGCTCAGCCCTCAGGTGGTGGCTGGATTGGACCTGGTATTGCGAGCACGTCCAACACCATTCAAGTAGACCCAAAAATTCTGGGCAGTGGCGACTTCACTTATAAGTATGGTTACCGTGATTCTAACTCATGTACAAACTCTGACTCAACCGTAATACGGGTTGCACAGGCACCGGTGGCCAGTTTCCAGATAATTGATACTGTTTCTTACGTAGGCGATACGGTGTTTATCAAAAACCTTTCAATGGGTAATATTAACAATGAGTACACCTGGAGAATCGGAACTCCTACCTTCCTTTTCGCCCTTGGATACCACTTTAAGGTGCCCATTGACTCAGCAGACACCTTTGATGTAGCCTTGGTGGCCAAAGACCCAAAAACAGGTTGTATTGACTCTGCGGGTGTGGATGATGGTATCATAGTATTGCTAAACACCGGTACTCAATTTGTAATTGACGGCTTGGAAATATATCCAAACCCAAGTAAGGGAATACTTAACCTTCATTCACCTGGAGAAGGGCGTATGCATTTAAAACTGATTGATCTGGCTGGTAAAACAGTGTTTGACAACACTACTAGTTCCGGATCTGCAACGATGGACATCAGCCATTTGGAAAATGGACTATACCTTCTTCAAATTGACCAAAATGGTAAAAAGCATACGCAATTGCTGATGAAAGAATAAACTGAAAAAATCTGTTTAAGTAATCAAGTATAGAAAAGCGGCTGCCCTGGGGCGGCCGCTTTCTTTTTTGATCGGTATTTCAATTTTGTTACCCTGGATAGATGGTCAGGAAATTCTCTTAAAAATCAGGATCGCATTGTGCCCACCAAACCCGAAGGTATTGCTCATGGCGTAGTTTACATTTTTGTGAATGGCCTGATTTTTTACTACCTGGTCCAGCAACGGTATTTCAGGGTCAGGATTCTCAAGATGTACAGTAGGTGGTATGGTACCTTCTGTAATTGCCTTAATACACAAAATGGCTTCTATGGCACCTGCAGCTCCCAGAAGATGTCCTGTCATTGATTTGGTAGCACTAATGGAAAGGTTTTGCGCCATACCAAATACTTTTTCAATGGCTTTCATCTCACTTATATCGCCTACTGGTGTTGATGTGGCATGTGCATTAACATAGTCAATATCCCCAGGCTGTAACTCGGCTTCTTCCAGGGCAAGCTCCATGGCTTTGGCAGCTCCCAGCCCTTCGGGGTGTGTTGAAGTAATGTGGTAGGCATCCGCCGTCATAGAAGCACCTACCAGCTCCGCATATATTTTGGCGCCTCTTGCTTTGGCGTGTTCATACTCTTCTACAATGAGTGCTCCGGCTCCTTCTCCCATTACAAAACCATCTCTGGATAAGTCAAAAGGTCTTGAAGCATTTTCGGGAGTATCGTTTCTGGTAGACATGGCCCGCATGGCGGTAAAACCTCCTAAGGAAGCCTCTGTAATGGGAGCCTCAGAACCACCGCTTATGAGCACCTTGGCCTTACCTAGTTTTATATAGTGAAAAGCGTCCATTAGTGCAGTATTGGAAGTGGCACAGGCTGACACTGTTGTATAGTTGATTCCCATTAATCCAAACTTCAGAGAAATCATTCCCGATGCCATATTGGTAATAAGCTTGGGGACAAAAAAGGGATTGAATCGTGGACGCTCAGGATGCTTGCTGTAATTCTTCACTTCCTCTTCAAAAGTCCCCATTCCCCCTTGTCCTGATCCCCAGATAACTCCAATATCAAAAGGATCTATTTCGTCCAAGGCCAATTTACTGTCTTCAATAGCTTGCGCCGCGGTATACAGCGCATATTGGGTAAAGAGGTCACTTTTCCTTATCTCATTTCGGTCAAGATACTGTTGTGGCTCAAAGCTCTTCACTTCGCAGGCAAACCTTGTTTTGAAATGCCTGGCATCAAAGCGGGAAATTGCAGCTGATCCACTTGTTCCCTTAACTGCATGTTGCCAAAACTCCTCCACAGTGTTGCCCATGGGACTTAGGCATCCAAGCCCTGTAATGACCACTCTTTTTTCGTTTTTCATTTCTATTTACTTATTAGTAGGTAAGTATATGAATCAAATTTTTTTACATCCCTTTTAAAACTCCATTTCCCACACTTGATACTACGTTGTCGCCTGTAACACGGGTAAGAATCAATGATGAAAGCAGAGAACATACAATGATATTGGCACGCTCTTCCAGGCCTTCTTTAAAGGAGAAAACGCCAGTTTCCTTTCCTTCTTTCAACACATTGGTGAGCCATTGCCGTATTTCTCTGGCCGACTCCGTAAGCGACTCTTGCATCTCCCTGGGAAGCGTAATATGATCGGTTCCTAAAGACCCCATGAAGCAAATCAGGTTTTTAGCCTCAATTTTCTCATAGATTCCAATGAAGTTTTTGAGCCTTTGATCCGGACTTAAAACTTTCCAGGCTTCCGTTTCTTCCTTAAAGCGTTCGCGTGTTCTATCAATTACAGCCTTTCCTAAATTGGCCTTGGAGGGAAAATGATAATGTATCGCGGCATTCTTAATGTTGAGCACCTTAGAAATATCACGATAGCTAAAAGCATTAAAGCCTTTGCTTCGAATAGATTCTTCTGCCAAATCAATGATTTGAGTTCGCGTGTCCAACATGACCGCAAATATACTTACTCCTAAGTAAGTTGGCTTTCTCTCTACGTTTAGCGGATTACTACCACTTTGCCTTCTGACTCAACCACCTCTCCATCAGCCCTTCTATACCTTACTACATACAAATACAAACCCACGGGAGCCTCAATGCCATTAAAATTGCCATCCCAGGCTTCGAGACTACTTCCGGCACAAAATACCCGCTCTCCCCATCTATTGTAAACTGACAGATCGTAGGCCTCAACATTGCATTTGGAAACCGCTCTAAAAGAATCATTCACACCGTCTGCATTTGGAGAAAACACTTCAGGCACGTAAAACACACAGGGGCATTTGCTGGTATCAAGACCTTCCTGATACAACTCCCCATCAAAAGGCAATATGTATACGTCGTCCACATACATATACTGTTGGCAGCCTTTCACAAACTCAGTAGTAATCACTATATATGAAATATCCGTTCGTGGCTTAAAACAGCCACCTACATGTTGCCATGTTTTGGAAGTCACCGCTTCAGAAGTCCACAACAATGTCGCTCCAAGCAGCTCTTGGGCGTGACGGTTGTGCCACTCGGTAGATACCCAGGGCTTGTTAAAACCGTACACGGAAACACCTGCACAGGTATCTGAAAAAGACCCTCCGGATACTCCTTTGGCAAACAATGAAATCTGATAGGTCTCCCCCCTTTTCAAAGGGTTCTTTGCTATTCTCTGGCCAATCGCTTCGGCAGCTATTTCATTGCTGTATTGCGCAAATCCGGCATAACCTGTACCCGTCTTAGCTCCCTCAGGATCTCCCAGCCAGCCAGAATAACTCGTATTCAAGTAATCAGACGTTTGTATAACATCTTCCCAGCCAATAGCTCTTTCTATCTGGCCAAAAAGTACTGGAAGCTTATCATACTCCTCAAAGCTGCCGTTTGAAATAACATTTTGCCCATGAGCCCTTTGAATCGTAAAACCAACTATTGTACAGCATTGTAGCAATAGCAAAAAGTACTTTGTGATATGCTGCAGCCGTTCCTTCACAGACACCAAAGATAAAGTTTCCTTCAATCGCATTCTCACCTCAATGGCCGGTTGTACCTGCCATTCTTACTTTTCAGCATCCTTAAGTTTTTCTTCATACTCTTTTACCATCTCAGTATTGCCTACTTCCCTGTACACTGCCAACAGGGCCTTAGCTGCTTCTGTACCCCTACCGTCTTCAAAAACCTCCGCTTTCTTCAGATACAACAGAGCCTTGTCAAGCCATTTTGTGCTTACGTCCGGATCGTCTATTTTGCTTAATGTATAGCTCAATGAGCCTATATTATAATGCGCGTAAAAGCTTTCCTCATTGAAGACCATAATGTGTTCATTGGCTTCAATTGCCTTACGGTACAGGATGATGGCTTCTTCCGAGTTTTCAGCTGCATGCAAAGCATAAGTACTTGCCAAAAGTTTATAGAATTTAACCCCGGCCATCTGCAATTGTCTGGTATCAATCAGAGCCATGTACTCTTCATATACCTGAAAAAAAGATTGCGCAATCTCATAGCTTCTCGCACTTATATTCACGGCAGCCTCATTGAAATACTGCCCGAGCAGGTAGACCAATAATCTTTCACTCTGGCTTGTGTAATCTGCGTTTTCTTCACCTTCTGCCTGCATGCACTTAGTAAGTGCCCTGATGGCCACATCACCATACTTTTTGGCCTCAAGTCCCTGGTTTTTCTTATACAACTCTTTATAGACATAGCCCTGAAAGTACCACATGGCGATATTATTAGAATCGGCACCCTGCATTGCAGAATCTATCAATGCTCTGGCCTGTCCAACTTCTCCACTACTTGCCTTTCCTGCAATTTGTTCTATCAAAGATTGCCCATGAACTTGGAATGATGCAATCGCCAGGCTTAGGCTTATCAGTAGTCTCATATGCATATCAATTATAAGCAAAGGCACACAACTAAGAACTAAGCTTCGCCTTGCATTTGCTGTTTCACTACCTTTAATCGCTAATGGCCATTGTAACTAGATGTGAAGATTGTGAAAAGGACATTGATGTGCCTGCAAAAGGCTTGAAGAGCAGACATGACTTTTGTACCAAATACGGCAACTATATGGATGTTAAGTGTACATCTTGTCAGCGTACCTGGGCAGTTCACATTGATGACATTAGACAAGTGCAGGGGCAATGGATGTTTGTAGTAGTACCAGCCACATTGCTTTTGGGCACGGCGTTCTTTGTCATTCTTGACAGTTTCGATCCTATTATCTCCCTGTCGCCTACCGCCGTTATAGGATTCATCATCTACAACTTTGACCAGTCTGAGAGAAAAAAGGCAGACTTATTTAACGCGGAATATATAGACCCTGAACGCCAGACCCGCAAAGAACAGGAGGAGATTGACGCCTACTGGAGCAAACGAAAAAACAAACGAGGCTAACACGGGGTAAAAACCTCACTACTTTCAAACAAGAAATTTGCCGAACACCCAACAGTTTCTGCCAAAATCCAGTAATTAGATGAACAAAACCTTCTACTTACACTATGAAAAAACTTGTACTTGCTCTGTTTCTTGCTTGCGGTAGTTATCTACTTAGCGCACAGTCGCAAACAGCATATTGCCCTGAAGCCAACTTTTCTCTGGTTCAGCCTAATATCTCCCTGCACCTTTCTGGCGGAAACGGTTATAGCCTCTTGAATGGTAAATACTTTCTCAATGGCAATAGTCCTATTCACATGCGCAGCACTATTGGCACCGTCTATGCCACTGACGTTTCTAATTACTGTAGCCAAACACATTGGGTAAAACAAGGGAAAGTACTCGTACTTCCCACTCCCTTGCAAAACAAAGTTTGGAAAGGTGAAGCCACTTCAGGAATACTCATTGACAACCAGTATCAGGCATGGATTCCTCAATTCGCAATTGATGGCATTCCTACCGGACTCAATAAGAAAAGTCCCCAAGATGCCGATGAAGACTTTGTTGCCATTCTAAAAGACCGACTTCTCAGTAACAAAAACAGACTGTACGGATCTCAGACCACAGGTTTTACTACAATACTTCTGCCAAGTGATGTAAAGCCTCATGACTTAACTGAATTTACCCATAACGCTTTTTGGCACAACGACAGCACATTGGTTCGCTACCAGGATACAGCCAAAAACGACACCCTGCACCTTATTGACACAATAGCCCTTCCTTCCTCATCTATTCAATATGTGAATGCTGGTTTGGGCTATGTGGCCAGCGCTTCGTGTATTTATGAATACAACCTGGGAAAATGGGACAGCCTTTTTGTGCTAGACAGCTCACTCCAAAAAGACTACTTCATTAGTGAATTCACAAGCACCAGAATACTTTTAAAACAGTATCTGGGTGAGAATTACATGGAACTTGATTACGACGGGAATTCTGCCTGGAAATCAACAAAAGATGGATTCAGGAAATTGAGAACCATACCGGATACTTTGTTTGCGGATTTTAATGGAAGATACCTCAGTCTGATTGATGGACAAGTACACGAAAACATGGGCAATTGGGACGAGTACTATTCCAATTTGGGCAAAGCCCCCTCGGCGGTTATTACTTCTATTAATAACCAGCTTTATTGCTGGGCCAGGGATACAGTTTTTGTGAAAAAAGATTCTATCAGCGACTGGAAGGACTGGATATCGGGCCCATTTGGTGCAACGCGATTGGAGTATGACGACCAGGGCAACCTTCTAATATTGAATGACTCTGGCTACTATAAGGTGAGCACTGACTCAAAGACCTATCACTTCTTCCACTACCCTTGTAGCTCAAAACCATCCTACGCACACTTTGTGAAGAATGGTGGCTTTGTGGTGGATTGTGCTCAGGGAGCATACATACACGATACAAGCAGTGCCAGTTGGAAACCATTGAAAGGCCTCAAAGGCATCCAGGCTATCGTTTTTGCCGCTAACCGAGCCATTGCCATTGATGAGGAAGCCCTTAAATACTCTGTAACCGACTCTTTTGTTTTCGATTCTCTGAAACTTTCCAACTCAAGTGAAAAACTGCCTGTTACAGTACAAGAATTGAAGGAGCCCACACTTCTTTCAATTCATGGCACCATACCACAGTTTATTCTATTTGGTGGATCTGCCCAGTTCAATATTCAATTTTCACTAGACGCCAACAATGAAATGAGTATTTGGAGGTACATCGACTTTCATTGGGGCTATGCTCCCCATAGTTTTCTTAATTACACTGTAGACGGCAATGTGGGCTACGAACCCTTTGAAGTAAAAGATGCTGTATTCAATGGCAAGAGTTTAACCGTTCTGTCTGATGTTGGGCTTGTACGCTATGATTGCACTTCCGGAATGGCTGAACCTGAAATTTCGGAAATTGAACTTTATCCAAACCCCGTATCCAGTCAACTACATTTTGGAGCCGCGTATGAGTATGTCATTTATGACTTACAGGGAAGAAATGTGCAAACCGGAAAGGGTACTTATGCCAAAGTATCAGATTTAAATGAGGGCATGTATCTCATTAAACTACTCTCTGTAAACCAAGAGTTTTCAGGGCGATTTGTAAAGCAATAACGTCTTAAAATCTGTACCGAAAGCCTGCTGAAAAATGGTAGGCATTCGGTAAGATTGGGAATGGGCCTCTGGTATTGGAAAAAACAAGCTGACCGATACCAAATCTGGTATAAAACCATTTCAAGTCAAGCTGCGCTCCTGAAAAAGCGCTGATTACTACTTGATCTCTAAACTGTTCCTGGTAAGTGACATGACCATACGTCCAGCCCAAGCCACCATCATAATTGTGAATATTGGTATAGCTCCCTTCAATAACATAGGCAGGCTTTAGCTGTGAATACAAGCGAACAGGAATGCGATCGTGACCAACACTTACGGTGAGTGAAGCACTGGCAAAGCTTCCTGAAGCCTCGTAATTGGTTCCGGTATACTCCATTGGGATATTGGCGTTCAATGAGTCAGGTGGTATGGGTCTAATCCGTAGTTTTTTTGGTTTCGAGGCCACTTTAAACAACTGGTATTCTCCCCCGAAACTCAGATCAAATTCAAAACCTTCTACACGTACTTTTTTCCCGAGGTAGAAACCAAAGCTCATGTCTTCATCTTCAATAAAAGGTTCTTTTCCCCAGCGCACCAAAGGCCTGTAGGTGCCCTGAAGTGCATAGTAAAAGCCCTTTTTGATGTAGCTTGATGCGGCAAAAGCCAACTTTCGGTATTCTGTTCCTGCCAGGAATTCACGACTTTGCTCTGCAGAAATATCGGGTATATAGGGAGTGGCTGGCAACAATGCCTGACTATGGCCATTGCTGAAACTAGAACAAGTCAACAGGCAAATCAGCACTATTCTTAATTCCCACCCCATTTCCTTACTAGTCCAGCTCCTGCATCCAATCCAGAAGCTCCTGAGCGGCTCCGGTGTTATTAATAAACTGTACCGACTGTGTTTCCTTAAGAGGCACCTCTTTGTACCTCTGTTTATCAGGCTCATACATATAAGCGACGTACCTAATGGTTCCATCACTGTTCCAGCCCTTTTGTCCTTCTACCAACATGCCCTGCGCGGCATCCTTTATCAAGCTCACTTGCTGGTTCATCACTTTGTCTTTTACCGTACCTATAAGGCTATCGGCCTGACTAAAGTTGGTCATCATTGCTTCTGCCGAATAATAGCCATTGGCATCTGCCACTTCCCAGGATTCAGGCTGACTATAGCCCAAAATAGAGCCTTCTCCATCTATAAACCATCCTATATGCCTTCCTGATAGTAGATTCCAAACATCATAATGAAATACTACATCCTGATTTCTGAAGGCTATCACATCTTCGTCCTTAGCCAGTTTGTCTCCGCAGGAATTAAATAAGGTTACCAGCCCTAGTGCACACAAAACAAATAGAAGTCGTAATTGGGGAATCAATCTCATAGTTCAATTCGGTCAGCAGCTAAACGCGCTAACACGGGCTCTAGTATGCTCATTAGAAAGTTTGAGACCGCCGCTATTTCAGACTCTTGACCGAACGGCAATTTCTACAATACTTTTCAATTCACCACTCCATAAAAGTTTTCGTGACTTCTTTCAGTGCAGTTCGCACTATGCGTAATTCAATTTTGCTATGAAGTAACCCCAGACATGCGCAACTTGAATTAAAAAACATCCAAGTGGAAAACAGAAGGCCCTATCCATCAAAACTGCATTTAGAAGCCAGGTATCGCACCACTCGGTACGGTAAATGAAACCTGTGTGCGCTCAAGAATCGTTGAGCTTCTTCAAATGGAAACTCCTCATCTAAAACCTTCTACTTTTAAACCTTTGGCCTTTTCATCTTCTCTCCGTCTTATCTTCGCAACAGCGAAATCTTATTAAATCAGGAAAGTACATGATCTCAAACGATCAAATTAAAACGCTCCAAGAAAGGGTGAGCACCCTGGAGCAATACCTTTGACATAGTTCATAAGAAAAGGGAAATTGAAGACTTAGAGCACCTTACCACTCAAGATGGCTTTTGGGACAATCCTAAAGAAGCGCAAAAAACACAAAAGCAAATACAGAGTATTAAAAGCTGGGTAGAGTCTTATGAAAAAGCGGCCACAGCCACTGAAGACCTTCTGGTACTCCAGGAATTTGCTGAAATGGGTGAAGCCGATGCCAGCGAACTTGATAGCGCCTACAGCACGGCAGATGCTCTGGTTGAAAAACTAGAGTTCCGCAACATGCTTGGAAATCAGGAAGATCAATTCAATGCCATTCTCACCATTAACCCCGGCGCAGGAGGCACTGATAGCCAGGACTGGGGCGAAATGCTCATGCGCATGTACATCATGTGGGGGGAAAAGAATGGTTACAAGGTGCGCGAACTCGATTACCAACCGGGTGACGAGGCGGGCATTAAACAAGTATCTCTTGGTTTCGAAGGCGAGTATGCCTACGGCAACCTAAAAAGCGAAACGGGAGTACATCGACTGGTTCGTATATCGCCTTTTAATGCCAATGGCAAGCGACAAACTTCATTTACATCTGTATTTGTGTATCCCGAAGTGGACGATTCCATTGAGGTAAATATTAATCCTTCTGATCTGGAAACTGATACATTCAGATCAAGTGGGAAAGGTGGACAGAATGTAAATAAGGTGGAAACAGCCGTTAGGATAAAACACATTCCTACGGGCTTTGTAGTAGAGTGTCAGGAATCAAGAAGCCAGCTTCAAAACAAGGAGAAGGCTATACAGATGCTTAAATCACGACTGTACCAGGAAGAGCTGAAAAAGCGTGAGGAAGAGCGGGCCAAAGTGGAAGCTTCAAAAAGCAAAATTGAATGGGGAGCCCAAATACGTAATTATGTCTTAAACCCCTATAAATTGGTAAAAGACGTAAGAACGGGCACCGAAACCAGCGATGTGCAAAGTGTGTTGGATGGAAGCCTTGATGCCTTCATTAAGGACTATTTGATGTGGGCCAGCAAGAATTAGATTTAGCACCATCTGAATAGTTTCGGTGCTTTCACAAGTTTACAATTCTGTGAAAGCGGCAATAATCTGTGCAATTCTTTCAGGTTCTTCTTCCTGAATAAAATGTGCGCTCTGGTCCAAAACTGTTACATCCTCTTCTTTTAGGTGCAAAGCGCTCATTACAAGTTCCTTTTGAGGCTGCCACTGCAGCATAGGGTCTTGTGCACCCCATATTATTTTAACCGGCATCTGCAATGAGTCGAATAGATCGGTATAGTCTGGCATTAAATGGCAGGTTTGGGTAAAGAAATGGTAAATGGCTTTATTTCCTCCTTCACGCATGGGTAGGTAAAAGCCCTTTAGCCTCTGCTTGCTCAGTTTGGTGTTCTTAGATAAACCGTTCTTAAATGTGGCTTTCATCATCATCTTACTCCCCCATTTCGACTTGTAAAGCCAGGTGTAAAACGTGGCCCAGCCGCTTTTCTTAAAGCGCATGGGAGGCTTAAAACCTTCAGTGTACATAATGGTATTAAGAACCACCAGGCGCTCCACCTTTTCAGGTGCCATTCGCAACATTTCCCAGGTAAAGAGCCCTCCTACATCATGGCATACATGGGTCCAGTGTTCTACTCCCAAATGACTCATTAACCCCAGTAGTCGTTCTGCCTGCCTTTTCTGGTGGTAGATGTCATAGCCATCGGGCTTGTCGCTGGCTCCATATCCAAGCAAATCAGGAGCTACAACCCTATGTCCACTGGCCACCAACTCATTTATTACTTTTACATACAGCCACGAGCTGGTGGGTACTCCATGTACCAGCATTACCACAGGCCCTTCTCCACGGTCTATATAAGCTATATTCCCATCTTCGCTTTGCAGGTACTTTAACTGAGCTTTGTACGCTGCATAGTCTTCGGTAGGTAAGGGTTCTATGGCCCCAAATCCTTGGAATGCAAGTAAAAGGAACAAGACAGGAGCATACTTCATTGTCCAAATGTAACGTGCTAAGTCAGCTATCAAGTCTTCATAAAATACCTTAGGAGGCAATTCACACATTCCCTGATAAGCTTCTTAGCTTTGCCTGGAATTTGAATGTAAACAACATGAATACATGGTTCCCTGTAGCACAGGATTCTGATTTTAGTATATACAACCTTCCATATGGTGTCTTCTCAGTAAGCGGAGATGCCCCACGTGCTGGAATTGCCATCGGCGATAGCATAGTTGACTTAAAGGCATTGGCAGCTACGGGCGCCATTGATTCCCTGGATATAGATTCAGCTGTTTTTGCTGAAACCACTTTGAACAGCTTTATTTCTCTTGGAAAAACCAAAACAAATGGACTGCGCCTTGCCGTACAAGCCATGCTCTGCGATGAGAATTCGGCTTTAAAGGCCAATGAAAGTGTGTTTGTAAAGCAAAGTGATGCCACTATGCACATGCCTGTTTCAGTAGGCGACTATACCGACTTTTATGCCAGCATTGACCATGCTACCAATGTAGGAAGTATGTTTAGGGATCCGGCAAACGCCCTTTTCCCTAACTGGAAGCACCTGCCCGTAGGCTACCACGGTCGTGCTTCATCCATAGTGGTAAGTGGTACTGATTTGAAAAGACCAAAAGGACAAACCATACCGCCTAATAGCGACCAGCCTGTGTTCGGTCCCTCAGCCAGAGTAGACTTTGAACTGGAAATGGGTTTTATTATTGGCAAGGAAAATGGGCTGGGTAATTCAGTTTCAACTAAAGATGCCCAAGAGTACATTTTTGGTTTTGTAATGTTTAATGACTGGTCGGCAAGAGATATTCAAAAATGGGAGTATGTGCCGCTGGGACCATTCCTGGCAAAAAACTTTGGCTCCAATATATCGGCATGGGTTGTTACTACTGAAGCCTTGGAAGGTTTTAAAACCCCGGGACCGGTACAAGATCCTGCCGTACTGCCTTACCTACAAATAGAGGGTGACCAGAATTACGAGGTAAACCTTGACGTATATATTCAAACACCAAATGGTGATGAGAATTTGGTGAGTCAGTCCAACTTTAAATACATGTACTGGAGCGCCACTCAAATGGTAGCACACCACACCGTAAACGGATGTAACATCAGGGTAGGTGACATGATGGCTTCTGGTACCATTAGTGGCCCTGAACCACACCAATATGGTTCAATGCTGGAACTTGCCTGGGCAGGTAGCAAGCCTTTAACCATGAAAGACGGCACTGAGCGTAAGTTCATCAACGACAACGATACTGTTGTAATGAGAGGCTATGCAGAACGTGATGGCAAGCGTATTGGATTTGGCGATGTAAGCTGTAAGATTCTTCCAGCTGAATAGAATAACATTTTAAAGCACTATCGAAAAGGCTCATCCATTGGTTGAGCCTTTTTTTGTACGCTATATTGCAGTTTGCAAATGGTTTTGAAATGAAGTTTCCAGGTATTGATTTTGGCGGTGACGGTGAGAAACAACAACTTCCTCAAATCACTCAGGCGGATAAGGATTGGGTTGATGAAATTTACGGCTGGTTCATAGATGCCTGGACCTATCCTTCGCCAGAAAGTACCATCGTACTTTTTAATGCCGAAAATTTCCCGAGAACGCATAATGAGCAGAGCCTTGAGGCCCTTTTGGCTGATTTTAATGTTCTATACGCCATACCCGCCAATATGGTTTCTATTGAAATTGCAAAGGACCTAAGAGATACCAGCAGTCTTGACGTACATATTGAGGGGAATGACATGGACATCGCTCTTGAAACACGTGAAGAGAATGGAATAAAGGGTTTTGTAATTCACCTTTCTTACCAATTGTCTCAGTCTATGGACCGCCTTCCTTACGAACTGGCATTGGTATTTGCACAAATGCATCTTGTTATTGCCGACCCAGAATTTGAGTCAAGAGAAGATGCCTACCTACATGCGCATTTTGTAGCGGTATTTCAAAATTTTGGTTATTTACTGGGGCCTCAGCTGTATGTGCACAAAAACTGGAGCAATGGTTTTATGGAAGGTTACTTTAGAAATGTCTCTCCTGTCCCCATGCCTATTTTTGCCTATATAATGGGCTTGCACCACTATGTAATGGGACAAGAATTACCAGAAGCCATACAATCACTTCCGTCTGACATGAGAAAGGAAATGGAGCTTGTTGTTGCTTACTTAACTAAACATGGCTCTCCTCTAAGAAATGAAAAAAGTCAGGCAGCAGCTGGCTATTACAGCAAAGCTTTTAAAGAATTGCTTGCTCATAAGTATGATAAGGCCATTGACTGGGCCAGGAGGAGTGCAGAGTACCATACACACCACAACTCACGTTCTGACGCTCTCAACCTTCTGGGCTATATTTTACTCCTTGACGAGCGCTACGACGAAAGCATGCAGGCACTGCAAGATGCACTTGAAATTGACCCTGAGAACGGCTATGCACTGGGTAATATCGCTTGTTTACTCATTTACCAAAACCGGCTTGAAGAAGCTGAAGATTACTTAAACCATGCCTCACATCAGGCATACAATGATCCAGTTTACCTCAACTTCTGCCAAGGCCTTTTACTGTATCGGAATAATGAATTTAAAGAGTCGGCACAGCTCTTTGAAGAACTTACTACCAAATGGCAAAACCCTGAGAACCCAATTGACCAATTGGAGTATTGGTACGCACTTCTCCTACTTGATATGGATAAAAAAGACAAAGCCATTAAAACACTTGAACCAGCGCTGGTAAGGAAAGAGCCCAAAGCTACCCAGCTTATGAAGGAGATAGCAGCCTAATACTTTGCCAGAACAAAATGAATGCGGTTGAGAACAAGTTAAACTTGGGCAATTACTCGCTGAGTATATTTGAATACTCATGGCAACGGTAATTCATAAAACGGTAGTTCTTCTTCTCTTCACCTTCTGTGCCACATTGGTATACGGACAGCTACCAAAAGAAGACAGCCTAAGAAAAGTTATTGCGAAGGCCGACAACCCTATTTCAAAAAGCAAAGCCTGGTTTGAACTGGCAAGAAAGTTTCATGGCAAGAACAGGGACAGCGCCATCTTAATTACCCGCAACGCTATGGCCGTAGTGAAGGATGAGGACATCTCCGAGCACAAAACCAACATGATAAGGTATTATGGATACCAAATGATTGTGGTGGGTAAAATGGATTCTGCCAAATTCTACCTGGAAACAGCTGAAAAGCATTGCCACGAACAAGGTTATTTATCGCTCCTTGGAGTAGTATTAATGGACCAGGCCACCTATGCCAGATTTGAGGGAAACCTCAATAAGTCACTATCGCTTCTGGAAGAAGCAAGGGAGAATTTTTCAGAACACAATCGTGAAAAACTCTTTGTATGTGTAAATGAAATGGGAGCCTACTGCTATTATGCGGGCAGACAGGACAGTGCGTTTCTGCTCTTTAAAGAAGCTGCCCAAATAGCTCGCAATGACGACGATCCTTTGAATACCTCCATGGTATGTATGAATCTTGGCATTATGTACGACCTTAATGGCGAACCCGATAGTGCACTGAGTTACTATAAATCAGCCATTAAAGCCGGCGAACTGTCGGGCAATGCCTACAGAACCGGAGAATGCCACATGAACCTGGGTACGTTTTACGAAGAGCGCAATTATATAAAGGGTAGTATCGAAGAGTTTCAGAAGGCTATCAAGTATTTCGAAAAGGCCAGGCAAAATCGATCCTTGTTCATGGCCTTTCACAACATCTCGCTGGCCTACTTATCTATTTCAAACTCAAAAACAGCTTTCAAATACCTTCAATTGGCCGACGAGTTACTCAAAGAACATCGTTTTAGAGATGGTCCATCCATACATTCCAAAGGCCTTACAGCTTACTATAACAATATTGGTTTAGCTGATTCCGTATTGAAATATGCGCTAATGGCAGGAGATGCTTTTATGGATATTGACCGCCCGTGTGAGGCAAGCCAGCAGTACCATAATTACATGATGGAAGCGGCAAAACAAGGCCTCTCGTATCAAGAGGTGTTTGAGAAAATTAGCGGATTGGACAGTAATTGTTCAGGCCAGGTAAAATTTGACAACCTGCAACATTTGGGTGAGATTTATAGACTGGAGGGAAAGCTGGACTTGGCTGAAGAAGTAACTGATAAGGCTCTGGAGTTTCTTCGTCAATCCAACTATACAAAAAACACCATGTCCGCATTGGAAACCAAAGCGGAAATCTATGAAGCACGTGGCGATTTCAAAAGTGCCTATCAAACATCAGTGGAAATCAATATGCTAAAGGACAGCATTTTGAACATTGACAGAGAGCAAGAAATTAACTACCTGGAACTGCAATATCAGGAATCGAAAAATGAGATCCTAAAGGCTAAAACAAAGGCAGATGAAGAACTTATTGCCAGCCAAAAAGTAACCATTGAGCAAAAAAACAGGCTCAACATCACCCTTTTCCTAATTGCCTTTCTAGTAGTCGCACTCCTGGGCCTACTGCTTCACAACAGGAGAAAAGACAGGGCTTACAACCATGAACTTGCTTTAAGAAATAAAACGGTAACAGAGCAAAACGAAATTATCCTTGCCAAAAACGAAGAGCTTCAGGAAAACAATCGTCAAAAAGACAACCTGATGAGTGTTGTGGCTCATGACCTGGGATCTCCTTTGCGCGGCATTAAGGGGCTTTGCGAGTTTATGCTGGACTTTGATGAGGTAGATGGCGACACCAAAAAGAACATTCAACTCATGTTTGATTCCGCTGAAAGTGGAATCAATCTTACCCAGGAACTGCTGGAAGCCAACAAATTTTTAGAAGCGGACAACCGTCCTAAAACCCAATTTGATCTTGCAGAGCTTAGTAACAGAGTAATTGAGCTCAACAAGCAAGCTGCACAGCGCAAAAACATCGTGTTGCATCAGGATATAGATAAAGACCTGGCACTGTATACCTCCAAAGAAAGCCTTAACAGAACACTTGACAACCTCATATCAAACGCCATTAAGTTTAGCGAAAGCAATAAAAATGTATGGTTTAGTGCCAAGAAAGTAGCTGAAAAGGTAAACATCTGTATCAAAGATGAAGGCCAGGGTTTTTCGGAAAAAGACCTTAGCAAGGTGTTTCAACCCTTTCAAAAATTGAGCTCACGCCCTACCAATAATGAGGGTAGCACCGGACTTGGGCTATCTATTGTCAAAAAACTGGTGGAAGAGATTAATGGCACCATTGATCTTAAAAGTGAAAAAGGGAAAGGTGCTGAATTTATTATTGAGTTACCTATTCAAGAAACTGACCGCTAGGTACTGCCTTACTTGTACCCCATAATACGCTGCGGAAAAATAACCAGTTGAATAAAGTTCAATTCAATTTGACTAAGGTCAAACCTGGGGCCATCAGGCATGTTCAGCTCCAATTTTGGATAATACCTTAGGTTGGTTCTCAAAATGAACACCCCAAGTCGGTTAGGCCTTATGTCCCAGCCAAAAGTGACTCCGGCATTTATGTCAGAGTGCTCATGATGTAGGGTGCCATCGTCATATTCCAGTTGTTCGTAGCTCACTATGGGTCCTATAAAAGGAACAAAACCATGATAGTCACCTAAAAACTTGAAGGCTTCTACTCCCAGAGAACGACGGTTTATTTCCTGGACTTGAGTAAAGGCCTCACTCTTGAGCGTATACCCTCTCCAGGCTATATTGGCCTGCCAGTCCCTTGAATGAAAGTAGTATCCTAAGCCCAAATCCGCAAAGGGCGACAATGCAATTTGATGTTCAAGGAATGGAAATTTCTCCTGATTGTACTCAGACTCTTTTAGAAACCAAGTGGAAGAAATGCCCATTGCCAGGGTAATACCGTCCAACCTTTTGGCCGTCGCAAGTTTGTCAGTCAGTTCTTGTGTAGAACCATCTTGCCATGACCGTTCCGCGGAAAGCGTAGTTTCCAGCATCTTCCTTATACCCAGACTAAAAGAAGTATTCGGCAGTTGAAAAGACTGTTGCTCCTGCTGCGACACATAATAAGAAAAAGACCTCCGCTTGGTGAATGACCAGGACAGGTCAAATATCCAGTCCTTTTTCAGATACATAAAACCCAAACCAAGAGGAAACAAGAGGTCATTGTGAACAGCTCCTTCATTGATCGCAAATTCAGGCACCACAAAGGAAACGTTGAAAGATGGTCTGATCTTTCCTTCTACGATAGGCCATGGCAGAAGCCTGGCCCCTGTTTCAAGGCCTTGTGAATATACTTTGGAGCCAAACATGGGAATATCTACATAGAACTCAGAGTGTCCCCAAAAATGGGTGCCTCCAATATGAAAAACCTGTTCAAAGACATTTCCATTTTCGCCGTAGGGAGACAAGCCCCTGACCTGTGCCTGCCTCAGTCCTGTACCTAAAGTAAGCTGAGCAAAGCGGTGCCTGGTGTGCTTGTGGTCATAGTAAGGCTGCCCCATGACCGATAAAACTGTACAGGTTAACAAGACCGGACTTAATATGAATTTTAGCATACGTAGGCTTTGGAAGCCGTGAAGAAAGTGGTACATAGCCAATAGAAAAAGGCTAAGCCCCTTGGCTGTAGGATACAGTAATTGAAATGCTGATAACTAAGAGTGGAATGATCAGTTGAGCCAGACAAAAAGCAATTGAGCGATGATAATCTTGCATATCAAAGCAATGGGAAAGATCATCGCAAATCCATACACAGGAAGTCTGTTTTGAGCTCGGTTGGTCGCAAAGTCCAATATTGCCGGTTGGTTAGACACCATTCCCATGAGAATGCCAAAGGGCATTTTTAGCCACCTATAGCCTACTAGAAATATGCCAAAAGCAGTAAACAAACTCAACACCACACTGGCTCCAAATATCCAAAGGCTTTGGACAGAAAAACTCTCTACGAAGGCATGGCCTGAGCTTACTCCAATAGAGGATAAGAGTAAAATAAGCCCTATCTGTTGAAGGGTTACGTTAGCACCAAAGGGCAGCGACCAAATGATAGGCCCTGTACGCCTGAGTGCCCCAAAGAGCAATCCCATAATTAGTGGCCCTCCGGCATAGCCCAATTTGAAACGGAAATCTTCTCCAATATTGAATTCAAAACTCCCTAGTAGAAGTCCTAAGCCAATTCCTAAACCAAACGAAAACAAATTGACCTTGCTAGAGGCCGTATAAGAATCTCCAAAATACTCTGAAAGTGCTTCCAAATCTTTATTGCTGGCTATAAAACGTACTCTATCGCCCAATTCAAGAATAGTAGCACCATCGGCCAACATATCCACTTCTCCTCTTCTAATTCGTGTAATGACAGCACTATAGCGTTCATTAATTTCCAGAGAAGCCAAGGAACGTCCAACAATTTCAGGATTAGATACAAATATTCTACGCGAGCTGTATTTGTTTTTGTTAAAATCCTGTGAGGTATCGGCCACTCTTCCAAAAACAGCTATCGCCTCTTCAAGATCTTCTTCGGCACCAATTAAGGTAACCATATCACCTTTTGAGAAACTGGTATCGGCATTGGGTAGCTTTAGATCTCCTCCCTGAAACACCCTACCGAAATTGATATTCCAATGATGCTTTTTTCTTATTTCCCGAATGGTCATACCGCAGATGGCCTGCTGAGTCACTTCAACGGTACGGGCCTGTAGCTTTTCTTCAGAAGGGTACTCTCCCTTTAAGCTCTTGGCTTCTTTGGCATAGTTGATTTTGAAAAGGCGTTCCATTACTACGATGGCAATCATTCCTCCTAAAACCCCCATAGGATAAGAGTATGTGAAGCCTCCTACAATGTCCTTCAACAAGCGGGCGTCAACTCCAGTATTGTTCATGTAATTGATAACCCCGGCCAGAGCAGCGGTATTGGTAGTGGTACCTGTGAAAACCCCGGCCACCTGAGCCGCCGAAAAGCCAAACACACTCCAAAGCAAGGAAGCAACTCCACCGGTAATCACTAAAACGGCAAAAATGAAGGCAAAATCGCGCAAGCCATTTTTGCGGTAAGCAGCAAAGAATGCCGGGCCTGAATTAAGCCCTACGGAATATAAAAAAATGGAAAGGCCAAGTTGGAATACAATCTCGGGTATGGCAAGTCGCTCATCAATGGCTCCAAAGGCCAAGCCTGTAAAAAGGATGGCTGCCACTCCCAGAGAATTGCCCTTGAGTTGGAAGGTTCCCAACAAATAACCGAAGGATGCCACCATGAAAAGCAGCAACAGTGGATATTCAATGAGTAGATCTAACAATGGTCTTGCAAAGATACACTTTGCTATTCAGCGCGTTTCTTCATGTCCAGCGCAACGTCAACAATCATGTCTTCCTGACCGCCTACCATTTTGCGCGCTCCCAACTCATTGAGAATACTTCGGGTATCAAGTCCATAGCGCTTGGCAGCACGCTCGGAATGTAGTAAGAAGCTTGAATACACTCCTGCATATCCCAACGACAAGGTCTCTCTATCCACACGCACTGGCCGCTCTTGAAGGGGACGTATCAAATCATCTGCAGCATCCATCAACTTAAACAGGTCACATCCGTGGTCCGCATTCATTTTGTTGAGGGCTGCAATAAGCACTTCAAGGGGGCAGTTTCCCGCACCAGCGCCCATACCTGCGAGCGAAGCATCAAGACGTGTAGCCCCGTGTTCCATGGCTACAATGGTATTGGCCACTCCCAAACCTAAATTGTGATGGCAGTGAATCCCAATCTCGGTCTTTGAATCCAAACTGTCTTTAAAGGCCTTCATACGGTCAGCAACATCGTTCATAAGTAAGGCACCTGCCGAGTCGGTCACATAAACGCAATCAGCGCCGTATGATTCCATGAGTTTGGCTTGTTCTGCCAACTTCTTAGGCTCATTCATATGTGCCATCATTAGGAAACCGCCTACATCCATCCCAAGATTCTTGGCCGCTTCAATATGCTGAGCAGAGATATCTGCTTCGGTACAATGGGTGGCAACACGTACAGACTCAACTCCTAGTTCTCGGGCGCGTTTAAGGTCTTCAATGGTTCCAATGCCCGGGAGTAGTAGTGTGGTGAGCCTGGCATGCTTGAGTTCGGCAGCAATTCCTTCGAGCCATTCCCAATCAGTATGTGCACCAAAACCGTAGTTAAAACTAGAACCGGTAAGTCCATCACCGTGGGCTATCTCCAGGGCATCAACTTTTGCATCGTCCAAGGCCAAAGCAATTTCTTTTACTTGCTCCTTGGTGTATTGGTGCCTTATGGCATGCATTCCATCTCTAAGGGTTACGTCTTGTATGTATAGTCGTTGCATTTTTTCTCTTTTGTATCACAAAGACCACAAAGGATCTCAAAGTGATTGTTTCTAATGTATTATTCTCTTTATGCCATTTTTAAGAACTCCAGAATTGAAGTTGATTAGAAGCCCTAAGCGGAAACCTCCTAACTTCAAATAAGTAAGTGTTTGAGCTTTATGAACGTTGGTCAATGCTTCAACTGCCTTAAGCTCCACTACCACTTTGTTCTCAACAAGTAGGTCTATTCTATATCCATGATCTATTTCCAACTCCTTGTAAACAATAGGGAGTCTCTTTTCCTTTTGTACCTTAAGGTTATTTGCCTTCAGATCAAAGTACAAACATTCCTTGTATGCCGACTCAAGTAAACCTGGACCGAGTGCCCGATGAATATCAATCGCACATCCTATAATGATTTTAGACAACTCGTTCTCCCGCTCCATCTTTGCGTTTCTCTGTGAGCTTTGTGATACTAATTACATCGCCAATGCGATTTTTTCGCCAGTGGCCATTGCTGCTGAGGTCATAATATCAAGGTTTCCGGCATACTCCGGCAAGTAATGCCCAGCTCCTACCACCTGAAGCAATACCATGGTTTTAAGTCCTGAAACATGTCCAACACCTTCTACAAATACAGGATTGTCTTCTGGAATTTCTTCAAACTGCACTTCCTGATGCAGGCTGTATCCCGGAACGTACTTCTGCACTTCGGCCACCATATCATGAATACTCTTACGAATGGCTTCTTTATCAGCCATTTCGCTAAGGGTAAATACCGTGTCTCGCATCACCAATGGTGGCTCCGCTGGATTAAGGATAATGATAGCTTTTCCCTTAGTAGCACCACCCACCTTTTCAATGGCCTCGGCAGTTGTCTCAGTAAACTCATCAATATTGGCCCGAGTACCTGGCCCAGCTGATTTACTAGCAATAGAAGCTACAATTTCGCCATAGTGAACCTTGGCCACTCTGGAAACAGCCGCCACCATTGGTATTGTTGCCTGCCCGCCACAGGTTACCATGTTCACATTTTGAACATCCATATGAGTGTCAAAATTCACTGGTGGAATAAGGTAAGGACCAATGGCCGCGGGTGTTAAATCAATGACCCGCTTGTCAGGAAACTCTTTAATGAGGTTGTAATTGTATTGATGTGCCTTGGCACTTGTCGCATCAAAAACGAACTTAATATCAGCCCATTCAGGCATCTTTATAAGGCCATCAATTCCCTCATGTGTAGTGGCCGCTCCCATGCGCTCGGCCCGGGCCAAACCATCTGAACTTGGATCAATACCCACCATCACACTCATCTCAAGCACTGTAGAATAACGCATGATTTTAATCATAAGATCGGTGCCTATGTTACCCGGCCCTATGATGGCACATTTTAACTTATCGGACATATTGCATCAATTTTCTTTTTCAATCTCCTTAGGCTACTTCGAAAGTAGCAGCACCCATGTTTTGAACCTTCACCTCAATTTTCTGGCCTTCGGATAGAAAAACGGCGCCCGTGGCGGCTCCGGCCATAAGGTAAGATCCTGAAGGAAACTCCTGCCCATATTTTGCCGCCAATCGTGATGCATTCACAACCGACTTCCATGGATTTCCTAAAATAGCAGATGATGTGCCGCTTTCAACGGTTTCACCATTGATAATTAGGTCCATTTGCAAATCTCTTAAATCGCTTGGAGCGTCTTGCCACTCGCCTACCACAAATGCCGAAGACGAACAATTATCAGCAATGACATCTTCAAGCGAGAATTTGAAGTTTTTGTACCTGGAATCAATTACTTCCAAGGCTGGAGCAACGGCTTCTATAAATTCGGGAGCTTCATCAAGAGTCAGCTCTCTGGTGATGTCCTTTTTCACCAAAAAACACACTTCTGGCTCCACTCTTGGGTGACAAAAATCAGCCAGTGTCAGGACACCTCCGTTTTCTATCAACATCCTATCTGTAAGGCGTCCCCAAATTAAATCGTGAACTCCCATTTGCTTCATTTTAGCTTCACTGGTAAAACCAAGCTTTAACCCAACAAACTTTTCGCCACGCTCATACCTGCAAACAAGCAATTCTTCTTGAATGGCATAAGCTGTGGTTTCATCAAATGTCTGGCTCAAACTCAGTTGCTCTACCGGATCGGCGTTGTATGCTGCGGTATCCAGGGTCCGTGCTAAAGATTCAATATTCATGATGCGAAAGTAGTTAGTGCCTTTTCAATGTGACAAAAATGCATTGAAAACATGCCCATACTACCTGTAGCATTTGTGAGCGAATCTGACCTTTTTAATGCACTTCAACCACGCAAAAGCTTCGGTTAACCACAATCAAAATAAAGACATGAAAACAACGCAAGTAAGGTGCGGATTTTGCATCTGCTGTGGAGACAACTTGTAATGAAGCACATCTTCCTCCTGTTCACCCTGATGACCGCTTTTGGCTTGCATGCTGCAGACCGTGAAAGTGTGGCCAATGGAGACTGGTCAGACAAGTGTACCTGGGATGCCGGGTGTAGCCAAAGTATTCCAGATAAGAGCGATGATGTTACTATTAAGCACGATGTAACCTTAGATATAAGTCTCACTGGCAGCAGTCAGATTAAAGGGACACTTACCATAGCTTCAGGTGGATCCCTTACCGATGAAGCCGGCGGAAGTGCTTTCGATATGAGAATCCAAAATAACGGCGAACTCATTCTGGAAGGAGACATTTCCATTGATGGGAATTTTGAACTTCAGGGAAGTTCAGTACTCACTATAAAAAACGGAGCGACGCTTACAGTGAGTGGCGATGTGGATTGGTCTGGCACCACCACGGTGGTAGTAGAGTCAGGTGGTGAGTTAAACGTGGGGGGCACTCTGACAATTGATCAAAACTCTGATGACATTACCATAAACGGTACGGTAAACGTTACGGAAGACCTTAGCGTGGCCACCGGTGTAGACGTAGCCGGCGATGGACAATTTGTAGTGGAAGGCAATGTAGACAATAGTGGAGTTCTGTTTGATGAAGAAGCTGATGAAAACTGCACTGATTGTATCATCCCAAGTCAATCATTGCCGGTTGACCTGGTACATTTTGAGACCATTCAATCGGACAACGGACAAGTGCTCATTTCATGGATCACAGCCTTGGAGCTTAACAACTCTCATTTCGAACTACAGAGAAGTGACGATGCCATACATTGGGAGACTATAGAGACTATTGCAGGAAAGGGTACCTATGTAGGTCGCAGCTTTTATTCAAGTAGCGACGTGAATAAGGTTAGCCATGTTACCTACTATAGACTAAAACAGGTAGATTTTGATGGGGCTTACCAACTATCTGAAATACAAGTTGTGCATCCTGGCTATTCTTCAGCATTGCCTGAAATCTCAGTTGTGAATGGTCAACTATTGGTTACAGCCAATCATCTACAGAGCGAGCACATTTGGATTTACGTTTACAATAGCTCAGGAAAGGCCTTGTATATGCATAAAGCAAGAACTGCTCAGCACGCCATTGCCACAAGGGTTGATTTCAATCTCCCCAGACAACAGCCCCTCTTAATTCATGTAATGAGTGATAGAGGAACGCTGGGCACAGAAAAGTTATTTATGCCATAACACGCTCCTCTTAAAGCAAAAGGTACTTCCGTTTACCTTGACAGTATCACTCGCTCGCTGAATTGATCTGTACCATTAATCCAATTGAGTACGTAAACTCCAGTTTCAAAATCACTTACAGGAATACTAAGCTTCAACTCATCTTTACGCAGAGTTTTAGTATACACCACCTGCCCTACTGAATTTAGTAAATGGATAGTTGATCCGGCGGTAGCCCCACCCATCTCAACTTGAATAATATCATTGGCCGGGTTAGGATATACCTGCATCACCCCTTCGGTATTGGGCTCTTTGATATAGCTCATCCCTCCTATTGAGAAGGCATATTCAATACCGCTTCCAAAATCTGAATCAAAGGTTTTGATGAGCTTATTGTTGTCAGCCCTTCTTATGAAAACATATCCATTTCCCTGAGCTGGATTTGCCCAATACTCAAGTCCATCGTTTCCGGCGTCTTCCACATGTAGGGTATAGCAGCCACCAAAGGTGTTCAACTCGTCCTGGTATCGGGTGTTGGCTTCCATTGATGTACGCTCAAAAATCTTATTGCCCAGTGCATTGGTCACGTAGTAGGAGTTTTGTCCCGGTACATTATTGGTCTTAAAATCGATTTTGATTCTGTGGTTGTACATATCCGGCAGGTCATAGTAGCTGGTATAGCTGTCGTTGGCCACGTATTCATCATCTTTTCCGTTGGGTTTGGATGTTGACACCACAAAAGCATTGCTACCGTCCCCTACGTAAAAATCACCATTGTCAACTGGAAGTAGCAGGGTGTCAACATCCTTAAACAACAAATTCCCCGTCCAATCGTATGTTCTGTTCTCTCCCCCTTTCACTCCATAGCTTACTGTAAGCTTGGTTAAAGGTTCATCACCATTATTTCTTATAACTACTCTGGCTTCTGTACAAATGGGATTGATCCTTTTATAAATATCCCAATTACTTGGAGCCAATACTCTAAGAACTTCTGCGTCTGTTTTAAAAGTGGGCTCTCCATATTGCATAAAGTACCAGCCACCATTGCTATAGCCACCATTGCCCATTCCGGGATTGTCTTGCGGCACAGGAGTAATGCGGTAGTCAAGGTTGATGGTATTGTCATTCCTGATGTAGTCTGTAAGCCTTGTGTAGTGTAAATCGCGCACATCTCCGGGGCACCAACCCTCTCTGGCACCAGGCCATGTACCACCCTGCGGAAACAAAGCTGTGGTTCCGCAGTTTTTCCATACATGCCAGGTATCCACCAACTGGCCGTTGGCATACATATAGTGCTCGTTATTTTTCCACTCGCAACAATGAGGATACTCGCCGTTGCTACTGGCATGCTTGTGCCCACCAAGCGACGACCGCAAGAACAGGTGCCTGGTATCTTCATTTACGTCAACATCTACGGGTGCTTTGGTTAGGTCTTCAGAAAGCTCGAAGTATTTACTTGACTCTCCATGCCATATTCTACTTATAGAAATGTCAGCAGCGGGAGGGCCCTCTACCATCATGAACTTAAGGTCAATGATTTCCCTTTTGCTCCCGGCTTCCAGGTCTACTGAATCCCTAAAAAACTGTTCAAACTCTGTAATATCCCACACCCAGGTAAATCCGTCGCCCAAATCGAGGTAGTTACCATATGGCGTAATGTATTTAGCTATGGTCCATTGATCTGTAATCTCAAAAGGCTCTTCAAAATAGGAAACAGTATCTGCCAAAAGGGTACCCTCTAGTCCATGAACAACGGTCTCAACAATGTTTCCATCAGAGTCAAAAACATAGGTTTCCTGTGGAGCCCATACGTTGCCAATGTTTTTAATTACAAACTTCCTGCCCTCTGTTCCATATTCAATCAATGACTTGGACTTTACCAGGCTGGAGTCCAGAACCAACACAGAATCGAGTACTGATTCAAAGTCTCCCTGATAGAATCTGATATTGGGCCTGATACCCGAGTACTGCACATTTCTAAACTGATCTGTAGTGCTAAAGGTCTTAAGCGTGTGTGCGTGAGTAGCTAGTCCATTGTAATTATTACCACTATGGTCCAATACCTGACCTTCTTCATCAAACTTATAGTAGAGCACCAGGGCCTGGCGCTCCGGGTGATGGTCTTGAACATCCATATACATCCAGTCTTGGATGGTCTGCTGATCCAGTTCTTTTGACCAAACCCTAAACTCATCAATTTTCCCAAAGTAGGTTCGGTTGAGCTCATAACCAATATAGTTTCCAACCACCAGTCTATTCACTTCACCAATGGCCACCTTATCAGAAGCTTCCTGGTAGAATACTTTCCCATTCAGGTAAATGCGCGTGATTCCGGTTGCCACGTTTTTAGTAAAGGTCCAATGGTTCCAGGTTCCCGTCAGATCTGATGCATTGGCTTCTCGCTGGCAGCGGTCTATTTTTCCGTCTGAACCACTGTCCCATCGAGCATTTTGATTCCAGCCCAGGTGTCCGGATGCTACATTCCTGTCAAAGGCATCAGAAAATGAAAAAATGGTAGACTGCTCTGGCAGGCTATCAGCATCGCCCATTGCCCAAAAGGACACTGTGATTTCGTCGTCAAACTTGTAGCCCTGCATGCTACTCAACACGTATTCGCGGGCACTCAGATCTAAATAACCATCATTTGACTTTGAAACCACTGAAGCATCAAATGAAACCTTGCTAAAATTATGTGAGAAGGCCTTGTCTATATTTTCAAACTCATAGGCAATAACCAAACTGGAAGTACCATCCCATTCAATTGGCCTGGTAAGGGTAATAGGTGTAAACCTTGCACCGCCAAAAACATGATTGGCAGCGTACACTTCGTCAAAACCACTTAAACTGTTACTGGAGAGCTTTTGGTCAGTCGTGGTTTTATAAGATATTTTTAAACCAACAGGAACATTCCTATAAGATCTTTTGTCCAGTGCCAACTGATGAATAAGCCCCTTTTGCAATCCAAGAGATTTTAATTCAGATGCCTGCCACATCATAATGTTGGTACTAAACTTATGTGGACTTGTATACCCATTGTTGTTTCCTGAATCAATGGTAAATGAATCAATGCTATTCACCTTTGTCAGCTTTCTTGACTTCTGATAGGATCTGTGATAGTTGTAAAGTGGTCCCTTTGCGTATTTGAAGGAAGCCGGATTGGAGCCATTGATCAAATACCTCCCAAGTTCATGTTTTACAGAATCATACTCTCCAGTATGAAAGTGTACTTTAAGATCAGCTCCGGCATCCCATTCACCACAACCGCTATTGGTAGGATTTGGTATTAAATCTTTATCGCACTTAAGTGTCATAAAGGCTAATACCTTACTAAAAGACTTGCTCTTTGGTGGAAACTGATACCAGCCTCTGAGGTTGTCAATTCCATCTTCAAACCTAAGCGTTTGAACAATGGTAGTATCCTGGGCAGCGACCAAGTGCGCCAGACTCAAGCCTATAATCAACAAGAAAATACGGCGTAAACTTTGCATCCTAGTGGTAATTTTTGATGGGAGATTTCGGAGCGCATCCAGCCCGGAAACCCTTGATTTCCCTACCAAATTACCACATTTCAAAAGGACGTTCTCAAAGACACAACCTCGAATACATCATGAAAACTGAGCTTTTGACTCCTTCAAAATCCAATCCCGCGGGGCTTTAACACGCCTCAAAACAACCCACGCAAAACACTGACAATCAACAAATAACGAAAACACACATCAGACTACCGTCCTTATTGAGTGGGTTGAGGAATTACTTCGAAGGACCGTTTATCCCCTTGACATATGACCACTTTTGCAAATACCTGGCCTCGGTTTGCGAATCATCTACTATCTATCTACAAACTGGTAATTTACCATGGACAGGATATGGACTGATGTGCCTTCAATACTACTTCTACTCGAAGTAGGAGCACATTATTCACTTTCAGGTACAATTGGATCTTCGACTACAAGCAGAGGCGATGCGTCCACATTCTCCAAGCCCATGGCTTGCACTAGTTGATGCAACGAGGCTCTGATATTCCCAATGTCCAAATCAGGAAGTTTTGAGAGCTTAATAGCCAATTTGTCGTGAAGTAAATCGGGAGTACTCTGAAGCACTTTATACCCTGCAGAAGTAAGTGATATGTAGGTAATGCGCCTGTCTCCTTTCTTTGGCAAGCGAGCCACAAAGCCCTTTTGCTCTAATCGGTTTATAATACCCGTTACAGTACTGCTATTAAGGTTTAAATAGCAGGTAAGCTCTTTGTGGGTACCCTGATAATCTTCCTGTTTACTTAAATGGTTTAAACAAAGTAATTGAGGGATGCTTATTCCAAAGTCTTTTTGAATCTTCTTCGACTCAAGATTAATAGACCTTACAATTTTTCTGATATCAATTAGGATGTCTGTATAGTCCATTTGCATTGGCAGAAAATCACTTTAGGGTTGTAAACATATCATCTCAGTTGCTCACCACATTTTCATGAAGCAACAGGCTGTCTTCATTCTTTGCAACAAACTCTTCAAGTCGGGCAAAGAAATTAAGAATGTCAGCTTCACCATTGGTAGCGTTTATAGTGATAAAGCGAATAAAGTCTTCATTTTTAAAAGAGCCATAGCCTACCATTATTGCCGCTTCTTCATAAAGGGCAGTACATAATTGTTGTGGTGATATTCCCTTGTAGTTAAAGCATACCGAGATAGAATCATCGAAGCTATAGAAGGTATAGTCAGGATGGTTTCGCACATAATTTCTGGCCACATCGGCTAAGTAAAACTGATGGTCAACCATTGCGGCCAAGCCTTTTGTTCCTACCGATTTCCATAGGGTCCACAGCTTCAGCGCATCATTACGTCTGCCACATTGCAGTGATGTTTTCCCAAGGTTAAACTCATCTCCATCGGTTTGGTACAGGTAGCTGGCATCACTTGAAAACGATTCCACCAAGTGCTTTCGATCTTGTGTAACGATGATGGAACATGTTAGGGGCGTTCCCAGCATTTTATGTGCATTCAGGCTAAAGGAATTGGATCGCTCCAAACCCTTAACCAGATACTTGTACTTCTCACTAAAAATTACAGCACCACAATAGGCGCCGTCTACGTGTAGCCAAAGCCCATACTTCTCACAAACATCAGCTATTTCATTTACGGGATCGAATGCTCCAAGCACCGTGGTACCAGCAGTTGCATTAACAAAAAACGGGTGAAAACCTTCGGCTTTGTCAATGGCTATTTGCGCATCTAAGGCTTCAACGTTCATCAAGCCTTCTGAATTGGTTTCTATAGCACGTACTTGCGCCCTTCCCACCCCCATAAGGGACGCGTTTTTGGCAATGGAATAATGACAGTTGGCAGAAGTGTATATGATCATTTTATCCTGTACACCCTCTTGTCTTACGGTTCCTTTATAATGGTCTCTAGCCATTACCATGGCCATGAAATTGCTCATAGAACCTCCAGGAGCCAGGGTTCCGTCGGCATGGTCCCCATACCCTATTTGCGAGCATACATTTCTTAGTATTTCCTTTTCCACACCTACCATTGGGCCAGCCACTTTATAGGTATACATGCTGTTATTCAGCATTACAGCCATTAAATCGCCTAAAACGGCCTTACTGTTTCTGCCGCCAAAAAGCTGATTAAAGAAGAGGTTTGTAGCCGTTCTTGGAGTGGTCATTACTACCTTTTCCAAGGCCTCATAGAGTTCTTCGTCGGCCAGGCCATCATCCCCTAAACGCAAGTCAAGTGCTGTGAAAAGTTCTTCTGCTTTAATTGGAGTTGCCACGGGTTCGGCTTGCTCCACTTTCAATAATTGTTTAAATACTCTTTGAAACTCCGCTAAGTCTGTATCAATCATAAATGAGATTCACATTGACCAAATTGTTTCTACCGAACCTATTTACCTCCTTTTACTAAATTTGAAAGCTCTTGGAAGCGTTTGGCTTACATTGAAACGGTCAATACGTTCAAGGCAACAAAATTAACCCTTTACTCATGGCGGCATCAGAGAAAATAATAAACATCCCTCAATTAGTGGATTATTTAAATTCAAGCGACGTTGAAGGATTTAAAAAAGTAGCTGGAAAGCTAGAGATTCCCGTTGAAGACTGGGGCAAGTATGCATTCTTCTCTGAAACCAAGTATACACGCAATTGCGTTGCCAGAAACGATGCTTACGAGCTGATCCTTCTTTGTTGGGAGCCTGGACAAATTACCCCTGTACACTGCCACAACGATCAGGAGTGTTGGGTACATTGCATTCAGGGAAGCTTTGAAGAACAGCGCTACGTGGCTGGCGACGAGGGTGGCAAGCTTAAAAAAGATCATCAGTTGCATTTAATGTCAGAACGCACATCGTATATGAACGATGGCATGGGTTATCACTCACTGGCCAATTCGAGCAACGGAAGGGCGATGACTCTTCATTTGTATGCAGGCCCCATTAACCGGGCACGCATCTACAATCAAGAGCTCACAAAGTTTGAATGGGTAGAAATGGAGTATTACTCCATGCAGGGGAAACTACTCGCCCCTACAAACGCATAAGGTCCTATTGCCCATTTTAGCCTTTGAAAGAAAAATGGCTTAGCAACTCTGCTCTGCGGCGTACCGAAACTTCTATTTCGGAATTGTCGTCCATCTTTAAATAACCTCCAGCCTTTCCTTTTTGATAGGCCGACACATGGTTTAAATTAACCAAATGCTTGTGATGTACCCGTACAAAGCCACTGCTGGCCAAATCGGTTTCAAACTGTCCCAGAGATCTGGAAATGGTTTCTTTTTGACCATTTGAGAAATGCACAATGGTGTAATTTCCATTGGCTTCGCAACGAAAAATTTTATCGGGGTCCACAAAGCGCAGGCCTGTCAACTGTGGCAAGGCTATTTTTTGACCTAAGGGCCTCGAAATGGCTTCTGAATTTATAAGTACGGCATTTTGGTCGGCCTGCAATTTTTGCATGGCCCTTTGCACTGCCCTTGAAAAGTCATTTCGATTGAAGGGTTTCAAGATATAATCGAAGGCAGAAGAGCGCAAAGCCCGGATGGCGTATTTATCATAGGCCGTAATGAAAATCACGATCCCCGGAAGCGCAGGCAATCGCTCCAGGACATCGAATCCTGTTCCATCAGCCATTTCTACATCCAGAAACACGATATCTGGTTCACTACTCATTAGTAGCTCTACTCCTTCAGTCACACCGGAGGCTTCACCAAGCACTTTAACGGTGGGAAAAAGCTCTTGCAGGAGCAGAAAAACCATTTCTCTTGAATCACTTTCATTGTCAATAATCGTAGCACTAAACCTGGGAATTTGCATAATCTATAGCGGGTATTTTTAATTGTACCTCCGTGCCCTGGATACTTTCATTTACTGCTGACAGATTATGAACTTCAACAGCAATGTCTAATTTAAACAATTGCCCGTAGGTACTGGCCCGTTTGGAGGCTATTCTTGTACCCAGGGGTTTTCTTTTGCTCATTCTTTTTTTCTCTTCTATTCCTGGCCCATTGTCCTTAATGGAAACCTTTATTCCCTTATCATCTGCTTTTTCAAAAAGCACATTTACCCTGGCTACCTTGGGCTCCACTGGTATACCGTGCTTTAAGGCATTTTCTACATAGGGCTGTATGAGCATGGCAGGAATAAAGCCTTTCCGCAGTTCTGGAGACTGTACTTCAATGGTATAGGTTAGGGAGTCTTTAAATCGCATTTTCTCCAGCTGCAAATAATTCGATAGATAGTCAATTTCTTCATCAAGTGTAATAAAGGTTTCTTGAGAGTAGCGCATCGTGTGGTGAATGAGTGATGCAAACAAGTCAAGGTATTGGGATGCTTCCTTGAATTGTTTCTTAAGATGAAAATACTGAATGGAATTGAGGCAATTGGAAATAAAGTGCGGATTGATTTGCGCCTTTATCGCTTCCAGTTCCAGTTCTGCCAGCTTTCGCTCTTGTAGTGACTTTTGGTAGAGTCGCTCTTTATACCATCTTGACCAGGCAAAAATGAGCACGAGCAATACGAGTAGACTCGCCGCAACAATAAGCCCTTTGAACCACAGGGTTTGCCAATAAGCGGGTTTTACATGAATGGGTAATACCAGGCCGGGATGCATTATTCCTCTATGGTCTACCAGCACTATTTCCAGCTGATGTTCTTGTGGTGGCAGGTAACTGAGGTTGATCTCATCTCCCTTAGTTTCAAGCCAGTTGTCGTTTACCCCTTTAAGCCTGTAGCGATAGGAAATCTGCCCAAAACTCTCAAAGAGGATGGTACTCAGGGAAAGACTTAAATTGCTTTTGGGAAAGGATAAATCTACTTTGCTGGGAAAATACAATAGGGTATCATCGGTTTTGGCTTGGGTAACATAAACACTTGGTTTGGCATCAGTTCCTTCTTCTTCAAGCATTTCTACAGGCAATACGCCAAGACCTTTATCTGTAATGGCGTACAAATTGTTCTCCATGAAATGTACTCCACTCACATTGTTGGAGGGGAGCCCGTCAAAGAAGGTATAGCGACTCATGTTTACACTATTGTGCATTGCATCCATCTGCAGTTTAAAAACGCCTCTATCGGTTGCGAGCCAATGCGCACCATCGGGCCCTGTTTCAATTTGATTAATTGAGGCATTGCTGAGGTCCTGGGGGGATAATAACAAATGAGAGCTATCTGCCTGAACAAAGTATTCATAGAGTCCCTTGGTACTGGTACCCACTAAAAAACGCTCTGCCCCTGCCTTTTTTAGGTAAGTAATGTGCATTCCGTTTAAGTTCTGGTCTTCGGCAGGCCCTGAATACCCTAGCTGGGAATCATAGAAATTGAGCCCGCTGGGTGTACCTATAAAAAATCTGGTATCACTTAACCGCCCCAAACAAGTGCTTCTACCCTCGAATACTTTTGAGGTTAAAACATCAGCTTGCTTTAGGATGTTACTTACGTTCAGTTTATAAACGGCATTGTGGCAAGCCAACAATACTTCACCTTCTAAACCACTGGCTACATCTTTAATACTTCCTGGCCCCAGGATGGAGAATACTTCTTCCAATTGGTTTTCATTGTATCTGAGAAAATGAGAGTTCAATGATGTAGCTATCCAAACTCCGGCTGAAAAGGTTTTTATAAACTTAAGTCTGTTTTTGGAAGATGTTGCTACGGGACTGGAAGAGCTTACCCCCTGTGAAGAAATAGTCCATACGTAATTGCTCTGTGGATATGCCAATAGTACCTGTTTGCCCTGGTATGATGTACCCATTACAGGCTGGGGCCCTGGCAGTTGTAGAGACTGGGCCAATAACATGTGCTCCCAGTGCTTCCTGGAAACAAAATGCAATCCCTGTGACTTGGTACTCACCCACACATGATGGTCTCTGTCTACGAATACATGGTTTACAATGGCATTGGGAAAAACGGCAATGGGTTGGGGTTTAGTGATAGTTGTAGCCTCTATGTCACCAAAATAATAGAGCCCTTTGTCATCCAATAAGGCCCATAAATGACCGTGCTGATCGAAAATGAGTTCGCGCAAAAACTGTTTACAACCAAACTGTCTGAACAAGCGTAGCCGACCTTTTTCTTCCAGCGTATATACATACACTGCATTCAGGCTTGAGTGCTCTACAGCGAAGTACCTTCCAGTAGCATCCCAGGTACTTCTATGCCACTGCGGAATAGAATCACCATTTTCCAATAAAAGAGGGTAGTACTCCTTTGTGTCATGGTAATAAATGGCGGGGTAATATAAAAAGGTAGTTGAATCTACCAGGCTCACGTACAGAACATCATTGTGTACTTTTTCCACTTCAAAATCCAGAGGAAGTTCTGTCTCTAAGCTTTCTAGCAGACCGTCCTTTAATCGAAAGGTACGGCGGCCATTTAATTGGTCAGTAATCCATATATCCCCAGTATGATGGTCTCTATACAGGCGATTCAAAATTTTGTTATTGACCTTGGCTAACTCAGGATGCGCTGACTGAATATGGATTTGCCCCTTATCAAAAAGGGCAATATTGTTGAGCAAGGGCACGAACAAAAGCTGTCCATTGCCCATGGGAATTACCTTGAGTACTTCCTTATCATGCAGCCCGTCTTTTGCATCAAATACAGAGAAATTTCTACCATCAAACCTGGCCACACCATTGTCAGTACCCACCCATATAAAGCCTTTCTCGTCTTGACTTATTACATAGCCTGTGCCTCCGGGATAGCCGTCAAGTTGTGTATATACCTTCTCACCAGGTATTTGCGCCACACAAAACACAGGCATCATGGCATGGATGAAGCAGACGACGGTCAGCAGTTCGAAAAATCCCCTCATTTTTCTTGGAAGTATTTCGTCTTAGGTTCGTTTCAAAGGTAACGGTGCAAAGGTTCCCTTTATGAGCGGAAGCCCTTCCATTAACAGTTGCCCGGTACCTGGGGAGGTACGTTGCCCATTGAAAACTAATACTCTTAAATGCAAAAAGCCCAATCTTATGGATTGGGCTTTTAACAACAAATTGTCAATTACAAATTAGCCTCCTCCGGAATCGGGCGTATCGTTGTTTTCATCATTATCCAGCTCATTAATCTCGGTCTCAATGAATTCGAGGCTTCCCTTAGGATCGGTCTCGACCTTTACTTCATCGCTTCCATGTGTTATCCACCAGTTACCGTCTGAAACAGTAAACGTCTGGCTCGGTTGAGAAGGGAATGGAAATTCAAACATCCCTTTCTTGTATGCATATGGCCCATCTGAATAGTACCTATTTCTTGCGTTATATCTAAAAGTTGCAGTCTTTTTATACCCTCCAGCTTTAACCGTTTGGCTATAACCGGCCGTGATAGTACCTGTCATCCCATCTTTGGGTTCGAATGCAAAAGCCCCTGTTACGCTTGAATTTTGCATTACTTCTCCAGAAGAAACCACAACATCAATACGAATATCAGTTTCCCAATTTGCTTGTTTATCATCTCCATCAGGAACACGATCAATCTTATAATTATTTATATCCAATGCCACTCCAAAATCATATTTCACTGACATATCGTCCGAGGCGGTTACAGCATGGTCAAATAAGTAGTAAACCTTTCCATTATCGGCTATTGGAACAAATTTCAAAGTAACACGGATTTCGGCAACAACACTCTTTTGATTTTCAACCTGAATAACTATTTCCTCTTCCACAGGTTCGTACCCCTCTGCAATTCTTTGTCCGTTGATTTTCCCAACGATTTTTGGATCATCGCCTCCACCCATATAGTCAACCCTGCTAATAGGACTATTTCTATGATACACATATGGGCTTTGCCAAGGATATTCCTTTGACCTTGGATCTATACTAAACATTCTTCCAATCTTTGAATTATACACGCGTAATCCAAGATCATAATGATCCTCACCAATATCTTCATCCTTCTCCATTCCATTGAATCCAAATCGGTATGTCTCTGAACTATAATTCCGGGCACTCATGGCCAAACCAAAGGGATAATAGTCTGTGGCTACGAGAATTGTAGGTTCAAAAAACTCTATTGTATTGGCTACTGCATCCGCGTCAACCCCTACTTTCTGATCAGTTACAACTGTCAGCACATTTCCAAGGTGGTTTGACAATTCAAAGGACTTCAATCCCATCATCCAAGTTCCAGGCTTGTTCACTCCCTTATATGAACCTAGCCTAGACTTTCCGTAGATTGGACGTTCAACGATAGAAGTATTTTCATACATCGCCATTATGCTTCCTGACGCATCTCGAACATAAGCCGTCTTTTTAACCTCGGTGCCATTTATTACAGTCTTAGATACCCTATTACCATATGAGTCGTAAACATATATAACTTGACTCTGATCATCCATTACGGCTCTTTTAATTTTTCCGGTAGCAGTCCAATCAATTGATTCAATGTTTTCAGTTTCATCAGAAATTAGGTTACCAGAAGCATCGTACTTATAGTTAGCAATTGCACTCCCATCTGTATTCATCAACTTATTCGAATTGGAATAGTACGTGTATTCAAAATCATCCATTACCACACTTTGATCGTCTCTTCTTTCCAAAGTCAACATGTTCCCATTCTTATCAAAAGAGTACAAACTCTTATACTTCTGAGTTGGGCTCCAGGTACCACTTCCCATATCCTGAACATGCTCTGCCAAATGGATTCGATGAAGTTGATCATACGAATATTTCATACCTTGTATTCCACTGGCCCCAAAGTGTTTAAGGTCTGTAATCATACCGCCAATATTTCCATTGAAGAGTTCTGAATACGATTGAAAGTCATTAGACTTCTCTTGATCGACACCTTTATAGTCTTCGTAGAAGTAGTTTAGGGAATAAGAATATGCATCCTGTGCAACCCAGCCATTCATGGGTGATTTCCCGTCTAACCCAATATCTCCGCTCTGATTGTCATTCACCCCTTTAATCCATCCTTGCAAGGTATTGTAGCGATCTTGTCCCTGAACCTTGTATTCTCCAAATTCAATTCTGGCCAAAGAACCATGGGCATAATATTGATATACGGCGTCTTCCTGCCAAAGCCACCCGTCAACCGACGTATGAACTGATGTAAGTTCTTTATCCGCGTTGTAATGATATCTATGATAAAATGCATCGAGCTTGTCAACTTGATAACACACTGAATTGACATTGCCTCCAACCAAGTCATACGAATATTCGGTTCGCTTCGCCTTTAAGCCCTGCTGCCATTGAACTAGATTATCAATGTTACCATGAGGATCATAGCTATAAGCGGTGACAGTCTCAAAATCAGTATCATCAGCGTTAGCCAATGTAGCTAACCATGACACTCTATTACGCAAATTTTCTCCTTCGAAATTTGCTACTACTGCGGGTAAATTCGAGTCGTCGTAGGAAGTCTTAATCAGCTCTGTAAGTGTATAATTTTCTTTTAATGGAAAGGTAGGGTTGTCTAACTGCTCTGTTATTACACCTATAGACTCGTCACTTTCCAACACCCCCACTTCCACAACTCTTGATAATTTGTCGTATTTAATATATGAATAGACTTTGTCTAATTCCTGCTGAGCGTCTTGAGACATTCGAGGCAAACTCTTACTATCGTACCAAAACCTTGACTCTCCTGCATCTGGTGTTCTTTGCCAAGTAAGCTCTCCAAGAGTATTGTACTTGTAGCGTGTTAAAAGCGTATGTCCAGGTTCGTCTGTGGCTATTGGGTCAGCAACTCCCGCGTAGTCCGTACTCATGACCGCATTGATATAGCCCCAGGACTTTCCTTCGTTTTTCAATCTTTGACGCTCGCTTACTTTATTATGCTTTTGCACCTTGGCATTGTCAAGAGGTTTCACTCCTTCAGGTGGAACAGTTTGCACCAAACTTCCTGCCTGATCGTAGTAATACAGCGTAAAGTGGTATTCACCTGGGATGTATTGGATTTGGGTTTTCTCCCTGAGTGAATCAAAGCAACGATGTGAGAGATCGCGTATGTACAGGGTAGCCATACTGTCTCTGTACTCATTTACCAGCCTGAGGGCCTCGTAGTCTCTGGCTGCCTTCAGTTCTTCCAAACAGGCTGATTTAATACTGTCTCTGTTTAGTTCAAAAGCGAACAGATTGTTTACTACAATTTCATTGTATTCAGTACAGAAGGAATCCAGTGTAATGCTCGAAGGAGCCGTCATACAGCTTTGCGACCATATTTTGTTCTTCACGAATAGTGTTTTATAGGCCATCAAATCGCTGCCAAAGCTGTTGAGTGAAGCAGGAGCTTCTTTAATGACACCACCTACGTAGCCATAGGTCTTCACGGTACCAGTAACAGGTTCCAATAAATCCACCGGAGTTACTACAGCGGGCCCACCAAAGCTTCCTCCAGCTCCGGGAGGAACTTCCACGTACAAGTTGTTTAGTGGGAAGTAGAGTTTTAAATTATCCTTGTAATACTCTTGAACCCGATCGAACTCCCCGGGCTGATAAGATAGGATCTGATGCGTTCGCCAACTGGGTGTCATGAGCTTTTTAGGGCTGATTGTTTTATCCCATGCCCTAAACTCCTGTATGGCTCCTTTGAAATTACGACCTATGGTAAGGTCTGAAGGGTTGGACGCCGTAGCGAGACCAGATGGTTCCTGGTATACGAGACTTTTCACTTCTACTCCATCAAGGAAAAAGCGAATGCTATCAGCATACCCGCCACCCGAAGGATGTCTTTTTACGGTAACAGCAGCATGATGGCAGATAGGTTCACGATACTCCACACATTCCATACCTGCGAAGTAGTACCAGGTTTTGTATTGTCCGGGGCCGGGCTTGGTATACCTGCTTCCCTGGCAAACCCTGAATTTACTGAGCTCTTCTTCAAGAGTCTCCAAGTCGAGCGTAGCCATGCCGTCGTCAATGTCGTCCACGTAGTCTAAAAGAGAGTTTGGTGGTGGTACCAATAATGGGTTTCGGTAACGTGGAAAGTCAATACTGGTATTAATACCTACCTGTAAGGGGTCATGACCAAAACGCAGTCCTCTGTAGGCAAAAGCTTTTGAGAGGTAATCTCTCAGCTCACCCAGTGTTGCGGCAGCCAGTGCTTCGTTAAAGTCAATGCCAAAGATGTATAGGTAGTCAATTTTACTTGAATCACGAACCGTGGGTTTACGGGTATACACACACCCTATTTCTCCACTTTCGGGGCAACCATAAGATTTTAGCGAACGCCACCTTACTGAAGGATGACAAGGGTGCTGGCTTACCGTAATTTTAGCATGAGGCAGCGTATTGGAGGGCCAGCAATTACTTGCACAAGGATCGTACTCATAAGTGATAATGAGCTTTCCTTTTGAATTCAACCTAACAGCCATGAAGTTTGAGTTGCCGCCATGAATGGTACCGCTTTGTACAGTGGTATTTACCATAGTCATGCAGTGCGTATTGGTGGTAACACGGGTAGGACCTGCTGATAGGCCCTTGTTTACTACGGTGTACTCTATGAAGTATTTCTTATCAATTCCCGGTACAGATCCTGTTGTAAAGCATCTTTCTTTGATCACAAAATCAGTTCCGTCATATGGACTGGCCCATTGCGCAAACAAGGCACTATCGCCTCCAAAACTGCTCATATCTACAAGTGAATCCCAAACAGGCAAAAACACGCTGTCACATACTTCGTCTGTTTTTACCACCTGGAAAAGGTCATCGTCGGTAGTGATTACCTCGTCGCCCAATAGAAGAAACAGCCCTCTCCCTGGGGTAACTCCAAAACCATAGCCTCCTGCAGCCTGGTCTTCCACTCCTTTTTCAGCTAAAAAGGTGAGTGAGTCAGTGGGGTACTCATAGGCATTTGGGCTATAAGCGCATTGTAAGGGATCCACTATAGGAACATCGGCGACATAGGGACTATCCAATTGGAACGTCGCCTCAAGTGTAAAATCATCGCCCAGTAGTTCCATGGCACTATGTCCATGAGGATAGCTTACGTGCTCTCCTCTATCCATCCAAAAGAAGGGGGCCATAGTAGGAGGTCCTTCCTCATAGATCTTAGTATACTTTTCACACTGGAAAGGATCGGGAATGGCAAAGCCAAACAGGCTACAGCCGTATTTCGCAAGCACATTTTCTACTGTAATCAGATTGGCATCTTCAGCCACCAAATCCCTTTGAAGAATGAGTCCAAATGGATTCGTATCCAGGTCGCGATTGAGGAGATAGGCCTGTAAGGCACTGAGAATTAACTGTGCATCATTTTCGGTGGGACTGCGATTAAAGGTGGTATCGCAGCGTCCTTCCAGCATGGCAAGGTAGGCCTTGGCCTGAGCACTTTGGCTGCCCGTTGTGTAGGACATCATATTTTGCTCAAAGTACTGCCTCATAGCAGTCGCGTTTCTACCATTTTGCATGAGGCTGTTTACTTCATCTCTGTCCTCTTTCAGAGAGTCACAATCCCAGGCTTGTATAAAGGTATTTTCTATGGCCCGCTTGCGCTGTTGGTAAAAGGCTTTGAACAGGGCCCACTTTCGGGCATCCTTAGTTTCCCCTTCCTTCATGTTTTTGTAGAGGCTATGCGTACCTGAGAAATCATGGAAGCTGGTATTGCTCTCAATAAGTAAGTCCCAGAGAGAAACCGTAACCCAAGCACTGGCATCCGGTTTCGGAAACTTCACTTCGTCCAAACTATCCTTCATTATAGTGTGGTAGTTAGCGGTTCCCGATTCCGTAACGATGATGGATGGATTAAAGAAAAAGGAATCCAACTGAGGCGTAGCATGACCTTCAGTACCCAGCGGATCGGTCCAACCAGCTGCTTCAGCGGCAGCCCATCCCCCTTTGAATGCCTGTAGTTTATAGTCCCAAACCTTCCCGGGAATCGTTCCTATGCAGTAGGTGTATCTGCAATAGGCCGGATGTGCCTGTACCATGGCATCTGTTACTTCCGTAATGGCTTCATTTTCTAAAATCATCTCTACGATGTCCTCGTAAATACGCTCGCACTCGGTCTTTGCCAGTTTACGGAAAACGCCATCGCGCTCTGACTCTGACAGCTCATATTCACTTCCATCATCGCATAATGAAGAATCAAGCTCTACACTAGCATAGATATGCGCCTGTTCTTCCAGGGTCATGGAGTCTACTGCTGCATATACATTTTCAAGTAATACCGGTGAAAGGGTGAGTTCCTTTACCAATTTGTAATTCCCTATTTCATTGAGCCTAACCGTAAATTCTTCCTTGTGCTCTTCCCTTATGCAATCAGGAGTGATTTCTTTGGTAATCTCCGTTCCCTGGCTCGCCCCATTGAGATCCACAGGCAGGCCGTCGGGCCCGTAAAGGGCAATTCGCAAAGAATAATCGCAGTCCACACAGGAAGTATCAGGATGTCCGTTTGCGGGCAACATTTCCTGCAGCACAATATTGTCAAGATAAAAGGACTCGCCTACCGGTATATCATTTTGCCGAATGATGATTCTCCACTCATCTTCCATGGCCCTGAACCTAAACCTATGACGGCCGTCTTGTTTAAAACCCTGAACCGCGTAGCCCACCAGTGCATTTGATCTAACGTGATAGGAGAATATTTGATTGATAAGCGATCCATTATCCGAACCGTCAATATCAAAAGACAACTCATAGAAGCTTCCCTTCTTTACCTTGAAATCGTGTTTTACTCCTCCGTAATCTTCAATCCCGGTTCCTGAATTGGTTAGCTTCAATCGGCCATTACTAATCGCCGCCGTCATATCTGGGGCGTTGCTTATTGGCCAGTCAGTTAAGTCCGCTGCATCGTCAAATGTGTAAGGTGCTCTGGTATCAGACCTCCCCTGAACTCCCTTGGCTCTCTCAAGTGAAACTGAGAGTACTTTCAACGAAGTACCTCCTGATTTACTTATGGTATAGCTTAAGTCATTAGAAGTAGCATCCGTGGTTTTGAAAGGAACTACAATCTCATAAGTTCCTGCCCCCAGGAAGGCCAGCACTCCATGTCCTCCAAGATTAACCCCTGAGTTGTTCGCGCTAACAAACACAATTTTATCGTCGGTTCTGGCAACTGTTGCTCTTAGGTTATAATTGGTGTTGGGAAGTAAGCCAGATACACTTCTACTAGCACTGAAAGTGGCAGATGCACTCACAGCTGAAAGCTCTAGTGCACCCGAGGAAGTACTCATTGTGGTATTTGCTCCCTCGAGATATCCATGGTTATTGTAATAAAACCCTGAACTAAATAGAGGTGGCGTCTTCCCCGGAAGTTCGCTGAGGATTACATTATCAATTGCAAAATGCGATCCAGTTACCGGGCTTGTAGCCCCATCGTGTAACCATACATAAAGCCGTACGCGATCAGTGATGGCAGTAAAGGTGATATTACCATCTGCTGAATAGTAATAATAGTTCGCCATACTTCTGAGCGTAGAACCATCTGTATTCAAATGAGAGAGGCTTAGCTCTGTATGCCCTCCTAATTTGTGCTCATTGAAAAAGTCTGCAGATAGGCGATAGGTTTTTCCTGGAACCACATCATAGGTTCTTAGGGCTCCTGTTCTGTCTCCCGCTGAGGCGCTTCTGGTAATCTTAAGCTTGTTCTTTTCTACAGAAAGATTACTGCCATAGCCTGTCCAGGCCGCATGGGTATTTGTACTGAAGTCATCTTCTTCAAGCACGTTTTGAATACCTATTCGCGACACCTTAAATAACTCCATTTGGTGTAGCGTAAATACACCTGCACTGGCCGCAGCCAGTGTTAATCTTATCTCTACCTGAGGGTTGTCTTCAAAGGTTTCAAAATAGGTGTCCATCAGAAATGTGCCTTCTCCCATTTCGTCGGTAAGTCTGTTACTTGCCAATGAAATGAGTTGCGGAGTAGTCACATTTCTATCATGGACATAGAGCGATAGGTTTTGATTCGCTGCTTTCGATACTTTAAAGCGCACTTTGTATTGTTGCCCCTTTTCCAGATGAAATACCTGACCAAGGCCTGAATTAGTGTTACTAGTACTTCCAGTTACCTGTAAATGATTGTTCGCGCCTTGCAACTGGGCACTCTTCTGAGATAAAAAGCCATCCGCATCGTTGGAGAAATCACTTTGATAAACCAGCTCTTCATGAGGTCCTTCTGCCAGTTGTACACTGGTTGCTGAAAGGTCATAATTGAATGTATAATCCTGCGCGGCTGGAGTGGTGTGCAAAAAGTCATAACTCAACCTGCTTACACGGTTCTTAATATCCACTTCATTATGAGAATTCAACGGCACAGTAATGGCGTTGGTAGCCAGGGCTGTTTTTTCAGCCAGTTCTTCAAGGTTGTCGGGTGACTCTCCGGCCAAGGAAGTGGCCACAGTACGCCCTTCCTGATCCATGTAGGAAACGGAAACCTGACCGTTGGGGTCAACCACCAGTGTTTTTTTATAGTGATCAGCCTGCCCTACGTTGCTACCAAATAGTCGATGCAATTCTGAAGAGTTGGGCATTCCGTAGTGGTAGGCAGTAGCATGCGCCGAATCCAAACGGAAAATTCTTCCTACTCCTGATTGCCTGGCAGTTCTTCCAGTATTATCGTTTACGAATGAGGTCTGCGCGTAGGCCCATCCATTGGCATTGGGAATATGATCTCGATGTATTCCTCCTACGTCATTGGCTGGAGAGTAATATTGCCCAGCCCCGGCCGTCTTTTTAAGGTTGGCATTTTCAAGCTCTTCATTGTCATATAAATGCTTTCCGCTAGCCAAGCCCGACACAGAGTTAAACACATTAAAACTCTCTCTATAAGCCAGAGAGCTTTCTTTTACAGGAACCGGAAGCGGGCTCACCACACTCCTACCTTCATAGTCGTAAAACGTCTCACCTATCAATGTGGTAGCATCTGTGCTTAAATCCGTTTGCACTTGCCGGCTTCTTCCGCTTCCATCGATATAAGTAATAATACTCTTCTGTTTTCCATCCTCTGCAAAGCTTGTTACACGTTGCCATAGCATGTCTTTTTCAAAAGCTTCGTCAAGGGCTTTGTAAAACCCTCCAGGTACCAATCCATAATTCCAATCTCCCTGAAGTCGCTGGCGGTGTGGGCTGTTTTCCAATACCCCAATGGCCCTTACCCTAAAGTAAACTCTTCCTTTTTCAGGATAATGGAGTGGAATTTCATAGTGTTGTTCAGTGGTATTGATACTTATACCTCCCTTTCGGGCAAAAGCTTCTTTCGTTGTATCTGAATTGGCATCGAAACATGCTTCCAATTCAAAATGATCAAGAAAAACCCATTCCAAATCATAGCTATGAGCTCCTTCAGCGTGCGTCCAATAAATAAGCTCTTTCTCGGCCCCCGCACTTCGGTGCCATGCGTCGAAGACTACATCTCTTTTAAAATCAATCAGGTCTAACCTGTACAGCCTGCTTTCAAGACGTACATTCCCCATAGGAACGGTCCCTGTCGTTTTTATTCGAAGTACTTTAAGTGCAAAACCATTATTACAGGCTACCGTATCTTCATACAGCAAACTTGAAATCCTAATTTCAGGATTACTCCCCACCAGCAGAGTGTCCTTGTGCAGCGTATCTCCCTCTAAGGTGTCTACCAGCGCCAATATTACTTCGTAAGACCAATTCCCACTGATCAATAAATCGCCTCTGTCATGATGCAACTCCAGGCCCAGTTGATAACCACCAGGCAGGCAGCCTGCGCTGTCCGTAAATATCTCTGCATATTCATCTGCCACCAAGCTATCCGCTGGGTTAATTCGTACCAGACCACCGCCATTGGAAGTGCGCTCCTTAAGGTCTTGTGCATTACAGTTCCATTGGCTAAGGCCAGCTATAATTGCCCAGGAAAACAACAGGCGAAGAAGCCATAAGGTATTACCTGATGGTTTTAATAGAGAACGAACAAAAGGGAGTATAGAAAGCATGATGATGGGAATTGATTTGATTAAGAGAGAAACTGCCTATGTGTTATTGCACTTGTATCAGGGATGTTTCAATATTCATCCTCAAACTGACTCTCGTCAATTAGCTGTAAGTCATAGTCCTTAAGCTCTCCGATAAGCACATGATGGCCTTTGGACCTGACCAGGTATTTACCAAAGTCAAAACGACTTGCTGTGTGCAGGGTTTTGGTATCAAAGGTTTTATAATGAGTTACTACATCCGGCAGCTCTCCATATACCAATGAATTATAGCTGTATATCATTTTACTGATGTGCCAGTCGCGCGTATCGATATGAAGCTCCGTTTGAGTAATAAGTTGTTGATCAGTGTATACTACATACTTGCGTATGGCCCCTTCGGCACCTAGAAACTCCACTTTATCGTATTGCTTAAAGATGCTGTCAAGGTTTGGGGGCACAATTCTTTCTATGGCGGCTTTCCAGTCTTTCTTTTTTACAACACGGTAGTTCACCACCTTTCGTTCGTGGTCAATTCGGGCCAGGTATTTGTCGCCAATAATGACTTCAATATTCCCCATGGTATAATGCACTTTTCGGCCTTGTTTCCAATACTTGACATCACCACTACCAAGTGCTCCGGCTTCTATTACACTGCCCGCTCTATCAGTTACTGCAATGGCCAGGTATAAATTCTCAACCGACTGGTAGCGCTCCTGTACTCTTTCCAGATCGGCTTTTAGGTCTTGTCCAAATGATACATGGATGTTACCCAATATGAACCAGAGCCATAAGGGTATCGCTAATAGAAGCTTCTTCATGGTTTTGTGTAGGTTTTAAGTTGATTGCTGATGGACTCCTGAATGGTTTTTACTCCCTCTACAGTCTCTTTTTTAAGTAAATGAAGATTGCCCTCAGCATCGTAATAGTAGAGTGTCGCGTAATTATTGTTATCAAGAGTGGCGCGAAGACGATAGGTCTCGGAATCGTAGATATAGCTTTGAAAATTGCCGTCAGCAGGATAAATGCGTAAGTCGTCAAAATAGGCCGTGGTGGCCCATCCCTTGCGGAAGTTGAGTTTTATAAAGCCATCGCTCAGCATTAAAAACCTGCCTTCTATCCGCTGCCAGCCATCAATAATAGGGCCTGTGGGTCTCATTTTAAAGACACCTTCCACGTCTGTAAAAGAGATGTCTACTCCTATTTGCTCTGCATCCGTGGTAGCCACCTCATTAAGCCCTGATGCAAGGGGGATATCATTTACTGATACCCAGGCACTAAATAAATACTCTTCACCAGGAATAAGGTCAAGGGCATATTGAATGTGAGCTGCCTGACTGTTGTTTGGTGAGGTAGCCTTTAATAGCTCGAATCCATACTTTGACTGACTCAGTGTAGTAGACAAACTGCTCTGTGGATAGCTTGTATATGCCGTAAAAGAGTTGAACTGTGTATAGCCTCCAACTCCTGAGGAAAAGCCTGGGTTACTCTCGGTTATTTTCAAACTGTAATTCCCTGTATGGGCCACTGATCCATATATATCGGTAGTAACAGGCTCTTCATTAATACCTGAAGCGTAGATAAGTTCGCCGGTCCAAGATCTATTGGTCTGGCCATAGAGGGGTTCATATGTTATATAGCACCACTCAGGGTGGTTTTCTACAGCTACGGCTCTCAAAATATTGACGCCTTGAAACTCTTCTCGCCTGCCCGTAACCAAATCCTTGGAAAAGAGATCTACATGTGTAAGATTGTCCATTCCTTTTGCCACAAATCGATCGTAGGGATAGTCAATAAGGGCAACGTCTTCATCGGCAGCCAAAACGGGAATATGCTTCATTACCAGGCGGCCTAGGGGTAGCTCTATATCTCTGAATACAAGATTGCCACTTAAGGCACCATCAGGGTCTTCAAAGCCTGTAAAGGCTGTTTCATCTTCTCGTGCATTGGCAGCAACGGATATTGGCAATTGCCCCTTATATCCAAAAAGTGCACTGCTGTATCGACCCAAAACATCCTTGTTTTCAGTTTCATTACCGTAGGGATTGTATCTGGTGATTTGTGTGGTTTTTACCCACTCTTTATTACAGGTTTTGTAAGGAGCTTCACTATCTAAAAGCAATAATTGGAATGTTCCGTCCTTTCTAATATTGGGGCCTCCCGAAGTTTGGTCTCTATCGGCCATGTAAGTATAGGAGGCATCACCGCGCCACACACCTCTGGAAGCATTCCAAAAACCGGAAATTTCGTTGAGACCACTATTGTCAAAGCCCTTTTCGTCAAAACTAATGGGCACCTCATCAGTAAAAGTGGCTGCAGAAGCTGCCAACATTGAATCTCTAATAAATATGCGTTTCGCAACCGTTTTACAATAGCGCAGATGGTAAGCATCGTCGCAATCAGATTTGAGCCCATAACTGGGCCTTGCAAAGTCATTTTGGTTAAACTGCAGGTCTTCCCGTGTACTGCCTATTACAGCTAAATCTTCCCATACCAGTATTGGAGCAGCCGTTGTAATCATAGCGGCAGCATGCCAGTCTATGGTTTTCACAGCACCCTGTCGTATTCTAATGCGTTCTATTTCACCATGAAAACGTCCGCCGCCTACGAAAAACTCATCGCCATAGGTACCGAAGTTGTTGAAGCTTCTGCTTAACCAGCCATCGACAGTTACCAGGGTCTTTCCACTCTTTCGGTCAATCTGCTTGGCCTTAAATACTACACTATCCCAGGTAAGGCGGTAAATAAACTCAGAGCACATTTCGTCAGGAGCTCCCAACAGCTTCAGAAAGTCTTGCTGGCCTCTGATATCACTCGCCTCTGGATTGGCATAGTTAGGAGGCAACAGCTCATAGGTGGTACCATCGGCTTTAACAAACGGGGTAACGTAAGGAATTAAGCCACCCGGTGCCATACTAATGTTGTAAGTTCTTATGCCAAAGGCAAAGCTCCTACCATTTACTCCTTCGCCGGTAGGTGCGATTTTTCTAATAAAGTAGTGATCCTCCTTATCCAGGATATAAACTCCTCCAAAGGGCTGGGCGGGATCAATGTCCTGCCCTATAAACTCATTTTCATGCTTGTAATTAACTCTAAGCTTGTAATTCTCTTCTACGTTCACATCAGTTCCTATGCGATCTTCTATCTCATCAGCCACCCAAACGGTTGATGGCTTAACCAGGTCAAAGTGCACAGACTTGTCGGCGCTTGGTGTAGTGCTCTCAGGCAACACCTGCTTGTCTACCCAAGTGGAACAGGTAACTGACTGACTTTGGCCCCATACTGCACTTAACAGCACGTATAGTAAACAGAAGAATGTTTTAAAATATCTCATAATGGTTTAGTCAAGGATGGGTACATCTAATGGAATCTCACAATCAACAAAATCATCATAGGCCTGAGTAGGGTCTTTGAGGGAAGTGAAACTTCTAACCTTCGCCATCAACTGGTTCCTTCTACCTGAGCGATAGAGGAAAAAGCGGTAACTGGGCTCACCGTCAACGGGAGGCACATCACCTTCAAAATCAATCTGTGGGGTATTTACATAATGGCTGAGTACGCCTCTGTAAAGTTTACCATTGGTTTCATCGGTTACTATGAACTCATCGCCTTCCACAAAGTGATCGTCCCAAATGCCAAACTGAATAATTCTTCGGGATTCCGGTCCGTCATCGCCCATGGATCTCAGTGTTGCTTCAAACTCAATTCCGGTGTTCTGATAGGCAGCTCCCATTTGGTCATAATGGTAAAAGGCAGGCAGGTTGTAGGAGTAGATAGGATCATCAAAGTTGTTCTGTACCTTGGTAAGAACCACTTCTCCGGTTTGCCTGTCCCAAAGTAGGTTCTGCGTAGTCACTTTTGATTGCCCATCTACAGCCACTACTCTATCAAGAATACCTACGCGATGGATGACTTTGTTGGTAACCGCCATCTCAGCCAGTGAAGTATTGGCTGAACCATTGAACCAGGGAGTTCCTACGGTTACGGGAAAAGGTGCAAGAGTTACGATGTCAATGTTTAGTTCAACCCCTACGGTATAAGTTTCATCTTTGGCCCGGCGTATATCAGTAAAAAATTCATGGTCTACACCTAACAGTCGTTTTTCTCTTACCGGAGCTCCGTCAGCGCCTATGCTGTGGGCATCTACTTCGCTGTCTACCACAGTCACCCTTTTGTTGTTCACTACTTTCTCCTTGGTTTTATAATAGTACTCCACTGACGACACCAGGTCTTCCTGAATATTCCCGTTTTTATCCTGGCCATAATTGTATATCCCTTTCGGCTTTCCATGCATGTCATTGAGTTCAACAGCATAACCTTGCGAGGCTACCATAGCATTGTAAGTAATCACCCCGATAGGAAAAATTGGGATAAGTGGTGGGTATGACTTTTCCCTGCGTATTCCGGTATTAGTGGCCAGCACCGGGAAGTCTTTGGCGGTATAGAATTTATTGACACTGGCTCCAGTGGTACCAAAAGTGGTATTGTCTGGCAGATTGGCCCTTAGCACGGCATCGCCTGCACGTTTTGCAGAGGCCAAACTTTTGACCGTTACTTCGCTATAACCTACCTGGGCTCCCGGGTAGTAGCCTTCATTGGCAGGCAGCTCAAAATAGGCTTTTCTGTCATTGGCAAACAGCTTTTTCTCGGAGTACATTCTGGCCGTTCGCAAGGCTATCTCATCCCCACCAATCATAGGTTCGTAAGCGGCTACTCCGCTACTGATTTCAGTACTTACACCTGAAATCTCATCTTTTGTAGTGTACTCATACACTTGCCCGTAATAGCCTTTGTCTACATCATTTACTCCCCAGTTGTCTTGAAGGGTAAGCTGACGCACCCTTAAACCGCCACCGTATTTTTTGCGATCAGGAGTATTTAACCGTATCCAACAATGGCCCAGATGAACGGTGCGGCCCCAACCGTCTCCATACATGCGGGGGTACACCCCCTGAAGTTCTTTAATAATATCAGGCACCATCATTGCCGTAGATATCACATTGGCCATTTTACCCGGAATATCACTTGCTTCATCAATTCGTTTAGTGAGCTCCTGAAGCTTGGGCTGGTTGACCATAAGATGTTGCCAGGCAGCTACTGACATTGGGTGGTAATACTTCTGCCCTGTAATGGGATGGTTGTATCGAATGCCTTTTACATTTACGTAGCCATGAGTAAACTCCGTAGCTCCGGCACTCTCTTTGTAAAGGCCTCCCTTTACTCCATCGGCCAGCATCATATAGCCGTTAATAAACTCTTCTTTTTTACCTTTTAGCAGGGATACTTTGGTTTTGAAATAGACTTGATTGCTTTCCAAATCCAAATAAGAATTGAGTATCCGAGCCTGCTCTTTTGTAGATATACTGGAAGTAACTGGTGTTTCCAGTTTAAAATAAATCATCTTTTCCTTCGCGTCCTTGTCATTTAGTCGGTTTTCACCAAAGGCTTCAATTCCGGTTACTTCGGTCATTTGCATAGCCACCTTATTTTGCACATAAGCATAATCGTCTGGCTCATAGTCCATGAAAATATCGGCTCCTGAAGGCAGTTTAATATTGGTAAGTGCCCAGGCCGTTATGTCTTCTTTACGTTGGGTTTGTGACACCGCATCTTCCCCCTGTTTCACATAGGGAAAACTCATGGCATAACATGAAGCATCGTCTCTGTCCTCATAGGGTTTGTAATTACCCCACCTGTCATATTTATGCGTATGGTAACTCGGATTTACCTCGGAATAGGTAAACTGGTAGGGGCTGAAATAACCTCGGGCACTTTTTCCATACTTAAAATGAACACGTTTTAAAGTGAGCTTGCCTCCCGCATTGTTGGTTCCTGTACCATCATTGTTATGTACTCCTTTACACAGGGAGTAGTCATAGTTGAAAATAACTTCCTTAATAGGGGTTGCGCTGGCTGGTGATGCTTGATAAGCACTACGGGTGTAAAGCTTAATACGGCTCAGCTTATGCTGAAAGTCTCCATGTGTTTGAGCGTCAGTGCTGTTTTGCAGCTCTGCATGTGCGCCTCTGCCGTCTTTTCTTTTGGTTGTTTCAAAAACCGCAATATGCGATTTGCTTTCTACTCTTGACAGGTACCATATTTCTTTTTCTCCATAGGTATAGGAGCCTTTGTCGTCTTCGTAGCTGCTTTCATAACCGCGATTGTAATTGGCCCCTTCAAAGGGTGCACGCCATTTGTATTCGCTACTCGTTTTTTTGTAATGAAACCGAATCCAGTAGCCCATATCGCCTTCAGATGGGCCAGGTATATCATCAGCGTCAATATAATCAGACCCTACCACTGCAGTAAGCATGTGCGCATAGGCAAATTCAGGAGTTACGCTACGGTTAAAGTATTGATCGGTTCCCTGTACTTTGTATTGAGGCTCTGCACCGTTCTTATGGATATCAATTACAGGCTGGCACTCATCAAGCGGTTTGTCAACCGAAAACTGACACTCTACTTGCTTGCGGTTGTACACAGGCAGTCCGAAAATGTAACGAAGACCATCTTGCGAGGTGCTAATGAAACCTCCAATATGCTCTCCCCTCCTTCCTGAAACTCTATCTACCTCGGTATTGGTGGAGTCATCTTCCACCTGAAAAAAGGGATGTATTTCAGGACTGCTTGCAGAAAGTTTGAGCTGTTTATTGAGAAAGGGTTGTGCTACCGTATTTCGGCTTTCCCTTTCAGCCCTTCGATTGGTTGATATGGCCACGGCGTCGTCGCCATGGGTTTCCAACTGTTTTAGCAAATCGGCCGTTTTCAAAATGGGTATTGAATTATCAGAAATAGGCATTCGCACCGCTCGTTCTCCCCCTATGTAATCCAGGGCATCCATAGAGGTAGTAGTGGTTTCGCCCGGTGCTTTAAAATAGACTGGTTCAAATAGGATATCCTCCGCATCGGGTCCCTGAAACTCGTAGTCGGCATTACCCGTCCCCAGCAAGCTTTTTTGAGAAATAGGCCTTGAAGTAGAAAAGGCTCCCGTTATACCAAGGTTGAGCCCCAGCTTAATGGAATTGGCTCCAATTCCGGCGTCCATTCCAGCTGAGCCTCCAAGGGTTACGGATTTCACCTTGGGGTCCTTTAAATTTCCTATATCTGATCTAAATGGCCTTACAGCTCCAGCCAAACCCTGAGCGGTTACCGAATAGATATCGCTTGTGGTATAAGGAATTGCCATATTAGGATTGAACTTGGTTAGTGCCCCTTCCTTCTCCCTATTAAAATCCATTACTGCATGGTCTTCGGTAGCATTTTGATAGTGCAGATAACCGTATGCAGGAGCACTTACGTCATCACCTTTATCCTTTAGTTTGTTTACGTGGTAAAACCCCTTTTGATACAAATTGACATAGGTTCCGGTATTGGCCATACCGGCCTTTATTTCTACATCGAGGTTCATGCCTTTCATTGGCATACTTACAGAAGGGGAATAGGTAGGTGCACTGAAAGAAATACCCGCACCAAAATTGCCCCCACTATACTTGGTACCATTGGGGCCTTCTTTCTTTTCAATTTCCTTACTCTTGGAAACACTCCCGCTCAAAGACAAGCTGGTTAAGCCTTGTCGGGAATTGTAACCCAGGCCTAGCGAATAGCTTTTAGTAGCCTTCTCGGCATGTTGTGTAAGTGAGTAAGATGGTGAGAGATCCAGTCCTGATTGCGGATCCATGGATAGGTTTAGCCCGAGTGATTTGGTTTGATCTCCCCCTTGGTAATGGTTCAACGAAATACCGGCTTCCAGCGAATACCCTACTCCTTTGTAATTATTATAGAAGCCTGTAACCCCTCTGCTCAGTTTTACTGAATTGCCGGTATAGTTGCTAATCTCTTTTACGTCAGCAGGGAAAATTTCAAATCCTACCCCTACACCAACACCGAAAGTATGAGAGTTCTTGATGGACCTTTTGGTAACAATCTCATCGCCATTAAAATCGTCGGGAAGTCCTCTCATCTGACGGTTTATGGCACCAGGATTCAAAGACCACCCCAGCCCTACCCAGGAAGCTTCATGATCCATACTTATACCAGAATGATAAGCCAGGTTAAAAGGATAGCCACCATTGGGCCCGGGAAGTTCAAAGAGTGGAATGTTGTACGTAAAATCCCCGCTGAAGAGGTCTACCATTTCAGTAGTCCCTGCGGGTTCAAAACTTTGTACTTCAGGCTGGCTTGGTCCTGAAGTAAGTGCAAAGCTCGTGGCTGGCACTATAATCTGTGCCAAAATGCTAAGAGCTGTGAACACGGCTATTCCCTTACGGTACCGACGTATGGTTTGGTTTGTTTTCATGTGTTCTTGGGGTTTTCGAATCTGAGTTTTCGGTCAGGTCGTTCTTCAAAATAGAGCTTGATGGGGCCCGTTGCCAGTAGCTCTGAATGGATTACCAGGGTAAAAGGAAGCTGCGTATCATCGTTTAAAGGTTCAAACCCAAGCAAGAAATTCCGGTATCCCTTTAAATCAAAAGAGCGTTCAAAATGCAACATTGCGCAGGGTAACTGTTCACCGTCTTTTTCAAGATAAATGTGGTCTTTAAACGTGTAGGCATAGTAATAAATGCGTTGTTGAATTTCAGCTTTGCTCAGCGCTCCTGTCTCAATTAAGTCTTCCTGGTCTTGTCGACCAATTTTCAGGTCGAGCATAATCATATCACTCCCTCCTGAGTTCATGTATGCATCATATGCATCCTGTTGGTTTGGGTTACTTGGCTGGGTGAGGTATTGATAACCATCAGGCTTAAAAAACGCTTCTACGCGGTATTCGTTTACTACATGTTCTTGCACAAAGCCGCTCTCTGTATTTTTTACCCAAGACATATAAGCTTCGGGCGACAGACGGTCTGCACAGCCAGTAAGCATCACGCCAAAACACAGCAATGCCTGAGTAATGAATCTATTTACCTGCATATTTTTTGTTTGCGTACGCGAGTACTTCTTCTGTGATATCATTGTCTTCACCGGCGTACATAAGTGAACCGCTTCCGTTGGCTCCCAGGATATAGCTATAGCCTTCCTGTTCCCCATATTCGCGGGTGTACTGATTCAGTCGTTTCCATATGAGGTCAGTATACATGTTGGAGCGCTGCTCCTCTTCTAACCTGAGTTGTTGTCTCAACTCTTCGAGGGGCTGTCCATTGGCTACATAAACCGATCTAAGTGAATCAAAGCGATCGTTCTGAAGCATTACCTCTCGCTCAAGTTTTTTCGCCAGCTCCTGTTGCTCATCAAAGCCCTGAAAAAGCTTGGTATTATCAACATAGGCCGTGCGGAAATACTCCTTGTGATGGTTTCCGAGCGTTCTGCCCAAATACAGCGAAGCAAAAAGTAATAGGAAGGTACAAATAATGATCAGTGGCTTCATAATAGTGTTCTATTTTGTGGTTTGTCCATTTTGGTTTCCTTTAAACAGAACAGAAATCCAGTAGGAAGAACCACCGGTAGGGATTTCGCAGTCAACCGAAATGGCTTTTCTCACTTCTCTTCCGCAAGCATCTGTTACTACGAGTACTATATCATAATTGGGTATTACGTTATCCATATTGAGGCATGAGTGATTGTCTGCCGGTAGGTTATTGCAGGTATAGGGTCGTGTTGCTTCCAGATCCCTTACCACATAGGCCCATTGCTCGCTTGGAGTAAGGGTCTGGTCCCGAAGGTCATCAATGGTCATAGAAGGACTGTAGCTGTTATAGGGCAACCAGTACCAGGCTACCATATAAGGAGCCGTTCCTCCGTCAGTAATATTGGTGTAATAACTAATTGAATTGCTAGTGGCAGTAGTGCAATTCACAAGATCAGCATGTGCCTCCAGGCTGGCATCGAACGTTGACTGGAAATACTCAAAGCGCAATACATATCGAATATTGTTTTTATCAAATACTTCGAGGCTATAAATACTGCCTGGTTCAAATTGCGTGCACAGCGTGGCCAGATCAAGAGCATAGAAATTGGTTCCGTAGCGCTTGCTGAGCGCCAGGTCGGCAACGGGCTCTCTTTGCCAGTTGTAGATATAGCCTTTAAGCGTGTCATCGCTTGCGTATTTTTCTTCAAACTTGAAACAAAGCATTCCGTCTGTAGCCAGGTGAGTGAAGGCATCATGAGACCTTTTAAGGGCCGAATAATAGTGCTTACCGAGTGGTGCTTCCTGATCTTTTATGATGGAACACTTTTGCCCTGAAATAGAAAACAGACCGCTGCTAGCAGAGCCTTGTGCATGTGTAATTTCTATTTGAAAGCCTGAACCGGGAGTAAAGCTGGCAGGTATGTTCCAAATGAGTACGCCATCATTGGTAGCTGCCGGCCTGAGCAGGGTGTGCGGACTTCCATCCTTTAAAAGTCTAATAGCCACGGTTTCTGTACTGCCAATGTCACTACTCCATCTAATGGGCAATTGCCCACCGGCAAAAGCCTGAGTCCCCGTTTTTGGAGCCAGTACTTCAACGTATTTTGTAAGGGAGAAAGCTTCAGAATACAGGATGGGAAGGCTTCCGCCACCGATTTCTGATACCTTTATTTTGTAATCGTTTCTGAGCGGTAGTGTTGCCGGAAACTCATAATTATATGTTCCGGTATTGCTTACATTCTGCACAATATTGCCGGAGTCCAGTGGGGTAACAAAGTCTATATCAATATTGCCCGGCAGGTAATTATCCTCCCAATTGATACAGTAAATCGTTTTCTGATTCACTTCCTCATTTGCCACCGGACCGTTTACCTTCCCAATTCTGGGTATGGTAAAAAGGGCAGTTTCGTCCTTTGGACTGACAAGCGAGTGCGGCGCAATTCTAAAGCGATAGATTTCATCGCTGGGTATAGAGAAAGGCACCGTCCAATTATAACTGGTGAGGCCGGTAAGATTTGAGATTACTGTTGCTACAACGGTGTTCGCGTCGTCATCAATTAAATGAATGTCTACGCCACCGGTAATATTGGTTTGCCAGTTGAGCGCCACCGTGGTATTTGGCTTGTGTTTGCTACTTAAGAAGTTCCCAAACTGGTATTTGCCCATAATTTCAAAGGCATCCGATTGATCGGTAATGCTTTCATCAAAATTCTGGGAGACCTTTACCTTGTACCCCGGCTTAGGATCAATGGTATAGGGTATTACCCAATCATATACTCCATCGCTGGCTGTATTGGTAGCTATTTGTGCAGCCAGTGACCCGGTACCATCCAGCAAGGCGATATCAACGGTGCCTGAAAAGTTATCCGTCCAGCGGACTTCTAAAGTTTCATTGGGACTGAGCTGTGGGGGGAGATTGCTATTGTCAACCGTGATAGAATGAGAGGGTGCTGCAATACTGAATGTGCTGCTCATTTCTCCAGTCATTACACCTGGGGTTCCCATGCAGGTAACCGAAATAGCCACCTTAATTTTATAACCGCTACCCGTATAACCAGCAACCGTCCAGCTCATGCCACCGGGATTGCTCCCATTAAAAGCACCTATTTGGGTTTCGTTGTTGAGATTATCTTTTAAAAAAACCCCAGTCCCTATAATGGTGCAAAAGCCAGGAATGTTGTCCGTCCAGGCAATGCCTACGGTAGTCCCGGTAGTAAGGGTACCGCCTCCGCTTGGAGAAGTGATGGTGATCTGCGCATGTATTGCTGAAAATGACAGCATAAGCAGGCAGGCCATGATGTATTTTCTGTACTTCATAGACATAGGTGAGTAAAATGATTGAGGGAAAAGGGCTCTCTAGAACTGAAATCCGAACCTTAGACTCCAGGCTCCAAAATTGGAGTAAGATGGCAGCTCATTGGGCAACTCGTACATCAACTGCCAACGAACCGAACTTCCTGCAAAGAGGTCAATGGTGCTGCCCAAACCAAAAGAGGGCGCGGCCAGCAGAGATTGCTTTTGCTCTTGTAGTACGGACCTCGCCCCATCCTTTAAGTCAATGGGTTGGGCGGTAAGCATTTCTGTAAGTAAAAAGAAATTTCTTTTGGTAGGAAAGTACTGTAAGGAAGTACTTATTCCTAAAGCCAACACTTCGTCCAAATGATCGCCCCAGGCATACTGTAGAGAAGGTCCGATGCCGGGACGCAGGCGATCTCCCAAAGGGAGTACCAATTGCGTTTGAAAATCCAATAATTGAAACGGATCCGTTACCATTCCTAATCTGTTATCAAAGCTTATTCGCTCCAGCAGAGGCGCTTTTTGAGTAGGTTCAAATGTGAATTTGCGGTAATCTTCTACGTTGTGTTGCAGAGAAGCGTTGTGCTTCATGGCTTTATTGTACAAGCCACTCTTCATGGCCTGGTTTTGCAAATACTCCTTGCCATTTTTAGTAGATAATAATTGTGTTCTTGCTTGCCTGATTTCACTTTTACGGGCTTCCAGCTCCTGTACATTCTCTTTTAAAGTGGAAAGGCGCTTTTCATTCTTTTCAATTTCCCTTTCAAGTTTTGCTCTTTGCTTCAGAGCATCTTCTTCCAAGGCTTCTAGTTGTGCCTTCTGGTCTTGAAGTTCTGCCTCAGTTTCGCTTACTCTTTTTTGGGCCTTATCAAGCTTGCCCACAACACTGGGGAGCATTTTAACCTCATCTAAAAAAGCTTGCTGAAGCGCAGTGGGGTCAGGAGTGCCCGTTGTGGGAGACTGGGCATGTACTACCTGTATGCACAACATGCAAATCAGGTATATGGGGAGTATTCTTAAAATCATTGTTCAGGTGTTTGATATGGTGATGGGGAATGGCTGGCTCAATGTGCCGTCACTCTATCGGTACGCTTGATTTACTTCTTACCAAGTAGTGTATCATCCTCTCGGATACAGAGAAAAGGCCAGAGGCCTTGTGTTTTTCAAAAGTCGCCATAACACTTTTTTACAGTGGTTTACAACTCAATGCTACGGCCTTTGAATGACTCACAAGAGTGCCTTTTTTAATCTGATGTGTTTCACTGCAAATTCGTAGCGTTTCACTTTAAATCCGTTTTTCGGGTTTTGTTGAGTAGGAATAAGCACACAGCGAATAGCGGAAAACTCGTAACTAGCGACCAGTAAGTAGTGGATGGTAGTCAGGTCGCACCTTTAAAGTTTTCCTTGTTAGCTCCCCGCTTTCCATCTGCTTCAACGCTGCTCATTGAAGAGAACATTAGCATTAAAATTACCTGAGCAACTGCACCGCTCCCACTCTTTCAACGGGCACATCATTGACCGTACTGGTATAGGTAAGAATCCAGAAATAGGTACTGGAAGGGCACTCACGTCCATTCAGAAGGCCATCCCAGGCATTGTTCTCTGAGAAGGTTTCATACACACATTGCCCCCAACGGTTGTAAATAATAAAATGATAGGTTGTGAATTCACATTCGTATTCAGGTTGAAAGATCGCGTTCTTCTCATCGGCATTGGGTGAGAATACATTCGGAAGCTCAACGCTACAAATGCATTGCACACCAACAATGTCTATCTCTCGCACCGTGGTATCGCATCTATCCATTAGCGTTGCTATTAAAACACCGGGTTCATTCACCCTTAAACCCGGCCTATTCCGATACTCACGTCCATTAAATTCCCACAGCACATCAATGGAGTCTTTTCCTTCAATGAGTAAGGACAGTGAAGAGTCCTTACACAGCTCAAACATGTCGCTCACAAAGCTGAGCTTTCTATCGTTTTGATAGGTGGTTACTTGAAAGGTATCTGTAATGGCACAATCAGGGTAGTCAGAACGAACCCAATACGTACCCTGCTCTGCTATGGTTCTTTTAATATCCGTCGTTCCATCTTCCCATTCATTTCTCATTGCATCTGGCCTGGCCGTTGCTTCATATACTTCGTCTTTACAAATAATGGTATCTAACCAGCGCCCGTTTTTTTGATGTATATACACCGAGTCAAAAAACTCACCGCATTTTCCCAGCGCCCGTAAATAAACAACACCTGCCGTATCTACTTCAAAACTTCTGGAACTGTCTATTTTCCCATTAAACGTCCATTTAATGGAGAAAACCGAGGTATCAGCTACTCTTAATAAAAGCGTACTGTCTTCACAGATGTATCGGATACCCCCCAGGTCAACTCCACCATTCTCCAAGATCTGAACGTGAAATGTATCTGCGATATAACAAGTGTTTTTCAGTGTCTTCACCCAGTAAATACCTTCTTGCCAAACTTCAATTGTTGCTGATGTACTGTCATTGCTCCACAGGTAGCTATCGCTTGATATATTAGCGTATAGCACCACAGAATCTCCTTCGCAAAAAGCGATTTTTTTAACCTGTGGACTCCTTGGCGTTTTGTTGGGAATATATTCAGATCTATAGGGTTCATCTAAACTGCTTTCATCCATTAAAACCAACTTGCATTCTTCTCTAATTGGAGACAACTCCTGCCAGGAAGACGAAGCATTATCGTTTCGAGCACCTACTTTACAAAAGCATCCGGTCTGAGCTTCAAACGAGATAGAATACTCAGCCTGAACATCCGTAAAAAAGACACCAAAATATTCGCCCGACCTCCAATTGCTTAAACCTGTCATGGAATTGGGCTGGTCATCAGCATAAATATGTAAACCACTTGCCTGAGAAGTTATGTTGGATACTTCTGCCCTGGTCGAATCGGTAACTAACTCAAGTGATTTCGCCAACCATGAACCCGGGTAGTTGTGAATGCTAACACTTCCAACAGGGGCTCCGGAAACCACTCTTGAGTTTGAAGAGTAGTTTTTATAGGCGGCTTCCATAAGGGGCTTGAATTGCCCTGGGAACGTAGCCGTAGAACCGGCATCAAAGGGCAAGTACCATTCAAGCCCATTTCCAGAGTTCTTTATTCGAGAACACATATTGTCCCGTATCTCCCGTTGAGTTCGAACGGTTTCCCATATCCTTACTTCGTCTATCTCGCCGTGAAAAAAACGAACATCAATGCTTCCCCATTTTCCAATGGATACATCATCGCTCGCACTCCCGCTTTGTGGCATTATGGGTGCTGTAGTGGGATCGGTTTGCTTTTGCAAAACACCGTTAACATACATGCGCATCCCTTTTTTGGGATCTATGGTTGCAGCCAGGTGGTACCACCTACCTTTTTGCCATACATTATTGTCTGAAACAATATCTCCTTTCTGCCTATTGGCCCAGCGTACAAACCTTATCTGCCCCGGACTTCCCCATATTATTGGAGCAAAAGAAACGGAGAACTCGTTAATAGAGCGTCCGTCACCTGTGTTAAAATCCCGGGCTATTAAGGTCCGTGGTTCCGTATTGGAAACATCAATTTGCTCATCAGGCTTAAACCACATTTCAATGGTTCTAAAACTATCAAGGTTCTTTTGGCCCAGATCAAGGGACTGGTTCACACCATTGAACTTAATACTTTGACCACTGCCCTGTGCTAAAGAAACATGTGGGAACCAGAGTATAAATCCCCATATAACACAGACGATATGCTTAATTATTTCAGCCCTATGAATCATGGTAACCAAATATATAAAAAGACAGACAGCTACCATGTGCAAGGAGCAATTACCCCTCCTAAGGGCTCAATAATAGGGCCGCCTCAAGGTATCCGATCATGGCAGCATAGGGAGTTTGCTCTTAGAAGCACCACAACTCACAAAGCCATTACAGCTCCTAGTTTGGTATTCTTCAGATTATTAATCTAGGCCAAATGAAATCAGGCTGAGGCAGTCCCATTTTTGGATTGCATTAAACAGTACTTCAACTCGGCTAATTCCCAATCTTCCATAGTATCAATATCCTGTGCTTGTAGCTGAGGTATTTCAAACCCAAACTTGTTCGCACTTTCTAATTGTTTATCAAACTTCATCCAGTAAAACATACCCGAATCATGATATGCAGGTTCCAAATCCTGCGAACGGCTTTTATAAAACTGCGGGTAAAACATATCCAGTTTGCCGTCCCTGCTTTTATATGCTCTTTGAACAGGAGATGAAAACCTGACAATTGGAAGGGTTACATCAGCATTTTTTTCGATTAGGAGCTGAGCTCCTTTCTTAAGGCTATGCGTCGATATAAAAGGGGCGGTAGGTAATATGCAGCAAAGCGTGTCAAAGTACGCTTTGCTATTTCGGTACCCTGCCTTCACTTCCTCTATCACTTCAGACAGCCCTGCGTGATCGTTGGCAGTTTTGTCTGAACGGAAAAATGGAACATTGGCACCATACTCTCTAGAAATACCAGCAATTTCTTTGCAATCCGTTGATACTATCACTTCTTGAAACAGGCCACTGCCTAAAGCGGCTTCTATGGAATAAGCTATTATTGGCTTACCGCAAAAGGCTTTGATGTTCTTTTTATGAATACGCTTACTTCCACCGCGTGCGGTTAAAACGGCCAGACTCTTAAGACTCTTTAATTTGTAATCCGCTATATCAATGGTGACTCCTTTATGATCTTCAACACCTATAACGAAGCGATCATCAAAATAGCCCAACTTATCTAGTCTGGCCTTTTCCTCATAGTCTTCTATTGCTTTTTCTAAAGTTGGAAAAGACTCTTTTATAGTGTTTCCCATTTTTGAGTAAACTACATTATAGAATGGTTCACTCTTGCCTTCGCTCTTTTCAGGCCCCTGGCCTTTTTCAACTTTCTTTTTCATTACACAATGCACATTAGTTTGATTGCAACCCAAGCTACCACCTATTCTGGGTTCTTAAGAAGGCCTTTTCAATGTGAGTTATAGTGCTTCAAATCGGGCAACTTTGGGTTTAAATGCGTTATAAAGCCGGTGTCTGCGACAGACATTTCTTAAGCTTCTCACTTTTCCCTCATCCACAAGCAAGCCCTGACAGGATTTAACACCATACCTCAGTTCGATACGATGCACAACCCCATATCAAACATTCAACATTTGCGAAGCATCACTCAGTGCGGCATTCGTGATTGATTAGAATATGTTCTTCAATTTAAAAGTAGTGGACTGGCTGAGTGGTCCGAGCCTGTTTTAAGCAGCGAAGAGTTGCCAACTCTGCTTATATAGCATTTCGATTTGCGCCATAAAAGAAGCCTACTTTCAAAAGCAATTGACTCAATTCCCTAATCATCTCATTAATAATTAAGCCAGTTTATATTCGGAACGACACTTGGTCATTTCGTCATGGTATTCTACTACACGACTGTAAGCTTGATCACCCGAAACCAAACGCAAGCGACAGGTAGCAAACTGCTTTGATTTGGCTTCGTATTCCTCTACCCATTTGTTTAGTGCACTCTCTTCGGCGTCATCACGCTCCGGATAGAGAACTTTAATTCCTTTCTGCCTGATTCTATAGGGCTTAGGAGTCAACCGAGCTCTGTAGCAGTTCTGCTTTTCACACATCCATCGATACATCCAGTCGGTATCAAAATCGCTCATCATCTTTTTAGAGATTTTGCTTCTGGCCGCAAAGTCAACATTGAGCACCATCACCCTAAAGCCCCTTGCAGTTTCGTAGGCCCTGAACCCCATACCACTGTATCGTTTCTTTTTCACGAGCTTCTGTATACGCTTAAGCATAAGCTCCTTTGTTTTCAGCGAACGATTGAAAAGGGAATCGTACAGGCTTCTGGAATATTCATCAATGTCTAGGAACATAATGTGCTTGGAGTTGAGCACAAGAGCTCCGTAGCGATTGCGGGTTACCACATTGTCTTTGTCAATGATATGCACTATTTCCTCAACAATGTCTGCCTCATAGTCGTCATTACTAGTCAGCTGCCCATCGATCTTTTGCTGTGCCTTTCTAAGTTTATCTTCAGCGTCTTTCGCAGCGGCTTCCTCAGATATATTAGATCCCCCTATTGCCGTGGAAACCTGCTTCTCATTGCCAACGTTGAGTTCACCCGTTACTTTAACCCAATATTTAAAAGCTCTCATTTCAAAATGTACTTGGGCGCTAAACTACATTTTTGGTAAATAGGAATGAACGGACATCTTCGGTAACTGAAACTGGTTCTTGCGAAGTGTTAAGGCTTAATTGACAACGAAGCAATGATGTGAAAACTTATAAATGCAACTGAGTTGCATTTATAAGTTTTCATCCTATGTTTGCAACTCAGTTGCATTTAGACATGCGTTTTGAAACTATCAACTCAAAATCAGATCTTATAGGTGGTATTGCCACTGGACTGTGCGCAATTCATTGTGCTGCCACTCCCCTATTGTTTGTGGCTCAAGCCTGTTCAGTTTCCGGCTGCTGTGACGACAGCCCGGCCTGGTGGAGCTCTATTGACTACCTTTTTATAGGCATCACCTTCTTTGCCATTTATTGGTCTGCCAAAAACACTAGCAAACATTGGATTAAATATGCCTTGTACACCAATTGGCTGCTTCTCACACTCATTATACTAAATGAAAAGGCACAAATCCTTGCCTTATCCGATACCTGGAAATACATCATGGCATTCTCACTGATTGCACTTCACTTCTACAACAGAAAATTCTGCCAGTGCTCTAATGACGAGTGCATTGATGCCAATAGTTGTCAGAAGGCAGCCTCCACATCTAAAATATAACTCTATGAAGGAATTCAACAACTTAGTAGCCACCTCAGCCTCTTACTCTAATGCAGTTATTAGTCAGTATACCGAGGCATTGCAAGGAATCCATTTGGAAACGAAGAATATTGCCATTTATCAACGTGATGTAGCTGAACTATGCAACGAACTGGACCAAATGGCTAAACACCCAGTGGAATGCCGGGCAAGTGGTTCGGTGGAAGATATCTTATTGGTTTTGCGAGATCAATTGGAACACGGTTCTGGCAAATTCCCTAAACTATATGCTGATGTTGCGGAACTCCTGGCACTGTTCAAAAGAATCACCAGAGCCTCTTCCTTTCGTCTGTTGCTGACATCTGTGAGTACCAACATGTGCCGCATATTCCATACCGACATCAATGATTTACGCTTGCTATGCACCTATAGCGGGCCTGGTACGCTCTGGCTACCAACAGAGTCAATTGATGGCAGTTCTCTTAACAAAAGCAAGGACATTAAAATAGACAAGAGTCAAATACAACAGGTAGCAACGGGAGATATAGCCATATTGAAGGGAGCGCTCTATCCCAAATCGAATCCCGTTTTGCATCGAAGTCCGGCCATTGAGGAGTCTGGAGAACATCGGTTTTTATTGAGAATTGACACCAACGAATTCATAAGCTCTTTCTCATGATACCACAAACTTTTGAGGAGTGGAAAGACTGTATCGTCCATGATTGTAAAATCCAACTCACTAAAGAATTTGCCCAACAACGCCTTACTGTTTACACCAACAGAAAGAATTCAGAAACACGAAAATTTATCTCTCTATACGGCGAAGAACACCTTACAAGAATCATTCAATGGTTTCAACAAATATGAACACAACAAGTAAACTACCTGTAACTGTACTCAGCGGCTTTTTAGGAGCAGGAAAAACCACCCTGCTCAACCACATCCTCCACAACAAAGAAGGTTTGAAAGTGGCAGTAATTGTCAACGATATGAGCGAAGTAAATGTGGACGCCGAATTGGTGAAAAACGAGAATACCCTTTCCCGAACCGAGGAGAAGTTAGTGGAGATGAGTAATGGCTGCATTTGCTGCACGCTACGCGAAGATTTGATGGTAGAAGTGGAACGACTGGCCAAGGAAAACCGCTTTGATTACCTCTTAATTGAAAGCACCGGTATTAGCGAGCCCGTACCGGTAGCACAAACCTTTTCTTTTGTGGATGAAGAGAATGGCATCGACCTATCGCGGTTTAGCTATGTTGACACCATGGTTACTGTGGTAGATGCCTTTAACTTCTTCAAAGATTTTGGAAGCCCGGAAACTTTGATGGATAGGAAGCTAACGGACATGGATGGGGACCATCGAACGATTGTGAACTTGCTCACCGACCAAATTGAGTTTGCCAATGTGATTGTATTGAACAAAACCGATTTGGTTTCAAAAGAACACTTAGGAATCCTAAAAGCGGCCATTCATAAGTTGAATCCTTCCGCCCGCATTTTGGAATCCAGCTTTAGTAAAGTAGCTTCTAAGGAAATCCTTAATACAGGTCTTTTCAATTTTGAAGAAGCCGAACAAAATGCCGGTTGGATTGAAGAGCTCAACAAGGACGCGCATACACCGGAAACAGAGGAGTATGGCATCAGTTCATTCGTCTACCATACCAAAAGGCCTTTTGATCCAGCACGGTTTTGGGATTATGTACGTTTAAAATTCCCTACTACTATCATTAGAAGCAAGGGTTTGTTTTGGATTGCTTCACGTCCTGAACAAGCTCTGGTTTGGAGTCAGGCGGGTGGTTCATTAAGGGCTGATAGTGCAGGGGTTTGGTGGAGCAGCATGCCTTTTGATGAACGCACGCGCTACTTGCCTTTTATTGAAAACCAAAAGCAGATAGAATCGGATTGGGATAAGTCCTATGGAGACAGGAAAAATGAAATTGTCTTTATTGGGCAGGATATGGATGAAGCGCTCATTAAACAGCAGCTGGACCATTGCCTTGCCAGCGACGAAGAACTGACCACACTAAACTTGCAAAAGGGCTATGCAGACGATTGGCCTGTTCAAAGGGCTCACGCTTTAAATTAAAAGTCAGCTTAGGAAAAGTTTGAACTCGAGGAAGTACCCACTACAGCCAAAAAAATTATTTGTGCCCCAAACGGGTTTAGACTCGAACTAGTTTTGGGAATAACTGGCGGGATCGGTGGATAACGTAGAACAAAATTTTGAACGATACTTCGTTAATTAAGGCAGCCAAACAACACCAGAACTATCATGGATGGTATGTCTAATGAATACTTGATACGGCGTGCTTATGGATGTGGACGTGGTGGTGCTCAAGGCATGGCTGAGGCTGATACATGCAGTAGATTTGAACGAGCTGTTAGAACTGTGGAACGACAACGTAAGGCCATCAAGGAAGAAACTTGGGGTGTCAGCAATAAATCTATTGATGAACTTGAATATGAAGATTTTAAATTTTGGATTTGATAAAAAGATTCTCGGCAAAAAGTTGGATCCAATTGATTTTGTTGGAGAAAGACATTTTGAAATTGAATGGCACAATTTTCATCCAGAACAACTAGAACTGCAAGCTAAGTTAGAGAGGGGAGCGTCGTTTATACCCATGTTCAGATCCAATAAAATTAGTGCAGATGGGTTTGTCGTAAGCGATGTGATTAGGAATTTGCTCTCAAGCTATGATTTACAAAGCCATGTATTTTACTCAATAATTGTTTCTAAGGGTAAAGAAATTAGGCGATACTGGTTTCTCCATTTTGAGAGCTTCAAGGAAGTAAGGAAAGATATTGATGTGTCTAAGTCAGTATTTCAGTTAGGTGAGATGCTTCTGGAATACGAGTTAATCGAAGACAATATCAAATACAGCTCATACGAAGAAATGGATACAGCATTTAGACGTACCGCCGGAAGGCTCCGCCAAATCTCTCCAAAAAAGATTCACTATAAAACATATCATAAGTATGACCTGTTCTATAGTGGATTTGATAATTTTTTCGTTGTTTCAGATAGGCTTGCGAGTGAGTTACAAAAACTGGATATTAAGTCAATAGAAATTTCTGAATACGCCTGGCGATAATTATTGTGCTTACATACAGAATTTAAAAACCAATCACTACAAGAATGGCATGCCCATAGACACCGACCGGGATGATCAAACCTAGTCAACAACCGAAAGTGGTTCTTATGTTGCCAACGGTCGAAATATAAATCTATATGGTGAAATGGGGCTGTAATACAATTGGTATACCCTGAGTGAACAGTAAAAAACCGGCCCTGACGGCTATAGAGTCCGTACCAAGGTGGATTTCGAAGCACTCATTAAACAGCAGCTTGACCATTGCCTTACCAGCGACGAAGAACTGACCACGCTAAGCTTGCAAAAGGGCTATGCAGACGATTGGCCCGTGCAAAGGGCTCACGCTTTAGGTTGAAAGTAAATAGATTTAGTGCTTTCTGAATCAGCTTTTCGTCGAAGCCCATGCCCCACATCGATACGATGAACAAACCCACATCAAACATTCAACATCCGCGAAACGTCACTCAGTGCGGCATTCGTAACTGATTGGAATATGTTCTCAAGTTTAAAAGTAGCGGACGGGCTGAGTGTATCGAAGTCGGGTTGGGAGTATGCAACTAAATAACCGAACTTTGCTATCTTGTTTGAACGAATTAGGAGCATGATTTCAAAGACCTTATTAACGAGCTTTCTCATCCTACTTTGTATTGAATCCAATGGCCAGGAGGTTGTAATAGGTCGCTGTTGGTCAGATTACGGAATTGCCATGACACTCTCGCCGGATGGATCAAAATTTGTGATTAGTAACACATCTAGCTACTTACCAAGCTTACAAAAAAGCGTCATTCTCAGCAAATTGGATAGCAATGACCAACATGTGTGGAGCAATCTGATTTTTAATCCCGTTCAGGACCACAAAAATGAAGTTATTGCAAGGGATATTTCGATCATTGACGACGGATTACTTATTTGCGGAACCTTTGGTCGCAAGACCCTTATTATCAAAACAAATCTCTCAGGCAAGGTAGAATGGACCAAGACCTATTTCAATGGGAGATCAACAAGTATTGGCACAAACTCCGATGATGAGATTATACTGGTGGGGGTTCGTCAAGAAACCATTAGCTCCAAAAGATTTGGCTTCGTAATGAAACTAGACGCATTGGGTAAACCCATCTGGGAACGTGAATACTATCAAGGAGATACGCACATCGGGCACCTGGCTATTTCAGAAAATAATCAAATTACCCTTTCAGGACAGGTTGTCATTACCACGGACAGAAACACTCTAACGAAACCATTTCTGGCCAAAATAGACAATGCAGGAAACTATATTTGGGACAAGGTTTACACTAATACGCCTAAAGACGACTTTAGTATGGGAGCAGGTGGTGTTTTAAACTTAAGCACTGACTCCAGCATTGTATGTTCAGGAGGCATCCGATATGGAAGTAGTACTGTGTCTGTTCTTTTGAAAGTTGATGACACCAATGGGCAGATAATTTGGAGTAAATTCTACGATTTCTCAGGAGGAATCACCTCTGATTTTGTTGTTAATAGTGATGAGTTCGTATTGGGCGGATATGCAACATTCAAGGACACCTCCGCTTCTACTGGGACCGATATAGTTGTGATTAAGACCAACTTGGACGGAACCATAAAGTCATCAAAGGCATACGGAACTATTGGCGAGGACGGCGTAAACGGCTTGGAATCAGATGGTGAAAAATTGTATCTGGTAGGGAGCACCAAGGACTATTTTGGTGTAAAAGTGAGCGCTACTCAAAGCGACTCTTATGTATTCTCCATCGATTCCAAAGGAAACAGTAGCACTTCGAGAAAGCATACCAACTTCGTTGAGGAGATTCCATTTTCTCCGTTCTATCCAAGATCAGAATGGCTCGCGCATGATTCTATTAGCGCAAGTCCAAATAGTGAAATACTCTTGGACTCTGTTATTCATGGCCTTTTAGACTCTAGTTTTTGCGCCCCAATTTCCATCCCTAAAAGCTTAGATCAGAACAGTACTCAAATATATCCCAACCCTTGCTCAGGTACTCTCTATATTGAAAACATTAATGAAGAAGCGGACATTTTCATTTACAACATCCGTGGACAAGTAGTTTGGCGCGCTACTACTTACTCAGAAAAAACTACGGTAAACCTAAGTGAATTTAAAAGTGGCCTTTACTATGTAAGTGTGAAAACAGATAAGTTGGTATCAAATACTACGATTGTGCTGGACTGAGTACTTTACCTGCCTAACACATTCAGGCAGATAAAATGAACGGGCTTCATGCCCTATCAGAGTATATAGTAAACTGGAAACATGATTTCGCTATACATCCCTACTTCAATACGATGCACAAGCACTTACCAAAAACTCAATATCTGCAAACTCATCACTCAGTGTGGTATTCGTGATTTATGGAAACAAAATACTCTAGTTCTAAAGTAGCGGACTGAGAACATGATTTCCAGTTGTACCATCTCTTCAAAGCAACCGCAGGCAAGAACCCCAAACCTTTAGGCTAGCTTTGACCTGTTTTTGAGCAATATGTGATAAAGCGTACCTAATTGTAAATATGGAACAACAGCTTTTGATTGATTTCGCCACCAATAGAACAATGTCTGATAGTAGGCAATCTTGTCTGGTGCAAACATTATCAGATGCAAGAACCATTTGTGGTTTCAATCCAGAATCAGGAGAAATAGAACCTGATTTGCTTTTAAACTCAAAAGGAGATGGGCCACTCTTTCAAAGCTCATTCTCAGGTTTAATCATGTATTTGATTTCACTGGAAATGATTGGGAAGGTTTTCAATAAGAAGCCTAACTTGAAAGACACAAAGAAGAATGGAATCAAAAGAGCTGTTGAGCAATTCTCCGGCATTAGCAAAGAAGACAAGTTTGCCATTGTGGCTCTTAGAAATTCACTCGTTCATACAACGGGTTTAGTCAATCTTCCGCTCTATAAAAACAGCAAAGATTTAGACCGTCATAAGTTCTCACTCAACTACGTATCGCAGAATGGTGAAATCGTTAAAATGCCCTCTGTTAGGTGGAACGGTAAATACTCTAAAAAAGAAGACAGTCAGTCCACTACAATTCATGTTATACCATTGATAAAGGCGATTGAAGCAATCTATGAGCGCGTAGTCACTGACCTAAAAGGAGGGTTTATTGAATTGAACCTTGAGGGTGGAATTGAAGAATTAAAGGCTCGGTATACCTTACTATACTAAATCACGTCTATTGATGGTTTACCCTACGGCGGCGTTTGACAGTGGTACATCAATCGCTAGAATATTCCAAGAGTCTTTATGCTAGAGAATGGATTGAATAATCCGCGCTTCGACATGATACACAAGCCCTTGCAATTATTCAATATTGCGATGGCATCACTCAGCACGGTACCCTATTCTATTACCACACAGGGCTAGTTTTTGAAGATCGATTGAATGCCTTGAACTAGCTTTCAAGAAGCTAGAAATGGGAAGGATGGGATAGGACGGAAGAAAACAAAGCAGCAGCAATACTCGCTTGCTCTTATATCCACTTTGTTTTGTGCCCCCACAGGGACTCGAACCCCGATCTCAGGTTTAGGAAACCCGCATTCTATCCAGTTGAACTATGGGGACAACTGGGCTGCAAAAGTAAAAAAAAGCCATCACGCTGGGCGTGATGGCTTTCTATTTTCTGGTTCTTAATGAATTGCTATTGGTTGTTAAGCAATTGCTGCACCATTTGGCGCAACTCTTCGTTTTGCTTTTTCAACTCTTCAATTTCTGATTGCATTTCTTCAATCTCGGTTTGCTGCTCCTGAATACCTGTGGTAAGCACCGGAATCAATCCAATGTAGTTTACACCCTGGTATCTGAACAATTCAGCATTCTCAATGCCCGAACCTGATTCCATATCCAAAGTAGGATCGTCTTCATGGTCTAAAACCGGGGTTACCTGAGTAAGTACCAATTCAGGGAATACTTCACCCAATTCCTGAGCAATGAATCCAAATTGTTGTCCTTCAGGAAGGCTCATGAAATCGTACTCATCCTGCTTGTATGTATACGTTACAGGACGTAAGCTCATGATTTTGCTTAGGCTTGAGGTACTCTCCAATGGAGATACGTTAGATTTCAATTTAGCGTCAGATGGTCCGGCAAGTGTACCCGTATAGGTAACATCACCAAAGAAGTAAGCCGCATAGTTGGTATCAGCATTTGAAGCAGTACCTACCATACCATAATTGTAACCTGTGGTAGCAGCTCCGGTAGAAGCACCGTAGATACCCACGTTTATGAAATGCTGGCTAAGGGTTTGTCCCATGGCACCAATACCAAAGTTTTTGCCAGTACCACCGGCAATGAACAAACCACCGTAGTTTGAACTTCCGCTTGCAGTAGAAGTACCCGTACCTTGTCCTACTGCTCTGATACCAAAGTGGTCGCCAGAACCGGCACCTTGTGCAAAAATGTTAGCACCGTACTGGATAAAGCCAGTACCACTCGCTGAAGTGGTAGTAGTGTTATATCCAATATTCACAGCATTGGTAGAAACGCTGATGTTAGCACCAAAACCGATACTATCACCATCTACAACACCTCTAAAAGCAGTTGCAGCAAATTTCCCTGTATTGGCATAGCCACTAAAGGCTGCATTGTTTACTGAACCTAAAACACCTGCTTCCACTTCAGACTCCACTCCGTAGTTGCTCACTGAACCGCCTGATGCTCTGGTGAACAAACCTACCCTGCTGCTAGGACCTGAAATGGCTCCTACTACCAGCCGTGGGCCAAAGGATACATTACCCGCACCCACTTTTGCAAAGCGGTTGTAAGAAAGGGTATCGCCACTTTTTGACCATAAAGCCGATGGGATGGTTACGGTACCACCACTTTTTGAAAGGCTCAATGAACTACCTGAAAGGCTTAGTTTCTGAATCTCGTTAGAAGCATCGGCATCATCATCATCGGTATTGAGTGTAATGCTACCTCCATTACCTGAAAGTGTAATCACTTTACCGGTTAGAGAAATGGTTTGTATTTCATTGGTCGAATCCTGATCGTAATCAGAACCACCGCCACCGCCTGAAGGCAAGGTTACGGTACCACCATTGTCTGATAGGGTTAGCTTATTCCCTGTAAGCGTAAGGGTTTGAAGCTCATTCGTTGAATCCTGATCGGCGTTTTCAACGTTTTTGGCAATATCAGCTTTCTTGGCTGTTGCTGCTTCATTTGCAGTGTTTGCAAATAGGGCGTAAGGCACCGATACAAGTTGGGTAGTACCCAAGTTCTTGTAACTGCTGCCACCTGTTTCGTCAAGCTCTACTTTTAAATAGTGAGCATCTGCTCCCCAAAGTATGCTATTGAAATCATCAGAAGTGCTTCCATTTCCCAACTGAAGGTTTACCATACCATATTCATTGGTACTGGTAGAATGGGTTTCAGTATAAGAAGCTGATCCGGTAGCACTGCCTTTTAATACTGACAGACGCAGGGATACACTTTTTGACTTAATAAGATTGCCTTGTGCATCGCGCAAAACGGCCTGGTAATTGACCGCCTTTGGGCTTTGTGCCAAAAGCACAGTTCCCATAAGGAGGAAAAGCGCAATTGAGTAGATTTTTTTCATTGGGAGTAGATTTAGAGTTTCTGAATTTGGTGTGATGAAGTGAGCTCCGAATTGGAAGAAAAGAGTTTGATGTGGTACAGACCAGTAGCCAAATCGGATAATGCCACTGAACTGGATTGGCCTAAATTGATCGTTCTGATCAATTTGCCTTGCATGTCATACAGTTTTAAATACTCAAAACTGTTGTTTCCATCAATAGTAATGGAAGAGTGAAACGGGTTGGGAAATACGCTTACGCCTGTATTGAGCGCATGCTGCACAGAAACAATGAAGTCATCTGCTTGTTGGTATCCCTGATAGGCAGTAGAACTACCGGAAGAAAGCTCTCCCGTAATAGCCTCACCTACACTTTGAGTTACAACAGCCGAACCATTGCTCAACTGACCACCCGTACTAGCCACAAGTTGTCGTTCAATGCTTTGACCATTAGCCAGGCCACAGCACACCAACAACATGATGATAGGAAGAAGGTTTTTCATTGAAGAGGTATTGTTTTAGCAACCCGAAGGTACAATTCCCCTATGCTATAACATTATATCAAAATTGTTAATTCAGTACTCGTGGCAAAATTGATGGTATAGGGATGCATTATACTATCAGAATCCATCCTATTAGACTTCAACAGGCCCGATTGAGCCCCTGCACAATTCAAAAAGGAATTAACCGAAAACTGATCAACCAATGCTTCTGGATGCCATTTATTATGAACATTCGAAACACTGATGAAGCAAAACAACTCCTGTGCAAGTATTCCTAAGTACCCATGCCTCGCATTGGCACTGATGCTGTGCTCCATGACTAAGCTCAGCGCTCAGGACACCATAGTGAATGCTTATGCCAAGGTTTTAGAGATTGACTCTTGTTGGATTAGAGTGGATACTTCAACAGATTTTCTGCCACGCGACTATGTGCTTTTCCACCAGGCCAAAGGCGCCCGAATAGTAACGGCCAATGCCAGCAATTATGGGGAATTGGTGGACTACCGAGGGGCCGGAATGTTTGAGGAGAACCAAATTCAATTCATTTCTGGCGATACCATTTACCTCTACAAACAGGTAAAACAGCCTTTCAATATCGACTTCTCGGTGCAAATAGTTGGTATTCGTCCCATGAGAAAATTCAGGTCTCCAAGGCGTATTACCGCAAAAGCCTGGGACAGTTGCAAAGGTGGGATTGTATACCTCAAAGCCCTGGACTCAATAACACTACAACATAGCATTGACGTATCTGGGAAAGGATACCATGGTGGCAAGGTGAGCAAGACTAAAGTAAGTTGCAATAATGACGACTTTAGATGCGACTACCAATCTGGTTTCGGTGGTGAAAAAGGTGAGTCGTATGTAAAACTCACTTCCAACACCGCCTGTAGAGGAGCTTCAGGAAACGGGGGCGGTGGCGGAAACAGTAGTAATACCGGAGGCGGTGGTGGAGCCAATGGCGGTTTCGGTGGACTTGGTGGTAAAGAAGTGAGCTTTGGAAGTGGAGCCTGTGGAAATCCCCGTGTAGGAGGTGTGGGCGGTATTGGTGTAAAATATGACACGATTGGTTTGGCAACTCCAATAAACCATATTAACCGCATCTTCTTTGGCGGCGGCGGTGGTGGTGGTCAGCAAAATAACGAGCAAAGCGATGGTGTGGGCGGAGTAGCAGGCATGCCCGGTGGTGGTATTGTATTTATAAATACACCAAGCCTTTTCAATAAAAAAATCATTATCAGAACTAATGGTAAGTCGGTTCGTGATACCGCTGGCCGCGACGGCGCCGGAGGAGGCGGAGCTGGTGGTACTGTGGCCATCTACGCTACAAACATTAATGGTACACTTGACATTATTGCCAATGGTGGCAATGGTGGCTCTGTAGACAATAACGGGTTCAACTCCTTTTGTCACGGCCCTGGTGGCGGCGGTGGTGGCGGGGTTCTGTGGCTCAAGGGGCTGCTGCAACCCAGCAACGTAACATTCACCGCTGATAACGGCAATGCCGGAATTAATGTAAACACCACTAGCAACTGCTACCTGCAGACACATGGTGCCATTGATGGTACAAAAGGACATGTGCTCTTTGATATGGAACTTAACCTGCCTGGCGCACCCAGGGCTTACTGCCCACTGTACCTTCCCATTGCTATAAATGATAGTTTTAGCTTAAAAGAAGGTGGCAGTAAGGGCTTCAACATTATTGCCAACGACACATCTGAAGTTCCTTATACCGTAAAAATTATCACAGGCCCAAAACTTGGCACTATTCAAAGAGCCAACAAGGACAGTATCATTTATACTTCAGGAAACAAGGGTTCCGGATTCGATAGTATCTACTATGTAATCTGCAGAAAGTTCTCACCGCTGTATTGCGACACGGGCCTGATAGTGGTCAAGGTTCTCAAAAACAATTTTTTTATTGACCTAAACAACGACACCGCTCAAGCAAAGGAAGGAGATCCGATAGATATTGATATGCTACTCAACGACTCTATCAAGGGAGGCTATATTCTAAAATTAAAATATGCCGGAGGCAATCAGGTAGCATTTAATGCCGACAGTACAAAAGTCAATTTTTCACCAAATGGGCGCTTCTATGGAAAAGACTCTATCCAGTACTGTGCCTGCCTGATTGACAAACCCAGCATTTGCGATACAGCGTGGATATTTGTTCATGTGGCCATTGACAGCACTCCGCCCCTGGCCAATATTGATTTCATCACCCTGTACGTCCGTACTGGAACAACACTGTTTCCTTTTACAAATGATGACTACCAACGTGCCATAACATATTCCATTATTTCAGGTAGCCCTGATGCAACAAGCAGTTTTGGTACAGATAGCTCCCTGTCCATCCACTGGCCATCGGCCACTCCTGGAAACACTAGTATTATATATGAGATATGCTATAAAGACACCCCATATACCTGTGATACAGCTATTGTTCTAATTAAAGCCATTGTGGACCCCAGGCGTCCGTATTGTAAAAGGGATGTATACCAATCGTTTCCTAATAGCACTGTAGAAACCAAACCCTTGAGCAATGATGCTATCAATTCTGATATAGAAGTAAGCATCTTACAAAACCCCATTGAAGGTAGCATTGCAGTGCAATCGCTAAATTCTATCAACTACACTTCAGGCAGTTCCTTTTTAGGTTTGGACAGTTTCCAGTACATGGTGAAAATGACCGACTCCAGTTTTCAAACGGACAGTGCTTGGGTGGTCATAGATATTCAAAAAGAGAACCGAAAACCTCTGGCCGTTGACGACTTCTACAGCATTTCCAGAGATCAGGAACTTGTATTTGACCCTCTTGAAAACGACTCCGATGCCGATGGAAATACCATCACCTTCAGCACACTTATAGTGCCTTTCAGAAATGGTGTTGTTGACAATCAAACAGTCGACTGGACCTATAAAGGGAATACGGGATTTTTTGGCAAGGACTCTGCCCACTATGAAATATGCGATAATGGACTACCGGAAAAATGTGACAGCGCATGGATTTACATTACCGTAAATGACCTTCCTACTATTAAAATTCCAAATGGTTTTTCACCAAATAATGACAACATAAACGATCTCTTTGAGATTGACAATGCTCTTTTCTACCGAGACATCGAATTGGTGGTTTACAACCGATGGGGACAGGTATTGTATACTTCACTTCCATATGAAAACAACTGGAACGGCACTGACAATAATGACAAGCCACTCGTAGACGGAACCTATTTTTATCTGGTACGCATACCGGGTAGCAATTTTGAACAAAAAGGCTATGTGGTCATCAATCGCTAAAATAGTGCTCATACTAGTGTGTGTAAGTCCTGTGCTTGGGCAACAATACCCAATGCACACGCAAACCACCAACAACCTGCCATTGATCAATCCAGCTTATGCCGGCTTTGCCGATCAGTTTAACGGCACCATACTCAATAGAACACAATGGACCAGCATTGATGGAGCACCCAATACTCAATTTCTAAACTTTAACGGAACGCTGGGTGGCAAAGAAATGGGCTGGGGAGCGCAGTTGGTAAATGACGAAATAGGTCCGGCAAAAGCTTTACAGTTTTTTGGTTCCTACTCTTACAGAATAGCCTTAAAAAGCTCAAAACTCTCCTTTGGGCTTCAGGCTGGGGCACAGTATGATCAGTACAACTGGTCAGAAATAAGCACCACTGAAGCCAATGATCCGGCCTTTGCCGGGGAAAACTATCAAACCCTGTCACCTCAATTTGGTTTTGGCGCCTATTGGGAGTCAAAGTCACTCTCAATAGGATTGAGTATTCCCTGGATTTTGGAAAACACCGATTTGAACGGATTTGACCAGCGCAGGCATTATTTCGCCCACCTGGCCTATCTAATGAAGCCTTCAAAAAAGGTATTCTTCAAACCCGCTGCTATGGTAAAATACTTACCTGACAACCGACCACAGTTTGATCTGGCAGCCAATTTCATTTATCAGGAAAGAGTATGGCTCACGGCCGGAATACGCACCCAGGAAAGCCTTTTTATGGGAGCACGCATTAAAGTGCTAAAACCCGTATGGGTAGGTTACTCCTATGATGCACGGGTGCAATCACAATACCCAAGCTTACAAGCGAGTACACATGAAGTCTTTTTATACTTTCAAATACCTCATCAACAGTACAACGAACGAAGCCCCAGATACTTTTAATGAGAATACTTGCCACTTTAGTCATATTGCTGTGTGTGGGCTTCTTAAAAGCCCAGGACAAGGCTTTTCAAAAAGGCAGCAGCTTTTTTGAAAAGGAAGAATATGCCCTGGCCATAGAGCAGTTCAACAAATCGAAACTGAGCAACAAGGCTGACCTGTATTACTATAAAGCACAGTGCTATCACCAGTTGAACTTGCTAGACTCGTCCGCGCGGTATTTTGAATTACTGAGCCCTATGCTAAAAACGGAGGTGGCTCCCTTTTATGAATACGCACAAGTAGCTCAGGGCCTGGGAGAATACGATAAAGCCAGGAAACTGGTAAAACGCTTCCTGCTAAAAGCCCCAAACAGTCAAAAAGGAAAACTCCTACTCCAGTCATGCGAGCAAAGTGACTCGCTTTTGGTAAACAGGAAACAGCTGTTCCTTGACGAACTGCCTCTAAATACAGACCATGATGATTTCGCGGCGCACTTTACCGAGGGTTTTCAAAACATCTATTTCTGCTCCAATCGGCCTCAACAAAACGGTTCCAAAAGCTACTCGCGCAATGCCACACTTTTCATCAACCTATACCAGGCCAAAAAGGGGATTGCATCCGGTTTTAGCGAAGCCAAGGCATTGCAAAGCTTAAACAGCAAACTCCATGAAGGTCCTGTGGCTTTTGATTCTACAAATCAAACCATGTACTTCACCCGTAGCGTAAAAACGCCTCACTCCGAGCATAACTATTCCTATACCCTGGGAATATTTTTTAGCACATGGACAGGGACCAATTGGAGCAAACCCAAAGCATTTGAATACAATGTAAAAGGCTATTCCGTTGGGCATCCTGCACTAAGCAGAGATGGACAACAACTCTACTTTACTTCTGACCAACCCGGATCCATTGGTGCCACAGACTTGTACATATGCGAGAGAACTGCCGAGGGATGGTCGAAGCCCAAAAACCTTGGCGCTCCGGTAAATACATTGGGCAAGGAAATGTTCCCAAGTGTTTTAATCAATGGAGACTTAAGTTTTGCTTCCGATGGGCATCCAGGCCTTGGAGCCCTTGATCTGTTTGTGCTACATGATGGTAAGGTGCTTAACCCTGGGGCGCCTCTAAACTCCAATGCCGATGATTTTGCGCTGGTTTACAGCAATAAAGCGGGTACTGAAGGCTATGTATCTTCTAATAGAGATGCCATGTTTGCGGGCGACAACATCTTTAGCTTTAAACCCATTTCCATACAACTGCATGGCTACGTGTATGATAAAATTTCAGGCAAGCCTGTAAAGGGAGCCAACCTTAGGTTGGTTAACAAAATCGGGGATATACAGGACATAAGCATTGATAAGGACGGGTTCTACAAAACTGACTTAAACCCTGAAGAGCACTACGAACTGCAATTTACCGCTCCCAATTATGAGTTGGAACGAGGTGTTATGAGCACCATACAAGTGAAAAGCGACGTAGACACTGCCATGGATATCTTCTTAAACCGGGGAAAAACGCCAGTAGTGGAAGGTGTAGTACTTGACAAGGAAAAAACCGAACCCTTGGTAGGTGCCGGTGTAGAGCTTCAAAACATTAGCGAAGGCAAAAAAGAAGCACTCAAGACTGATACAACAGGATACTACGTATTTTTTGTAGACTCAACCAAAACCTACGAACTGAATGTAGACCACCCGGACTATTTCATTGAGTCTATTCCTGTGGTGGCCCTCAAGACTTTAGAAAAACGTCCGTTAAAACGCATGGCGCAGATCCCTAAAGTCACTCTAAACAGAATCATCATCAACAAACCACTGGAGATAGAGAACATCTATTACGACTATGATAAGTTTGACATTACTCCTACGGCTTCCAGCATATTGGATACCCTGGCCAACTTAATGACCGATAATGCTGAAATTATTGTGGAACTTTCTTCACACACGGACGTAAGAGGCACTGATGACTACAATATTGAACTTTCACGCAAAAGAGCGCAGGCCGCCATTGCCTATTTGACTCAAAAAGGAGTGGAAGAGTATCGCATAGTATTCAAATTTTATGGCAAAACTGAACTGGCCCATCCATGTCCGGAGCAGGGTGAATGTCCGGAAAGTGTACATCAACTAAACAGAAGAACCGAATTCAGGGTAGTAGACTATTAAGCTAGTCCATTAAGGCCGGCTTTTCATGACCAGCATCTGCATCTACTTCTTCAGTTACTCCACTTTGCTCCCCTTTGTAAATAGGTACATTCTTCTTTTTAAAATGACGACTTATGAGCATCAATTGAAGCCTATACGGCAAAATGCGACGCATCGCAATGTATATGTTGTTGAATATGCCAGGTACAATTCGTGCTCTACCATTAAACATGCCCTTTACTGCCTTTTCAGCTACTTCTTCCGGAGTATAGGAAATGAGCTTTGCCGACCAACCCAAGGCCTCAGCAGCACACTTTACATCATCATTGGTCATTACACCAGCTGGTGTAAGTACTGAAACACTAATACTAGTACCCAAATACTCCTGCCTTATGGCCCTTGAAAAGCTGAAAACAAACTTTTTGGACGCCGCATATACTGCCTTGAAGGGAGAGTCGTAATAGGACGCTATACTGCCCACATTGAGTATGTAGCATGCCGGCAGCTTTTTCATATCGGTTACAAACAGGCGGGTAAGGTTTACCATGGCCACCATATTGAGTTTCATAAGCGAATCCAGAAACTCCAGGTCATAATCATCGAAACGGCCTGAATACCCGAACCCTGCATTGTTTATGAGAATACTCACTTCCAATTGGTTGAGATTGCACCAATAGTACACTTCTTCAGCCGACTCGTTTTTGGTTAAGTCGATGCCAACCGACCTCACGTCCACATCGAAGGAACTACTCAGTTCGAGTTTTGTTTTTTCAAGGTCTTCATCAGGCAGGGCCACCAGAACAATGTTATAACCATTCCCAGCCAATTGCCTGGCAATACACTTGCCAATACCAAGGCTCCCCCCGGTAATTAGGGCATAATCCGTACGTCTATTACTCACAATAAATTACTAAGTCCAGAACCGACCAAAATTGCACCAAGAACCTATGGTAGTCGAGACAGGTATTAGGCCAATATTAAGTCTAAATGTTCTTTGATACAATGTTTTGGGTCTTTTTATGGTACTGTAGCTATTCCATTGGCTCTTAAATGGTTTGCCATTTGCGCCGAATCATCCAATTCCGAGCATAAAGACGTACCTTTGCACCACTGAAAACTCACTGTGATATGACAACAACTGCCACAGCAAAAACTGCAACCAAAGCCAAATTAAAGCTCTCAAAAGCCGAAGTTCTGGCGGATTTCAAGCTAGCCTGCGAAAGCCGACATGCCAGTTTGTTGGGTAGAAAGGAAGTACTTACCGGAAAGGCAAAATTTGGAATTTTTGGGGATGGTAAGGAAGTCGCCCAATTGGCTATGGCAAAGGTTTTTGAAAAGGGAGATTTCAGGTCAGGCTATTACCGCGACCAAACCTTCGCCTTTGCAAAAGGCATCTGCACAGTAAAGGAATGGTTTGCTCAGTTGTATGCCAATACGGACGTAGAAAAAGAGCCTGCATCTGCCGGACGTCAAATGAATGGACACTTTGCTTCCAGGAGCCTTGATGAAAACTTTCAATGGAAAGATCTCACCAAGCAATACAATTCTTCTGCTGATGTGTCTCCTACAGGAAGTCAAATGCCAAGGCTTGTGGGTTTGGCCTATGCCTCAAAATTGTATCGTCAAAACAAAGACCTTAAAGACTTAAAGCAGTTTTCAGTAAACGGCAACGAAGTAGCCTTTGGAACCATAGGAAATGCCAGTGCTGCCGAGGGCATGTTTTGGGAAGCTATCAATGCCTGTGGCGTACTTATGGTACCTATGCTCATGTCCATTTGGGACGACGGTTATGGCATCTCTGTACCCAACAGATACCAAATGACCAAAGACAATGTTGGCGAATGCCTTTCAGGTTTTGCCTATGATGCTAAAAAGAAACTTGGCTATAAGATTTACACCGTTAAGGGATGGGACTACGAAGCCTTGGTAGATACCTATCAAAAAGCCATTAAAGAAACGAGAAAGGATCATATTCCTTCTATCATACACGTAGTGGAAGTAACACAGCCGCAAGGTCACTCTACTTCAGGTTCGCATGAACGCTACAAGTCAAAGGAGCGACTTAACTGGGAAGTGGAATACGACTGCATTGAGCAAATGAAGCTTTGGATGGTTGACAAGGGATACGCCAGCACCGAAGAGTGTGAAGCCATCTACAACCAGGCAAAAAAGGATGTAAGAAACTATCAGAAAGAAGCATTTGCTGAATTTGACGCTCCCCTAAAAGCTGAAAAGAAACAGGTGGTTGACATGCTGAAACAGCTTGAAGCAGAGTCAGCCGAAGTGAGCGCAGCCGTCCAATACTTGAATACCACACTTGACGACGGTAGAAAACCAATGTTGCATGCCGTGCATAAGGCATTGGTGGCCACTCGCCAATCCACTTCCGAAAAGCGCGCTGAATTGCTTGCGTGGCTACAGGAACAACGAGAGATCAATAAAGACCGATACAATGCCTTGCTCTATTCTGCGTCTGAGCAAAGCATTGATCATGTGGAAGCCATTCAGCCCGTTTATAATGCTGATTCACCTACACTAGACGGTAGAGAAGTATTGCTCAACTTCTTTGAGCAAGCTTTTGAAAAAGACCCGCGAATTTTTGCCATTGGAGAAGATGTAGGAAAAATTGGTGATGTAAACCAAGGTCTTGCAGGTATGCAGGAGAAATTTGGTGAGTTGCGGGTTACAGATACAGGAATCAGAGAATGTACTATTCTGGGCCAGGGCATTGGTGCTTCAATGAGAGGGCTTCGCCCCATTGTTGAGATTCAATACCTGGACTACCTGCTCTACGCATTGCAAATTATGAGCGATGACCTTGCCACTCTGCAATACAGAACCAAAGGAGGACAAAAAGCTCCATGTATTATTAGAACACGGGGGCATCGCTTAGAAGGTGTTTGGCATTCAGGCTCTCCTATGGCTGCCATTATAAACGCAGTACGCGGTATTCACGTATGTGTTCCACGAAACATGACACAAGCTGCCGCTATGTACAACACTTTGCTCAAGTCTGATGAGCCAGGTTTAGTGGTAGAACGCCTGAATGGCTATCGTTCCAAAGAAAAACTTCCAACCAACGTTGCTGACATTACCCTACCATTGGGCTTGCCAGAAGTTATGAAGGAAGGAAAAGACATTACGATAGTAACTTATGGTCCTTGTGTGTACCTGGCCCAGGAAGCCATTGCTGAGCTGGAAAAAGTAGGTATCTCATGCGAGTTGATAGATGTGCAAACTTTGTTACCCTTTGACAAGAACCAGATCATCTTAGGCTCTCTGCAAAAAACCAATAGAATTCTATTCCTTGACGAGGATGTGCCGGGTGGCGCTACAGCCTTTATGATGCAACAGGTAATTGACAAGCAAGGAGGCTACTACCACCTTGACAGTGAACCCCGATGCCTAAGCGCTCACCCTCACCGACCCGCTTATGCTACTGACGGTGACTACTTCTCGAAACCCAATGTTGAAGACATTTTTGATGCTGTGTACGAAATGATGAGTGGTGTAGCTCCCGAAAGCTTCCCTCCCATCTATTAGCCATTGGTGTTCAATAAGGCTATACCCAATTGTTCTAATTTTGCCCGCATGAATTACGGCAAATACCTTGGGGGCCTTTACGTTCTGCTCTGTTTACTCTATTCGGGTGCGTTGCAGGCTCAACTGCGATACGATCCTTCTCTTCAGGAATATAGCTCTATCAAGGAGCAAGAGCTTCTGGAAAATATTGACAATCTCAGCAGAGATGAGCTCTTCCACTTAATGCTTCTGGCCGATAACTCATTCATAAAAGAGTACGAAGCCAAGAAGGTGTTAGCGGAGTTTAAAGGCATTGCGCAGAACTACAATACCAAGAAATACCAAAAGGGAGACCCTACAAAAGCGGCTCTCAAAATCTACAATGCCCTCTTAAAGAAATACTATAAAGGGCATGATCCGGAAACCGATATCACCAGTATTACCAGCTCAGGAAAAACGGCCATGGGCTCGTTTATGGTTCTAATAGCTTTTGTATTTGAGGAACTCAACATCAATACTAAATTCTATACCGACGAAAGCGGCTTTCACATGCTGCTTTATCCTGAAACTACTAACTATCATGTTAAGCTCTCCGATTTTGAACAGCAGAGCAATACAGAAGTGATGCAGCTTAGCGAGTTTCTGAAAGAGTTTGCTGACAAGGGAAACCTCTCCCCCCTGTACTCTGTAGACTCTATGCAGGCCAATACCATTGCCAAGAAAGGAGCCTTCTGGAAAAAAATGGTATGCCTGCAATACATGTATACCGGTGCTCAACAAGCTAGCAAGGGCTTAATAGAAGATGCTTTTCAAAGCTTCTTAAAGTCCTATAGCATCATCCCATCCACCAATGCATACATACAGCTTTTCAGCTGCTGCATCTCTGAAATGAGTGTGAAGACCGACCTCTCCGATTTTTGGGAAAGCAAGGAAAAATGGATGCTGCTGATCAACAATTATACCTCAATTGCCGATCACAACCTGGTGGTGCTGTTTGAGCAGGAATGTGGTGACGAGACTGCGAAATCGAGTGGGCTGGAAGCCTCAAAAAAGAAATTTGACTACCTGTCAACCGCATTGAAAGATGAGGAAGTTCAGAGAGATATCGATTTCACATATAACTCGTTTCTGGCTTACCACAGAGTATACACTAAGAATTCGCGGAACTACATTGGGCCTTTAAAAATTGCTCAATCTATTTATCCTGAGCACGTCAGGCTTAAGGAGCTTCCTTTTCATGGCATGCTCAATTATGTTAAAGACCTGGTATCTACCGACATTTACGATACCATTCAAGTATTGGTCACCCTTTTGCCTGAAATTACTGAGCATCCTCAATTTCAATTAACACAGTATAGGTCATGCCTTATTAAATGCTATTACCTGCTCGAAGTATCGAAGGTTACTGAGCTGGCAAGCTATTACGGCAAACTAAAAGAGACTGGCTGCCCTGACCAGGCCCTTACCCCTTTAACCAATAACTTCTTTGCAGATTACTCGGCCTATTATGTGCGTCAAAATAATCTTAGTAAGGGGCGAAACATTCTACTTGAGGGGATTAAATTTTTAAAAACCTGCGAACTAGATGATGCCACTTTGCAAAGCAGGTACAAGTATATAAAAGACGTAAAATCGCTGAGGTAACTCGTGTTTAACCAAGCCTTTACATGGAAACATTAAAAAAAGAAGGAGTAAAATTCGGTCTCATTTCTGCGGTGGTGTATGCCATCCTACTTTTTATACTCTACTTTCTTGGCATTGACTCTTTTACCTCTTCTACGCTGAGAGCGATCCCCTGGTTTTTGATGCTAGTATTTGCCTTTATTGCAGGTGTAAGCCAGCTCAAAGCCCATGATGGTATATTGTACTTTCCTCAGGCCATTGTTACTATCCTCCTGGTATTCGCCATTAGCGAGATAGGCGCAGTTGCAGCTGAGTACAGTCTGTACAACCTGGTGGATACTGAACTTCCTGGCAAAATGAAGGAAGTAAACCTGGAAAAGACAAAAGCTTCATTTAAGCAATTTGAAAACATTATTGACTATGCTGAAGGAGATGAAGCGCAAATTTTAACAGAAGTTGAGGAGGCCGATTACAACTTTTACGCAAAAGACGCCGTCTTAAAGTTTATCGCATGGCTGTTCATTGATTTTCTCTTTGCGTTACTTTTGGCAGCCATAGTGAGAAAAGAACCCAAAAAAGTTGAAGAACCAAATTAATATAAGCATAGTAGTTCCCCTTCTCAACGAAGAAGAGTCACTACCCGAACTTTCGGAGTGGATTGACAAGGTAATGCGCGAAAACAGTTTCACTTACGAGATCATCTTCGTAAACGATGGAAGTACTGACAACTCTTGGGAAGTCATCACGGATTTAGGAGCTAAAAACCCTAGTATCAGGGCCATTAGCTTTAGACGGAATTATGGAAAGTCGGCCGCCCTTCACGAGGGTTTTAAGGCAGCCGAAGGATCGGTCGTAATCACTATGGACGCCGACCTTCAAGACAGTCCGGATGAAATACCCGACCTATACCGCCTAATTGTAGAGGAAAAATACGACCTCATTAGCGGTTGGAAAAAGAAACGATACGACCCTATTACTAAGACCATACCCACCAAATTTTACAATGGAGTGACCCGCTGGGTTTCAGGCATTAAGCTCAATGACTTCAATTGCGGACTTAAAGCCTACAGAATTGACGTTGTAAAGTCCATAGAAGTATACGGTGAAATGCACCGGTACATCCCGGTTATTGCCAAATGGGCTGGTTTTAAAAAAATTGGAGAGAAGGTAGTACAACACAGGGCCAGAAAATACGGAACAACCAAGTTTGGTTTAGAGCGCTTTGTCAATGGTTTTCTAGACCTCATGTCCATCACCTTCGTAAGTCGTTTCGGTAAAAAACCCATGCACTTTTTTGGTCTTTTCGGCACGCTGTTCTTCTTTGCCGGAGCACTTATTGCTATAGCCATTGGTGCTGAAAAAATCTACTACTCCTGGATTTTGAATCAGGATATGGCAAGGGAAGTCACTGAAAAGCCTATGTTTTTTGTTGCGCTTGCCATGGCCATAATAGGTGCTCAAATGTTTCTTGCGGGCTTTATTGGTGAGTTAATGTCAAGAAACTCACCTATAAGAAACTACTATCACAAGAAAGATAGTCTTAGGGTGGATATCAACTAAATCGTAGGGCCTTTACCGGAATAATACGCGTTACCAGCAACGAAGGGAAAAACATTGCCAGTGAACAAACCAGCAGTGTTCCCAGATTGATGAGGAAGAAACTTACCCAGGTAAACTCCACGGGTACGTAAGTAATATAGTAGTCTGAAGACAGGCTTATCAGCTGTGTTTGATCTTGAACAAAGAGCAGGCCCAAACCGACGGCATCCCCTATAAGCAAGCCCACAAAAATGAAATAAGCGGCATTGTATATAAAAATCCGCCTCAGCCCCCAGTTGGAGTAGCCCAAAGACTTTAGTACCCCTACCGTTTGTGTGCGCTCCAAAATCATGATGAGTAATGCGGTAATCATGTTTATCACCGCCACTACCGTCATAAGAATGAGAATGATCTGCACATTCTTGTCCAACAGTCCAAGCCAGTCAAAAATCTGAGGGAAGCGATTCAATATGGATTGGCTATTCAGGTCGATGTCAATGGCAAAGCGTATGTCATTGTTTTGACTTTGCAGCATTTCCAAATCAAACTTTTTCAACCACACTTCATACCCTCCTATCTCATCATCTTCCCAGGCACTCACTTGCCGCACCATATTCAGGTCGCCTAATACAAAATACTGATCCAGCTCCTCAATTTCGGTACTATAGATGCCCACTACCTCAACCTTTTTTATCACGGGAGGGTCCTGCACAAACCAAACCTGTGCCGACATTCCTGTATCAAGCTCCAGCTTGTCGGCCATTACTTTCGAAATAACTATTTCTCTGCTCTGTGCGCCCACCTTATGTTCAAGCAGTCTTCCTTTAATAAGAAACTTGTTGAGTTCCTTTCGGTTGAAACTGCTGTCGTAACCCTTTATCACAATACCCTCAAAGCCTCCATCGGTTTTCAATATTCCGGGCTTCTGTCCAAAAGCCTGTACCTGTGCCACGAAGTCATGACTCAAAACCACTTCTCGCGTTGAAGCCTTGTCTTTGAAGGGTTTGTTTTCGTAGGTAGAGCTTAAAAATTCGCCCGATATTTGAATCGGCGCACTGAAGCCCGTTACTTTTTCCTGTATTTGTTTCTTAAACCCTACAACTACCGATACGGTTATGAGCATTACTGCCACACTTAAAGCAATGGCTGAAATGGCCAAGCGAACTATAAGCTTGGAAAACTTACGATTTGACCGAAAGGTAAATCTTCGTGCTATGAATAACTCAAGGTTCAATTCCAGATGGCTCGTTGCAGGCGTTGCGGCAATATTAACCTGTATTGGGCTTATTTCTTTTACAGAGTTACCTCCAATTAAAACTGGGGCCGATCAACCTGAAGCCTACTTGCCCAGGCTTGAAGGAAAAAGGGTGGCATTGGTAGCCAACCAAACCACGGTTTTGCTGCCTTCTAAAAAGCATCTGGCCGATTTTCTGGTAGAAAAAGACGTAAACCTGGTGCGCATATTTGCGCCCGAACATGGTTTCAGAGGCAATCATTCAGCAGGTGCATTGGTAGCAAATGGCAAGGATATCAAAACAGGGCTTCCCATTGTTTCTCTTTACGGTTCAAATCGCAAACCCACCAAAGCTCAAATGGCCGGCTTGGATTACATCATCTTTGACATACAAGATGTAGGGGCGCGCTTTTACACCTATATCAGCACCATGCATTATGTAATGCAGGCGGCAGCTGAAAATGATATTACCGTTCTGGTACTTGATAGGCCAAATCCACATGGCAACTACATTGACGGCCCGGTTCTCGATCCTAAATATTCATCCTTTGTAGGCATGCATCCGGTACCAGTGGTTCATGGTATGACCGTTGGTGAATATGCTAAAATGATTAATGAAGAAAACTGGTTGGGCTCCAGACTCAAATGCAGGTTGGAGGTAATACCTATTAAGGGTTGGAACCGAGATATGGGATATTCCCTGCCCATAGCCCCCTCACCCAATCTACCCAATGATATAAGCATAAAACTCTACCCCTCTTTATGCTTCTTTGAAGGTACCCGAGTAAGTATTGGCAGGGGTACTGAATGCCCGTTTCAAGTGTTTGGCCATCCTGACCTGCAGGGAAATTACTCCTTTACCCCCCAGTCTATCAAGGGAGTTTCTGACCATCCCAAGTTTGAAAAGACGGCCTGTAATGGAAAGGACTTGCGCCTGGAAGTGGGACCAGCCACTAAGATGACACAACTGGATCTTTCACATTTAATAGATGCCTATAAGCAGTTGGGTAGTAAGGACGATTTCTTTACCTCTTTCTTTATTAAGCTGGCTGGTACGCCTCAATTGCAAAGTCAAATACAGAGCGGAATGACCGCAGAAGCCATCAGAGACAGTTGGAAAGCCGACCTTCAGGACTTTGAAAAACTAAGACGGAAGTATTTATTGTATCAATAGCTGTTAATAAATCCAAAAAGGCGCACGATATAGCCATTGCAACTGTTAACACCAACAAATGCATCTATACGATTCTTATATTTGCTATGTCCCAATTTTTACACTGAGTTGAAATGAAAAAAATACTTTTACCCTTTATCGCTCTTGCACTCATAGCAACTGCTGCTCAAGCTCAACGAAGCTTCAATTTGTCAGCCGATACATTGAGAGCATCAATTCCTGCTGACAAACAGGAGCACAAGCAAAAAGGCTTTGCCAATACTGAACTTGAAGAATTGGTATTGGAATGGGAAATTCTTTCAGTGGACATGCCAGAGGGATGGTCGTACACCATGTGCGACAACTTTCAGTGCTATAGCGATCTGGAGCCAGGTAAGGTGAAAGAAGCTTCAGCTATTTCAAGCAGTACTCCAGGACCTTTTGAAGGAGGAGTTTCTCCTAACGAAATTACCGGTACTGGAACAATGACTCTTTTGGCTTACGAAAAAGGCGACAAGAGCAAGGCGGATACCATGGTATTCATCTTTGATGCAGCCGTGAGTGCAAAAGGAATTGATCCTGTGGTAGACTTTAACGTTTACCCTAACCCTGCCAAGACTACTTTGAACATTACCTTCAATGAGAAAATCACTGAAGACCTTGAAGTAAAAATCTTCAACCTTGTGGGACAGGAGCAACGTAACATCAGTGTGGTTCAGCAAAACAATACCGCATCTGTTGACATCAGAGAACTTACTGTGGGTACTTACCTTATTCAGTTCATTACTCCTGAGGGCAAAATGACTACTCAGCGATTTACAAAAAGAATCTAAACGCTTTTCACAGCATATTGAAAAGGGCTTCGTATGAAGCCCTTTTTTTATACCCTAAAGCCAGGTAATTCATTAATAATCCCGAACTACCAATACCCTAAGTCTGCTGAAACCTACTTTAGCGGTCTATGAGATAACTAACCGAGTAGAAGCTTGATAAACCAGGAAGCATTCAATGGCAGGTACTAGCAGAAATATATTCAAGGCACTTTTCCTGACCTTATTGGGATTTCTTCTGTACGGATTTCTATTGCCTACTGAGCCACCGAAAAATGGCTTGGTACAAACACGTGACCATACGGGCAGGGTAATCAGGGAGGCACATTATGTAAACGATACCTTGCACGGGCCAGTCATCGTCTTCAATATGCGAGGCGATACAAGCCATAAACTCAGCTACCACATGGGCAAACGCCACGGTTTGCATCAAAGCTGGCATAAGAATGGTAAGTTGGCTTCTACAGGTTATTACTACATGGACCTTGAGGTAAGAACCCATGAAAAATGGCATAAAGACGGCCAAAAGTTTGAAACCAAATCATACGTAGACTTTTCAGTAGTGAAAAACCTGGTAGTGCTGCCTGCAACCGCGGTACCACATGGAGCGTGGATACAATGGTACTATACCGGACAGAAGCTTTTTGAATACCATTACCGACAGGGTACCAGGATAGGTACCTGGAAGGAGTGGTTTTATACCGGAGCACCAAAAAGCGAAAGGCACTATAAAAATGGCAAGATTGAGGGCGAGTGGACTGTATGGAATATTGATGGACTAAAAAGCAATAAATTCAACTGCTCTGAAAGCAACTGGGGAAGCTCCTTTAAGTGCGAAAACCACTTTGACGAAGCCTACACTGATGATATTGGCAATTGCCAGCATTGTGGGCGTGGTACCAGCAGCGGTGGCTATGTCTATTGCTCTTCATCAGCTTGTGAACTAAGAAAATGCCAGGTATGTGGCAGCGATCTATAGGCAACAGAATAAATGATTATGAACAAAACACTCTATACTTTGAAATCAAATAGCATTCTTATTGCCCTACTCCTAATGGGTGGCTTCAAGCTAAGTGCCCAAGGGTTTAGCTTTTCTCAAGACACAATAATGTTCAACATGCTGGTATCACCGCACGATACCAATGCACTTTTTGAGGACCAGGTATATGTGAGTACCAGCGGTTCGGGCATAACGCTTAGCTGGAAAGTAATTTCAGATGAAATACCAAAGCCTTGGTACTACCAAGTATGCGACCGCCTTCAATGTTATGGAGAAGAGGCTCTTCAAAAGGAGAAGGTAAAAACAAGCCCGGAATTTGGTAGCGATACCACTGGCCTTTTCAAGCCTGGCATAAAGCCCCGTGGATTGGAAGGACAGGGTAAAATGCATATTGTTGTTTGGGATAAAAATGACACCAGTGACAGGGATACACTTGTGGTGATTTATGATGCCGTGCTCAGCCTATCCAATATTGCTAACCAGCCTCTGGAGCTTTACCCCAACCCTACCAATGGTTCATTATTCCTTGAGCTAAGCGATAATCCCTCAGGCATAACTGAGGTAAGTATCATCGATGTATTGGGCCACAAGGAAAGCATAGCCTTCATACAAAATGGAAGCTCCATCACTATTCAAACAGAACATCTGAAACAGGGTACTTACCTTTTACAATCAACAAGTGCCAAGGGAAGCACTTATATAGGAAGGTTTACAAAAATGTAACCCTATGCTGGCAGGGTTACTTTACAGCTGTAACTGAAATTTCCACGTTTACGTCTTTAGGAAGTCTTGCTACTTCTACAGCTTCCCTGGCCGGTGGATCGTTCTTAAAGTACTCCGCATACACCTCATTTATAGCGGCATACTGGTTCATATCGGCCATAAAAATGCTTGCCTTTACAATATTGCTATAGTCCATTCCGGCCTCTTCCAATACGGCACCCACATTCTTCATTACCTGATGGGTTTCGTTTTCAATGCTTGAAGAATCAATTTGACCCGTGGCCGGATTAATTGCAATTTGACCTGAACAAAAAAGTGTGCCGTTGGCCAACACTGCCTGACTGTAAGGCCCTATGGCAGCGGGTGCTTTATCTGTACTTATAATCTGTTTACTCATATCTCTTGGTTTCTGTACGCATGAAAAAGCACACGCTACAAATACCATGAGCAGGCAAGTAAAATGTGTTCTCATGACGTTCATTTATTTCAAAGTGCCAAATTGCGTGAAATTTAAGGAATGCCCAAAGTATTAATTGTTGGAGCGGCCTCTGATATTGCAAGAGAGCTGGGCCATGTCTACGGAAAAGCCGGCTATGACCTGGTTTTGGCGGCCCGCAACTCCGAACGCCTAAAAAACGATCAGAGCGACTTTCAGATTAGATATTCAATAAACACCGAGCTTCTGGAATTGGATGTTACTGATTACGACAGTCATGCCCAGACAATAGCATCAGTTTTAGGTGACTGTGATGGGGTACTTTTAGTAGCCGGGTATTTGGGCGACCACGAAAAGGCTAAAACTGACTGGACCGAAAGTCAACGAATTCTTAGCACTAATTTCAATGGAGCTGTTTCTATCCTTAACATAGCAGCTCAACACTTTGAAGCACGGAAAAGTGGCTGGATAACGGGTATCAGCTCGGTGGCCGGCGATAGAGGACGCGCCAGCAACTACTATTACGGAAGCGCCAAAGCTGGGCTAACAGCCTACTTATCAGGCTTGCGAAACAGGCTTCAGGCGGCAGGCGTACATGTACTTACAGTAAAACCGGGTTTTGTAGCCACCAAAATGACTGAAGGACTTCCTCTACCCAAACCACTCACAGCATCGGCCAAACAAGTGGCGGTTGCCAGTTTTAAAGCTCAGAAAAAAGGTAAAAACGTACTCTATACCATATGGCCCTGGTTCTGGATTATGTTTATCATCAAGCACATTCCTGAGGCCATCTTTAAAAAGTTGAAGCTGTAAATGTCATCTCAAAAAACCATTGCTTTTTGGGACTTTGACGGCACCCTCACCAAAAGCGATAGCTTTTGGGCGTTTCTGGTATATACGCAATCATGGGCTAAATTGGCAATAGGAGCTTTGCGCTTTGCGCCTATGTTGGCAGCATTTAAACTTGGCTGGGTAAGCAATGCCAAAGCCAAGCTAAAACTGCTAAAGTTCTTTTTTGGAGGATGGGAAGCGAAGAAGTACCAAATTTTGTGCGAAGGCTTTGCCAATGAAAAACTTCCGCAATTGCTACACCCCGAGGCTTTCAAAAAATTTCAGTGGCATTTGAGCGAAGGACATGAAGTAGTATTGGTTTCGGCCAGTCTTGAAACCTATTTGGCTCCCTGGTGCGCACAATACAACATTCAATGCCTGGCTACAAAGCTTTGGATATCCGGAGGTTTGGTACTGGCTGAGTACGAGTACCCAAATTGCTACGGACCTGAAAAAGAGCGGCGTATTAGAGCTCAATTTGACCTGGATTCCTACGAGCGTATATATGCCTATGGCAACTCTGGAGGAGACAACGAAATGCTTGCCCTGGCCCATGAGAAGTTCTATCAGGAGTACTGAACTTCTTTACATACAGGAAACAACTTTAAAACCAGCCTGTCTCTATTTGTGTTTATTGGCCAACTGACCGCATGCAGCGTCTATGTCTTTTCCCCTGCTTCGTCTAATGTTCGCTATCACACCGTGTTTTTCAAGCTCTCTCTTAAAACTCATGGCCCTGTTACCGCTTGTTCGCTCATAAATGGCGTTATCAATGGGGTTGTACTCTATCAGGTTTACTTTACTGGGCACTTTAGCGCATATTTCCGCTAGCTCCCTGGCGTCTTCTGCTGTTTCATTAAAATGACTCAGCATTACGTACTCATGAGTTACCCTATTACCAGTTTTGGCATACCAATAATCTAAAGCTTCTATTACCCCCTCAATGTCGTTACTATCATTGATGGGCATTATCTGGTCGCGCTTCTTGTTTGAAGGGGCGTGAAGTGAAACGGCCAGGTTTACCTTTAAATCATCGTCCGCCAACTTCTTAATCATTTTTGAAATGCCTACCGTTGAAAGGGTAATTCTTTTAGGCGACATACCGAGCCCATCGCCAGAAGTAATCATGTCGATAGACTTTTTCACATTGCTGTAATTCAGCAAGGGTTCTCCCATACCCATGTACACAATGTTGGTAAGGGGCTTTCCGTAATGTGCTTTTGCCTTTTGATCAATAACCACTACCTGATCATATATCTCAAAAAAGTCAAGGTTCCGCTTCCTATCAAGACTGGCCGTAGCGCAAAACTTACAGGTAAGACTACAGCCTACTTGTGACGAAATGCAGGCCGTCATACGATCTCCCTGAGGGATAAGAACTCCTTCAATAAGCTCTCCATCAAATACTTCGAACCCGAACTTGATCGTACCGTCTTCGCTCAGTTGTTCATCAACAATGGCAATCTGTCTGATGGCAAACTGCTCTGCCAGTTTCTCCCTAAGCGCCTTGGGAAGATTGGTCATTTCTTCAAAGGAGTAGGCCGCCTTTTGCCACAGCCATTGATGCACCTGTTTGGCTCTGAATTTTGGCTCAGCAATTTCAGCAAACAGCTTAATCAACTGTTCTTCTGAAAGAGAGCGGATATCCTTTTTTGAAGATGCGGTCATTTTGGCCCTAGTCCTTCAGCATTTCAGGGCCTTTGCCCACATGATCAAAAATCACAGTATTGTTTTCGGTATATGGCAATAGCACTTCCTTTATCAGCTTCTCAGCTTTTTTGGCTTCGGCCAGTGGGTACATCAAATGCACATTGGGGCCTGCATCAAGGGTAAAATACCAGGAAATATCTTCAGACTCCCTAAGCTCTCTTATGAGCTCAATAAGCTTGACAGTATTGGGCTTCATAAGAATAAACGAAGGATCACTGTTCATCATCAATCCGTGCAATGCCAATGCTTCGTTCTCCAAAATTTTTCCGAATGCATCTACATCACCAGCCTGCATGATGTCCTTGAGCTGCTCCATATGGTTCCTTGCCACAAAGTAGCGCATCTCGGCATAGGGATGGTTTACCATCATTTTATGACCTACAGTGCTACTTACTGACTTCTGCCCAGAGTCTACCATCAAAATGGCATCCTGATACGTGCTGAAAACATCGTCAACGTCATCCGCTATGGGTACGGCAAAATAATTGGATGAGCCTGCCACGGATTCTGATTCGCCCCAGCATACCAAACCGCCATACACTGAGCGTGAGGCACTACCCGAGGCGAGACGCGCCAAATGTGAGGCTCTGGTTCTAAACTGGCTCTTATCAGCAAAACCTCCAAAGGTTCTGCTCTCAATGCTTACCAAACAAAGAGCCAAGGCGCTCATAGAAGAGGCTGAAGACGCAATTCCAGCGGAATGCGGGAAGGTATTGCTGCTGGCAATGCTCAACTTCAAGTGATTGAGGTAGGGAAAATCTGAAGAGTTTTTGGTAAGAAAATTCTTGATTTTCATTTCAAAATTCCTGGAAGCTTCTCCTTCAAATACAAAGTCGAGTTCCAATCCATTTCTCTTTGGGTCTACGTCAAAGTCCACCCTTGTTTCAGTCACTGATTTTGACAATGAGAAACTTAAAGATGGGTTGTTGGGCATTTGGTTACCATGCTTCCCCCAATATTTTACAATGGCAATATTGGAAGGGCTCTTCCAGGCTACAGTACCGCTTTTGTGATCTATTTTCAACTGAAATAATTCTGAGCCGCGAAGGTAGGGTTATGCTCAGTTAAAACATTGAAACTGAAAACTTGAAAGAAATGGCTCATAGAACCATCTGAGCATAGGGTATCACAACTCCCATTCCTTTCCCTTTAAAGTAGGCAGTGGTTTCTTCCGCTTCCATTCTGGACGCGGCTAAAACAAAATCGCCGCCCCAGGCTCCCATTGATTTAATAGTTCCGGAAAAATCTGGAAACAATCGGCTCTGAACTGGCTCCATATGCAAAGCCTTTCCCACAAGCTCTTCATGCCTTAGTAATAAGCTACAAAAAGTATCAAAATCCGTTTTTTGTAAAAGCGCCTGTGTAATGGTATTGAGTAGTTCAATAGTATCTGACTTCCCCTCACTGCCCATGCTTCGGTAATGCTTAATTCCTTCTCTTGAGTTTTGTTTTTGGCCCAGATACACAAAATACAACTGATCTGTAAAGGATGGGCTAAAGTAAACTTCTTGAGCCATTGGATGGGGCAGTTTTTCGTACAGAATGGGACCATTGGCAGTGGCGCAGGCAATGTCATAACCCGAGCCACCAAAACACGCAAACTGCAGTGCGTATGGATCAATTTGAGCCCATTGTGCTACCAATGCAATTAAGGTGGAACTGCTGCCCAGCCCCCATTGCAAGTCAAAGTTGGCTTGCACGCTAACTCTGGCTCCTTTAGCTAAAAAGCTACTGTTCCCTTTTCTGGCTTCTAACAGGATTTCCAATAGCTTTCTTGCAATTGGATCACCTTCATCAGCCGCGTCCAGAGATAAGGGCAAGGTAGTTTCAAACCACGTGTTTCCATTCTGGTCAATACTCTTCCAGAAAACCGAATCTTCAACAGTAGTTTCAACGGTCATTTTCTGCCCAAATACCGTGGGCAGTGCCAATGAAGTGGCGCCGTCAAGTACAAAGTACTCCGCTGTAAGCATTAATTTACCTCTGGCTTCAAAGGCTGGCATCATCGGTAGTTTTCGTTGTAGTAGTTTTCTAAATAGGAGCAGGAGTGATAAGCTCTTTCGTAATACTCGGTATCCTGGTATTCTTCAATTAGTGATTCAAAGTAAATTTTCGAGGTATATCCTTCATTCTCCGGGTCTAAATCCTCCCCTTGAAACTCAAGAGCCTGCTGGCATTTTGCCAAAGCAAATGTGAGTCTTGCGCGTTTTTCCCGCTCTTTCTTTTTAGTTGCCGATAGTGCCTTCTCATAATAGGTATGAGCTACTCGAGGATTGCTGAAGGGAAACCGAGTGTAATAGGAAGCATAGCCATATCCATATATGTCTCCATCGTCCACTACCCTGTCGCCTCCCTGGTGTAGCTCACATTGCTCAAAGTCATATAGCGGCTCAACCTTAACTCTTAATGCTGAAGAACTGCCAAGTCTGTGGTTTGAGTTGATCACTGCACGACGGTAACCATAGGGCAACATATTGTAGAAGGCACTACCCAACATCTCATAGTATACGGCAGCATTCTTACCAGTTTTGGCACGTGTTTCCAGGTCTAACAAATACTCACACAACTCCAGATAGGTATTTAGCTCAGGGACTTCTGAAAGTCCCTTGATGTTTTCATAGGCTTTAATCCCATAATTGTATTTCTGATCTTCCCATATAAAATCCCTAAGGTTGCTCACAAACAGGCCTTGAGCATCTTCAAACAGCTTCATATCAGAATGCTTGAAGTACTTTACGGCACTGACCAGTGCTCCTTTTCGCAAATTATAGAGCCCTCTCACTTGCATAAAATCAACCGGATTGATGTTTTTGGACAGGTGCTTTTCCCAGGCGCTTTTTCCCGGCTTTTTGTAAAAGGCTTCGATTTGATCCATAAGAGCCATATCAAAACGTTCTAGAAAGAAGCTCGTTGTTTTAGCACATAGAAAGGCCTTTACCGTATCCTTTTGCAAAAGGTATTTATGCCCTATGAGTCTGGCTCCCAGTTTGGCATAATTGCCGTTTAAAGGGTTTGCCGAAAGCCAATGTTCTTCCGTGCTTCCGATACCATCAAAAGCCGCAACATGGGCAATTTGCACATACTGCTGCAGTGAATCGCGGTAAGGGTTCTTCTCATCACTTTCTTTAAGAAGTACCTTGAATAACTCTTCGGAGCCTGTATAGTCTCCCTTAAGAAAATGTGCATAGGCTATAGCAAAGGGATAAAAGTCGTTTTTAGGAAGTTCATTTTTGTATTGTTCACAAAGAGTCAGTACCTCTTCAACACCCTCCATAGCCTCCGTAGCATCCATAATGCGTTCTCCGCTTCGGCTTAGAGTTTGTACTTCTGCTTCTTTGAGCACCCGCATTAACAGCACTTCGGCAACTGGATGCCTTGGATCGATGGCCAGCACTTCTTTCAACTCTCCCAAAGAGTAGCCGTTCATTGCGGCCATCAAATGATAGTAAATACGGTCTTCATCATTCAACTTTGATTCCCTGGCATTCCAGGCATCCATCTGCTCCCAATGTGTACTTCTCGTAATGCGTATACTTGTTAGCGTTCCTTCCCTGCGATCGGTTGAGTGAGTAAAAACTTTGATAAAATTGACCAAAGCCTCGGAAACACGTCCTAAACCGTGGTACACCCCTCCCATTTGGTCCAAAATATAGTACTTGAATGTTCCTACCTTATCCAGATGAGCTTTGCCGTATTGCTCGTATATGCTCAAGGCATATTCATACGAGCCTGCATAATGGGCCAGGCGGATCATTTGATAAGCATAACGTCCCTTGAGCACTTCTGACTTGGTTTCCCGGTACAGTTTCTTACCCAGAGTTACCATCTCAAGATTTGAGTTTTCATCCCTACTGTCCTGCCCCCAACCGTATTGCTGTGAGTTCCCTACATAGGGGCCACATTTTACCGCATACTCCAGGTAGTTCATGTACTCTGCATGCTTCCCTTTTGCGAGATTGGCCGCTAGTGCGTTCTCTGCTGGTATTGTACTGGGAATCTTACCTGAACGCAATACATCAAAATCTGCCGGAGTCATTCTGTACATACACTGAGCGATGACACCTTCAGTATAGGCTGCCTTAAAAAAGTGTCCCCATTCCATAAGGTTTTGGCTGGTAGGCTCCCTGGAAACCTCAGAACATTCAGAATGGTATTGCTCATCACCATCGTATAAAAAAGGACCTAATTCAGGACTGGACAAATACCAGCACTGATTGAGTAAGGAATAATATTCCATCTCTTCATTCCAGTCCCAGCCACCGCATGCCTCAGCACTGTAGCCTAAAATGCTGCAGCAGGCTATTATCAAATACTTCTTCATTGGAAAATATCTTTAAGGTCTTCAGCGCTCGCTCTTTTCATTAAATCTGCATTCAAGTGATACAAAATGCACTCATTCTGTGGGTCAACATACTTTGAAACCAATTCAACAGCCTGCTCAAGCAGTTCTGGATCAACGGTTTCAAAACGTACCACATCGTCTTTGTATAACCATTTACCATCTATAAAACATCGTTCCAGACAATGGTATCGTCCTTCGCCATCTTTCTGAAAAAGCCTGGATTCAAATAAACTGATATCAATGTTATTGAGAAGTGCAATGGCTTCCTTCTTTCTAAACAAAACTCCCCAACTAAAAAAAGGATAGGCAGGTACCAATGTCAGAGGGTACGCATCAATCCCTGACAGGTATTTTTCCGCCTCTACAAGGTTCAAAATTGAATTGCGCTCCTGCATACTGCTTACTTCGCCCATGTTATAAAACATCAGGACCCCATAATCAGCCGGAGGAATACCCGTTGTATTGAAATACTTCACCTGATGAAGTCTAATGGTGGTAGATAGCCTCAGTTCCTTTTCATTCTTCAATTGCTTCAGAAAGGCAAAGTACTCTTCCCTGCTTCCTTCTGTCCAATCGCAGTCAATCTGAATTTCAGAAAGCTTCTGGCCAGGGTTATTTCTTTCCAGTAGGTTCTCTATTTCCTGGTTTATGTGACCACTCAAGGCATCAAGTGCTGTCTGCGATGACTTAACAAAAACCTCATTTTCTATATAGACTACCGGAATCACTTCTACTCCTTCCGGAAGTTGGTGAAGGCTTACCTGCGAAACAGATACAGGAAAGGGTCCCTGTTGGAATTCATCGTCTATATAATGAACATCAAAAAAGCGCAAATAGAGTTTGTTGCTATTACTCTCCTTTAAGTATTGCGAAGCGCTTACATCAATGCTACCCTGCGCCTTCCAATAGTAGTAATTAATGGCCATGGTCTTGTTCCCTTCACTGGAACAACTCAGACATGCTATCAGCAAAACAATGGAATACAATAGAAACCTACCTTTCATGCGCAATGGTAGATCGCAATTTACGGGAAGAACCACACCGAAACAGACGAAGGACTGCTATAAAAAATGCTCTATCTAAGTGTATCGAGAAACTCTCGTACTGAAGCAAAACTCACGACCTTATCAAGAAAGTACTCTCTGGCTCTTTCTGCTTCATAGGCATTGGCTTCAAAGTTTGCCAATATGTTGTTAAGGTGCATTTTCATATGACCTTTTTGTATCCCTGAAGTAGTTAAAGCCTTTACGGCTCCAAAATTTTGAGCCAATCCAACGGTCGCCACAATCTGCATTAACTCCTTAGCTGAAGGTTGCCCAAGCAGCTCCAGAGACCTTTTGGCTAGCGGGTGTACTTTGGTAAGCCCTCCTACAGTACCTACCGACATTGGAAAATCCAGCCAGAACCTAAAGACTCCGCCTTTCACTTCAGCATGAGACAAGCTTCTGTACTGCCCATCTTTGGCGGCATAGGCATGCCCACAGGCTTCAATGGCCCTGAAATCGTTTCCAGTAGCCAAAATAACAGCATCTATGCCGTTGAAAATACCTTTATTGTGAGTAGTGGCTCTGTATGGATCTATCTCTGCAATGCGAACGGCTTGCGCAAACTTTTCAGCAAACTGCTCCGCTTTCATGCCTTCTATAGTTCCCAGATCTTCCACTTTACAACTCACTTCAGCTCTCACTAAACTCTCAGGAGTAAAGTTGGATAGAATGCACATTACCACCTGACAGACTTTCTCTTGTGCACTAAAGCCTTCATGTTCGGCTATAAGACCTGGAAGCAGTTTACCAAACTCCTCAAGACAGGAGTTGATAAAATTAGCTCCCATCGAGTCACAGGTCTCAAAACTGGCTCGTAACTGATACAAATCTTCTTCCGTATCAGTAAAGTCTATCAATTCAATATCAAGTATTCCGCCGCCTCTCTTTTCCATGTTGGCGGTAATGGGCTTTGCTCCGTTGATAAGACTGCGCTTAAGCTCGGGCATGTAAGCTCTAAGCTTGGCTGTATCTCCTTTCCACTTAAAATGAACCTGCCCAATTTTGGTGGTGGATAATACTTCTGTTTTAAAGCCACCCTTATCCAGCCAGAATTTGGCTGCCTTTGAGGCAGCGGCAACCACCGAGCTTTCTTCTATTACCATGGGAACCACATGCATTTTCCCATTGATTAAAAAGTTGGGCGCTACGCCATAGGGTAGATAGAAATTGGTAAGTGTATTCTCACTTATTTCATCAAAGACCTTTTGACGGCCTTCATCTTTGTGCCAGTACTCCGTGAACTCTCTAATAACTTCACGTGGACTCTCAAAAACGTTGCTAATGAGCCACTCAATCTTCTGCTGCTTGGTAAGCTTTGAGAATCCTGAAATGGCTTTATTCTTAAACTCCTTAATGTTCATTTCTACTGCTTGATGCGCAAATAGGAATAGGCAATTTTAAGACCTTCCACTTGCGAAGTTAAGAATTCAACCAAAGTATCATAATCAGCTTGTGCATGCCTTAGCATTACAGATGCCTGACCATACACAGCGCTAAGCTTCGATTTATTTATAAGGTAGTAACCGTCAAGAAAGTTTTGAATGCCTCCTGATACAATTACTTGCTTACAATTCACTTCAAATTCCTGTTCTACAATTGCGTTGAGAGACTCTACCATACTGTTTGCATCATGCCCTACGTAGGCAAGCTGTTCATAGTTGGTTTGTGCGTCAGCTGTATTTCTCAACAATTCCAACAAGGCAAAATTGGTTCCTCCATGTGATGCAAAGTCTACCGCTTCTAATGGAAGCTTTAGCAAGGCTTTCATACTTTCCGGACCAAAACCCTGACCCACTTCTTTTACAATAAGTTTAAGGGCCGTTTTGTCAAGGAGCTCAACAACGGTTTCCAAAGGTGATTTATGAAAGCGGTCACCTTCTGGCTGCAGCCATTCTTGCATGGGGTTTACGTGTACAATCAATCCGTCAGCTTGCAATCTGTTAACGAGGTCAATAATGGCTTGTTGCTTTCCTTCTGTTAAAAGATGTTCAATCTGAGCAATCCCCAGATTGGCATAAAAAGGAAGGGAATCACCAATAATTGGCCTCAGGTTAAAGTCATCAAAACGATCGTTAGACTCAAGAAGGGGTCTGCAAGACCCAAGGCCCATTCCCATTCCAAACTCAGCACAAGCTTTTGCAAGATTGTGATTAATTGTGAAGGCCTTTTCAGTGCCTCCTGTCATGCTGGAAACCCAGATAGGAGCCCCCATTTTCTTTCCTCCAAAATGAACATCAGGCAATGTTTCCAAATGCTTTGAGAGCATAGGCTCATAGTAAAACCTATTGTCTATGTTGGATTTATCAACCTGCGACTTAAAAGCCAAATCTATATGATCTGATTTGCGATCTTCCAATAGGTCCATAAGGGCTTGGGGCTTTAATTTGGCTTCCATAAGGGAATTAAACGCCGTTGATCAATTTTGGTTTAAAAAATTACTACCGCAAATATGAAGATTCTAGGCCAAGTGTGATTAAAAGATCATCTCAGCATGAACCAAATGAGTATTTTCTGAACTTCTTCAAGGCCTTGCCCAACCTTCACATTCTGTTCGTTTAGTGAGAACATCCACTTATTAGTCCGCAACTCCCATTCAATAAACAAACCATAAGCGCCTGTAAGTAACTTTTAGCTTCGTAACGACAGCATGCTCGTCACTTTGGGTCGGTTAGGGCCCTATATACCACTCACTTAATTACCAAAAACCAATGCAAAAGATTACACCCATCCTTGCCATGGCTATTCTATGGATAGCAGGCACCTCAACGTATGCAGCCACTGTATATGTCAACCACGCAGCCACTGGAAGTAATAATGGAACTTCATGGACCGATGCCTATACCAGCCTTACCACTGCCCTTGCAAATGCTACTTCAGGTGACGAAGTATGGATTGCGGAAGGAACTTACTCACCAGGTACAGCCAGAGGAAATAGCTTTTCACACCCAAATGGTTGTCAGGTATACGGCGGCTTCAACGGAACTGAAACCCTATTGAGCCAGCGTGACTGGTGGAGCAATGTGACGGTTCTATCTGGTGACATAGGTACGCCCAACGACAACACTGACAACACCTATGCTATATATGACGTAGATGGGCAAAACAGTGCAAACCTGCTAGACGGAGTTTTTATTACAGGCGGACATGCCAATGGCCCGGCACACTGGAACAAAGGAGCAGCCATTTTAGTAAGAAACCCGGGTACTAATGGCTTTGCTATTGAAATACGCAACTGTGTAATAGATGACAATACAAGTCAAGACCTTGCCGGTGCTGTTTTCATAGGATACCACATGGAAGTCACTTTTAACAACTGCATTTTTACAAACAACTCCACTCGTTTTGGAGGAGCCATCTTTGCTGACGACGAGGCCATAGTAAACTGCAACAACTGCTCGTTTAACGGAAATTCAGCCAGTGTGAGAGGCAAAACCCTTTACCTGGACAATGATGGCAGTATGAACTTTCAGAACTCAATTGTCTGGGGTGGCACAGGGGCCGCTTCTTATGAAGTATATGGCAAAACTCCCTACGTGAATAATGATCACAATATTTTTCCGTCTTCATGGTTGGGAGGAACTACTCCAAATTCATACAGCAGTACAAGTGAAATCAATTCTGACCCGCAATACACCAATGCCTACCTGGAGCTACCTGGCAGTTCGCCCGGAGTAAATGCTGGAGACCAAACACTCACCAGCCTTACTGAGGACATACAAGGGAATAACCGTGTAGCAGGTGGCCAAATTGACTTGGGTGCTCATGAGCTCGGAAGCTGCATTGTATACGTAGATGTAGACGCCACTGGTTCTAATGACGGCAGCTCATGGACCAACGCTTATACCAGTCTTCAAAGCGGTTTGCAAAATGCATCGGCTGGCTGTGAAGTATGGATTGCAGAAGGAACCTATAAACCAGGTACAGCCCGAGGCAATCACTTTGCACATCCTAACGGCGTAAAGGTGTATGGAGGTTTTGATGCCACTGAAACTTCGCTGGCACAAAGAGACTGGTGGAATCATGAGACTATTCTCTCAGGTGAAATTGGAACTATTGGCGATCCTACTGACAATACCTATCAGATATACGACGTAGACGGCCAGGACAACGACAACTTGCTGGATGGGGTAATTATTACCGGAGGCTACGCCGACGGGCCCGCGCATTGGAACAAAGGCGCAGCCGTATTGGTAAGAACTCCCTCCACATCAGGTTTTGCCATTGAACTTAAAAACATTCGTTTCGTATCCAATACGGCCCAGGATCTTGCTGGAGCTGTTTTTGTGGGAACCACCATGGATGTAGTTTTCACACACTGCACCTTTGTTGAGAATTCAACCCGAAATGGAGGGGCTGTATTCGCTGACGATGAATCAAGAATAAGCTTCTTAAACTGTTCCTTTGAGTCTAACGCGGCCTCCGTAAGGGGCAACTCTATTTACCTTGATAATGATGCCACTCTGAATATGCTCAACACCATTGTATGGGGTGGCGCCGGAGTTGCCACTGACGAGGTTTACGGTAAAACCCCATATATCAGTTGCGATTACAACGTACTGCCTTCTCCATGGCTTGGAGGCACTACCCCCAACTCATATTCGAGCACCAACGAAATCAATTCTGACCCTATGTATGCCAATAGTGATTTGGAATTGAGCAGCGGTTCACCAGCTCTCAATGCAGGCAACAATGCCTACAATACATTGGATACAGATATTAAAGTGACCGAGAGAATTCAAAACACCACTATTGACATAGGGGCGCATGAGTCAGGTACTTATAAAAAAGATGGAGCAACAGGTGTAAATGATACCAAGGCAAATGCATTTGCCATTTACCCTAATCCTTCCACAACGGGAACAGTACATATCGTTTGGGAAGAGGTAAGTGCAAAAAATGTTCGCATTTATTCCAGCTCCGGGCAACTCGTTTTCCAGAAAAACAATGTTTCTAACCAACTAGTAGTCAATGAACTTACTCAAGGCAGCTACTGGGTAGAAATAGATGCCGACGGTGAACTTCAACGACAAATTCTCCTCGTGCAGTAAAAAATAGGCGATACCCTATGGAGACTTTGAAGCCGTTGACCTTTTAGGTTGACGGCTTTTTTATTGCCTACAATACCGGAATAGGCTCCTTTATGGGGTAAACGGGGCAAACAGTCACATTCACCCGCAAACAAACTCTTTTCGCAACATCTCCTGTATTTGCAACAAACTCAAATGTAAAAAGCTTCGTTAAAGAAGACATCAACCAAAACTACAATTACAACGCTATGAAAAACGTCCCATTTTTTATCAAAAAAACATCCGTGTTATTACTTGGCATGAGCTTGTTTTTGGGCTCTTGTGAAATAGTCGATGATGGCGATCAAGAATCATTTACGAGCATTGACGCTTATTTTTCTAAGAAGGAAGTAAAACCTACTTCCTATAAGATAGACGCCTCTATCGGAGGTTCTTTCACTACTGATAAAGGTTCAGTTCTTACCATTCCTGAAAATAGCTTTATGACTCAAGACGGAAAAACCGTATCCGGAAGCGTGGATATTGAGCTCAAAGAAGTTTTCTCAAATGCAGACATCATCAATTCCGGTGTTTTTCCAGTAAGCGGAAACAACGTACTCAACTCAGGAGGCGAGTTCTATGTAGAAGCCCGAAGTAATGGAGAACTACTAAAAACCAGCCCTGGAAACTTTATATCTCTAAACATTCCAGCACAAGCTGTTGCCCCCAATATGCAACTGTTCTTTGGCGGCCCTGAGCAGGATACTGGAGACGTAAACTGGATGCCGATAGATACCATCCCAATTGATACCATGCGGGGTGATACCGCTCAGCGTTTTAGGAGCAATTCCAGCTTTGTCTTTAATTCAGCTGACAACAGTTATGAAATCAAGCTAGACTCCATGGGCTGGGGAAATATTGATGCCTTTATGAGCACTCGGTACTTTGATTGCACCTTCAATCTGGTGGGCCTTGAAGGTCTGGATGAAACCAACACAACTGCCTTTGCGGTTTTTAAGGATCAAAATACTGTATGGCCCGTTGGCATCAATTCCTGGGGCAGTATTTCAAGTAATCAAATTCTGGAAAGACACTTGGCCGACGTAGATATGAATGTAGTTGTAATATCTGTGATTGATAAGCAGTTGCATTACGGCCTACTGGATATTACTCCGGAACAGAATAAAATATATGACATTATTATGCTTCCTACAGAGTCGGATAAACTAGATGAGATCATAGCCGATTTGCCATAAGAATCCCAATCCTATTCCTGCTTATAAAACGCTCGGAGATCAAAGTCTTCGGGCGTTTTCCTTTTGTATACCTACCTTCATTTCAAATTATGGGCCCCAGATACCTATTTCTCAGCTTAGTATTACTCTATTGCATTGGCTATACCTTGGCTGGTCAGGCAAAAAAGACCTTACCCCATTCATCTGTAGCTGAAATGACACAGAAGGACTCAGGAGAAGTGCTTATCTCTCACAAAATACATGCAGGAACACTCAAAATAGATTGTGCTTTTTGCCATCAAAAAACCGCCAGCGACGTTGCTATTCCGGTAACCAATGTGTGCAATACCTGCCATATTCTACCACTAGACTCCATCACTTCAACAAATACCATGGAAGCATTGTGGCGTATTTCGAAACGCATTAGACAAGGAGATGAAGTGGCAGAATACGAAACATCTAAACTCTTTAATCATGATCCTCATAGTACTATGAAGTGCATTGGATGTCATCGGGAAGAGCATCCGGAAAATGCCGGGCAGGTAGACCTGAGCAAATGCGAAAGATGTCATTATGGGACAGGAGAAACTTCTCCATATTGGAGACGCCCGATACGGGTTGACAGTATGTGTAAAGTGATTCTGAAAAGAAGGTAACTTTCACCTCTACATCAGTTCCCGGGTCCTTACCAGTGTAACATGGACAGTGTTTTTGAAGAGTCAGAAGCACAAAATACATTCCTGAAAAATCTCAAAACAATCTCAAAAGAGACCATGTGGGTTTTGAGAGAACTTAGGACCTATGAAAATCCAATAAGTTTGTTTTATGTCAAAGCGTAGCCTTGTGCTATCATTTGTTGCGGTAATTGCTCTTTTTGCATTTCAAGTGCATCTTATTCGCAAAGGGCAGCAAAGTGCTAAAGCAGAGTTTGACCACTTAATTGCCATCCGTGCCAATCAGGTGGGAGAAGAACTGGAGAAGCACTACTACTGTTTTCAGTCTGAAGCACAACAATTCATTCCAAGTGAGTCCAGGTTCTTCCTGCTCAATCCCATCAATGGCGCTGGGATTTCCAGTTCAGGCGATACCATGCCTGGAAAGATGGATACATTGCTTATGCATTCAATGATTGACAGCGGTTCTTTTAAGCGCTACGGTTTTGACATTGCTACAAGAGCAAACATTCGTTTTGACTTTGAATTTCTCCCAATTGATTCCAACAAAGATGCCAGCCTCCTAAACCCCATTGAAAGCTTTGTGCGCCGCGGTTATCGGAACTCTCTGCTTAATGCGAAAGGCGAAAGGCTCCTGGATACTGTGGTACTTGACTCACTGATTACTGAACATATAAAAAGTGTATCAGGAGCTGAACGCTGTAGTTACTCTGTAATTCAGGACCAGGAATTGGTTTATAGCAAAGCCCCTCCTTCCAACCAACACTGGACTATTGAGCCCACGGGAACCTTGTATAAATCAAGATTGCTTCCTCAACTCTACCTGAAGTTACACCTTCCTAAACGGCCCTGGTGGTCAGGTTTTATAGACTGGCCCATGGTGTTGGCTGCGCTCGCCATTTCAGGTATGTTACTATTGTTGTTTGCCCGAAACTTTCAGTTTATCAGAAGCATGACCCGCTTGAGCGAACTCAAATCAGACTTCATTAATATGATGACTCATGAGTTTAACACGCCTATTACCAATTTGAAGCTTACCATTGACAACTATGATGACAAGCTCTCTTTCGAAAAGAAAAACAAGCTGCTCACCATAGTAAATACCGAGATTGACAGGCTAGGCCATAACATCAGAACCCTCTTTGAAATTAACCGGCTATCATCCAACGAACTGCGTTTGGAAGAGGCCTCAGTAAGCGTTCATCAATTGCTGGAGATGACAGGAGACGCCTTTGAAGCTAGCCTGGAAGAAAACAACACTGCCATAAAATGGCGGCTCAACGCACAACAGGATACCGTGAAGGCAGACAAAGTGCATTTGCTAAATGTATTCACCAACCTTATTGACAACGCGCTCAAATATGCTGTGGGGACTCCAAAAATTGAAATAAGCAGTTCCAACAAGAGTGGAAACATTCAAATAATGGTAAAGGATGAAGGCATAGGAATGGGCAAGGAACAGATCAAGCAGGCCTTTGACAAATATTTCAGGTCAGACGAACTTGCAGTAAGAACTACCAAAGGAATGGGACTGGGTCTGTTTTACTCCAAGAAAATAATTCAGCTACACGGTGGAAGCATTGAACTTAAGAGCACTAAGGGCAAATGGACCACTGTGGGCATTTCCCTACCCTTAAACTAAGCCATGGACATCATTAAAATACTTCTGGTAGAAGACGATCCTAATTTGGGTTACCTATTGTCTGAAAGCCTCAAAGAGCAGGAATACCATGTGAAATGGTGTAAAGACGGAAACGAAGCATGGAAGGCTTTTGAGAATGGCAGTTACAGCCTATGTTTGGTAGATATCATTGTACCAGGATTGGATGGCTTAGAGCTGGTGAAGCGTATTAAAAAATTGAGATCAAGCACACCCATTATATTCATTACGGCTCGTGCCCTTAAGTCTGATGTAATGGCGGGCTATGCAGCCGGTTGCGACGACTATATTGTGAAACCCTTTGAAGTATATGAGCTTCAATTGAAAATAAAGGCACTCATTGCCAGAGCTTCAGGTAAGTTTTCAAACGAAATACGACACTATACCATGGGCAGCTTGCATTTAGACTTTGATAGCCAAAAGCTGCACAATGGAGCGGATGAAATAAAGCTCAATAGAATTGAAAGCCAGCTTTTACGTTTATTCTTGTCCGCCAACGGCGAAGTGGTGACCCGGAACTTCATTCTAGAATCCATTTGGGGTAGAAATGACATGTATACCTCAAAGAGCCTTGATACTTATTTAAGTAAGGTTCGAAAACACTTGAAGAATACAGAAGCCGAATTGGAAAACATCTACGGGCTTGGCTATCTTATGAAAATTAAAGAATAAGGCCTCGGACCTATTCCTTCTAAGGTAAAATATCCCAACTTCCTCCCATGCCGTACACCAATTTCAGATGATTTGTTTGATGAAAATCTATTGCAAAGGACTGATGACCGGCTCCATTAACATCGAGCACTTCACCTTCCTTAAATGGTCCAAACGCGATGCGATAGACTGTATTAGATTTTGGCCGTATCTCTAACTGAGCCCCCGGCTGTACCGGCCACAAAAAAGAAGGCTTTCCTGCTAAACCCAGGCCAACCAAGGCTGTATCTGGTTGAAGACTGGGTGACTGATGGATATAAAATACGCTCCCAGTGGGTGAAAGTCTAATCTTTTGAAGGGCCAAACTACTTCCTGTTCCTTCTAAATCCACCTCATTACTGGTATTGAAATTTGCCGGTATTTGTTGATGAATAGTAACAGCAGCACCCACCGCCGGCGCCGCCGATTGGCTTAACACAAAAGAATAATCAATAGCCCATGTAAAAACAGTAGAACTTTGGGACTGAGTAGGTAACACCAACCAAGCCATTGTTAATCCCCCCGGTACACTGGCATCTGGCATTTGCTGATAAAGAACAAAACTGCCAGTCTGCCCAGACTGATTCATAACATTAAGGGTGTATTGATCCGCCATATCTTTTCGAATTAGAAACCTTACCGTTTCCAAATATAGACATGACCGAGCGAGTGATACTAATGCGGTTTACAAGACCCAAAGGCTACTCCTCAGCAAATGTGAATTCGAACTTAAAACTATGGTATAGACACCGGGGCTAAGTCCCTTTGTTTCCAATCGAAACTGGTTACCCGATAGCTTGCCCAGGTTTTTCACAACCTGGCCATTGGCCGTGATGATTTTTACCTGAGCGTTTTTCATTGCTTTTTTAGTATACACATATAAGCTGCCTGACGAGCATGGGTTAGGATATACATCCAACTCATGAACCAGCTCCGGAACTGAAATACTTCTATTAACAATTTGCCTAATTCTACCGCTGGGATATTCACTTACAAATAGGGTATCCCCACTCCTACTGGCAACAATACCATTTGGCCCAGTAAATCGGGCTTTCTCAAAACTACCATCAATATATCCTGAACCAGAGCCCGCATAGAGCAGTACTTCATCCACGGCTTCCGGGTCTACTCTATGTACTTTGTGACCATTAAAGCTTGTTCCCCAGAGGTAACCATTGGCGTAGATAATAAAGCCTAGCCATGAACTGCCTGAAGAGGGTCCCGGAATTCGCGCAATGTATTGAAAGGAATCTCGATGGTATCGGTAGATTTTACGATCGGTGAAGTTCCCAATGTAGAGCCTGTTATTGTCATCATAACACAGGCCAACCGGGCCATTAAGTGGTAAATTGTGCTGAATGAGCTCAATACTACCATCTGGTGCCAGGTAACTGAGCCTGTTTGGCTCATACTGTGTGAAAATCATGGTGTCGCTGCCTCGCTTGCGAATAATACCGGATGGGTTTGTTATGGAAACAGTATCCAAAAACACACCGGATGTATCGAGAATGTAGATTCTATTCCCCCTATTATCGCATACATGCAAATGTCCTTTGGCATCAAAAGCAAGTCCATTAGGGGTATTAAAGCCGGTAGCAAAAACAGTGGCAACGCCTTTCGGCGTTATTTTATATACGCTGCTTCCTTCATAATGTGAGCCGTAGAGATTGCCTTTACTGTCGAAAATCAAGGCGTCATCAACTTTGTAATCTCCTTTGAGAAAAGTACTCACTTCAATTTGCCCGTAGCTCTTACAGACGAAAAGAACCATCCATACGACAATCGACACATACTTCATACCTGCATTATTAACCTGATAACGAATGTACTATACCGGTGAACTGGTATAAAAACGGCTCCATAAGTGGTAGTGCCCTTTCATTGAAAATGCGCTCTGGGCCTGACAAGGACTATTTTCAATATTCTTCTTGCACAAATGGAGCAGTAGCAATCTGAAATTTGGTCTTTGAACTAACGCTTTACAAACTGGTGTTGCAACACCTGCCCATCAACAGAAGCTTGCAGCACATATACGCCCGCCTGTAATCCACTAATATCCAATTGATTTCCAATGTACGGTGCTATTACCTCATGTCCGGCCATGTCAAGAACTCTCAACTCGGCCAGGTTTTCCAATCCATCAATGGCAATGTAGCTGGTGCCCGGATTCGGATAAACTGTTAAACGTTGCTCTGTAACTGTTGGAGGTAACACTTTTGTAGAAGTGGCCTTTACCACTTCCCAGTTGATAGTGTACCTACGGTAGGTGGTCGCATCATCCTTTTTAGAAAATGGAGTTTCGTCAAATACAGTGGCCGTTACCTTGCTGGTATCCTGACTTAAATCTGCTCTGCGAAGCTTTAATTTCTGTCCTTCGGGCATTGCAACACTTCCCAATTTCCAATCCACTTTTATGGTGTTTGGATCTGGTTCCAATAAGTCAACACTAAAGGTCATCGTATCTTCAAAGTCAACAATGGAGTCTGTACTGGGCGTAAAGGACACAATGGGTTCGGTTATTGACAATACTTTTTCAGTGATTGTCTCTTTGCACACCGGACAAAAATCAACTCCCAAAAGCTGCATTTTACAAGCCTGGTGAGGCTTGTACCAGTCACTACCTACACCTGAGCTGGTATAAGGATACACACCCACGTTATCGATTTGGATCCAGTTTTTCCATCTTACCGTTTTCGGATTATTCGTTTGGCTCATATTGGCCTTTTCAAGTGCGTATTGCTGGCCTGCCCAATATTCATCACGTAAATCAGCAAAAGAATGACCCATCTCATGTATGGCTATTTCGCCCGCAGATTGATGTACCGATGAAGTGGCAATCCAGCCTCCTGAACCACCGTACTTAGTACTATTAACCACCATAAATACCTGATCGTATTCTGGGAAATTATTGGCTAAAACTGAGGTTACCTTGTTAGACTTGGTTACTACCAGCAAACGGTCTATCCCGGCATAATTAAAAGTACTTCCAAAATAATTGTCAATAATCTTGGAAGGATCCAGGGCCGCACCCGACTCATTGGAAGGAACACTTATGGCAAATACATTAAAATGGGATCTATATTCCTTGAAAGGTGCTTGTGCGAAAAGATCGTCGGTCAGGCCCTTGGCATCCACAATAAAATCGTCGAGCTCGTTTAATTGGTATCCATCGCCTACAAAAACCAGGTTTACTCTGGCATCAACGGGACCGTTCATTATTAAGGTATCCACCGGAAATTTTTGGGCACGGGCACTAAGTATGCTACCAAGGCACAGTAGTGTAAGAAGGGAGTATCTCATAGTTTGTATGGTTTAGTAGTAAGTTTCTTTATTGGGGAGTTCTCATAAATACCTTCTATCTCCAGAGTGGTATACCAGCTTTTATCAGGAATACGCAAAGACAGTTCTGCTTCCTTGAGAGTAATCGTTCGAGATTGCAGTCTCCCTTCATCATCAGCCACTTCTACATGACGATGCAGTGGGTGCTCTTGCCAAAAAGTATCGGTTCTCTCTCCGTCAGCATTGCTAAACACATAGCGAATTCCCTCCTTAAGTGGCTGCTTATAAGCAGAAACATCTTTTAGGCTTCCCTCTACCCTGCTGTGGTTTTCAATCCTTATTACCTCACCCGCCTCTGTTTTTTCAGCCTTCATAAAGAGAAAGAGTATGTGGGGCTCTCGCATCTGTGCAACGCCATCATCAGTGGCCTGCGCACTTGTTTCCATTTTTTTGAAACGGGCTTGCTTACAAGAACTTATGAGTGTTAGGGCAACCAACACCATCAAAAACACCTTCATCAAATTAGTTTACGAAAAGGGAGAACAAACGTTGCTTTATATCCCATTTTGTTTGAAAACAAAATTGAATTCCAGTTGAGGATATCATAAAAATTTCTTTACTGCGTTCCAAATACTTGGCTTATATCTATCGTATTATTACTTAAGTCGTTGACCCCGGGTACTAACATGATGCGCTTATGAAAAACTTCTTCCTACTCACCCTACTTCTCATACCCAACCTGAGCGCGTCACAGATCGTTTTTGCTGCCGGAGCATCCGGTAACCTTTACAGAATTGAGTTGAGTTCCTGTACGGTGGACAAACTTGGGGAAACAAGCATTTTTGCAGATTTAGCGCTTGACCCCACCACTAAACAACTGTACGGCATTGAAAAAAAAGGGCTCTATACAATTGACACTGTAACGGCTCAAACCGTACGCGTTGGTGAAACCATTGATGCAAATGCACTGACTTTTGGAAGGGATGGCACCCTGTATGCGGCATCGGGAAAAAATATCTACACGATTAATAAACATACGGGCAAACACCAACGCCTGGGCGCCATAAAATCCGGTAAGAGTGCGGGCGATCTCACCTTTTTCCAAGACGATTTGTACCTGACCATTGAGAAAAACGAGCTAGTAAAAATTAACCTGGACAATATTGAAAAGTCGGAACGCATGGGAGGAATAAGTGGGGTAAGAAGTGGAATTTTTCATGGAGTCACCGCCGTGGGATGCAAAAACCTATATGGATTTGCGCACAATGACATTTACGAAATACGTCCCTTTAACATGAGGTATGCCCATTTAAAATGCCCACTAATAATGGACGACTTAATTATTGGAGCGGCGTCCTATCAAGAAGCAGGCCTGCCTGATTTCACTTTGGGCAAAGACTCTTTCATGTGCAAGGGAGACACTTTAAAATACCGTTTTCATGATGAGTATGCCAAGTATACCTGGCGCGACACCTTTGTTTCTCCAAAGTACAATATAACCCGGCCTGGCACCTATTGGCTTAAGGTAGAATACACTTCCTGTGTTTTCTGGGATACTATAGACATTACTTTCGGCTCGAAGCCAAAACTAGACCTGGGGCCCGACACAACCATATGTCCCACAGAAGTACTCAACCTAAGAGCTTATTGGCCCGGGAGCACCTATAAGTGGCACGATAGCTCAACTACCTCACAACTCAGGGTCAGCGAACCGGGTTGGCATTGGGTTATTGCCAATATGCAAAGTTGTGGCTCTGACACAGACTCGGTATATGTGTCGTTTGTAAATGAATTGGAGCCTCGTCTTGGGCCAGACCAGTACATGTGCGACAGCGTGCCAATTGTTTTACATTCAAACCTGGGCTCGAGCCCTATCCGATGGCAAGATGGCTCTACAAAAGATAGTTTCATTGCCACTCAACCCGGCACCTATTGGCTTAAGGGCTTTGGCGACAAATGTGAATACGTTGATACTCTTGAAATTCTGGGAAATGAGACCAGCCCGGTGATAGACCTTGGCAAAGACACTTCTCTTTGTGCGGGAGAACGGATAAAACTGAAAGTGGCCACTGTTGCTTCCAGTTATCGATGGTCTAATGATAGCACTGCATCTGCTATATGGGTTGACTCCACTAGCTGGTATTGGGTCATAGCAAATTCTCAGCATTGCGGGTCAGACACGGACTCTGTGCATATAACGGCTTATCCAGGGCCTAAGAGCAAATTTGCAAGTGATACCGTTCTGTGCGATGATGCTACTCTGGTACTAAGAATGAACCTTCCGGGAGCCTTTATTCGCTGGCAGGATGTTTATGATGGCGACAGTTTTGTAGTGTCAAAACCTGGGGCCTATACCGTTAAGGCCAGGTTAGGAACTTGTGTATATGACGACTCCATATGGGTAAGGTATGAAAACTCACCTAAGCTTGACTTAGGGCCCGACACCACACTCTGTGGAGCTGATCACTATTACCTGGCCGTACTCCCTTCGAGTGGCGCAACGTACTTATGGTCTGATGGAAATACCAAGGTCGACAACATTTTCAGGTCTTCTGGCACTTATTGGGCAGTGGCTACAAGTGCAAACTGCGGTATAGCTACCGATACCGTAACGGTTGAATTAGTGCCCCTGGACCCGCCCAAGCTTGGCAAAGACACATTTATTTGCCAAAACGATAGCTTGAGGCTCCGACTAAAGGTAAAACACGATTCCATTGTTTGGTCGAACGGATTCAAAGGAGCTCTTATTTATGCCAAAGACAGTGCAGGGTATTCAGCCAAAGTGCACTACAAAGGTTGCAGTTATGTAACTGATTCGCTCTTTATAACTACCTATGATTGCAATTGTCCTTTGTACTTACCTAATGCGTACACTCCAAATAAAGACGGCTTAAATGAAGGATTCAAGCCCATTCATCAATGCCACTTCTCTTCCTACCATTTCCAAATATTCAATCGATGGGGACAAAAGGTATTTGAGAGCACCGACCCAACGGAATACTGGACTGGTGCCGAGGCCATGGGTTCCGATGCCTTTGTTTATGTGCTGTACTACAAACAATACGATGGAAAGTACCATCTGAGAAAAGGAAACGTTACGCTATTGCGATAACTCAAATAAAAAAATCCATCATTTACATGCTGGTGAATTGCAACTACTGGGAGGCTCTTAAGCACTGTATCGCTTTGATCATATTGCTGAACTCAAGCACCGGTTTAGCGCAACCAGTTTTTGTCGCTGGGGCATCAGGTAACTTGTACCGTTTTGAATTAAGCAACTGTAAGGCTCAAAACTTAGGCAAGACCGCAGTATTTGTGGACCTGGCAATGGACCCTACAAGCAATGAGCTTTATGGAATCAATTGGGCCGGTCTTCATAAGATAGACACTGTCACTGCAAATACTACACTCATTGGTAAAACTATTGATGCAAATGCATTAACCTTTGACAGAAACGGCACACTTTACGCGGCTTCGGGCGGTTCAATCTACACAATAGATAAAAGTAATGGTACCTACAAACATCTTGGATATGGCAGTACCTTCACTAGCGCTGGGGACCTCACCTTTTTTCAAGGTGAACTGTATCTAACATCTGTAAATAACGAACTGGTTAAAATGGATCTTGATAATATCAAGAACTCAAAACATATGGGTGAAATAGATGGAGTAATAAGCGGAGAGTTTCTTGGTGTGACGGCAGTGGGTTGTAAAAACATCTATGGATTTGCCAATAACGACGTCTATGAAATACGCCCTGACAACTTGCGTAAAGCTCATATGAAGTGTCCGCTTATAGTGAATGACGTAGTTTTTGGAGCAGCTTCATATCAGGAGTCAGGATTCCCTGACTTTCAGTTAGGAGAGGATTCCTTTCTATGTGATGGTGATACTCTTAAATTCTCATTTGATGACTCTTCGGCCGTTTATACCTGGCAGGACAACTTGATTGCACATAATTATAGTATTACAACATCGGGAACTTACTGGGTTCACACTGAATCTGCCGGTTGCTCTTTTAAGGATACTGTCAATATTACTTTCGGTTCAGTACCCCAGGTTGAGTTAGGCCCTGACACAACTCTATGCCCTACGAATAGGCTCAGGCTACAAGCCCATTGGCCAGGTGGTACCTATTTGTGGCAAGATAGCTCCAAAGCTCCAGAATTTGAAGTGCATGAACCAGGTTTGCACTGGGTTGTCGTTAAGGTGAGACATTGCGGGTCTGACAGTGATTCAGTGTTCATAAAGTTCAAGGACAAACTGAACCCCGAATTAGGGCCTGACCGGTACATGTGTAACAACGAGCCTATCGTTTTGCGCTCCAATCTCAACACTCATACGATTGAGTGGCAAGATGGTTCTGATGCCGACAGCTTTATAGTTCGCATGCCCGGCACTTATTGGCTCAAAGGAGTTGAAGAGAATTGTGCCTACGTAGATACGTTGCATGTACTAGGCCATGGCACATCACCTAACATAGATCTTGGCAGAGATACTGCGCTGTGTTATGGAGATAGTTTAGTACTCAATGCTCGCACATCAGCAGATTATTTCCAATGGTCTACCAATAGTTCAAAACGCTCTATTACTGTTGATTCCAGCGCCTTGTATTGGCTAATTGCCAAGTCGGACCATTGTGGGTCTGATACTGATTCAGTACAAGTGACAGTCTACCCGAACCTCAGCCCTGGTTTTAGTGGAGACACTGTACTCTGTGATGATGACACACTTGTTCTTGATGTAGATATTCCCGGTGCACATGTAAGCTGGCAAGACAGCATCGATACTACAAGCTTCCTGGTAACCCGTCCCGGCAACTTCAGAGTCACAATTCGCTTTGAACATTGCCAACAAAAGGACTCCATTCGAGTGCTATATGAACACTCACCAATCTTCGATTTAGGCCCTGATACGGTTTTGTGTGAGGATAGCTTGTACAACCTGCAGATTAATGTCGCTGGTGCTGAATACCTGTGGTCAAATGGTTCACAACTTCCCACCACACAAGCAACAACATCAGGCAACTACTGGGCAACTGCATCATCTTCACATTGTGGACTTCACACAGATACCGTTACAATTACCTTTGTAAACCCATCATTACCTTCTCTAGGACCTGACACATCAGTTTGTGAGGACGATGGCTTCTTTTTGACATTTCCTGCCGAGTACGATTCCATTTTTTGGTCAAATGGTAGTCAAGCTGCCAGAGTTTCCCCCAAAGTAAGTGCCGAGCACTATGCCCAAGTATACCGGCAAGGTTGTCGTTTTATTACAGATACAATTGCGGTAGTTGTGCACGACTGCAATTGCCCAGTGAACATTACCAATATTTTCAGCCCCAATGGTGATACCTATAACGATCGCTTTGGTCCCACGCATCAATGCTATTTTACATTCTACCATTTTCAAATTTTCAATCGCTGGGGACAGTGTGTTTTTGAAAGTAATGATCCCGAAGAACACTGGAAAGGCATCGAGGGTGGTGGGCCTGGTGTATTTATGTATTTATTGCATTACCAGTTCCTTGACAAACGAGATCATAAGCGGGCAGGTACCGTTACTGTAGTTCGTTAGAATCTTAAACCACTTTCACCCGTACTTTTTTCTTCTTAAGCCGGGTATTGTCAACGCGCTCAATTGCCAAATGCGCCACGTCCTTTTTCACAGAAACAAAAGCACAATCCTGTTTGAGCTCAATAACTCCCAGAGCATCTTTAGGTAGTTGAGCTTGCTTTAAAAACAGCCCAACAATATCTCCCTTGGATATTTTGTCTTTTCGCCCTCCTGAAATAAAAAGTGTATTCCAGTTTTCTGAAACTGTTTCAGCAGGAGCCAATTCTTCAACTTGCTGCTGAGTAGTTTCAAGTTCTTCTATAAACTCGGGCAGCTCTTCCTGAGCCCAGTGTAAAACATAGGCAGTGCCTTCTTGATGCATCCTGGCCGTACGCCCGTTTCGATGTGTAAATTCTACAGCACTATGCGGCAAATGATAGTGGATGATAAACTTTATTTCAGGGATATCGAGGCCTCTTGCGGCCAAATCAGTGGCCAGTAGTAACTGATCGGTTCCGTTTCTGAATTTTATAAGCGCCCTTTCACGGTCTTTTTGCTCCAGCCCTCCATAAAAACAACCATGACCAATACCGTTTGTGTTTAAATAATCGCTGACGCGTTGAATAGAGTCCTTGAAATTACAGAAGACAATGCCCGGAGCATTTCCAAGGTGCTTCAATAGTGATAGAAGTGCCTGCAGTTTGTCTTTATTTTCTGAGAGCACTACTTCTACTTGCAATTGCGCCTGTTCCTTAAAAAGATAATTCACTTCCTGAGGGCTTTTCAGGCCTACAAAGGCTGGTACTTCAACAGCTTGAGTGGCGGAGGTAAGTACTTTACTCCGTAGCTCAGCAAGCCCTTCTATTATTTCCTGCATTTCGTTTTCAAAACCTACCTCCAATGATTTATCAAACTCATCAAGCACAAGTGTATGAATTCCACCTACATCAAAGCTGCCTCTCCGAAAGTGGTCGGCAATTCTTCCCGGTGTACCAATTAAAATGCCGGGAGGGTGTTTCAGGTCCTGATTATCTTTACCAATAGGTCTGCCCCCATAAATGGCATTCACCTTAATGCCTGCACCCATTTCTCTAGCAACCTGCTCAATTTGAAGAGCCAATTCTCTTGAAGGCACTAAAACCAATACCTGCACCCTTCTATCATCAGCCTGTAAACGGGTAATAATAGGCAGCAAAAAGGCCAGGGTTTTACCTGATCCCGTAGGCGACAGCAATACTGTTTCAGTATGGTTTCTGATGGCATGCATGGCTTCCTGCTGCATCTCGTTAAGCGCATGAATTCCTAGCTTTTTAAGAATTGCCTTTTGATTTTTAAGGGCTGTCATACTGCAAAGGAAGGCTTTCTTATGCAGGTTCATATTCTGATGAACTCCTCTTGAACTTTACTGATATACTATGTGCCTTGCTTTGATTCAATTCTGAAATCGAAGCCTTTATTCTTTGCCTGTACCGTACACTGCATTCAATTTTTTTCACGTTCTTTGAGTATACAATAAAAACAGTTCCACAGTAATGACCAATAGTATGCCCATATCATCTGTTCAAAATGCCCAGATGAGCAGCTATTACTATTATTACTACCCAAAGCAAACAAGGAACTGATGTAATCAAAGCATACAAAACATACGTATACACGAAAGCCCGGTTCCCATGGAACCGGGCTTTTTTTTTAACCCACACACATGAAACAAATACACAAAAACTACAGTGTTGAAGACTTTCAGGTTTGGAAAGCACTATTCAACAGACAAAAGGGAAACCTCAAGGGCAAGGCCTGTGCAGATTACTTATTCCACCTTGACGAAATGGCTCCTGTATTGAATGAAAACAAGGTGCCTGACTTTAGGGAGCTGAATGAAATGCTTCTAGACAAAACAGGTTGGTCTATAGAGGTGGTACCAGGCCTTATTCCTGTTGACGACTTCTTTGAATTACTGGCAAAGCGAAAATTCTGCTCATCTACATGGCTGCGAAAAATGCACCAATTAGACTATCTGGAAGAGCCGGACATGTTCCACGACATTTTTGGTCATATTCCGCTGCTCATGAACCCTGAGTACGCACAGTTTATTGAAGACATCGGCCAACTTGGCCTGAGGCACAAAAACGATCGCAGCATTTTAGATCGCTTGGAAAAACTATACTGGTTCACCATTGAGTTTGGGCTGATGCAGGCTCAAGATGGATTACAGATATATGGAGCAGGCATTATTTCTTCATATGGAGAAACCAATCATATCTATACGGAGGGTGTAAAAATCTCTGGGTTTGATCTAGAACACATTCTCAATGCTCATTTCACTACATCGGAAGTGCAGAACCAATACTGTAGCATTGATTCCTTTGCCCAGCTCTATAGCAGCATAAAAAGCCTCGAAAGCAGATGGGCACCTGCTGCAAGAAAACGTGCCTAATGTGTATAGGAGCCAAAAAGGCCCATGAAGGTTACATAAGTGTAAACCTTGTACCTCTTGGGAAGTCCTTTTTGGCTCCCTATCCGTTTTATTCGGCCGGGCAGGAGCGCATACCAAAAACTGCGTAAATGGGACAGAACTTCACCATACTTGTAAGGGCGAAAATGATAGCCAGTACAAGAAGTACAATACCCAATGTACCTGACACTGTACTCGTAAAATAAAGTACCAGTGCGGTTGCGGCAATCAGAAGTCTTATCCAACGGTCGGCATTTCCCATATTTGTCTTCATCGTCAATTATTTACGGAACCAGGGTTATGGATCTTTACCATTCAAGATTGGTTTACTGCTTATGAGTGAACCATCATTGAAGGTTGTCAATCCAATCTCAAAATTAGCTGGGGTCCGTCTAGACTTTGGTGACTTGAGTCACCATAGAAAATGACCGTCAAAAAATGAAAATAACCTTACAAAACCTTCATTTCCCTCCATAAGATATTTCTGATACCTTAGCCCCATATCAGTAGAATAATACAACCATGCCCTATAGAATTACTTCATTTGATGCATACGAGAAAGAGTATAAAAGGAGTGTTCAAGACCCAGAAGCTTTTTGGAACGATATAGCGTCCAATTACACCTGGCAACAACCCTGGAACAAAACGTTGGAATGGAATTTTGAAGGGCCTGAGGTAAAGTGGTTTATGGGAGGAAAACTTAATATCACTGAAAACTGCCTGGACCGTCATTTGGCTACTAAAGGGGACCAGACAGCACTTATTTGGGAGCCCAACGACCCTAAAGAGCGCTTTTTAAAACTGAGCTATACACAGCTACATCAAAAAGTATGTCAGTTTGCCAACATACTTAAGCGAAACGGCATCAAGAAAGGCGATAGAGTTTGCATATACATGCCCATGATTCCGGAGCTTATGCTGGCTACTCTTGCCTGTGCACGCATTGGTGCTGTACACTCCGTGGTGTTCGCAGGTTTTTCGGCTCAGGCATTGTCTGACAGAATTATTGATGCCAGCTGCAAAATGGTGATTACCTCTGATGGACTATACCGCGGCTCGAAAGAAGTACCTGTAAAACGCATTGTTGACGAGGCTCTTGAAGATTGCGACAGCGTAGAGAAGGTGGTTGTGGTAGAGCGTACCAAATGGGACGTGCACATGGAAGATGGTCGTGACGTATGGTACCACGAAGAGCTTACCCATGTAGGCGATGAATGTGAGGCCGAAATTATGGATGCTGAAGACA